>Ga0172375_10000263_pt1 | contig 83240 bp, 103 predicted proteins | sample LakKiv1m_FD_114537 | JGI IMG/M metagenome (GOLD analysis project Ga0172375, IMG submission 114537) | Freshwater microbial communities from Kabuno Bay, South-Kivu, Congo - kab_092012_11.1m | ecosystem: Environmental > Aquatic > Freshwater > Lake | place: Democratic Republic of the Congo... | reverse complement strand
TAGCATTTTGACTTTCAAATATTTTAAATTTCGTTATCATAATTAAAACTTTATTATAGAACCTGTACTATATTATATATATTTTAAAAATAATGTATTATCATGTCAAATAATGTTTATGTTGATAAATCAACAGGTGAGCAAGTTAAAATATTACAAGAAGATACTAATTTTTACGTATTAGATAATAGTGTAAGAATTAAGAAAGATGTTTTTGTTAAAAAGTATGAGCAACAAAAAGAAATAGATCCAGATTCATTTTTCAAAACTTCTAATTTCTCTAATGATCCTTTGTCAAATATGGCTAAGCAACTGATGAATATGGATACTAGTAAGATTCCAGATGTCGCAACTGAAGGCGCACAGGTTAAGTATATTGAGCCAACAGTTGTTCTTAATGATTCTTCTTTACCACCTGGTGCATCAGTAAAACAACCCCAAATGGAGGGTTCTATTCAATTATCTCCGGCTGAAAAAAAGGCGATGTTAGAACAATGGCGCAAAACACAACCAGGTGCACAAATACCAGAAGTTCAAAATAGAAATTGGGATGATGATGAAAGATTTTTAAATGGTGATAAACCAATAGAAACACCAACTAAAAAAGAAGAGCCTAAAGTTGATCCTATCAAGATGATGTTTAAGATGTTCAAAAATAATTATCCAGTTAAATTAACTATTGAAATAGAAGAAAATATTCCTAGTCCTGTCTTTATTGGTATGGTTCAAGAAAATGTTGAGGCGGATGCAATTGAATATTATTCAAATATAATTTCAGATAAAATTATGAAAGATCCATCTAGTTTAAAATTTCAAATTTATGAACAACTTAAATCAATAATAAATAAAGAATTGAAAAATAATTAAAAATAATTATAGAAATGGATAGAGTTAATAAAAAAGTGGAATTTATGATGTCTCATAGGAAATTTCAAGAATTTGAAATGAAGATAGTTAAGATGGCTGGTTATCTTACCGACTATTATATTGATAGAGCATTAGAGTCTGATGATTTTTCTCTTATTTCTGGTTTTTTGATTGATTATTTTTCTGGCTCTGTTGGAAGAACTTTCGATGTTGGATATTTGGTTTCCAAATATAAAGAGTACGGATTAGACGAAAAAATTGAAGATATAGATTTTGACGTTAATAAATGGTATAAAGTTAAGTATGAAATGGATAATCCGGAACTAGAAGAAATTTCTATTAAAGTGAGCGAAGAAGAATATCTTCAATATATGATTGAGAAAAGAAAGAAAGAGATAGACGAATGATCGCTGAACAATATATTAATGAGGGCATAAGAATAAGACGAATTTATATTCAAAATTTGAAAGAAATTTTGAAGCTAGAACCATCTATACTGGAAAGAAGAAAAAAATTCAATGAAATTCAAGATGAAATGGGAAGTCTTGTAAATTCAGATTTAAATGATGTTAGAAAAACTTTACAATTGAATAGTAAGTTGATGGAATTAGATAATGAAATTAAGATAATTCAAAATAAAATTCGACCTTACTATGATGCAATTGAAGATCTCAGAAATGATACAGATAGACTCTATTTAGCTATCAAGGAAAAATATCCTGATATAACTTCTAAGGAGATTGAATACGAGATAATGAGCCGGGTTGAAGAATAATTCATGAATATTGAAAAATTACATCTTATTTTTAAAAATAGAAAAAACCTTAACAGAAAATAATACTATATAGGTTAGTTCTTTGAATAATGGGGGTGTCTTGGCTTTGACAGTTTTGTATAATGAGGTTATCGGCAAGTATCGCATTGTCTAATAGGCGATTAATAAATTAAGAGATAAAAACAATAAATGGCAATGCACACGCACATATCGTTACTTCAAAATCAATCTTCTCAGTTTCTGGAACTGTAGTTGAAGATGAAGTTTTCGTAGCCTAAACTCCGATAAAACCAGAAAAACTTTTTTAATGAGCTATTTTAGAGTTAAGTAAAAATGTTCAAAGGGATTAATAATTACCTTATAAGAATTATGTATTTTTGTTAATTTTAGAAAAAATTAAATAAACTTGTAGATGATACCAAAAGGCAAAATTGCACACGGGATCGTACCCCGTCACCTCCACCATTGATAATCAATACTTTATAAAGTATCAATATTTATGAAAAAAATATTGATACTTTTTTTATTTATATAATATGAAATATAGATTTTTATATATAAAAGAAAAATTGAATTATGGCATTAGAACTTCAAAGAATGGATCCTTGGGACGGAGATTCTACAACAGGTACTACATATTATGGCTATGCAACAGCAGGAACACAGGACTCAGAATCAAAATGGGCAATAAAAAGAAAGACTGTAGCTGGTGGTGTTTTGAAATATGAATACCCCTATATTTCTGGTACTACTATGGATAATACTTATCCAGCAATAACAGTTAATAATGTGTATTACATACAACCATCAGGTCTCATTTGGGACTTAAGATCAGGTTACACTTATAGATAAAAAAATAAAAGTATGAAAAAATTAAAAACATTTGAAGGATTTATAGATTTATTTGGAGATGAATATAAAGTAGGTGAAATTTATTTTGATAAATCGTATTTAGAAACTGATCCGATGTCTATATGTGTTGTATCTAGAAAGCCTGAAGATTATGAAATTAAATATTGGGTTTGGCAAATTGGTTCAAAATATGAAAATAAATTATTATTTTTCCCTATTGATTCTGTTAGAGAAGTAGATTTGTTTTATCCTAATTTTATAACACCAAGTAGAAAAGAAAAACAAGAAATTAAAAATCACATAGTTAATAATTTACAAAGTAAAAACATAAAAATAAAATAAATAAATATGAAAACATTCAGTTCCTTAAAAGATGAAATAAAACAAAAATATGAATCAAAAGATTCATTAAAAAATGATATTTATTCAATTATTGAAGAATCTCTTTTAATTAAAATTACAAATGAAGATTCTATTGATAAGGACATTACCATTGAAGGCAAAGAAGAATTAGTTGAAAAAATTAAATCTTTAATTGAAGAACAAAAACTTAAAGAAAGAGTTCTAACATTGGAGCATGTTAAAGCTAATGTTCATAGAAATTTTGATATGAAATGGCTTACTGAACAAATTGATAGTTTAAAAAACTTAAAAACGGAAGAATAATATGAAACATATAGGGCAGAAGATTTAAAAGATGAATTGATTGAGAATGATATAGATTTGTAAAAAATTATAAACTACAGACCCATAATCTTAAATATATAATAAAAATTATTTAAGATTATGGGTTTTATTTATTTACTAGAATGCTCAGATAACGACTCAACACTATATAAAATTGGTTATACAAAAAAATCTGTCAAAAGCAGAATTGAAAAATTACAAACCGGAAATCCTTATCAGATAAAAGAAATTGCAAACTTTGAAAGCTCGCACGGTAGGAAAGTAGAAAGCACACTACATAATCTATATAAACACAAAAATGTGAAAAACGAATGGTTTAACCTGGATATATCGGATGTAGCTAATTTTATTGAAAACTGTGAAAAAATTGAAGAAAATTTCGAATCACTCAAAGATAATCCGCATTTTAACAAAGATCTGAATATAAATATTTAAACTTTTCTTCAAATATATTCATTATTTTTTCTATATCTAAAATGTGAGTCTAATAGATTCAAAAATCTTAATTTTTTAATACTTAAATAATCTTGAATTTTCGAGATGTCACTTTTATTGATAAAAATATTCTCGTATGCTACTTGCAATATTGATAATTTCTTTATTTTCTCATTCGTGTCTAAAAGATCATTTCGTGTTGTTAATATCTCCTCTTTATTATTTTCTAACCATTCTGGTGTCATAGAATAAGTATCATGCCACTTATTATTCTTCCTAGCCCAAACCATACTTTGAGCAGATTCTAAAAGATTTTCTCTTGTTAATCCAATAGTTTTATCAAATTTATTAATTAAATCTTCTGGTAAATTTTTCATATCATCTCTATTTATTTTTTCAAGATCTTGATAAGGAAATTTAACAATAATATCATTTGTAGTGAAAATATATTCTGGATCTTTTGGAATTATTGAAAGGGATCTCAATTTCTGCATTTCATAACAAAAATTATAAGGTTCATGAACCATTTCGTAGTCTAACTCTTTACCAAGCCAATTAGAAAAAGAATAGCCACCACATCTATACGAAGATATTATTAATATTCTCATTATATCAATTCATTTTTGAAATGTCTTGTTCTATTGAAAGTCATTTCTTAATTTTTTTAAGATCACAATTACAATACTCACGAAAAACATTCATCGGCTCATAAGGTGAATCAGGTCTCTTCTCTTTACCACATTTATTACATGCAACATATATCGCACCTAAATCATAAGGATTTTTATTGTTCTTATCTCTTTTAAATGAATATCTCATAAATTATATTCGTTTTTTAATTTATTTAATATCTCTTTATCAATTTGTTGAGATAAATCATAAGATAATTTTGATGTCAAATATTCTTCTGCGTTTACCTTTTTCGAATTCTTAATTATCCTTCTAATAATAATAGAAGACAATTCATTATTTTTGAGAGTTAAAAGTTTAGTTTTTCTTAATGTCTTTTTATCTAAATCGAAATAAACGTCCGAGCCAAAAATATCCGTGATATTAAAATTCTCTCTCATAATATTTAGTTCATGTTCGTTTTCAGGACTATAAAATCTCATATTTATATATTTTTTCTAATTTCATTTTTCTAATATCCGATATTGATAAAAACATATCATTTTCTACACCAACACTAACACAAAATGAGATTAATTTATCAACCTTTACAAAATTATTACTATCAATAGTTCCCATCGACAATGGAGATAAAGTAAAATATACATTATTATTAATAGTTTGTAATATTTTACCTTTTGGCGTATCTAATGGTGTTATTTCGACAAATAATTTTTAACATTATTTAACTCCAGTCGAATTAAATCCACCTTCACCTCTAATTGATTCAGATAGTTTTTCCACACTCTCAAATTCTATTTTTTGATAATTCATTAAAATAAATTGTGCAATTCTATCTCCATTTTCAATTTTAAAAGGATTCTTACCTAAATTAATTAATATTATTTTAGCTTCCCCTCTATATGAACTATCGAGAATTCCAGGAGAATTAACAATTGAAATTCCATATTTTGCGGCTAAACCACTTCTTGATGTTATCATTCCAAATGTACCTTCAGGTAATTCAACATAGATACCAGTTGGTATTAATTTTTGCTCCATACTTTCTAATACTATTGGTTCATCTAAATTTGCTCTTAAATCCATGCCAGCAGAAAAAGGTTCTGCGTATTCAGGCAACGGATTATTTGATTTGTTAACTATTTTAACTTCCATACTTTTCTTTTATTTTTTCATTTTATCCATTTATCATTTTATCAAGAACATTCTTAACATAACCAGAATCACCAATATGAACATAATCTTTTATAATTTCTTCTCTTAACATACCCAATTCATCAGTATAATAATCATATACATCTACAAATGGTATGTGTAATCTTTCACATTCCATTCTCAATTTTGTATTCATTTTTTTTGTATATCTTGATCTTTCCTCATCTTTTCCTCTAAAAGGAAATCCCGTATTTTCAGAATCAACATTTTTATATACTGGCGGAGTGATACTCAAAATCCAAAAGATCTTATGATTTGAATTAATTATTGTATTTATGAAATTTAAAACTAAAGAATTAATTACATCATCTTCATTTTCACCATTTACAATTCTTGGATTTATTATACATCTAGAATCAATTTCACCAAAACATAAAATAACAACATCATTAACATCTATATTGTAACTTTGTAAAATTTCATCTAACAATTCTGAAGATGAATGATTACCTCTACTTTTTCCTACACTTTCCATCGTAACTGGACCGATCCAATTACAATGAACATAATCAATACCAGCAAAAGTATATGATTTAGAGGCATGAGAATCTCCAAGTGTGTATATTTTCATAAAGGCTCACATCTAATTATATCATCAAGCACTTCGAAATTATAATTATTACTCTCAAGTAATATTTGTAATTCTGAAATCGTTGGATAATCATCCTCACCTATAAAACATCTTGCATCATCAATAAGAATAATATGTTTCATATTTTTATGCTTGAATATGGCACTTAATTCTTCTAAAATTGGTGTTTGCTTTTCACCCAAAGCTGTAGAACCACCAGAATAATGTCCATCTAGCCAAAAAATTGCTGATTCTTTTATCTCATCTAATAATTCAGGTAGAATCTTACCACTATCTCCTTTAATTATTCTTATATTAGAATAACCTTTGAATTTATCAACTGCTCTGGTATATAATAATTCACTCAGCTCTATAGATATTATTTTCTTAAATCTATCTTTTTGAGAATCGACCATATCACCTAAATAGGTTCCAGTTTCTATTAAAACTTCATAATTGAATTTTTCTTTATAATCTATAATAACTTGTTGTTTTAAACTATTTATTGTTTCATTCATATTTTTTATTTAGTTTATTTTATGAATTCCAAAAATCGTCAATTTCCTCTTCAACCTTAAAATTAACCTTAATCTCCTCAACTGGTTCTTCTTTCGGTTCTTTTTCTTTTTTCGGTTCTGTTTTTATCTTGGGACCTTTATCCTTTATTACATCACCAGGATTATAATTTAGTATCAAAAGTTCAGTACCTTTTGTTTCTTTATTATCCGAGAAACTAGCAGATGAACGGAAAAAATCTCTCTCAAGCCAGACATATTGATCCTTAGGTAGATATTCTTCCAATATAGGAAAATAATAGTAGGATAAAGCCCACTTACATTTTGTAGTTCTCAATAATTTTAATAATTCTACGTGCTCTTGTTGTCCAAATTCATCTTTTGTTCCATACCAACCAGAACGTTTATCTTTTTCTTCATAATATGGTGGATCTAAATACATAAAAGTATCTTCTGAATCATATTTCTCAATAAGTTCTTTAAAACCTAAAGTTTCAACAATATCTATTCTTTCAAATTTTTTTTGTAATTCTTTATTTTCTAATTTATTAATAAAAGTAAGATATTTCATTCTATCTTTATTAAATCCACTAAAACCAGCGGCTGTAAAATGACAAGAATTAAACGCTGATGTTGATAAATAAGCATAAACAGCCGCTCTATCATAATCAGGAATATCAAATTCCTGACTAGAAAAATCTGATTTTTTATAGGTATAATAAAGTTCTTTATAAAATTGTTTTTTCAATTCTTTATCAGTTTCTTTACAATACAACTTACCTTCTGGATTTTCTAAATGATATTTAATTCTCTCTAAATATTTTTTATAATCTTTAGCACATTCGAAAATATTAGCTTGATCCCTATTCAAATCATTAAAAATTATTTCTACATCATCATTAAAATCCGCTAAAAAATAAATAGCAAATGAACCAGAAAAAGGTTCAACATATCTTTTTATATTTTTTGGTATCACCGGAACAATGAAATCTTCAAATTTGCTCTTACCACCAAAATATGACATGAAAGTTTTTCCCATACAATTATAATTATTTTACTTATTTATAATTTTAGATTTAATTTGTTTTATTTTTTCTATATCTATTTTTTAAAGAATTTACTACAATTGCCTTATCATATTTTTCTTTTTTTCTATCTAAATATGTTTTTGCATCTTTATATAAAAAATTATAAATGTTTTCAACATCAGTGAGTCCACCCCAATCTATAACATAATATTTTCCATTAGTTTTTCTATCTCTTATTTTATATTGTCCGTCAAAGAAAACAACTACATCTTTAGTGTAGTTTGATGAATTTGACACTAAACTCTTTAATCATTCAAACCATTTTTAAAAATAGAAAAAAGTGATATATTTTTAATTATATATAGTTATGTTAGAAAAAAGTTTTAACATAAAAGATGAAAATAATTAAATATACATACAAGTTCAGGTTAAAACCAACAGAAGATCAAAAAATATTACTGAATAAACATTTTGGCTCTGTTAGATGGACTTATAATTATTTTCTTAATCAAAGGAAGAATGAATACCTTAATAACAAAAAATCATTAGATTACTACGACCAAGCAAAAGAACTAACCCAAATTAAAAAACAAGAGGATAAAAAGTGGTTGAAGGAAATAAACTCACAAACATTACAATTTTCTTTAAATTGTTTAGACACCGCTTATGATGGATTTTTTAAAAAAAGAACACGATTTCCTAAATTTAAATCAAGGAAATCAAAAAATTCATTTACTATACCACAATTCGTTTCTGTAAAGAAAGATAAACTTATCATACCGAAGTTTAGAAAAGGTATAGAAATGATAATGGAAAGAAAAATTAAAGGAACTATTAAGCATTGTACTATAAGTAAAACTCCTACTGGAAAATACTTTGTATCAATTCTAACTGAAATGGAATACACTCCAGTTAGTAAAACAGGATTTTCAGTAGGAATAGATTTAGGATTAAAAGATTTTTTAGTGTTATCTAATGGAACGAAAATCAAGAACCATAGATTTTTAAAACACTACGAACGTCAATTAAAACTAAATCAACAATCTCTATCCAGAAAAACAATTAAATCAAATCGTTATGAAAAGCAACGAATAAAAGTAGCAAGAATATACGAAAAGATTACTAATTCAAGGATGGATTTGATACACAAAACCACTAATTCTTTGATAAATCAATTTGATACAATTTACTTGGAAGACCTTAATATAAAAGGAATGTCTCACAGATGTAAAGCAAAGCAAGACGAAAATGGAAAATATATTCCTAATGGTCAATCAAGAAAATCAGGATTGAATAAATCAATACTTGATGTTAGTTGGGGTAAATTTATTGATACACTTGAATATAAAGCATCTTGGAACGACAAGCAGGTTATACATATTGATAGATTTTTTCCTTCAAGCAAGACATGTTTTAAGTGTGGTTGGATCAATAACTCATTAACATTAAAAGACAGGGAATGGATTTGTCCTAAATGCGGTGAAAAACACGATAGAGATTTAAATGCTGCAACTAATATCCTTAATGAAGGATATAGAAAAAATATATCAGATGGAACGTCTGATTACGAGCGTGGAGCAAAAATAAGACCTAAAAAATTAGGCAAAAGCAATGAAACGCTTAAAGAGAAGGAACATTATGTTCCCGAAACTACTACATCTTTAGTGTAGTAGTAGTTCATCTAAAGTTTAAAAACTTTATTATGTTGAGGTAACATATTTCTTAAGTCAACAATAAGTTGAGAATGTTCTAATATAAAATCTGGATTATAAATAGAATGATTAGTTGTAATAACAACAACGTCTGATTTTGATAAACTCTCTTCTGTTAATTCTACTGAATATAATATATTATCATCATGTGTTTTAATAGCAGGAATAAATGGATCATTATAACTAACAATTCCACCTTTTTTTATTATTTCATCAATAATTTCTAATGCTGGAGATTCTCGTTCATCATCAATATTTGGTTTATATGCAACACCTAAGAATAATATTTTACTTCCTCTAATAGATTTTTGCATCCTATTCAAAGCCGTTGATATTTTAATATGCATATAATGTGGCATACGCATATTAATATGACCAGCTGTGTGTATCATACTTAAATCAAAATCATATTTTTTTGCAATATATTTCAAATAAAAAGGATCTAATGGTATACAGTGACCACCAATACCGGGGCCTGGATAAAAAGCTTGAAATCCAAAAGGTTTTGTTTTTGCAGCCTCGATTACTTCCCAAATATTAATATTCATTTTATTAGCTAATAAAGCTAATTCGTTTATTAAACTTATATTTACCAATCTATAAGTATTTTCTAAAATTTTAACCATTTCTGCAACTCTAGGTGAACTTACTGGATAAAGATCATTAATGGCTTTAGAATATATCATCATACCTAATTCTAAACCATTTTCATCAATAGCACCAATCACCTTAGTTGTATTTTTTGTGTGATAATTTTTATTTCCAGGATCTACTCTTTCAGGTGAAAAAACTAACCAAAAATCTTTACCGTGTTTAAAATTAGATTCTTTTTCAACAATCGGTAAAACAAACTCTTCAGTAGTAGTTGGATAAGTAGTACTTTCTAAGGAAATAAAAGTACCAGATTTCATATATTTTCCGATATCTTCACAAGCAGATTGAATATAAGTCATATCCGGCTTTTTGAAAACATCTAGTGGTGTCGGAACGCAAATCAAAATAGCGTCACATTCTGATAATCTTCTAAAATCGGTTGTTGCACTAAGTTTAACTTTATCTACAACCTCACGGAGAACCACATCTCTTATATCCTTGATATAATTCTCACCTGCATTAATTTTATTAACTTTTTTATCAGATTTATCAAATCCAAGAACATTAATTCCAACCTCAGCAAAACCAACAGCAAGAGGTAATCCCACATAACCCAAACCAATTATACCAACTTTTTCTTGATTATTCTTAATCTTTTCTAATAATGTATCTAACACTAAAACATTAATTATTTTTTAAGCTAATCTAGCTTTCAATTCATCAATATCATATTTTTTATAGGCATCAAATAAGAGTTTAATTCTTTGTTCATCATAAAGATTATCTGCTCTAAAAACAATATCAGAATCAAAATTAATATCTTCTACTATCTTTAATTTTTCGTGATCACTACAATTACTGACCAACTCTACAACTTGATAAAAATCCACATCATATTCAAAATCAACGTCGACATATTCCTCTATTGATAATACTTTTCTTCTTTTTCTCTTACCATCATCATCAAAATCATTAATAAATTGAACAATACGTGCTTTCTCATCTTTATCACATTGTTCAACAAGATCTAAAATATCATCAATCTCTACTTCATAATCAAAGCTAACTTCAATTTGATCATAAACATTTATACTACTATTTCTCATATATTTTTATTTTTTTTAATATAGTGGTTCACCACATTTATAACAATATAATCTCGCATCATCTATAATAATCTTGATCATTTCCAACTATTCGACAAATCTGCTTTTCTTTTTGTAGATTTATTCTCTTCTTTCTTTACAAAATTAAAATCATCGTCACCAGGATTATAAAAATAGTTTTCGTCGGTAAAACTTTCCATAATTAAGATATGAAAAAATGTATTAAATGTTTAGATATTTTTTAAACTCATCGTAATTTTTATCAATTATAAACATGTAATTATACCCTAATTCAATTGTTGTTCTTTGTTTAGCTAAATTTTTATCAATATATTTATTATATGTCCAAGAACTTTTAATTTCAACTATCAAATTTTTTGATATGATATAATAATCAGAAAAATAATAATGATTAGAATCATTGAAGTAATAACTAATTCTCTTACCTTGCTCAACTATAATATTGTTAGAAAAACAAAAATCCAAAAAATCTCTTTCATATGTTCCTCTATAATATAATTGTGTATTTTCGTGAAAGTGTAATCTAAAACCGGATTTTTGCTGTTTCATATAGAATTTAGACACTTGAGAAATATATTCAACACCGTATCGTTGCAAATTATAAAATTTTAGATATTTCTTAAATTCATCTGATTTAAAAATATTATCAACACCATATTAGATATTTCTTTTAATTTATTTTGTATATCTTCATTTTCAAAAACATTAGATACTCCATATCTTTCTATATTAGTAAGCCTTCTTTTTTCTTTTTTCTCAGCAGAAAAAGATGCATTCATAACACCAAAATTTATTACACACGTCCTTTTACTTTTTCTTGGGCACATTTAGACGAACATGCATAAAAATCACAATTATTTATATTCTTTAAATATTTATCATAACTTAATTCTTTTTCTTTACCACAAATATCACACTTAACTTTAATTTTTCTTTTACTATTTTTTGATAATTCTGAAACAAGTATGTTAATAATATCACCTTTATGAAGATTCTTATATTTATCACTTATCTCTGATAATCTTTTAACATCCATACTATTAACTATAATATCTATTGAATCATTTATTAACATTTTTTTTCTTATTTTTTTCAATAAAATCCTTTAAAATTTTATTAACTAACTTTGATTTGGTTATCAATCCATCTTTGCAAAATTCATCTAAATCCTTAATAACCTGCTCTTCAATAGTAAAGCTAAAACCTTTTTTCATATTTTTATATTGTTTTATATTGTTTTATATTGTTTTATATTATTTTATATTATATATAAATATTTTAATGTCGTTTTTCTTTTTTTAAAAAACTTTTAATATATTTATACTTATAAAAATAAAAATACTATCAACATATGAGTGTAAAAATTTTTTCAGCTTCACGATCAACAGAGTTAGCAAACAAAATCGCAAATTGCTATGGAACAAATGTTAGTGCTAGCCAATTCAAGATTTTTTCTGACGGTGAATTTTGTCACGGATTAGGAGATAATGTTAGGGGTCAAAAGGTATTTATCGTAGCATCATTATTCTCATTTTATAATGATATGAGAAAAATATTGGGCTTGATACCAGAAGATAAACAACCAGAAGCAGAAAAAATATTAAAAACCTTAATATCGTCCTCATCAAGTGTTTTTGAACTTTTACAACTTATTGACGCTGCAAAAAGAGCATCAGCGAAAGATATTGTTGCCTGTATTCCATATTTTGGATTTGCTAGAGCTGATAGAAAAGATAAGCCAAGAGTACCAATTACTGCAAAATTATTAGCAGATATCATTCAAGCCGCTGGAGCAACAAGAATCATAACAATTGATTTGCATGCTGAACAAATACAAGCATTTTTTAATATACCAGTAGATGCTCTCAATAGTTCTTATATTTTTATGCCATATATAGAATCACTAAATCTTAAAAATCTTATATTTGGAGCACCAGATGAAGGTTCTGGAAAACGCACTAAACCTTATGCAGAGTATTTCAAAACTCGAATGATTTTTATGTATAAAGAAAGAATCGAAGCAAATTTGATAGGTAAAATGGAACTTATTGGAGACGTTAATGGTTGTGATGTTGTTTTTATAGATGATATTATTGATACTGCCGGAACTATTACAACAGCTGCTGATATATTAATAAATAAAAAAGGTGCAAAAAGTGTAAGGGCTTGTATACCACACGCAGTTTTATCTGGTCCAGCCATAGAAAGAATTGAAAAATCAAAAATTACAGAAATTATTGTAACTGATACTATACCATTAACAATAACATCAGAAAAAATAAAAGTTTTGAGTGTAAGTGATTTAATATCTAAATCAATTCAGAGAATGAATAATAATGAATCAATTTCGAATCTATTTAAGAAATAATAAATTAACAAAAAATTAAAAAGCCGAAAATTAATTTTCGGCTTTTTCATTTTTATTCTATTAAGTCAGTAATAACAACGACTTCAACCGGCCATAAAAAGATAGGTCTATTCGTAATTTCAGGAATTGGATTATCATCAAATAAGATTGCTACTGCACACTGTTTTTCATCATCTGAATCAGGATAGTACTCGGTTAATTTTCCTGTTTTATCAACTAAGGAGATCCTATCAAATATCTTATAATCACATTTAATAATCTTTACTTTATCCCCTATTTTCATTTTTATTTATTTTTTCAAGTTTTTTCTTTCTTAATAAAATTGCAATATACTTTTTATGAAATTCAGAACCATACCAATTATTAAAACTCAATGGTGGTGTTATCATTATAACATCACCAATATCATCAACATCGACAATTTCATCAAAACAACTGTTATAATATATAGAATAGGCTAATTTATCCAATTCATGTCTTTTGGAAAAAATTAAATCACCATAATCTATACCATTAACAAATACCATTAAAGAATCTCCCATTCTTTTTCAAATTCTTGCCGCATTTTTACATATTTGTTATACATTTCTATGAATTTATTAGTATCTTCACGTGAAACAATTTTACAACTAAAAAAAGTAGGATAACCATTAATGCTTCCAGGACCAGCCTTGCTAATATCTTCATAAACCATTCCAATATTATCAATAAATTCATTTCTTATATCCGTATTATCTTTCCATTCTTGTAAATCTTTTTCATACTGTTCTAAATCTCTAAAATGATTTAATTTATTTTTACGATTTTTACGAATATCTTCAACAACTTTAGGAGTACGAGGTACAGATGGCTCAGCACCAATAAATAAAATAGGCATAAATACAGTAATCACCTCATCAGCACATTGTAATGAAGTAAAATATTTTCCATCATACACACCACGAACAATTTCTTTCAATTCTTCGGTAGTTAATTCTCTATGTTTCCAGTTTGCCATATTTTTTTATAAATGTATATCCTTTACTTAAAATAATTCTTCTTCGTTATTCTTTAACCTATTTAATTTTCTCAATCTAATCTCCTGTAACATATTATTTTTAAGTTTCTTAATAGTTTTCTTACCATACTTTTGATTATATGCAGCAATATTCTTATTGATATATTTATATGCATTATCCAAATGAGAAGAAGTCATATCTCTAAGTTTTAGACATCTACCATCAGCAGTTTTCCATATCACATCTCTATTATGCATTCACAAATATACAAAAAAATTATAAATAATCTGGTATATTTTCTCGTAAAAATTTTTCGATTTTTTTCAAATTATTAAATGAAGTTTTAACATCTAATTGAATTCGCCAATTTTTAATTTCATCATCATCATTCTGAATTTCAGATATATTTAAAGATAAATCTTCAATTTCTTCTATTAAATAACTCATTTCTTTAGCATTAGTTCTCATATCATCAAGACTCCACTCTTTCACGATATCATCGGTGAATCTAATAATATATAAACCATTTTCGTCAGGTTTAAAAATATGGCCTTTTTTAAAAAGAACTTGCTTTTCTTTTATACCCATAAAATCAACTTCATAAGTCCAATCCTCTTTCAATCTAAATATCATAGTATTAAATTATTTTAAGTATAAAGCATCACCCCAAGTATCACCATCCCAACTTGTTAAAACTCTCTTAAAACCATAATCAGATAAAAAATCATCTAGTTGCTCAACCCTGGCACAATTAACATAGACTTCATCTCTATTAACTTCAGTATAGATAATATCTATATGATTTAGAGTATCTTTACCACCTTTAAAAACTTCTAATTCATAACCTTGAACATCTATATTAATCATATTATAATTATTTCTATCAAAATCAATATTATCTAATTTATCGACCTTAACAATCTCTTTACTATGAAACTTAATTTTAGGATATTGTATTAGATGAAGCTTAGGTTCTAATAAAGAACAACTCACTCCATTATTTGCTGTTTCTACAAACATTTCAGCTTGGCCAGTCATGTCACCCAATGCAATCTTATATGCCTTAACATTTTCATTTAACGGTACATTAAGCAACATTCTATTAAAATTTTTCTCTAATGGTTCAAAGAATATCATGTTCTTAATATTATTTTTAGCATAATCCGCATACTCCTGACCATAATGTGCACCGATGTGCAAGACACCCTTTATTCTAAGGTTATATTTTTTTATTATATCATCAAAAGAAATTAACATTGTATAAGATTTTATTTTAATATATAAAAAAAATAATCAAATGATTAAATAAAATAAAATAAAAAAGCCTCAAATGAGGCTTTTTTTAAGTATTGATTGGTTCATATCTTTCAGACATAACAGTTCTCAACATTAAACTCTGTGGAGTATCGATATTACCTTGTAATATTGATTTTAATATTGATGGACTAAAACCTGAAACTAAACCTACACCTTTTGTTTTAAAATTTGCAGGTACATTACCAAGTCTACCATTAACATTCCAAAAAATAATTTCTGGCATCTTATAACCAGCTGATTGATACATTCTATCGATCATTTTTAAAGCAGTATCTGAACCATTTGTTGCACATTGATCAAATTCCATATCAGAGATAATAAGAATTTTAGTTGGCATTTCAGTTTCAGAAATATGATATTCAGTAGCCTTATCTAAAATAAGTTTATAGACTGCTTCCAAATTAGTATTCATACCCCATTCAGCATGCTCTAATTGATTAATCCTTTGGCTAAAAGAACCCTTCAAATATTGCATTGTAGGTCTAGCGGAGAAAGTAATAAAAGCATCTTTAAAAATGCTCTTATTTCTTTCTGAAATATAAAGACCAAGTGCAACCGAAACATCCATTGGCGCAAGATTACTTTTACCAAGTTTACTAGTCATACTACCTGAAACGTCACAAACTGGAATGATTCTCTCATTCGAATCTGCCATATAATCAGGTAAATTGATCCATTGAGCTTCAATTGCTTTCTTATCTTCACCTTTTTTATACGCTTGATATAATTGATGTGGAAACAAAACACCAGCCTTAATTTCTTCTTTACCTTCGTGAACCAAGTTGATGAATTCATTAAAACGACCTTCATCATTCTTCAAGAACGCCTTTCTATATTTGTTCATAGCAACAGAAGGAACATGTGAATAAGTAATTTTTTCCCACTCTTTTGCACACATCTTTTGCTCAACTGTGTTAGATAAACCAACAACAAGTTTACGATACTCCTTAGGATTCATCTTTAAATATTTACGAACTTTATTAGCAAAATCACCTTGACGAGGTAACCATTTTGCTAAAAGTCCATTACCGTTTTCTAATCCTTCTTTGATCAAAGGTAAAACGATTTTGTCGTCCAATTCAAAAATATCATCCCAACGACCATATTCAGGAACATATTTGGCGTTCTTTTCAATATATTCAAAATAATTCTTATTCAAGAATTTAGAACAAATTCTGAAGAACCTTCTTTCACCAGCTCCACCTCTGACATCACGGGCCCAAAATAAGGTTTTAAGAGCAACTAATGGATCTTCCACAATTGCTTTTTGAAAAAGAATTTCAATATCCTTTTCAGACATATTTCTCGAAGCACCGGCTAAGAAAAACATATCAACATTTGAATTCAAGCTAGTTGAATTTGTAACCATACCGTTGTCAGTTAAGACATCTTCTTGTCTGGTTGCGTTCACTAAATTAGATTTAGATTCCATAATAAACCTCCTTTTTTTAATTTTTTATCCAGATTACATTTTATTTTTTGCTGTTAGTAATCTAGAGGTTAATAAATAATAATAAAATAAAAAATCCCAACTATTACATCATATAATGCATTAGTTGGGATTTTAAATTTTCACATTTACAGTAATGTGAACAACCAAGTCCTCCACTCAACATGAGTGGTGACAAAATTTCTCCCAACAGAATACAAGAAGTTTTTCTCAAAAACCTCATAAAACTTTCTTTACTAAATTTTTTTATTTGTCTGAAGCTTCTCACCTTCCGGTGTTGATGTGTTCGACGAGTGAGAACTTAGAAAAGTATAAAAACACTAACACATCACAGCTTCTGCCTATTTGTCGTATGATTTTTAATCATTTGCAGAATGTATTCTTTATGAGTAATATCAATTTATTAAAAAAATTAACTGAATACGGTTCCGATTAGCCATATTTAATTTGCATATTTTTGGTTTTGCAGTGCGGCACTTAAGCCAGCGTATTCATCAATAATTTTTTAATATTTTCAAAGAACGAATATATTGATAGTTCGACTTTTTATAAAAGTTGAAATATTTTTCAAAAATTATATATTTTTTAAAAAATGTCTAATTTTTCTACTTTTAAGTAAAAATTAAGAAAAATTCATATCAAAATATAATATATAAGAAAAAATAAATAATGTTTATTTATCAAATAGAAAATAAAATTAATCATAAAATTTATATTGGTATGACCAAAGAAGATGATATCAACACCAGACTTATTAAACATATAAAAAGATCAAAATATAACGAAAATAGACCACTCTATTCAGCTTTTAAAAAATATGGTGTCAACAATTTTGAAATATCAATCATAGAAACTTGTAAAACTATTGAAGAAATGTGTGAAAGAGAAAAATATTGGATAAAAAAACTAAATTCATTTGTACCAAACGGTTATAATATTTCTATTGGTGGTGAAGGAGGCGATACTTATACATACAATCCAAACAAATCAGAAATACTAAAGAAAATATCTCAAAAAATATCAGGTGAAAATCATTATCTTTTTGGAAAACATCTCCCCGAAGAAACTAGAAAAAAAATTAGCGATAAGCATAAAGGTTTATTGTCTGGTAATAAAAATGGAATGTTCGGTAAAAAACATTCGGAAGAAAGTATAGAAAAAATGAGACAAAATTATAGTGGTGGAAAACAAAAAGGTTTTTGTCATGTCATTTATGTATTAAAATCTCCGACAGGTGAAACTATTGAAATAAAGACTTTCAAAAATCTGATGAATTTTTTTGACTATAGTAGATTAATATTAGATAAAGGTGAGTGTAACGGCTACAAATTGATAAAAAAATTAATAAGAAATAACGATGGAAGTTTTTCAGAAAAATAAAAAAATATCATTTAAATTTGATAAGAAAGGAAATTTCATTAGATTAAAGGAAATTTTCAAAAATAAAAATATATCAAGATTTGCCATAGTTGAGTATAAAGATGATATCATAGAATGTGAGTATGCTGAAATTGAAAATATTAATAATTATCAATATAAAAATATTTTTGATTTTAATCCAACATTATTCACAGATCAAACAAAATTTAACATAGTACAAATAATACCAACAGGTATCAGAGCTGATGTTGGTGGTAATTCTGGTGATGGAAATCCATCAGCAAGACTTTTAGGAAGTATCGCAGATACACTTATTACACATCCAAATGTTGTAAACGCGGCAGATATTAACGAAATGACTAGTAATACACTATATGTTGAAGGTAGCACTTTAAGTAGATTCATGATGGGTACGATTGGCTTAGCTCCAAGAAGAAAAAACAAAATATTACTAATATACGATACAAATAAAAGTAATTATTATCATAATTTTAGACCTCTCAATATGGCATCAGCTGCCAGAGTAACATTAGGTTGTGAAATAGATGTTATTGAATTATATAATACACCATATTATGAAATATTTTATAATGATCTTGGAATGGCTACTGGTAAAATAGAAAATCTTGAAAAATTAACAAATATTATAGAAAAATATAAAGATGATTACGATTCATTTATACTATATACTTTATTAAACGGTGATACACAAGAGCTATTAGATGATTATTATAGCGAAAAAAATATGGCTAATCCGTGGGGATCCGCAGAAAGCCTTTTAACTCATACAATATCAAATCTTTATGATATACCTTGCGCGCATGCGCCAGTTCTCGAAAAAATGTTTCTAGAATATCCTTTTGAAATAGTGGATCCTAGAAAAACACCAGAAATACTTTCTACCACCGAATTATTTTGTACTATTAAAGGTATGTATTTAACGCCTAAAATAGTTACACCGACATACGAATCTGGAATAATCACAAATAGAAACATAAGCGCATTAGTAACGCCTGATAGATGTATCGGTCTACCTTTGATTGCAGCTTTAGAACAAAACATTCCAGTTGTTGCAATAGAAGATGAAACAAACTTAATGAAGAATGATTTAGACCTTTTACCTTGGAATGACAATCAATTCTTCAAAGCTAAAAGCTATCTGGAAGCCGCTGGTATTCTATTAGCTTTAAAATCTGGAATAAGTCCTTATTCCTTAAAAAGACCTATCAGTATAACAAAAAAAATCAAATGAAGATGACAGAAGAAAAAATTCTTGAAGAGTTATTTGAGTTAGTATCTAAAAGGGGACACGAAAGATACATACTTGGAAAACTTAAACATGTTAAGTATAAAGAAATAGGAGAACAAAATATAAATAATCTGATTCAATGTTTTAAAGAAAAAGATGCAAAAAATAATAAGAGCTGGAGAATAAAAACCAAAGAAGTAAACCAGGAGTGGTTCACAAATGGTTACGAAAATTTTATGGATTTTTTCAACAGAAGCTTAACATCAGAAAAATTCAAAGATATTAAAGAACAATCCTTAAAATCTGAAATTATAATTCCAAATGAATGTAATATTGAATCAATAGGACAAATTAAAGATACATCAAGTATTATTAGATTAAAAAAAAGTGCTACAGAAGTCGCAAAAGACTTAATGAATTTAGGAGTACCAGAAAACTATTGGTTCATTAATATGAAATTATATCTCAGCTATTATCATAACATTCATTCACCAATTTCAGGTAGACTTAAAAAAATTACACCTGTTGATAGAAAATTAGGATTATTTGGAAAGAATTCTCTTTGGTTTTTAGAATTTGAAACAGAAAAAAAGCCTGTATTCTTTTTATTAGTTGGAGAATCAGCTATTCAAGATTTTAATTTTTACGTTAAAAAAGGTGATCAAATAGAAATTGCCGATAAACTAGGATATTTTGTATGGGGTTCTCAAACTATTCTCCTTTTTGATAAGGAATCATATAAAGGTGAAATTAAAGTAGCTAAAAGAAACCATTATTTCTTAGGAGAAAGTATCTTATAAATTCTATATTTTTTTGAGTAATTTAAGAGATTTGCTATATAGTGAATCTCTTTTGTTTTCTAGAGATTTTATAATCTCTAAATTATTATCGAAATTTTTAATATTATTAATTGCTACATCATAATCATGCCAAGTTCCAATAGTTTCCTGTAACTCATCCAAATTGTTACTCACTTTATCTATACCTAACATCATAAAAATATAAAATATATGCTTAATTTTTTTTCTTATGTCATGTAAATTCTCTGGTGTAATATTTGAAAAATCACGAATCTCATCAAGACCAATATCTATTCTAGCCTCAATATTACCTATTATCTCATCTTCTATGTGATAGTTTTTAACTTTATTTAATTTATCCGTTAGATATTCTAGTTCTTTTTGATAAGTGGAATTTATTTTAAACTTAGCAATCTTACTTTTGTAAGACTCCATTAAATAATTATTATACTCATCATCATATTCTCTAAATATAGATTGTTGAATATGAATGTCCCTAATATCACCTGCTGATTTGAATAATTTAGAAAGTTCTGTTGGAAAATCTTTTTCTCTGAAAAGTAAACCATCTAATATAATATTTAACGTTCTTAATCTTTTCAGTGTTGTTCTCAATTTATGAACATCATCTTCTGTTATCTGTGTAACAAGATTGGAGTGGTAAGTTTTAAAATTTTCTATTTGTTCTATAAAATATTTTTCGAATTTTGTCATATACTATATTATAGTATAAAAAATCCAATTGTTTAATTTTTAATTGTACCCTTGATGGGACTTGAACCCACATTTTAATCCATTATGCACACAAAGTTTAGGAAACTCCGCCAATACAAGGGCATTGTTTTAATACTACAAAGATAAGGAAAAACTCTGAAATAAAAAAATTAAGGAATTTTAAGAGCCAACTATCGGATTCGAACCGATAACTTGTTCTTTACGAAAGAACTACTCTACCAATTGAGTTAAGAAGGCATTATAAAATGTATATAAAATATATGTGATCCCGATAGGATTCAAACCTATGACCCACAGCTTAGCCTACCACTACAGTTTTCACTGCCAATTATTGTTTGTGGTCTGGACTATGCCTTCACCTTAATATTTCTATCTTAGGTGGGTGATTATAGTCTCTGCACGTTTTCTTATACAAGAACTTCGCTCAAAGTTAACATCAGCATTACCTGTTAAGCATTCTTTGAATTTACACCATTCGACACACATTTTCATCTATGAAGCTCCTTTTGAAGGCTGTTGCTCTATCCAGCTGAGCTACGGGACCTTAGTATGATTTTTTATCTTTATATCTTTCTCGCCTATTATATCTACCATTTCCTCTATTTGCACCCTTATATGTTTCTGTTAAAGAATGACAATTAGGACATAATAGAGTTAAATTTTCTTCTTTATTATTTTTACTATTGCCATCTTTATGCTCTATCTCTAATGGAATATTACCTGTATATTGATTTTTTTCACCCCATCCACATCTCGTACATTTTCCATTAAACTTTTCAAATAAATATTTTTTTATATATCTTGATGTTCCATATTCACCAGACACACCATCAACTTCATCATTTTTCCACTTCTGAATATATACAGCATATTGATGTTCTATTTGACATTTATTAGAACAAAATTTGTATCCAAACTTTTTGGTTTTGTTTCCACAAACTATACAATTTGATTCTTTGTGAATTCTTTTTTTATTGTTATGTTTTGCAGAACATGATGATGAACAGAATTTTTTATTTTTTTCAATATCTTTATTACACTCTAAGCATTTATTTGCCTCCTTTTTAAGGAAAGACTTAAAATTAAGTCCACACTTATTAGCTTTTTCTTTAACACTTTTTTTAGTTCGATTTAATTTAATAGATATATCCAAATATGTAAATCCATTTTCTAATAAAGAAATTAAATCATTTTCTTCTTCTTCAGACCACTTCATACTTTTTTATTTGTATATATAAATATTTTTAAGTCAAAAATTCATTTCGAGAGAGAAATGAATTTTTATTTTTTATTAGGTATGAGAGCCGAATACTGGATTCGAACCAGTGCGGGGTATAAAAACCCTCGTGATTACAAGTCACGCCCAATCAACCACTATGGGAATTCGGCTTATAAATACCTGATTATCAGAGTTGTCGAAGATATCCGATTTGAACGGCTTCTGAGCATCCCAAATGCCCCGTGTTACCAGGTTACACCATATCCTCGATATTTACTTTTATAATATGAAAAAAAAAGTTTTAATTTTTTTGTGGAAAATGCGGGATTCGAACCCGCGACGTTGGTAACTAGTAACGCGCTTCCCTTGCTCATTTTTTCACCACCTCAATAAGGTCGCTATAGGTGCATCCGCAATTCGTTATCCAATCAGGATTACTTTCGTTGCCTGTACGATCCGCCTTTTCATCGTTGATTTCCCATTCATTTTGAGCTGATGGTGAGACTCGAACTCACGATGTCTTCTCAGACGCTGGGTTACAAAGCCAGTGTAATAGCCGCTATACTACATCAGCATTGGTGCGAACAGATGGAGTCGAACCATCGACTTCTTGTTTGTAAGACAAGTACTCTGAACCTACTGAGTTATGCTCGCATGGAGCGAAATGTGGGAATCGAACCCCTTCCTCTGGTTGGAAGCCAGATACTTTACCGTTAAGCTACATTTCGCAATTTACTGAGCGAATGATGGGATTCGAACCCACGAACCTTCTGGTTGGCAACCAGACTATCTACCGCTGATATACATTCGCATTTTATCACAGATTACATTTTTTCAGAATTTCAAATTACAAGTTTGGTCCTTTTTTAAGATTGCTGTATGTAATCTTTAGATAATTTTTTAAGAACAGAATACTTTTTTTGCTAACCATGCATTTTTTTGTTGCTGTATGTATTCTTTATCTTAGAGCGAAAGGTGAGTTACGATCTCACGACCTCTTCCTTACCAAGGAAGTATTCTACCAACTGAACTACAATCGCATGGACCGGGCTCTGCGATACAACAGAGGATCATCCCGGATATGTGGATCGTGTGAGATTTCAACTCCTCTTAAACATTGCAAGTGTTTCGTGCTAAGCAGGTTACACTACACAACCCATATAAATTTCTTTTAATTCATTTAAATCTATAAATATTTTTATTTCAGTATCATAATATTTACCCTATAATAAAATAGTGGAGACGAATATAATCGAAATCTCCCAGAAACATTGCAAATGTCTCTCGCCAGCCTTGGTACATGCGCCCCCTAATTTTCCAACATGTCAAAGAACAACTACTCTTACCAACTACTCAATTCAATACTGTGATTTTTACCACACTCACAATTTACTGAAACATTCACAGAACCGTGTGAACCACACAATTCACACTCACTTTCACTACCCAAAAAATATAACTTAGATATATCCACAGTCACATTTTTCTCTAAGTTTTCACAGAATATTTCTACTGCTAAAACTTTTGATTCTACTTTTTTTACTGCTACTTTTTTTGTTTTCATAATCTTTATTTTTGTGACCCAGAAGAGATTCGAACTCTCATTTTTCATTCCAATTATGCACATAGAGTTTAGGAAACTCCGCCATTACAGGGCCAATTTGTGATCCAGGAGAGATTCGAACTCTCATTTTCATCCATTATGCACATAGAGTTTAGAAGACTCCGCCATTACAGGACCAGTTGTCTAAGTGAGAGGAGTCGAACCTCCAATAACCCCGGTTCCAAGCCGGGTAACCACACCACATGGATCGCACCTAGATATTTTCTACAAAGAACACACTATTAAAAACAAAACCCGAAGTCGCTTAGCGCCCTCGGGTTTCTACCTATAATCTATAAAACATACTTCACTTTAGGTATACGCCCGAGCATAATCCGACTGGTCTGCCTCCTGTTACGGGGGTTGTCGTGGCTACTGCTGTATTTTTCCTAAAGTTTTTCATATTACTTATATATTAAAAATTTTTGTTTCTGTTTTATCATCTTTAATCTTTTACAAAGATAAAAATATTTTCCGAAATAAAAAACTAAAAATGTAATTTTTTTATAATTTTTATAATTTTTTTCTTTTCTTATATATTACTCAAAAAATGTCGTTTTTTTCTAATTTCTATTTTATACGCAAATTTATAAAAAAAGTTTATTTTTTGCGGTGTTTTTATAAATTATATTTTTTAGAATTTAATATTACTTCTAAATCTTCTAATTTATCTGGTAAATTACCAATCTCCCAAAATTCTTCATCCTCTATGTAAGTACCACTAATATTATAACCCAATACTTTTAATACAAATCTCCAGTCTATACTATGTCCTTCATCAATTAATTTACCATCAATATAAATACCTTCCCAATCATCTCCAGAAATTATTACGAGTTTTTTATTTTCTATTGTCTCATTTATTTTATTTAAGTATTTCATTTCTTCTTTTTGTTTTTTAATTCATCGAAATTTAACAAAAGTTTTTTAAGCGTTTCTCTAACTTCTGTTAATGCTGATTCATACTCATCATCCTCTTCATCTTCTTCCGCCACATTTTCTTGGATTTCTTCAACATTCTCTTGTATATCCTCAACATTCTCTTGTATATCCTCAACATCTTTTTGAATATCCTCAACATTCTCTTGTATATCTTCTACATCTTTTTTAATTTCTTCAAATTTTTTGGATTGAAAATTTACACTCATTTGAATAAGTATAGATAGATAAATTGCTTCTAATGATACGATCGTTGTTAAGATTAGCAATATTGTATTTTTATCAAATATTTCTGAAAAGTATAGAAAAAAGGCTATAATAAATATTATAGAATGAATTATCAACGAACCAGTGGATCCTATTGATTTTATAATTTTTTGTATAATTTTTTCCGTCATCATTTATATTCTTCCCGTTTCGTCCTCAGACAGGCCCAGTGTTTTAGCTAAATTTTGTAATTCTTTTGCGTTCATGTTAATTATCTTATTAAGAATCATTTTTTTTGCATTATCATTAGCTGAGCCTTTTATCTGATCCGATATTTGATCAACTGCATTAGATGTATTTGCACCTAATTGATTTAATAATTGCATTTTAGGTTTTAGTAAATCAAATAAGGTCGTATTAATCCAATTAGTAGCTGCCTTTTTATATGCGACTAAATCGGCCTGTTCATTTGGATTATCAGCTTCTAATATCTTTTGTATATTATACTTTATTCTTTCAGTTGTATTCTCTGTTTGAGCTGGTTCGTTTTCTTTTTCTTTATCCAGACCAGATAATTCTTTTATTTGTGGTACAGCAACCTGTCCAATATACTCCGGTGCGGCATTTGCAAATTGATCTTCTGGATATGTCATTAAAACTTTCAATCTTTTATCTCTTGCTCTACTAAATATTTCATCCATAGTAAATTCATCATTTTGTAATTTATTTACTATCGGTTTTAGAGAATAATAGAAATATTTTAAAGAATCTGTAACAATTTTATTAACAGCATCAATAGATTCTGCTTGATTAATCTCATTTTGAATATTAGTTTGATTAGCTTTGATATATCTTTGATATAGATTAGAAACATTTTTATCTGTATCTACTTTTTTAGTAAAATCAACAAATAAATTATGTAATGATTGATTAGGTTCTTTGAAAATGTTTTTATAATAAGTCTTTAAAAACTTTGACACAGAAGATAATTCTTCATTTAAAAAATTGTAATATGAAATTATATTATTCATTTAAGCACCTTCAGTTATATCCATTAAAGTATTTTTATTAATCATAAATCCGCCTCCACCTTTAGGTCCAATAACAGTTACTAGTCCTTTATCGTTTGGTTTATCTGATTTTACTTTTACTTTAATTATCTCACCTTTCGAATTATAAAAATTGTAATCTTTACCTTTCTCCGGAGTAAAGTCCTTATCTATATTTTCAGCTCTAAATGGCTGAAGTTCAGTCTTACCCATTTCATCTGAAATATATCTAGCAATAACTTCATCTGGATCTTTAGCTTTATCTGAAATTTTAATAATTGCAATACTACCATCTTTCTTTTTGTATCTATATGGAACGCCAACTCTAAATAAATTACCACCTACATTTATCTCAACATCCTTATTCTTTACTATATTATCAAGTCTTGCATTTATTTCTTTAGCTAATTTATTTCTTTCTATCGCAAGTTTAGATGCAGTGGTTTTATCACCACCTTTTTCAAGGGCAGAAATTTCAGCATTCAAAAACATTAATCTAAATTCATCTTTTTTAGTTTCTATATACAAGGCCAATTTAGGATTTTTTTCTTTTCCTCCCATTTTTTGTAAAACTCTATCCATTTTAAGTAAAGCCTTATCTCGATATTGATTAATAAGATTTTGAATTAATTTCTGTTTCTCTTTTAATGTTTTTAATGATAATTTAGTATTTTTTTCTTGTTCTTCTGTATTATCAGTTTGATCAGGTTGAGTAGTTTGTTTTTGTTCTGTATCAACAGCTTCCTTTACTGGATTTTTTCCAGAATCTTTCATATCTTGTAATTGTTCTTCGGCTGTTATACCTAAATCAATATTAAATTTTTTCTTAAATTCGTTATCTATAATTGTTTGATATTCTTTGAAAATTACATCAACCTCTTTGGCACCCTTAACCTTATTAATGACGGCATTGATTTTCTTAAAAATATTTCCCATGAATTGAAATAATCCTTCATTTAATTTATCTAAATTTTCAAGATTTTTGAACTCATTTCTTGTATATAAATTCTTCATTTGTTTAAATATTTTTTTTTATATATTAATTTTTCAAAATCATTTTGAGAATAAAGAATTTAATATATATCATAAAATATTTTTATCAATGCCAATCGAATTTTTAAAACAATTAATTCCTAATCCTTTGGACAAGGAAAATTTTAATAGTCCCAATGTGGATGATTTTGAAAAAATTATTGATGATGCTAAAGATAAAATAAATAAACTACAAGAAATAGGTCTACCTGGAATTAAAGATGTAGCAAATATGATTTGGAAATTAATCCAAGATAAATTTTTATTATCACCTAGACAGATCTCTAAAAAAATGTTAATTATTCAAGGCAGTAAATTCAATCCTGGTTGGTTTCCAGGTGCAGAACCGATTGATGAAGAAAGAGCACAATTAATTGTATATGGTAAAGTTTTTTATAAAGATGGTAAGCTATACGACAAAGATTATGAAGGATCCGCATGGGTATGGTATAAGAATGCAAATTATGATGATAGTAATATAGAATGTGTTGCTCATCCTGGTGAAGAAGATTATATGCCACCTATGGATACTAAGCATCCTATGTTTAAAGATGCAAAAGATTTGGTCAAAGGATTAAAGGAAGATTTAAAGCAATTGGCAATTAAAATTGCAGAATTCATACTTGCTTTACCTGAAGCTATTATTCAAATTGTACTTGCATTATTATCTCTAATTTCTTCAATAATCATAATACCACCAGGTTCAGGTGTACCGACAGCATTAACCGCTGTTCAAACAGTATTTAGAACTATTAAAGCACTTCAAGAAAAGGTAGCAGAATTATTACCATTTTTAAGTGTATTAAAAAAATTAGGTATAGTACTTTCAAAACAAGCTCAAGCAATAATTTCTCAAATTATCGCTGTAATAACTGTAATTTTAGGTATAATAGGTTCTTTAACTTCAATATTAGGATTATTAAATAAAGTAGTTGAAGCATTCAAAAAATTAATGAAGAAAAAAGATGAACAGAAGCTAGAAGTAGATCCAAGAGCAAGTGATACGAATTTAGAACCAGGTGAATCTACAAAATTAGATGCATATCCAAGTGGTGGAAGTTGGGATTATGATTATCAATGGACTGATGATCAAGGTAATGTAATCGGAACAGATAGAAATGTTAGTATAGCTCCTGAAAAAACAACAATCTATACGGCTAAAGTTACAGATAAAACTACTGGCGAGGTTAAAGAAGGAACAGTCAGAATTAAAATAAGACCTATGCCAGAAAAAGGCGCATCTGGAACTAGTGGTACTAGCGGTTCTAGTGGAAAACCTGGCACAAGTGGAACAAGCGGAGCAAGCGGAAGTAGCGGTGTTAGTCCATCCGGAAGTTCATCAGAGACAACAACCACAACAACAGGATCATCCGAAACTACAACAACTACTACAGACGGTGGTGAAACAACAACAACTACAACCATATTTTCACCAACAACATCATTACCAACTACTACACCAGCACCAGATCCTTATAATTATTATACTGTTAAAGAATTTAGTTGTCCAGGATGTACATTGAATAGCACTTATGATATAAAAACATTAGATTATGTGGCACCTGGTGATTATGGTAAATATTATCTATCTGGCTCTGTTGCATTACAAATTCAAGGTCCAACAACATCTGGAGCTTATCCAGAGCATACATTATTAACTGGTTATGTTAGTTGTGTTCTTGCTTGTGGAACAACTACTACAACAACTACACCATCACCATAAGTTATTTATTTTTGAAATCTTGAAATTTAATAGTAAGTTTATTATCTGAAACTTTAAGAGGAAATTTAATAGGAAATTTTAATTCTATGGTTTCTATTTCAAATGGATTTTCTTCATTATTAGTAATTAAATTGGTAGTCAAGATTAATTTGTTATTTTCCAATCTATTATTTATATATTCCTGACACTCATCATCACTATTCCTAACTAAAATATCAAAATACTCTTGTAAATTATTAGCATTTACTATATTTGATTTAATATCATCGTAAAAATAAACAGTATTATATGCTTCTTTTTTAATGGGTACAAATCTATCTTTTTCAATTGTTAAACCAACTAAATGTTCTAATAGAATTTTATTTTTATCATAAAAAACTTTATCTAAATGTCCGACCAATTTAATTGATTCAGAAACAAAATATATCTTGTTTATTTCGAAACCATATTCTTTTAATTTTAATCTCAATTTATTAAGTAAATTTGCATGCTTTTTTCTATCACTTCTAGCAGTTAAAACACCAATTTCAATATTTTTACCTATTAAATGCCTAATATTATTAAGCAACAATTGAACCTCTTTCTTATTGAGTATATCTTCATCAAAAAATTCAGCATAAGAAATACCAATATTACCCAATCTAATATTTTTCTTTCTTTGAATTCTTTCAACCATATCTTTAGAAATATAAAAACTATCACCATTGAATTCAATTAAAATATCATCCTTAACATAAATTCCACTTTTAATAAGAGCAAATTCAATAGGTGAAATTTTTAAAATCGGTTTAGATGGATCATTCTTATCAATTACCCAAATATCACTCTTTATAAACCAAAGAGTATTATCCAAATCAAAAAAAGCAATTTCTTTATTCATAATCTAAAAAATTCAATAATTGTAATTGATGTCTTTCTATAATTCTTTTTGCATCATTTTTATTAAAAAAACCAGCCTCCACAGTCTCACCTTTTAAAAAATTACTTAATATCATATCATTAAATAATCTAACGTTAATTTCATACCTTTCAACTTTAACAACATAACATGTTAATTCTTTATTGTAACCAGCTTTAAAATATTTAATTGTAATTTTTTCAGACTTTTTTAGTTTTTGTTTATTTAATTTTATTCTAGATTCTTCTCTTAATTCTTTTAGAGCAGTTTCCATTTTATTCATCTTTGCCTCAATATGACCCTTTGGTATAGACCATTTTCTCATATTTCTTCTAAATTTCTTAGGTCTAACCAATAAAATCTTATTATTATAAATAAGTACGACACCTGAAAGTCTATGATGACTTACAGCTTCCATTATATATTCATAAAAACTAATCATAAATTAGGCGGTCTCTAAATCTTAAATTTCTGAACTTGATTCTTTTTTTGTAATTTGAACAGGTATATTTTTAATTCCCTTAAAATCTATAAACGCAATCTTCTCACCCTCTCTCCAACTTACCTTATCTACTATATCACCAATGCTTGGTAATTGATCTAATGTTATTGTAAAAGATTCATTTACAGGTGTTTGATTAAATTCATTATAAGACTTAATATTTTTCATAGTGTTAAATTATTTTTTCTTATATATTTAATTTTAAAATCAAAAAAGTTCACATTTTGTGAACTTTTCTGAAGATTATGGTTTATATTTTCCTAAATTGCTCATCATTGAACCAACATTCGGTATTTTGTTTGAATAATCAGGTATCTTAGGTTGATTTTTCTCAGAATCCTTATGCGCTTTATTTTCTCTTTCTATTCTATCATTCAGTCTTTTAACATATTCCTCAAATTCCCACCAAGCCAATTCATTCATATATCTAGGTGGAATATGATCAATATCCATGAATCCAAATTTATTATCCAAAATATTCGTCAAAGGCATCTGGAATAACGAAAATATTTGAGGCTCCTGTGGGAAAGGACATATCAGTGCGGACCTCCACTCCACACGATGGACAGTTACACTTAAGTTCCTTTATACCAAAAACCATCTGATTTACAGCACTATTCAAAATTTGAAAAGTTGACATACTCAATTTTTTAAATTCTTGCTCCTTAACTTTAATACCATCTTCGGTGATTCTATTTCTATCATGTAGCATAAATGAAGCAACTTTTAAAAATGCAACATTAGGATTTTTATCAACCTGAATCTTATTCTTAATATCACCGAAAAATATCTCCTGTATACCTATAGTAGGAGGTGCTAATTTATAATCTGCACCTTCTATATTAAAAGAAAAAACTCTTTCAGTAGGATCAAAAAATTTAAAAAGTTTCTCTGGCATCTCATAATTAACAAAAGTTTTACCATTTGCTTCAGTTCCAGTGGCTCTTAATTCCATCTTAAATTCATTACCACAGTTACCACAAGTTACTTCTTTCGATAAATTTTTACCACCAGGAAAAGTTAATTCTCTAATCATAAAAATTAAAAATAATCTATCACCATCTTTAATATCTTTATAAGATCCTTGCATACCATTAGGATAATAATATTTTATACAAGAAGCCAAAATACCATTCATCTTCTCAGTTATATCTAGATAATTATTATCATCAACAACAGAATAAGCCTGAACTTCTTGAACTCTAGCGGCTCTAATACTAATCTTTGTTCCTTGTTTATAAAATGTACCACACGGTAAAACATCCAACGGTATAGCAATATATTCATTAGAAGGTACACTATCAAAATAAGATAAATCTACTTTCTTAACCGACTCAATAGAATTATCTTGCTCACCACCAACAAAATTTTTTTCTAAGTAATTTAGTGCATCTTCTTCTTTTTTATTTTTAAAATTATCACTCATATTAAAATATTATTTTTATTTATATATTAAAACAATCCCGTCCCCTTAAAAAAATTAGATTAATTAATTAATATATAAAAGAAAATGTGCTAAAATGATTATATCTGAAAATTTTATATCCAACACGACACTAGAGCATTCCTATCCAAATAAACCACCTGGCTATTCACAACCACAAATTCTTTATAAATTACATTATGAGGGTGCAAAAAAGAATTCATATCTATGGACAGTAGAACCACCTTTTCATATTATATCAGGACAAGGTTCACCAAGTATAGTATGCCAACTAATGCCAAAAGTATCAACAAAAATAGAACCAATAAATTCTAGTATCCTTACATTAAATGCGGATGACGAAAAAGAATATTATAATTTATATTATCAACACGGTCCACAATGGAAAATATTAGGAAATAAAAATCCAAAAATAAATGAATTCAGAGGTCTCTACACGCCAACTATAGAAACATATACAATAATACCACAATACGAGCAAATTGGACATTCACCTAAATATATCACAGATCCGAATAGTTATAAGTTTGAAATAAAAAACGGAAGAATACTTAAATTTTATGGGGGAATACCACCTACAGGTAATCCAATGATAGATATTTCCTGGTTTAAACCAGGACCAGCTTATATAACATTTTATTCAGCATGGATTAATGAGAAAATTAAGTATCCCAATACCTTAGATATTCTAATATCAGAAATTAGAGTTTATTAAAATTTATTATTTTTATGTAAATTTTCATCCGCCCACAAAGGTTGTAAATTCTCCAAAGCACATACAATTTTAACATCTTCAGTTGTTGCAAACTTAGTTACAGGACGTATATGGTCAATATGCCACTCACCATGATTCTTCCAAGTCATACCCTCTGTGAATTGTTTCTCAATATAATGCTTTAATTCTAATGCAGAATAACCTAACATATCTATGGTATGTCCTTGTTTTTTAGTATCAAGTCGTTTAAGAGTTGAATATAAAACAGAACGCCAAGCGATTATATGAGGATTATTTAATCTATAATTTTCTTGGTTCTTTGCTAAAATATGTCGATTATTTTTTCTCCACTCTTTCAACTCTTCTTTATTATTAATCCTATATTCATTTAAATATTCCTTAATTCTTTCTTTATTATCAGGATCATTTCTATATTGCTTCTTTTGAACTAATATTTTTTCTCTATTTTCTTTATGATACTCTTTTTTTCTTTCTAAAACACTTTCTCTATTTTCATCATATCTTTTCTTATCATATTCTTTTTGTTTTTCTTTAAATCCAGGTGCTTCCTTATATTTTTTTTGGATATCTTTCACACACTCTTTACATTCATTTCTATAGCCATCAGATGTTCCTTTCTTCTTGTGAAATTCATTTACATATTTAATTTTTCCACAAATTCTACATTGCTTTTCCATAATCTTTTTATTTGTATATATAAATATTTATCGTTCCCAATAGTCATAAAAACAAAAAAAGATACAATTTCTTGTATCTTTTTTTGTAATCTATTGATTATAAGCATTATAGCCTAATAGTAGAAATCTTCCCAGTAGTCTGCTACCCAAGTACAAGAAAGATCGAAGATTGCTGTTGAATCGTCCCAGTTGACTTCTTCAAACCCTGTAAATTGTCTTAGCATTGCATTATGGTAAGTAACTCTACGGATAACTTTACCTTCTTTGTCGTGTAGGTGTATGATAATATCACCAACTAAATTTTTCTTGTAATGAAGTGTACCTGTTTCATTGTTCCATCCTAAATCATACCAATCTTTAAGCATTTTGAAGCAAAAAATTTGATAGTCATCATTCTGGTTGAGATTGAATGTCATAGTTAAATCATCAACGTGAGTTTGTGCAGGCATCATGACGAATACTCTAGTTGAGTATTTAAATCTTTGTGTTTGAGATTGTAAATCTGGATAAGTTGGGAACTTAGCCGATTTGGTATTCTCCATCAATAAATGAGTTGCATTTGGGTGAATCGTTTGAAGTACGGTTGGTAAAATAATCGTAACTTCGTATAGATTCTTGTGAATGGGTTCCCATTTTTCTCTGTGAGAATCAATGGCAGTGAAATGTGCTAATGGCATATTTTTATATTATTTTTTATATTTTTTTATATATATAAATAATATATCCTTTCCCTCTGAAAATTAAGAAGAAAAACTTTTTTTCTTAAATTTTAACACATTTAATAAGGTTTTTAACAAAAAATACAAAAAACGATTAAAAAAAATTTATATATACCAGTTTTTAAAATGATCTTATATTTTTAGAAATTTCCTGAACAAATTTCTTTCTTTTAACATATTCCGGTGATCTTAAACTATCTAATTTATTTACTATCTTATCTAAAAAGTCTTTACGCTGGTTATCATCGTAAATATTAAAATTATCTACATCTAAACTCATTTTTTCAGATTGGTTATAGTTATTATACCATGATTCGTATTTATCGTTTAATCTTAGCCAATATTTAATAGGTACGCTAGTTTCTATACCTCTATTGCGGGTTGCTATTCTTTGAACTGCGGTTTCAGTTGAGCATTTTAGATATATCATAAGATGAGGTGGTTTAATATGTTGTATCATATTATCGAACAATGTTTTATAGGTATTGAACTCTTCTTTTGTCATTTTTTCATCTTCGTAAAGCATTTCTGCGAATATTTTATCACCATATATACTTCTATCTAGAATGCCTTCTGATAATTTATTAATTTCTTTAATCATTCTAAATCTTTCATTTAGAAAGTGAATTTGAAGTGCGAATGACCATCGGGTTTGATCTGCATAAAATTTATCTAATAAAACTGAGGTGTCGTTACTGGTAAGTTCTTCGTAAAGTTGTATATTAGTGTATTCTGAGAGAAATTTTCCAAGTGTAGTTTTGCCAGCGCCAACTGTGGATTCTATTGCAATTTGCATAATATTGGATTATTTTTGATAAAAAATATATCAAAAAATTAATGTATAGTTGATAAACATGATATAAATATTTTAATATATAGGAATAAAAGATACATATAATGAAAAACAATTTCGTAGAAATAATAAAAAAAGAAAATGGACCATCTGGTAGGATGTATGTTGAAAAGTATGTAAAAAGTAATTATCCTGATATATTTAATGATATTATTGAATTTTGTAAAGATAATTTATCAGATTTGCCTTTTAAAGAAAAAGTATATCATTATGTTAATAATTTGCAAGAAATTGTAAAATGTGCAAATATAAATTGTGATAATACAACAAAATTTAAAAATTCAACTTTGGGATATTATAAATATTGTTGTACAGCTTGCATAAGTAGTGATCCAAATATCAAAAAAACTAAAGAAAATAAATCTTATGAAAAATACGGCACCAAGGCTCCTGCCATGAACAGTGATATCAAAGCTAAAATTATTAAAACTAATAATAAAAAATATGGTTCAAATAGTCCAATGCAAAATGAAAATATACTAAAGAAATCTAAAGATACCTTATTACAAAATTATGGCGTTGATAATCCAAATAAATCAGAAGAAATAAGGATAAAATCAATAAAAACATTAATGAAAAATTATGGCGTTGATAATCCAAAAAAAAGCAAAGAAATAAATAATAAAATTAAAGAAACTATGTTATTAAAATATGGTGTAGAACATGCTTTACAAAATGAAAAAATTAAAATTAAATCAAAAGAAAATCAATTATTAACATTAGCAAAAAATATTAAAGAATATTATAAAGAATATAATATATTAAATATTGACAATAAAAACAGAAAATATACAATGAAATGCGATAATGGTCATATATTTGATATTGATTACGTTTTATTAAATTCTAGAAGAAAAACCAGCACTTTAATATGCACAGAATGTAATCCAATTAATAAAGGTATCTCTGGATTAGAAATTGAAATGAAACAATTTATTCAAGAAAATTATAATAAAATAATTTCGTTTAATGATAAAGATATTATTGGTAAAGAATTAGATATATATTTACCCGATTTAAATCTAGCATTTGAATTTAATGGTTTATGGTGGCACAATGAAATTAATAAAACCGATAACTATCATTTAGATAAAACAAATCTATGTGTAGAAAAAAATATTCAGCTAATCCACATATGGGAAGATGATTGGATTCATAAAAAAAATATTATTAAATCTATGATATTAAACAAATTAAATAAAACAACTAATAGAATTTTTGCCAGAAAATGTAAAATAAAAGAAATATCAGATAATAAAGTAATTAAGGAATTTTTAGAAAAAAATCATATTCAAGGTTATATAACAAATAAAATTGGTTTAGGTCTATACTACAATGAGGAATTAATTAGTTTAATGACATTTGGAAATAAAAGAATTGTGATGAATGATAAAAATATAAAAAATGAATGGGAATTAAGTAGATTTTGTAATAAATTAAATACTAATGTTATTGGAGGGGCATCAAAATTATTTAATTATTTTACAATTAATTATAATCCAAATGAAATTATTACATACGCAAATAGAAGTTACTCAAATGGAAATTTATATAAAAAATTAAATTTTAATTATTCCCACATTACAAATCCAAATTATTATTACATTGTGGATAAAATAAGAAAACATCGTTTTACATATAGAAAAAATAAACTTATTAATGATGGTTTTGATCCTACTAAAACTGAACATCAAATAATGTTGGAAAGAAAAATTTATAGAATATATGATTCAGGACAGATTAAATTTATCTGGAAAAAGCAATAAAAAAGAGGAAGATTAATCTTCCTCTTTTTATTAACCATATTTAGATGATCTTATCTAAATCCCATTGATTGAATATCACCTTTTTTCAAGATTGTGATATTATTTACAATAATACCCATTCCTTTTATTATTTCCACGTAAGTATCCAACACACCCATCTGTAGGTCAATAACATAATCTGTGTTATTGGTTTCGTCGCAAACGTTCCAGAAATCGTAGAATGCGTCGTTATCTAACATATCTTTACAGATTTTATCTGCGCGATATTTAATCTCGGCTCTAATCTCAGGTGTATTGAAGCTCCATTGATATTTCAATAACATATCATACAGTCTATTTTCAAGTTCGATAAGAACTTCTCTTGAATGCATGAAACTAAGTGAACTATATGGAAAGATTTGAGCGGTTGATTCGTCATTAATACAATAACCGTTATTAATCTTATATACAATTGGGTTAGCGCCCATTGCGTGTAAGTTCTCAAGATCGGTATTTGTGAAGTCCATTTCGGTCTTAGTTATATTATTAACTCTACCGTTTGTAATACCTGCTGCAATTGTCCAAGGCAACATACCAGCAACATTAGATACGAATTTATTCATATAAGTTGTTGCTGCGAACATTGCTGGTGGAACCCATTTTGGAATACCATTGTCATATATTTTAATATATGGGAAGAAGTATCCAACACAGCTACTACCATTGATTTCACCATGTTTTTGTGCAAATTGATAGTAGAAATCTGGGTTTTTGCTATCATCGGCACCATCTTTAACATATTCAAGATTAAGAGTACCATCATCATTAGTAAACGATGGATTAGTTGACTCTCTGAATATTTTTGCACTTGGCATATTGATGAAACCTAAACAGTTCATTTTCATACCGCAAATATCAGCAAGTTGTTGTTTTGAACCGAATCCGTCCATAGGTACAAGTCCTAAACCGAAAGAATCTACAAGGTATCTCCAAGATATTTTATTCTTATCAGCTAAGCCTTTAGCAAGATTTGTATCTTTTGCGATAACATTAAGAATCGAATTTTGTCTTTCATCTGTACCGTTTGGAATTGAATCTGTGTGAACAACGAATGGTGAAATTACCAAAGCTTTATATTCATCAACATAAACATCAATTGATGGGTATGTGAATGTTTGATAATCTACTTCAGTTGTACCAGTTACGATATTATAATCAACAATTCTAATTGGAGCATCAGCATAAAGGATCTTAGCGTTAACATCGGTTGGATCGTTTTGTACTTTGATTACTCTAGTGAATTTTCTTGGAACTGATCCTTCAAGATAACCTGGTCCACTAGGTGCAGCCCAATATGATTCATCATAATAAGCAGCTAAGAAACTACCCTTAGTAACTTCTGAGTATCTATTTTTATCAACTTTAATTTGTTGACAAGTTGTAAGATCATCACCATACCATTCTTCAATTTCTACTGATTGTTGCCAGTTTGATTTATTTGAATGTAAGATTAAATCGTAATCATATTTGGTTACATCTGACCAATCTGACTGGATAACTTCATAAGCAACATCTGGATCTAAAGCTGATAAGAAGTTAACAGTAAGAAGATTGTTTTGATCAAGATACATTTTTAAGTATACCTTATTAGTAGTTCCGCTATTGTTATTTACATAGAAATAATCCAAGTTATTAATTACACCATTATAATAATCTTGATATAATTGTGAATAAGTTGCAACGATACCATTTTTAGTAGTTGTACCTAAAACATCATATCTGGTTAATAATGTATCTGTATTTATAACACTATCATGTAATAAGAACTCATTATCAACATAGTAAAGTAAGAATGAGGTTCCTGAATAGCATGAAGATGGAGTATCACAATAAATTTTAATTTTTGAGTTTGATGTTGTGGTTGCCTCAATTGGAATTACCGAAACAACTGGAACCTTATCACCAGTATCAAAAGTACCACCAGTTGTTTTAATCATAACACTCTGAGTTGAGATATTATCATAAATTTCAGTAAAACCTTGCATTAGTCTGAGATATTCATAATCGTTATATACACCTGTTTGTCCTGATGTACCAAGAAACTCAATAAGCATATAGGTTCCTAATGTATCATAACTATCTGTTATAGTGGTTTGGTAACCTGTAGTTTTACCAAGTGCTACATATGAAGCTGAACCTGCTGTTGAATTAACAGTTACTGGGTAATAATCAAGAGTATAGGTTGTACCTGATTTAAGATGATGTACATAACCTAATATAATAGTACTTGCTAAACTATAATTGTAATCTGGTTTAACTGCACCAGTATATAGATTAGAAGATGTACCGTAGAGTATGTTAACAGAATTATCGTTAGTAAGATATAAAACATCATATCTTGATCCAACGGTATATGTTACACTACTTAATTCAATTGAAGTGGTAGTAAATCCACTAACAACGGAACCATTAATAACATAATAAGTATCAGTTCCACCGTCTGCGAATTCAATTGTACAAGTTGTCGTTCCAGTTACGGTTGAGCCAGAATTAAAATATATATCAAATGTATGTCCATTAGTGAATACACCAGATCTATCATTAACACCACTATTTAAATAATCTTGATTATAGCTATTAATATCGTTAGTAATAACATTATTGCTTGAATCTAGATATTTTTGTGAGTATGTTAACTCTTCTTTAAGTGTAGTTTCGTAAGACATAAATTTAATACTACTAATATCTTGTCCAACTAAAACATCACCAATAATATCAAGGTTACCAAGTTTGAAATCTGCTTCTAATAATGAGTCTTCATTATAGGTACAGAATAAACCAGTTTTATCGGTATTATTATTTACGATATTTTTAATGTACATGTCTCTATCGTTCAAATCTTTGAAATAAGGTATTAATGAACAATCGTATTTAGCAAGAACGGTTACGGTTCTCTCATTGATAAAATTATCAACCTCAGTTTTAATTAAACCATTTCTATTGAAATAGTTACCATAAGTAGTATCATTTGATAAGGTTCTATAATCTGACCAATCACCAGCCAACACTAACACAGTTACCATATAATCTGAAATCCATTCTCTATAATCGATATACGCTGGAACTTTTGTTCTATCACCGTACCATTCTTCTGCGGTTACGTCAAAACCAGTTATATCTGACTTATACATAAAAACAGTGATATCTTTATCACCCATGTTAGTAATATGTAAAAGTCTTTGATTATCTTGAACACCATAGTTATTAGCTTTTACAACATTCATAAAAGCATCTGGATCTCTTTCCCAGAAATCTTGTCTATTGAAAAATGATTCGTAAGCTGAGCTTTTAACATCACTATTCTGATACTGAGAAGAAACTGAAATAGTTTGCCATTCAACCTTATCTCTATTTGGATTGGTTGCTAGGAGATTAAGTGCCCAAACTGGTCCACTTTTCAACATTTGTTTTACTGTTTTGTGAAAAAATGATCCTTTGTTTTCTAATCGTCTATCATCGTCACCAAAAATAGCAGTAAAATCAGTTGGATTTGTTACATAAATTGGTGCGTTAAAAGGTCCTTTTTTAGAAAACCCTGGGACAAGATTAATAAGAACATCCTGTACTGGAAGTTCTATAATACTGTCATCAATCTCATTAATGAAAACACCTGGCCTTTTGTATTTTCCGAAATCTTTGTCTTTAATTGGCATAATTTAAAAATTATTTTTTATGTATATATTAAAATATTTTTGTAAAAAAAATCAATTTTTAGCTGGCTTCTTTTTACTTCTATTATATATTAATTCTATTTTTAAAAAAAAAGTTAAAAAAACATGCAAGATATACCATTTAAATTTTGCCAGATAAAAAAATAACGTTATCTTTGTGTTATCAAAATGATAAAAAATAAAACTATGAGAAAAAATTACTTCTACAACAGGTCAGTAGCAATCACTAAAGTTTTTGATTCAGTTAAAATTAACGAAGATCTTGATAAATTTTCCAACAAAATTGAAGACGGTTGGTTAATAACTAGTTATGATGGTCGTGAAATTTGCAGAGTTGAAGTATCTAAAATTTATTATAATTTTGATTTTACAAATTTTTCAAAAACTATTGTTTCTGAAATTCTGAATTATTTCAATCCTGAAAAATATGCACTCAAGGCTGCTAGTGGTGTACAGGAAATTAGGCTTGTTGGTGATGAATTATATATCGATAACGAAAGGTATGAAAAAATGATTAGTATCGTTAATTCAACTGACAAATCCAAAGCTCTTTCAATGAATGTTGGCTTGATCAGATGTAATAAAGGTGAAAGACCTCTGTTCTATACCATTCTCACCAATTTCAGTAACAAACATTATAAAGCATCTCTTCCTGATAAAATTAAGGCTTTTTCTGATAATCTCATCAATTTCAATATGGATATTGATTTTCATATTAAAACTATTGAAGATTTGAAAAATAAAAATTTCTCTATTATTGATTTTGCCAAATCACTTCTTTTTGATAAAGATGGTAAGGTAATTAAATCTATGGAACTTAAACTTCGTGCACTCGGTAAAAAACTTTATTATGAATATGGTTTCAAAAAGAACTACAGTACTCTCATGAATATGACAGCATCAAATATCGATAGAATTGATGATTTTGAAATTAATGCCAAAACTATTTATAGCGCTTATATTGAACTGTTCAAAGATTCGGACACTTCTATTATCGCAAGAGAATCAAGAAGGGTAATAGAAGCTATTGATAGTTTATGATACTAAATTCTCAGAAAAAGTACTAATTTTAGAATTAGTACTTTTTTTCTTTTAAATAATTTGGAGAATAAAAAAATGGGCATTAACTTTGTATTAAGCATTAAAAAAAAAAATAAAAATCTTAAACTTTTTGAATTAAAAATAATAAACAAAATGTTATAGATTTACTATATATAAGTTCAAATAACAAGTATGAAGAAAAACGATAAAATCAATGAACTCGAACTTAGGTTCGAAGAACGCACCGGTCAGAATTTCCAAAACTTTTACAAAAATAACAAACCAAAATTAATGTGGCATATTGCTAGATATACTAAAGATACGAAAATTGCTGAAGATCATGTTGAAGATGCTTTCATCCAAGCCCTGTTAAATATTAACACATACAAAAGACCCGAAGAAGGTGGTGCACAGGTTAACACTTGGATATATAAGATCGCAGAAAACATTGTGAAAAAGGCACATAAAGATAGTGAAAGAATACCAACCAACTCATTGGATAAAGAGATGGCAGAGAATTTCAAGTTATCTAACTTGATACCATACGATGATGGTAAAAGAAATAATGATGAATATAATATTTTTGTAAAAAAAGCAAATCTTATAAAAGAAACCATTTATAATTTATCAGAAAAAGACTCTAAATATAAGAAAGTTCTTATTATGAGAGAAATAGAAGGTATGGCCTATAAAGAAATTTCAGAAGAGCTAAATATAAATCTTTCTACCATTAAATCTCAGATAAAAAAAGGTAGGAATATCATTAAGAAAAAAGTAATGAAGAAATTTCAAGAAATAGATCATAACGGTAACGAAGATGAAATATGATCTCTTACGAAAGTTCAAAATGGTATGTTAAATTATGGAGACAAAGATGGTATTTATATGCTATCTTGCTTCATTTTAAAAATCTTATAAATGTAAATTTTTTTATAGAACTTCTCTTGGATAAGCAACTTGAAGAAAGCAGTAAAAAAGATCTTAATAAAGAGTGGAAGTATATAAAGCGTCATGTAGAATTAAGTAAAATGCATAAATTTTCGGCAAAAACTATAATTGATAGAAATGATATTTAATTTTCTCAAATGAGAAATTAACGTTATCTTTGTATTCACATTAAAAAATAATAAAATGAAAAATAAAAATTATGATTTTTCGTCAAAAAAAGATGAAATAAAAAATATTTTTAATACTACAGACTTTCAAGAATATAGAGAAAAACAGAAGAAAAAACAGAAGAGAAAAGAAGATATTTATAAAGTTACTTCTATTGGTAATTCTACCAACACAGTTAGATTTTTAATTCTCTCTAATATTCTTATATTTATTATAAGCTATATAGTACCTTCAATTGTAACTAACTTTGCTAGTTACAATATCTCAGATGAAAACTTTGCCTTCTATCAGCCACTAACATCAATGTTCCTTCATGCCGGTATTATTCATATACTATTTAATATGATAATGCTATGGTCATTTGGAAACCCACTTGAACAAATTATTGGAACTAGAAAGTTTCTATTTATTTACTTTGTAAGTGGATTAGTATCTGGTATTCTTTGGATGTTATTTGGAACTGGTGCTGCTATTGGTGCATCCGGAGCATTATGTGGACTATTATCCACTTTTGTTTTTATTTCACCCGAAACAAAAGTATATCTTTTCTTTGTATTACCTGTAAAAGTTAAGAGTCTGGTTTATGGATTTGCATTATTCTCACTCATATTTGGTATACTATCTCTGATAGATCCAGTATTAGGATTTGGAATCGGACACTTTGGACATTTGGGTGGATTGATTGGTGGTTATCTAATTACGTTATATTGGTCAAAGAAAAAACTTATTCAAACAGCATAAAAAATATTGAAAATATTTTTTTATTTTAATTATTAATCGTATATTTGTACTCAAATCAAATAAAATTATAACAAGATGGTTGATTTCTATAAACATGTGATTCCTGGACAGATGCACGAAAAGCTCACAGAAGCCGTAGTAGCAATGATGGCGACTGGTAATTTACCTTATTATGGTGAATTTGCTTTGTTCATCAATTTTTACGAATCAAAAAATAATCCGTATATTCCAACTGCTGGTGTTAATGTTACATCAAAAGGTATGAATTTCTATTGGGATCGTAAATTTATTGACAAATTACCTCAATCTGAGATTAATTTCCTCTTAATTCACGAGGAATTTCATCTTCTATTTGATCATGTTAAAAGAAGTGTTGGTTATGATGCACGCTCTGCTAATATTGTTCAAGACATGATTATCAATCAAATTATTTATGATGAAATTATGAAGCAGCAGGGATTAGGTCAGGGTTCTAAGCCATTTCTTAGTATTCCTAAAGATGAATTTAAAAGAAACAGTGCCTTATTTATTCCTAAAGAATACAAAGGTGAAGCAATCTTTGAAGATTTATATGAATGGTATGTTAATAAGAAACGTGAATGGCAGGAAAAAAATAAAGAAGCTATTCAGAAAATGCGCAACGAATCGAACAAATGTCCAAAATGTGGTTCACCAATGAATCAGCCAGGTGATCAGTCTGGAGATAAATCAGGTGATGAAAATGGAGAGGGAGAGGGTAAAGAACAGAAAGATCAGAAAGATCAGAAAGGAAAAGGAAAAGGAAAAGAAAAATCTAACGAAAATAATGAAAATGGTAATGATGGAAGTGGCGGTGAAAGTGGTGATAATAGCCAGAGTAATAAATGTCCAAATTGCGGTCACGAAAATCATAATAATAAATCTCGTCAGGGTCAGAAAGATACTTCAGGTAATGATAGATATGGTAAATATGGTAAAAATGATGCCGAATGCTATTCGTTAGAAACCATTTTTGAAGGTGAAGAACGTGAAGAACAGAATACTCTTGATGCACATCTTGGTGATGAAATTCCTCAGGAATTAAAAAGAGAAATTGTTGAGAATGCAATGACTAAATTGAAAAATAGAGGTTTAAACTCTGGTGATGTTGAATCTATTCTTAATAAACTTCGTAAAACCAAAAAAGATTACTTAAAAGAAATTAAAAGAACTATGAGTAATCATATCTTTGGCTCCAAGAAAGAAAAAACCATCGTTCGTCCTAACCGTAGAGGTATTTCTGGTCTTAAAGGTCACAAAAAATATAAGAATGAAATTAACGTTCTTCTAGATACTAGTGGAAGTATGGGGGGAAGTTTTGAAAAAGTTCTCTCTTATATCTTCCAGAATGACATTCAGATTAATCTTATTCAGTGTGATGCTCAAATTCAGCAGGTTCTTAAAATTAAAGAAAAAAAAGAGCTTGAAAAGATGAGGATCAGGGGATTGGGCGGGACTTCCCTAATGCCAGGACTTGATTTTATTGCGGAAAAGAAAAATAAAATCTATATGTATAACACGGTGATTCTTACTGATGGCTATACAGATTCTTTAAATTTCAGTAAGATCAAAACAAAAACCTTGATTTTGTCCACCGCAAGTAAATGTCCGATAGATCACGATAATGGTCGTGTTAAACAAATTACAGACATAGATAAGCAAGATTAAATAAAAAAGCCAGTTAAAAACTGGCTTTTTTATTTAATTATATCATCAACTATTTTCAATTTGATTTTAATTAATAATTTTGGCTCATATATCATATTCTTTTTTCTAGAATTTATATATTTTTTTGTAATACATAAATTATCTATTTCACCAATAATCTCTGGTTTGATGTTATTAACAAATCCGTAATAAATAGGAATCTTATGATCGATTGATGGATATAATCTTGAATTTTTCTTTAATAAAAAATTATTTATTATTAATTCTCCATCATAATAATCATAACCATTCCATTCTTCAAGTAATTTTTTACTGAACCTTCTACTAATTTTATTCACATCTTTCTTATACAAAAAAAATAAACTTCGTTCTTGTGAATTAATTATATTTCTAGATTCTAATCTTTTTTTTATTAATTCTGGTACAGATCCATTATGTTTATAACCATATTTTTTCATACAAGTACTTTCTGATTTTAATTTATATTCTTCAGTCTTACTATAATTATCAACACCATATTTCTCTATACATGTTTCTTTTCTTTTATTTAAAATAGACTGTTTCTTATCCATATCTAAAAATATTCTAATATTAGTTTGTTTTACTTTATTTTTAATATCGTAATTTTCAGAAGCATTTTTATAACCATATCTTTCTACACAAGTATTTTCTTTTTTATTTTTTATTTCTTTATTTTGTAAAGAATAATTACAACCATATTTAATATTCATAGTCCTAATCGTTTTTTCCATATTAAAAGAATCATCTTTTCCATATCGTTCATTATTTGTAATTTTTGTTTTTTCGAATTTGCAATTACTACATAAATATATATTATTCAATTTTAAACATTTATAATAATCTTGATATCTTATACTTTTAATATTTCCACATTTCTCACATTTGCAATTAACTTTCACTCTAGATGAAGGTGTCAAATCATCTACTTTAATTAATAATTCTTTTCTACACTTTGCATCATAACCTTTATTTATATAATGCATTATACTATGATTGTTTGGCTTAACAAAAACATATTCATCTATTATCATTCTTTATTCTTTATTTTTTCAAATTCCATTTTAATAAGTTTCTCAATCCATTCATTCAACTTAAGTGAATTTTCCTTTGCATATTTCTTTAATTCTATATGCAAATTCTCATCTATTTTTATATTTTTTAAATTTCTCATTATGTTATATATAAATATTTAAAAGTCATTTTTATCTTTTTTTATCTTTTTTTATCTTTTTTAATCTTTCCAAAATTTTTTTATTAAAAAGAAATGATTATATTTGTAAAAAATAAGAATATGAAAAAATTATATATCTGGACAACAGAATATGAAATTTTGCTTTCATTATCAGAAACACTAGAAGATGCGAGAAAAGAATTAGAGAATCTTCATTATACTGAAGTTATATCTGTTTAAATAAAGAACCTCTAATTTTAGAATCTGGTGCTATGATTTTATATCATGCTAACGAATAATAATTAATATTAAATTATGAACAAGAAAAAAAATCTAATGAACCTTTTTACAGAAGATGTAAAATATAATTATCATCTTATTAAAACAGAAGAACCTAATGGACACTTAATCTATCTTATTAAGAACGGTTCTAAATTAGATAGGGAACTTTATGAATTCTATCCTACACTGATTGCTGAAAATCTTATTAAGGGTTGTGATGTAAAAATTGAAAAATTTGCACCATGTATCTTTTTTACAGAAGAAGAGAATACAGAAAAACTCAAGTATCAACTTAATGACAAATTGACAGAAGATACTGATTTTTCTTCTTTTATCGAAGAAATTAAAGATGAATATCGTATTTTGGAGATAAAGGATTCTCTTCTTTATAAAAAAGATCCTGAAGCTTATGAGGATGCTAAACAAAAAGAACATGAAGAGCATCAGAAAGAGTTATGGGGAGAATTGATTGAACAAATGAATAGTAAAAAGAAAAAAAGGGAAGAAGCTCTTTTAGAATATGAAAATAATCTATTTAAATTATTAAAAGATAATTTAGAAAGTGTTGTTGAATATGAGAAGAGAGATTTTAATTTGGAAGAAGTATTGGAAAGAATTATCTCGAATTTGATAGATCCAAATACTTGGATTAAAGTTAATGATAATCCTTTTGTGTGTAGAGTTGAGCCTATTTCACTTGACAATGATAAATTAGATGTTTTTTTAACAGATAATAACGAACATTCATATACTGCAATTCTAAGATTTGATAAAACTGTTTTGATTACTGAAAACGTAATTAAAATCGAAAAGAATGAAACACCAAACTGTATGCCAGATTATGAATTTTTAGCAAATCTCTATGATGTTGATTTATCTGATGTTTCAGAATGGGAATTCAAAAATAGCACTGATAGATTTAATTATGTAATTGACTATTTGGTTCCGATATTTAAAGCAGAAAGAGAAAGAAAAGAAAAAGAATATATTGATAAAATTTCTTCAGAGAATGAAGATGATGATATAGAAAATGATAATGATAATAATGATAACAATTAAATAATTTAATATAAATAACATGAAAAAAGTATTTTTAACAGTAATTGCTTTTTTGACAATTACATCAGCATTCGCTCAGCAAAGTTTCGGTGAGTTCTTTGTAAATAAATTCACACAGGAATATGATAGTCTTAAGACTTTATGTGCAAGCCTAAATATGGCTTATGTCATGAATCATTTTTGGAGTTCTGATACTTTGAAAAATCCAGATGTTAGTAAACGTATGACTCAACTCGGTGCAAATGTTATTCCTAGTGTATTTATTAAAGGATACAAACTCAGTGATAATGATCTATTGAGTTTAGATAAATGGAAAGAAATAGATTCTATTTCTACTCGTTTTTGTATAACACCATCAGTAAAAAGCAAAATAGAAAGGTTTGCATATATGAATCCACCTCTTAATGTTTTTACTACTTATGTTAATTTATCGGGTATATATACAGGTGAGATGCATATTGTTGCTATGGTAACGGAAAATTTTCCAGGTACGAAATATATGCATGTAATGCGACAAATTATGTATGACACACTATATAATGGCACTGAAATCAAATATTCTATCGCATTTAAAAGTAACTGGACACTTGATAATAGTGAATTAACAATAATTATTGAGGATTCAAATAGAAAAGTAATTGGTATATCTCAAATACCAATTAGATCAACATTTACAGGAATTGAGAATAACATCGCAGAAAATTCACTCAATCTTTATCCAAATCCAGTTACGAGTGTGCTAAATATTAGTAGTGGGCATCCAATTGAAAATATTAAAATTTTTGATGCGACTGGTAAACTCCTGGTTTATAAAACATTTAAAGATGAACTAACTAAAGAATATAAAATGAACATGAACATTTCATCAGGATTATATTTCATTATCGTGAACAATAATGAGGCTCGAAAAATCATAAAAAAATAAAAAAAATATATAATTTGTTTTGGTGATAAAAAATAAAACCGTATATTTGTAATCTAATTAAGAAACATAAATAATAATTCATTATGGCAGTTAAAAACAAAATCGGTAAAGGTATTTCTTTCGAAGGTGCGAACAAGTTCCCGAAAGGTTTTGAATCTCTCTCCGACAGAGAAAAAAGGTATTTTAAGATGATGAATGCTAAAAGTGGTGTTCTCTACATTCAATCTGCTCCTGGATATGCTAAATCCGCAATTATGAGATCTATCGCAAATAAGATGGGGTTTCAGTATTTTGATATTCGACTTTCAATGGTGGATGAAACTGATGTGGGTCTATTTCCTGCTGTTGATGAGTGCGACATCACTAATAGTGAAGGTAATATTGTTAAGCAGAAAATGCTTGCTCACGTTGCACCAAAATGGGCTTATATTGCAAATGAAAAACCGTCAATTATTCACTTTGAGGAATTGAACCGTTCCACTCTTGCTGTTCGTAACGCTGCACTTCAGATGCTTCTTGAACGTGAAATCGGTGCTTTCTTCAAATTTAATTCAAATGTAATGATGTGTGCATCAGGTAACCTTGGTGAAGAAGATGGTACTGATGTTGAAGAATTTGACCAGGCTCTTAACAACCGTCTGATCCACATTGAACATACTTTGCCTTATCCAGAATGGGTTGAGCAGTATGCCAATGAAAATGTTTGTCCGGTAATTGTTCAGTTTTTGAAAACACACACTGAACACTATTACAAAAAACCAGATGAAAGAAATCAGAGGAATAAAGCCTATGCAACACCTCGTTCCTGGACTTTTCTCTCAGATTATATCTTTGAAAACTATGGCGAATGGGTAACTAAAAAAGACCCGAGGGGAAATGATATTCTTGATGAAAATACCAAAGCTCCGATTATGATTAAGAAATTTCCGAATATTCGTGTCTGGATCAACGATATTAAAGAAATCGGACATGGTTATGTTGGTGCATCTAACGCTCGATTTATCCGATACTGTGAAGATACTCTCAAAATCACTCTTGATGATGTTCTTAACAGGTTTGATGAAATTGAAGATGATATTAAAAACTTCAACCGTGATAAGAAATCCGAACTTCTTACTAACATGAAAGAAAGGAAGATCTCTCAGTTGAAACCAAAAGAGCAGGAAAACCTTGTCAGGTTCCTTCAGACTATCTCTGATGATGAAATTGTAGGTTACCTGCTTCACGTTCTTGATGTTGAATATACACTCTCCGAGGATACTAAAGACAACAAAGCAGCTGAAAAATTCTTGGCTGATAAGAGATTCAATAAATTCCGTGATGCCATAATGAAGCATGTTGATGATGATGAAAAATAATCATTAACAAAGAAAAAGTAAAGCCACCTTAAAGGTGGCTTTACTTTTTACTCTTATAAAACAAAAAATATGAATAAACTTAATAGTGAAATATTAGAATATTATGAATATTCTATAAAAAGATCAAAAAAAGCGTTAAAAAGAATGAAACTTTATTTCATTTGTTCTATAATATTTTCTCTGCTTTATTTATTTTTAATAATTAAAATGATTATCATAAACAAAGATCTATCAGATACAATTAATCTTATTAATTTTATTTCATGGAATCTTTGTTTCATTATTTGGTCTTGGGGATTATTTTTTTCTCGTAAATCTATTAAAAAATATAAAATTCAGATCACAAAAGATATTCAAAATAGAAATAAAATACTAATAGAGGTAGATCGTCCAAGATATCTAAGAGAAACCAGAATAGATAAACTCAATAAAATAGAAAAGAGAGCCATTTAGCTCTCTTTTTTCATAAATCTCTTAACAGCATCTATCACATCTTTAGGTAATATAGCTTTAGAGCAAATAAAATCTTGCTTCCTAGGACAAAATAACCAATCTACTGCATCAAAAGTTATAGATGTGTCATTCCAACATCCATTACAAACATTTGGATTATGAATTCTAATAATATTACTCTGGAACTCATTTGATGGTTTGGTGAATCCACTTATCATAACCACAGAAGTTCCAACAGCCCAGGATAGCCAAGCCAAACCAGAACTAATTGTAATCATCATTTCAGCATATTTAATATCTGTTATTCTATCGCTTAGTGGATAATCTCCAGTTTTATCTATCACATATTTACTTTTAGGTGCTTGATTAAAATATCCAGTTACACCGAAATTCTTATATTTATCAATAATAACAACCTTATAACCATTTCTACCTAAAAAATCAAACAACCTCTCCCAGCCAAAAGGATTATTCCAATATTTTAGTTGAGATGTAGATTGAATTGCAACAACAACATACTTACCTTTTATCTTAGGACCATTATCATCAGGTATATTTACCTTAGGTATAATTTCAATATTAGGTAAACCTAATATCATATTGCCTATAGATTGCAATGAACAAGTTCTATAATCAAAATATTTGATAACATTATCATACTTTTGATTAGCCACTTTCCAAAGCTCAGGAGCCAGAATATTATTAACTCTATAAAGTTCAGGTCCATAATCAATCCTAAATTTCTTGTCTACATCGTTGATATAATCAGGATTAGATACATTAGTAAATTCAATATCAGGATATGCTTTGTTAAATAGATAATTATGATATGTAAATAATACAACTTTAACATTATTATGTAATTTTCTATATTCTTCAACACAAGGAATCCATGCAATGCTATCTCCGAGAGATGTTGAACCTATCAAAATATAGACTCTATTATATTTGTAATTTTGATTTCTCTCAAATATAACTGTATCATTAGATGTTATTCTAATTGTTATATTTTTATCTTCATTAGTATTAATTTTTGACCAATAATTAACTTTAATTATGGTGGAATATTCAATCGTTCCAGAATTTTCGTCTATAAATTCAACAAAATATTCATTTGTATCATCTACATCACCTACGATTTCTAAATAAACGTGATCATCTCTAAATCTAGTAACAAATTGTGTCATATTAAATTCATAATTTTTTCAAAATCAGAATAATCTTTATCAAGAATCAATAAATATTTTTTACCTGCTCTTTCAACAGCACATCTTTATATTTATAACATTTTCACCACCTTGTAAAATATTGGTTGTCAAAAATGTAAAATATGTGGATTATTTTAAAATTAATCAGAACATTTACTCCATCCACAGTTGTTGCAAGTTTTGCAGCCAGCTTCATATTTTAAATCTGTAGAACCACACTCAGGACACGATTCACCGGCAACTGTTGAGTTAATATACTTCTTAATAATTCTTTTTACCCCACTTTTCCAGGTTCCAAACGCAGCAACATCTGAACTTAATTGGAGACTATCTATAAGATTAATAACACTAGGTAAATGTATTCTATGTCTCAAAAATGCAGATAAAAATTTACTAACATTCCAAAATTCTCTATCAAAAGCTCTATTTAAGCCTTCCATTGTTACATGATAACCATCTTTATCCTTATAAACAAAGTCATATCTGCTTTTCTCACCACCCTCTTTAAATTTAACAATTTCGCCTTTTTCTACACTTGGTGGAACGTAAAATTCATCCAATAAACCTGTAAAAAGTTCGTATGGATATTTCTCACCTTTATCATCAGTCATTAATCCTAAGAAACCAACCCACTTTTCTTTATTATTAGTAAATCTAACAACCTCACATTCAAGACGCTTAGGTCTTGGTTTTGCATTATTTTCTTCAGGCTCTTTAACAACATTCTGAGTAGTACCTTCATTTGACATAATAACACCTTGGCGAGATCCGTCACGATAAATTGTTAAACCTTTACATCCACTCGACCAACCAGTTTCATAAACTTTAGATACAATTTCTTCGGTTACATTATTTGGTAAATTAACAGTTACTGAAATTGAATGATCAACGAATTTTTGAATCATACCTTGCATTCTAACTTTTTCAACCCAATCAACATCGTTTGATGTAGCTTTATAATATGGTGATTTTTCAATGACTGGTTTTAACTCAGAATCCTTCATATTTTTAACTTCATTCACATTATAACCATTAACTTTCAACCAGGTCTCAAATTTATGATGAAAGACATTATATTCTTCCCACTTCACACCTTCAGCATCTATAAAATCAATTCTACCTGATTTATCGGTTGGATTGATTTTTCTTCTTCTTTTATATGAAACAAGATATGCCGGCTCAATACCAGAAGTTGTCTGAGTTAGAATAGAAACTGAGCCTGTTGGCGCAATAGTTAGCAATGCAATATTTCTTCTACCACATTCTTTAAGCATTCTGTCTAATTCAGGATCTGCTTCTTTTAATCTTTGAATAAATGGATTATTTAGTTCTTTTTCATAATTATAAACTGAAAATGTTCCTCTTTCTTTAGCCATAATTGCTGATGATTTATATGCACTAATAGCTAAATTTTTATGAACTTCAGTTGAAAAATCAGTTGCTTCAGGTGTTCCATATCTTAAACCTAGTGCAGCTAACATATCACCCTCTGATGTTACACCTAAACCAGTTCTACGACCTTTTAATGTCATTTCCATTATTTTACTCCATGTTTCTCTCTCTACTCGTTTAATATTTTCTGGCTCTGGATCAGACTCAATTTTAGATAATATCATTTGAATTTTTTCAGACTCCAAATCAACTATATCATCCATAAATCTTTCAGCATATATCACATGCTGTTTAAATTTTTTCCAATCAAAATAAGATTTATCTGTAAATGGGTTAACTACATAACTATATAAATTAATAGCTAATAATCTACAAGAATCATATGGACATAATGGCAATTCACCACAAGGATTTGTTGATACAGTTTCAAAACCTTCTTCCCGATAACAATCAGGTACAGATTCATTAATCAAAGTATCCCAAAATAGCACGCCTGGTTCAGCGGATTTCCAAGCATTGTGAATAATCTTTTTCCATAATTTTTGTGCATCGATATCTTTTTTAAACAAAGGATTATCAGAATCAATTGGAAATTGCTGAGTAAATACTTTGGTGCTCATTGCAGCTTTCATAAATTCATCAGTTACTTTAACTGAAATATTTGCACCAGTAACTTTACCTTGTTCCAATTTTGCATCAATAAAATGTTCTGAATCCGGATGTTTAATAGAACAAGTTAGCATTAGTGCACCTCTTCGTCCGCCTTGTGCAACTTCATTGGTAGAGTTAGAGTATCTTGTCATAAAAGGAACTAAGCCAGTTGATGTTAATGCTGAATTTTTAACTGGTGTACCTGCAGGTCTAATATGTGAAAGATCATGTCCAACACCACCTCTACGTTTCATTAATTGTATTTGTTCTTCATCAATTTGCATAATAGAACCATACGAATCAGATGGATGATTACCAATAACAAAACAATTTGATAGAGATACAACTTGCTTATCATTACCAATACCTGACATTGGTGAACCCTGAGGAATGATATATTCAAAGTTTTTTATTAGATCAAAAATCAAATCTTCTGAAAGCGGATTTTCATATTTATTTTCAATTCTATTCAGTTCTTTTGCAATTCTTCTATGCATATCATCTGGTGTTAATTCGTGATAAACAGTTTCACCATTCACTGTTTCCTTAAGAGCATACTTATTTACCCAAACATCAGCTGCCAAAGTATCACCCTTAAAATATTTCAACGTTGCTTCATATACATCGTCTCTTTTATAATTCATACCGTTTTTAATTATTTTTTCTATATAAAATTTATATTATTCAAATTAGTTAAATAACCACTCTGCTTTAACTCTACTATTATTTGAGTTGCACATTCTTTATCAAGTAGTTTAAACATATTAAAAATATTATCTGTAAAATAATATGAAAGTTCCACAAAGATTTCTGATTTGGTATAATCTTTACCGATATGATCTAGCAGCATTTTATAATAGTCATTAAATGCCTGCCTGTTCGGTTTTCTTCTATTAGAAGAAAAATCTAAATCAGTCTTATCATTTAGTAAATCATAAACATCCTTTTGAAGATTCAATCTATTTACATATTCTTCGTGATATTTACTTTCAAATTCATAAGTGGTTCCCATCTCTATAGGTAGTCCGTCACTTATATTAAAGTCATCCTGATGTATTAGATGTTCTGATTCTTCTGCATTATCCTCTAATTTTCCTTTAAAAATAGTATCTCTTGCAAGAGAATGTTTACCTTCAAGTTTATGATTGTTGGTATTAAACTTAAACATGATATCATCATCATCATCTTCATCTTCTTCATCCTCACCTTCTATTTCTTCATCTATCTCAGCTATATCTATTTCATCTGAAGATTCATCTGAAGATTCATCTACATATTCATCTTCTATAATAACTTCATCAATATCATTTAACTCATCTTCCAAATCATTATCTAAATTATCTTCTATTTCATCTACATCCTTTTTCTTCATTAATTAAATAAGTTAATTTTTAGATATTATTTAGTTCCAACTAATTGATCATTTTCCATAGTTAAAAATTTAGTATTAAAATCAAATCTAACTTGCTCTTCGTGATGTTCACCATCTCTAAGTTTTAAAATTTTTAATCTATATATGTTATTCTTTTTCATTTCTGGATTTCTAATAATACCCCACACAGAGTCAGCTGTATCAGCAATAGCTTTACTTTCAGGTATGTCACCAAGTTTAATATCGGATGCACCCCAAACTGCTTTGTCTGTTTGTGTTGCAGTTACTACTGCACATTCATATTTATCTGCAATTTTTCTTAAACCTTCTGCTAAATGTTTTCCTTTTAAATAAAGCATATTAGTAATATCAAAGCCTTTTTCAATTGCCATAATGTTTATATAATCTACAATAATCATTCCTACTTTAATCCTTTTAACTTCCTCAAATTTTTTAACATAATTATCTATATCAGTAACAGTACAATCACTAGTATTGTATTTCTTAACAAAAATTTTACCAGGTTGAGAATCAAATAAATTTCCAACACTAGACTGAGATTTAAGATTATTTAATCTTTGCTTCATAAAAACTGCGTCTTTAGATTTTTCATCATATTCATCTGAATTAATCTTAAGACGCATTGAACCCAATCTTTTCATAACCTTTCTTGTTGCCATTTCTAATGTTATTACTAAAACATTAGCACCCGCATTTGCAGCATTAGTTGCAATATTATGCAACCACATACTATTATGACTTAATATATCATTAGTATAAAATCTATGATTTATATCGTCTAATTGTAAATCATACATATTAGACTTTATGTTAGTATTATAACATATTTGAACTGATTCTATTCCATTTTTAGTTATTATTCTATCACCAATTTTTAAATCTTTAATGAAAACTTCATTAAAATATTCATCAAAAACTATATGTGTGTCAGCACAAACTAGTTCTAATTTATCGGTTTTTAACAACCATTCATCATACTCTATTGTTTTACCAATAGCTTTAATATCAGACCAGCCAGTATCAGTCTCAACTTCCCATTCATCTAATTCTATTGTATCTATAAACTTTCTATCAAATATCATTTTATTAATTTAATTTTTCAAAAAATCTATACATTGCTGTAAAATTTGTTGTTTTTTTCTATTAAAATCGTCTTCCCATATTATTAATACATCAAATCCAACTTTTTTAATAGAATTTATCCTTAACTTATCTTTATCCCAAATTTCATAAGCAAACATTTGAAGATACTTATGAAAATAATTTGAATTATAATAATTAGGATTACAATGCCAATAATCTCCATTGAATTCAATTATTTTTTTACCAAAAACAAAATCGTAAGAAAAAGTTCTGCCTAAATCTGAAAAATATCTGAAAAATTGATCATCACCATAATGAACTTTATCTTTTATATCTAAATTATTTGATAAGTAATCAAATAATTCTATTTCATTTTTAGAATATGGTTCTTTAGTAAATCTTGTAAATTTTCCATTTTTATATAAATCTTCAACCTTAGCACTCCATTTATCCTGCCTATTATTAAAAATTTTTAATCCTTCTTCCTCACCATATTTATCAATACATCCTTTTAATGTAAAAGTTCTTTGTCTTTCCTTTATTTTTTCTTTTGCATCATCTTCGGAAAGACCTTTTTTAGTCCAATATCCTATTTGAGTTGTATTTATATCTTGATATAATTCTGGATTATTCCTTCTTTTATTCCAAGTTTTTTGATGTATATCATTAAAAATATCTTCGACTTTTTTCTTTGCCTCCTCTTCTGTATATCCTCTTTTTAACCAAAATTCAATACATTGATGAGATTTTTCCTTAAAAAAATTTTTATTTCTACTAAAACTTTGATCCAATGATTTTTTTATTTTTTCACCTCGTTCTTTTGCGTTTTGAATTGTTAATAGTAAGGCATCTTTTTTAGATAATCCATATTTATACATTAAAAATTCTGGAGTTCCAGTTGCTCTTGTTTTTCCTAAACATTCTTTAGATTTACATATTCTGTGATATCCATTAGATATATCTTTAAATATTGCATCATTTCCACAAAAATAACATTTACCTTCGTTTTCCTTTTTAAGATATTTATCATAATAATCTTTCTTAGATACTTCTTTATGTTCTTTAGATAAATGAACAGACAAACCAACAATAGAATCAAATTTTTTATCACATAATTTACATTTCATATCTATATTTTTATTTCTATATATAAAATAAGAGAGACCAATTTAGGATTTTTTATTTTTCATTAAATTAAAAAAATCACCGATAGTAATTTCCTTTATTTCACCTGTTTTTTTGCTTTTAATTCTTATAGGAGTATCTGATTTTGAGCACTTACCAACATTAGTTTCTCCCATTATCACATTTAATGTTGATTTACTCCAACCACCACCTAATATAGAATCTATACTAGACCAACCAGTTGGAATACTATTTTTACTTATTTGTTGTTTATGTGATTCAGGATCATCAAAATCTTCACCCAAATCTTGATCATCATCATCAACTAAAAGCACATTATTAAACATAGTTTTGGTTTTTTGTGCAATTTCTGTAACATCATCATAATCAATCTCATCTATTCCACGAATCATATCGATCATCTTTAACGCATCGCCTTTTAATTGATTTTTGATTTTCCACGCTTTAAATCTAGGTGATAGCCATTCTTGGCTAATATCTGCATTATCTGACTGAAGAAGTAACTTAATAACTTTATCATTAATTTTATTATCTTGATCAGCAAGTTTAACCATTGAATAAATTTGCTGTGGACTGGGTATTATATGGCTTTCGCTTTTGATATACTCATCTCTAATAACTGTGTATATAAACTGTATATCAGAATTTCTAAAGAAAAATGGTTCAACCTTAGAAAACTGCTCTGGATTATCTAATATATGGATAAAGTAGTGCTTTTCCATATTTGTATTCATTGCTTCTGCCATATGAAATTATTGTATAAAATATTTTTACAAAAGTTACAATAAACTAATCAAAAAGTTTATCGTCAGAACTAAGATTAAATTCATCAGAAGACAACATATCTGAATCTTTATCTTCTATTTCATTCAACCTCATATCAATATCTTCCAATTCGCGTAAGCATTCATCATAAGAGGGATATTTAAAATATTCATAAATAATTGGCTCCATAGATTTTAATACATCAGAATTAAACACCTTTCTATTAAAAAGTTGTTTCTCAGCAAGTGTTGTATCTAAATGTTTTACAAACCATCTATTAGATGGTTGATAGGTTATTTCACCAGTATCCTTATCTATAACTTTTTTCACCTGAGCTATACCTACTTTATCGAAATTTTCTGGTGTACAGAAAAGATCTAAACCTTTATAAGGATTAATACCTTTGCTGTAATCAATTTCAAATTTAACCTTCTTAGGTTTTGCTAGTCTATTCTTTGCTGATTTTGCTGTAATAATTGAACCTGATCTTCCGAGATCCATTTCATCTTCTTCTCCAGTTTTCAATTTTGCATCACTTAATAATAAAATTACACTAGCTGCATAATATAAACCTTCACCACCAGACATAATAGTTTGTGGAAACATATCTTGGGTTAAGTAAACGTGATTGGTTGCTACTAAAGGAATATTTAGATATCCTAAATCATTTGTAATAAGTCTAACAAGAGATTTAATCTGTTTAGCACGAGTCATATCTTGCTTAACATTTAATTTAAGCGTATCTTCTTTTTCTTTTTCAGAAGATAACATACCAATAGAATCAATAAAGAAAATTGTTTTTGAAACATCAACACCTGTATCTTTTAATTTTTGAAGTGCATCCAGAAATGACATCATAAACATTTTAATTTTCTCTACAATATTAGTTCTGATTAGCATGAATTTATCAGGATTTGATGTATCAATACCGTACATATCAAAATCCGTTTTTTCAATTGAATATTCTGTATCAATCCAAACAATATTATATCCCATTTTTTGAGCATTTCTCGCTATATTCAATGAAATAAATGATTTACCAGTCTGTTTTGGACCAGCAATAATTGTAATTTTATTATTTGGAATTCCACCTTTTAATATACTTTTTGATAATAATGCGTCCAATACGTGGATTCCGGTTGAAATGAAAGTTTTTTCTTTATCAAAATCTTCTATTGAAATAATATCTTTTTTAGAAATATTATCAATTAGATTTGATATATTAGAAAAATTAAATTCATTAGACTTTTTTTGAGAAGTTTTTTGAATTTTAGCCATACTAATTAATTATTTTTTGCACAATCTTTTATCTATAATGTATTATAAATAAAAGATAACAAAAAGTTTTAAATATATAATCTATATTTTCATATATTTCAAACTAATGCTTATTATTTAGAAAATAAAAAATAAAAAGTTTTTATTATTAGTAGGAAACTTAATTTCAAATATATATAATTTCAAATATAATCTTTTAATATATGGATTTCTACATAGTATTCGTTAAAAATAGGAAAAAATTAGATAAGTACATAAAAATCAATAGAATAAGAAGCAAAACCATTATTGATATAAAACAACAGTTAGATGATCATGGTTTAGAAGATGTTTCTGAATGGAGAGAATATTTTAATCTCATAATTTATACTAAAATAACACAAACTATTAGAAAGAATAAGGATGTATATTACATACCCAATTTAAATAAAATAAATACTTTAGATATTGATGATATTTTTCAAATAAAAGAAAATTTAATAGGAAAAATAAATTTTAATCTCTTGTTCTTTTTTGAGGATTTTAAAGATAATCAAAAACTTTACGAAAATCTTTTATCAAATATTTCTTTGTTCGATGCTATTCAGATAATAAGAGACTACTAACAGAGAAATAATTTTTTTATATATAAATAAAAAATTATTTCAAAATGGCTCATTACTCTGAAATGTCTTTTCTTTTTGATGGTTCAGGTGCAGAAAGTGTAACCCAAATTTTAGATGCTAATAGCATGGATAATACATCTAATGTTGTTAGAGGTGATGATTATCATTATGTTGTGTATAAGAATAAGAAAAATACAAATACAAATGAAATTAAACAATACCTAGGTGATTCCATATATAAGAGAGAAAACACTGGAAATAGAGGAGAAAGAAATCCTTATCTAAGATTATTGGATGATTTCAAAAGTAGTCCAGGATTAAGAATCAATGCAGCTGATCTAGCCTATCTAAGAGAATTAGGAGTATATCCTATAAATAGATTAGCTATATTAAGAAGATTTCCTGAAGGTTCATTTGTTACAGAGAATTTAGAAGAAATGAATACATCACCAATATCAACAATTGTAGGTTGGGTTAAGGCTGATGAAAATTTCGGTAAAATTAATTTTAACGAAACCTGGACAAAAACCAACAAAAGATTTGATGTGTTATTGAATGAATTGGTTCAAAGAAATTTTGGAGGTATTAATATATCGGCTATGGTTCCAATACCAGACTTTGCACAAGGTATTCTTTTTGAATTCTACAAAAGAGCTGGATTAGCTGGTGGTAATAATCAAGATAGCGTAGATGAAGTTATTGAAAGTTATAGTGGTGAATTACAAGGAGATAATTGGGGATTAAGTAATATACCGGTTGGTGATCCAAATGTGTTACAAGAAGCACCTTATAGAGATCCATTTAGTCAAAATATTCAATCTGATTTTACATTTGAATTAAAAACTACATATGAACAAAAATTATTAGGATCTGTTGATCCTGGTTCCGCCATGCTAGATATAATAGATAATATTTTTGCAATGGGTACATCGAATATGTTATTTTATTGGAATGATGAATCTCCGATAATAAACAAAGCAAGAATAGCAAATAGTGGTGAAGCTAATAGTCCTGCTGCTTGGTGGAAATTTATGCAAGAAGTTTTGAAGAGTTTTTGGGAAGGATTAAAAGATTTATTTAATGACGTAAGAACAGAAATAGAAAAAGTAGTAGAAAAGTCTAAAAAGAGTGCAGAAGAATCTAAATCTTCACAAAAAACAGAAGAAAATAAAAATAGCACATTAAATAATATTGCTGACAATGTTCAAAATGCAGTCAGTGGTGCAAAAAGTGATGCAGGTAAAGGACTTATTGGAATAACCAAAGGCTTCTTACAAACATTATTAACCAGTACACTATCCATATACAGATTTCAAACTAGAGGCACATTGGAATTGATGGTTGGTGGTAAATATAGTTCTACACCTTGGCACTTAACTATAGGTAATCCTTACTCACCTTGGTTATCAACCAATCATATAATTGTGAAAAGTTGTTATGTTGAAACTAGTACTGAATTAGCATTTAACGATCAACCTCAATGGATAACAGCAACTTTTAACTGCGAATTTTCAAGATCATTAGGTAAACAAGAATTGATGAGAATGTTTAATAATACTTATAGAAGGACATATTCTGAACCGCTAGATTCTAGTGATCAGGAAACTAAAACCGATATTTATGGTAGACCAATTTAATAAAAAAAAAATAGATTAAAACATGAAAATATACTCATTTGATTCAAGTATTGCTAACAGTAGATTAAAAAGAGATCCTAAACAAGAAACTCTTTTTGATGTATTTCAAAAAAATATCGTTAATAATCAGACCATACCGTTAAATGTTTATATTGTTCCAAGAGAATTTGAAATGAGATTGGATAGAATATCTGAGTATATATATGGTGTACCCGATTATGTTGAAGAATTAATGACATTAAATAATATTATTAGTCCATACTCTGTAAAAGAAGGTCAATATATTTATTATTGTGATGTAAATTATTTATATAATTTATATACTAGGGATGAACTATCTGATCAGAATGAAATTAAACGTCAAGAACTAATGAAGGCATCTAAACCAAAAAGAGAAGTTACAGCTGGAGATAAAAATAAACTTCTCGCACCTACTATCAAACCATCAGGATTAGAACAAATTAAAGTTGGTAATGATAATAGTGTTCAAATTATAAATACCTTTGAATAAAAAACATTTAGATTAATAATGGCAATTGAAGTTATATCAGCATCTAAAATTAAAACAGAGCCAATCGCTTTTAAATTAAATGACAAAGAATCCGTAGATTTAATGGTACAATCATTTGATTATGTTCCATATTTATATATTAAAAAAGTTAATGATACTATAAATTCACCTCCGATAGACGGTACATCTATTGATCCAAGAGATGTTATTTATGTGAAATTGTTTAATAGTAGGTTTTTACCAGAAATAGAATTATACTGTTATGATTCAAAAGGTATACTATTTAACGATTTATATCCTTTTGATCATGATACTCTTTTATGTATTTTTATAAAATCAAATTCAGAAATCACTATGCCTATAAGAATGGATTTCAGGGTTACTGAATATGAAACTGTTAAACCAGATGAAAATAAAGACATATTTAAATATCTTATCAAAGGTATATTGAATGTCGACGATTTGCATTATACAAATTATAATTCATATAGAGGTACAAGTTATAAAATATTACAAGATCTGGCATTATCAATGAGTCTTGGTTTCGCCTCTAACATTCAATCTAGTGATGACGAAATGACCTGGATTAATCCTAGTAATACCAATTTAGAATTTATTAAAGATATAACTAAATATGCATATATTTCAGAAGATTCTTTTATATGGACATTTATAGATTTTTATTATAATCTAAATTATGTAGATGTTCAAAAAGAAATGAATGAATTTAATAGAGATGAGAAAGGAACTATAACAGATAAGAAAATAGATAAAGATGCGGAAGAAAAAGTTGTTACACAATATTTAACTAATAATAGAGCTTTTACAATGTCAAATAAATTCATTAGCAGATTCAATCTTGTTAATCAATCTTTTAAAGTCAATTTACAGAAATTTTATAAAATGAAAGGTACTTGGTATGATAAGAATGATAACACAGTAATAAAGAAATTATTAAAACATTTAGAGAATGATGATCAAAAGCTCCAAAAAGATGAGGGTACACTAAGACAACTTTACGATAAAGAATCCACTTTATTTGTTAGAAATTTAAACGATGAATATTTCATAGGTAAAATTGATACACAGAACAACGTTCATAAGAATTATGCATTTGCTAAACTTCTTAATAAGTATAATCTGGATAATCTGGAAAAAATGAAAATGATTGTTACGTTAAACCAAATCAATTTTTCAATTAAAAGGTTTCAAAATATTAGAGTAGATATATATAATCCACAAGATATAACATCTTCTAATGCCGGAGATACAAATAAACCTTCAGACAATATAAATAGTAGATTATCTGGTTTTTGGTTTGTTACAGGTATAAATTACATATATAAAAGAAGCGGTGGTGCTGAACAAGAAATAACTCTTATGAGAAGAGATTTGAGTATAGATTATGGTAAAGGAAACGACCAGAAAAGTGATTTAAGAAAATTATCAAAATAATATAAAATATGCCAGCAAGTTTTAGAAATATTATAGACACCAATCAACTAGCCGATGCACTCACAACCGGTGATTTTTCAAAAGTTATTAAAAAGAAAAATCAAAATATTGCAAAATATGTCAGAGGTTATGCTGAACAAAGTGCTATTGAAGCCTTAGCAAATAAAATAGATCCCAATATGAGTTTGGATCTTTTTAGAAGAGCAATGGGTATAGAGAATAAGCAACTAGACAAATATGATCCTTATCATACATCAGATGCTAAGAAGGAAGAATTTTGGTATTCGGGTGATAAAAAAACAGATGGTAAAATAATTCAACGACAATATGATAGGGATACAGATGTGTTTAAAAGAGGTTTATATTCTAATCCAGAATTGGGCGGATATAGACAGACTGATTATTGGTACGAAGACCCCTTTTATCCATCATTTGAGTTATTCTTTGATGAGGATTCACCATTATTCGTTGGTGATGATACCGTTTCTGAAACACCTAAACAAAATAGTCTAAAAAGTTTCATTTTTGATTATAGATCGATAGACACAAATGGTTATCTAGCTAGATTTAACTTGTGGAGAGAGTTTAAAAAAGTATTTTTTAAAATTTTTGAAAAAGAACACACTAGAGACAAAAATATAAAATCGTATTATATTAGTAAAATAGGAGGACTTAATAATCTAAATAAGAAAATGATAAAATATGGTGAAGATAAAATAACAATAACCCTAAACGAAGATGTTTCTATGTTTGCTTACTATATTTCAGAATTATATAATAATCTAGTTTATAGTTATAAAAATCAAAGATATGCGTTTCCTGAAAATGTAATTAGATTCAATATGACTATTAAAATAAATGATATTAGAAAATTTCAAATACCTGAAGGTAGTAATCCACCAGCACCAAATGTATTTGATAATAAAGATAAGATTAATGTCAAAAATGTTAAAAATGTCATCTCACCAGAATCATATATATTATATACTTTACATGATTGTACTTTTAATTTCTTTGAGAGTAGAAATTACGGAGATGAAATTGAGATAGGAGGTTACACTTCTTCATCACCATTTAATGCCCAAAGTTTATCCTTTGATATCTATTATAAATCTGTAACTAGATCAAATAAAAATCCTTTGATACGGGATAGTTTCATAATTACACCGAACACAATAGATATTATATCTAAAGATACACAAGGTTTACCTAAATATGAAAATGATTTAGCCAGAATTAATGCAGAAAAATCACCAGAAGAAAAAGGATTTCTTAATCAATTACTAAGTAAGGGTTCTCAAACAGTGGTTAGTGCTGCTGCAAATTATATGGACAATTTAGAAACTAAATTAAGAGAAGTGAGAGGTAGCGCGGTTAATGGTCTTTTACAACAATTTAGAAATACTACTAATATAAATAAAATAGAACCAGATAACGTATATAAGCCAGATTTTAATAATAGGGCTAGTGTTAAAAATGCTGCGAAAGGTCTTGGTTCGACATTATTAAATGAATTAGAAGAAGGTACAAGAAGAACTCTCAATTTTTAAAAATTAAAATAAATTAATGGAACTTCAAAGAGATTTTTATGTAGGCATTGTTGAAGATAATAAGGATCCAAACAGAAAAGGTAGAATAAAAGTTAGAGTTCAAACTCTTTATCATAATATACCAGTTGAAGATATACCATATGCGTATCCATTTACAAGTTTAGCTGGAAAAGAATTTCAGGTTCCAGCTATTGGAAAGTTGGTTAACGTATTATTCTTATCCGATGATCTATATTCTCCTTATTATATTTATTCTGAAAATTATAATGAAAACTTACAAAGAAAACTTAAAAGTTTAAGTGATGATGAGTATGTTGATTTTTCAGCATTAATATTTGATGAATCCACTAATATATTTGTTAAAGGAAAAGAACTTACTGTTGATCAACTTCTTAACAAAATGACAATTAATAATACTTCTATTAATTTAGAATTGAAAGACAATCAACAAATTTTAAATCTGGGCTCAAGAGGTGCAGATCAAGATGCTGTTTTAGGAACCAGATTTTTTGAATGGATGGATAAATTTATAAAAGAGGTGATGAATCCATCAGCATTTATAGGAAATCTTGGTGCACCTGTTCTTAAGCCTATGTTGGACGCATTATGTCAAGAATATCAATTATTAAGACCTGATTTTGTTTCAAATAATGTAAAAGTAGTAGATAATGGTGAGGTAAAAAAACTTAGTAGAGATCCAGGTATAGTTAATAATAAAAATGATATAGATTTAGTTGTACCAGAAGAGGAATTAGCAGAACATAGAAACGCTTTAATAAATGCTATACAATCACAAAACGAAAAGGCTTGCAACCAATTAAAGAATGCCGCAGCTAGTGATATAGTACCATTAAATGGTGTAAATAGTGATCCAAAAATTATAAATTATATCTGGCCAGGTAGGCAAACTAAAAATAAAATAGAAGGATTACATCCTAATATGAAGCAATATGCCGCAGCTTTTGTAAATAAGTGTAAATCTGCTGGTATAAAAATAGAAGTTACTAGTGGTATTAGATCTATAGAGTCACAACAAGCTTTACAAAGTACTGGAAACGCTGCTAAACCTGGATTTAGTTATCACAATTACGGATTAGCAATAGATATTAAGCTAGTTAATTCTAATGACTGGGACACAGTTGGAAAAATTGGCGAATCCTTAGGTTTTAGATGGGGTAAACATTTTAGATCACCTAGAAGTGAAAGATGGCATTTTGATATGGGATTTGGTCATACTACAGCAGAACTTAGACAAAAATTAGATAGAGGTGATGTTATAGATGGATACGTTAATCTAGGTCCAAGTATAGTTCCAGAGCAAAACTTGACTGGAAATCAACAATTAAACGGTCAAGACTATTTAATAAATTCTGATGTTGCATCTAATTCAAGTTCAATTAATGATCCTTGTAAGGGTATGGATAAATTTAATCGAACAGATGCTGAAAAGATTAAGAATAATTCAAATGGCCAAAGTGATGAGAGAGAACCAGCATCTTCTAAAAAAGAAGAAGATGCAGCAGCGAAAGCTGATGCCGCAAAAGCAGAGACATCAGCAAAAACAAATACTAATGAATGTACACAAGTAGCAGCTAAGTCAATATTAGATAGAATCGCTAAAGGTGAAGGTACAGATGATGCCAAAGCAATTGCAAAAGGTTACGAAAGTGGATATGATGTTACTTTCAATTATGGTAAAAATGGTATGCCTGACACAATAAATGGTAAGCCAACAGATCCTATTACAAATCTAACAATAGGTGAAATAAAACAGGTTCAAGAAATAATGAAGACTAACAATTCTATGTCAACTGCAATGGGTAAATATCAGATTATATCAAAAACACTTCCTGAAATTCAAGCAGCATGTGGATTAAGTGATGATACTATTTTTTCTCCTGAGATTCAGGATATGCTAGGTACAAAATTATTAGATCGCAGAGGATTTAATAAGTGGATATCCGGATCTAAAAATAAAAATGGTGAGCCTGCAGTATCTGATCAAGATTTTCAGACAGGTTTAGCAAAAGAATGGGCGTCTATTGCTGATCCACAAACTGGTAAATCTAGATATAATCAAAAGGTCGGAACATCTGATGATGATATAAAGTTATCTATGAAATCTGCTAGAGATCAATCAAATGGTTGTGCTTAATTATTATTAGTTTCAGAAAAACTTTTTTCTCAGTTTATTATATAAAAAGATAAAATAATTAACTTTATTGATGAAACTTTTTAGAGATAAACAAATACTTATCATAGGTGATGTTATGCTAGATTCTTATTTTTTTGGAAATGTTGAAAGAATATCACCTGAGGCTCCAGTACCAGTCGTTGATATTTTAAATAAAAAAAATAAATTAGGTGGCTCAGCAAATGTTGCAACCAATATAAAAAATTTAGGAGGTACTCCTATATTATGTTCTGTAATAGGTAATGATAGTAATGGTGAAATCTTATTGTCATTATTGAAAAGTTCAAATATCTCAACAAAATATATATTTCAATCAAAAAATAGAATAACCACTAATAAAATAAGAATAATTGGTAATAATCATCAAATGTTAAGAGTGGATGAAGAGGTTAAAACAAATCTCGGTGCAGAACAGGAGTTTTTTATTAATACTATTAATACAATTTTTGATGAAGAAAGAATTGAGTGTGTTTTATTTCAAGATTATGATAAGGGTATCATAAATGAAGAAATAATAGATATAGTAACTAAAAAATCTAAAAAACTAAATATCCCTATATTAGTGGATCCTAAAAAAAGAAATTTTACTAATTACAATAATATAACTCTATTCAAACCAAATTACAAGGAATTCAAAGAAAGTATTTCTATAAATAATGGTATTAGTAAGGAAGAGTATCTTGTTGCTGGTTCTAAAATTTTACATGATAAAAATATAGATATAGTATTTGTGACTCTTTCAGAAAATGGTATATTCTTATCTTACAAAGAAAATGAAGATATAATATATAAAATGGTTCCGGGTATTGTTAGAGACGTTGTAGATGTATCAGGAGCGGGTGATACAGTTATTTCTGTGATATCAATGCTTATTAATGATATACATATTGAAGAAATAGCAAAAATCGCAAATATAGCTGGTGGAATTGTATGTGAAGAGGTAGGAGTAGTTCCAATCGATAAAATGAAACTTCTAAAGGAATATGAATCAAATACATGATAAAATAATAAGAACATTATACTATTATACCTGGTCAAATATATTTCCAGGCTTACCTTATATCATTAGAGATATAGAAGAACAAAAGCCAAATAGAATTCTTTTTAGCGATATGGAAGAATGTGAATATCCTTCCGATTATCCAGATCTTATTGAAGAACTTAACATTCTAATTGATAAATATGAAATTGATTTCATATTTATCTTTGGCTCAACTAAAACAAATTTTTATCTGAACGACTTTTCGAGTAGAATAAAATGTAGAAGATTCTTTTTTCCATTATTTTGGTTATATAAAACATATTCACATTTGTCAGATAGTAAAAATTTTAATCCTAACTCTAATTATAATATAGATAAACTTTATATATCACTTAATAATAATGATAGATATCACAGAGCGATGTTAATAGATAGTTTATGTGAAAATAATCTTTTGAAATATGGATATATTTCTTGGTTGAAAATAAATAATAGTTATAAATGGAATTGCTGGGAACAAAAAATTATAAATTTAGACAAAGAAATAATTAAAGAGCATCTTGAACAATATGAAACTCCCTTAGAATATAAAAAAGTTTTAGTAAATATTATATCAGAAACTAGTATATCAGCGTTATTTCTAACTGAAAAAACGTTTGTATCAATATTATTAAAACAACCTTTTCTAATATTAGGTGCTAGAAATATACATCAATTATTGGTAGAATATGGTTTTCAATTATATGATGAAATTTTTGATTATTCTTTTGATAACTATGATTCATTAGATGAAAGAATACACGGTATTATAGAAAATCTACTAAAGTTAAAAGATAAAAATTATTTCCATCTTCGAGACTTGATAACATCAAAAGTAGAATTTAATTTTGATCACGCAAAAAACATTATAGATAATAAATTATTCATACCTAATGAAATAAAAATATTACTAAATGAATTAAATAGAAATTATGACGTTGCTATCAGTGCAAAAAATTTAAAAGGATTTATTTTTCCTAATCTAGAAGAAATAAATCAAATTAACAAAATTATATAAAATAAATAGAAATTATGGAAGAGTATTCAGATGAAAATAATCCTATTGAAGACATTATTGATAGATTGAACTATTGCAGAAGAGACTATTATAATCTATATAAAAAGAACTATAAAGTCGCATCTATTAGATTGCGACAAAATTTAGAGTATGTCATTCAAGCTTCTAAGCAATTAAAAAGAGATGCACTTGCATATAGAAAAGAAATTGAAGAAAGACAAAGAATTGCTAAAGAAGAAGCAAAAAACGAAGGAATTTTATGACTTAGAGAAGACCATTTTTAGACAAATCATCTAAAACTTCAGTTGCAATTTCTTCTATTGATTTACCTGTTACATTAATAATCTTCCACTCGGGATGCATCGTATAATATCTCATTGCAAATTGCAATTCCTTCTTCACTGCGTCAACATCTATGTAATTATTAGCATAACCACCAAACTTCTCATTTCTAGATTGTCTTAACTCTGATAACTTAACAGCATTTGTATTTAAACAAAAAATTCTATTAGGATTAATTTTATTTAAAATTTCTGGTGGTTGAATACCTTCTACAATTGGAATATTGATAACAAAATAACCTTTAGATGCTAAATAAACGCTCAATGGCGTTTTAAAAGTTCTTGATACACCCAACAAAACTATTTCAGCGGATTCTGCTTCTTCGACTCTTGCACCATCATCATGTTTAAATGCAAATTGGGCTGCATCTATTCTCTGAAAATATTCATGATTTATTTTATTAAATAATCCTGGTGCCTCAAGTGGTTCTTCATTAAATAGGTCTGATAATTTATTTATCATATTTCCCATCAAATCTATAGATTTAATATTCATAGATTGACATTGCTCCTCTATAAAATTTCTTAAATCATTTTCAACAATTGTATGTACAATTGGAGCATTGTATTTTTTGGCATCATCTAAGATATTTTTAATTTTATTAAAGTCTGTTACATCAGAAAAAACAATAATTTCTGGTTTATGTTCTGAAAATTGAGTTAATGCTGCTCTAAGAACTTGCTTAGCAGTTCTACCCGTACCACCTGATACAATAAAAATTTTATATTTCATAGTTTCATGTATGAAAATAAAACTTCTAAGTTTAAATTTTATATAAAAATAAAAACTAATGGACGATTGTCTCAAAATTAAAATCGTTAGAGATATAAACAAATCACTAAATAATAAAAATACTAGCGGCCGCCTGAACCGCAGTTCAATTATTTCACACTTAAATGCGCAGTATAACAAAAATTATTGTAATCTACTAGGTTAATAAAAAATATGTCATTGATTACGCAATATAATGGTGGTACTCTATTTAATTTTATAAATCAGGCAACTAAAAACAAAATATCTATTTCCGATCTAAATAAAATAGACTTAGATTTTTTAGAAAAAATCGCACATCTTAAAAATATTGAAATAGTTGAATCACCAGTTTTTATTATAGATGACAAATTAATAAGTATTAATAAACAAGTAGCAACTCTTAGAATAGATACTCTAAATCATCTAAGTATAAATAGTTCACATTTATTTTACATTTATCAAATTGATAAATTCTACGCTAGATGGTATGAAGACGAAGATAAAAATTATCTGAAAAAAATTAGAAAAGAAAAATTGCAAAAAATAGGATTATGAAATACTTTGCATACGGAAGTAATATGTCTTCAAAAAGATTAACTGAAAGAGGTGTAAATTTTTTATCAAGTGAAAAAGGTATTCTCAAAGGATACAAATTTATCATTAATAAAAAATCACAAAAAATGCCTGATATTGGTTTTGCCAATATAATTAAAGACGATACTTCTGAAGTTGAAGGTATTATTTATGAAATTAATGAGAAAGATTTACTTTTATTAGATAAATTTGAAGGTGTAAAATCAAATCACTACCGTAGAGAAAATCACATCATCAATAATAAAGAATGTGTCGTTTATATTGCTAACGACTCTTGGACAACTAAAGAAGAATTACAAACTACAGAAGAATATAAAAACTATATTCTAGAAGGCAAACAATATTTAAGTGAAAACTATTTTCAAAAATTACTAGAAATTAAAACGATGTAAATTTTGATAATAATTGTCGAAAAAAAAATTTAAAAAAATATGTCAAAAATCTTCATAATCGGTAATACTAATTTTGGTATATCAAAAAACCTTTCTACTAAAGAATGGCAAAAAAATATGGATTATTATTTCTATAATGAGTTCATTCCTTATTTAACACAAAATGTTAGACCGAATGATATATTAGTTCATTTAGGTAATTTTTTGTATAAAACAAAAATAATTGATCTTAATATATTGAAATTTATTCAAAATCTTTTTGAAAAAATATCCGAAATACTTCCGGTATATATCATACAAGGTGAAAATGATAATTTAGGACTTAACATACTTAAAAATTTCAAAAATATTGAGATCATAAGAGAAGCAAAAGAAATAGAATTATTAGTTGATCAAAAATTTGCTATGATACCTTTTGATACGAAATTAGACAATGTTGAGACATTTGAGTCTGATTATTGTTTTTTCAATTTAGATTATCTTAATTCACCTAAAAAAGATTTGATTATTTCTAAACTCAAAAAATTCAAAAAGTGTTATAACGGCTATTATGATAAGAATAGTGTCACCTCAAATATAAAAAATTTAGGTGCACCATACAACATAGAAAGTGATGAGAAAAAAGGATTTATTGTTTTGGAGACTCATACAGATAAAGATAAATTTATTCAAAATAAATTGAGTCCTAATTTCAAAAAAATATTTATCAGTAGTGAATCTGATTTTAATATATCACCAGAAACATTGAAAAATAATCATATAAGTCTAACAATTAATAAAAGACTTCTGTTAGACAACAAATTAAAAATAGAAATGATAATTAATCAATATGATATTATTAGTATCACCTATTCTGATGATGAAATTTTAAAAGATAAAGAAGAAATTTTAGAATTGAAATCAAATTCATTATCTTTAAATGAGATGATTGTAGATTATATTAATCAATCAGAATCAAAGAATAAACAAAAAATTTTAGAAGAATTTAAAAACATTGTAGAACTTAATGAACTACGACACTAATATCGTTTTGTTAAAAAGGTTATACTTTTTAACAACACTTGAAAAATCATAGAAGCAATGTGATTTCCGAAGATCAACTAAAAAGAAAGAACAAATTAAATAAGTTAAATGAAGTATCATAATGTCATAATAAAATGCTCAAAAGAATATGGTGAAGATCTACAAAGGTATCTTTTCAGATTAAAATATTATTATCTTGTCAAAAATGGTTTTGGAGAAGTAAAAAAGAATAGAAATATTATTGATAGCGGTGATGAAAATTTTTACATCGTCATTAAAAATGATAGAACTCTAACTTGGATGAATGAGAATTTTATTACGCATATTAGCTATTTATCTTCATACAAAAATCTCAAAATACTTAATTATCCAATTTGTTTAAGGGAAGATAAATTAAAGAAAATTAATAAAAAAGCCTGATTTAATCAGGCTTTTTTATTATTAATTTCAAATCCAATTTTCTTAGAAGTTGATTCTATATCAACTAATTGTTTTCCTATTTTTTCTTCGTAAATTTCAGCTAGAGTTTTAGGTTCAGTATATTCCTTATTTAATCCAATATGCTTTGATAATTTAGTTGCTTGTATAGCACTCAATTTTTTAAATTCATAATTAACCATTAATCTACCTTTTCTTAACAATGCATGATCTAAGATTCTTTTTTTCGCATTAAAAGTTGCTATAATCTGCATTTCCATATGATCATTCAGCAATCCATCACTAATATTAAGAATATTACTAACAGCCTGATTTCTTTCATCTTCGGTAGAAGATAATATCATTTCAGCATCTTCTAATAAAAGTATAGAATTTCTAAATTTAGATATAAAAGAAATTAGTTCTGGATTTGCAATATCAAACATTAAATATGAGGGTACATAGATTATAGTTTTTTCTTCTGATAATTCAGATATTATTTTTCTAATAAGACTGGTCTTACCTGTACCTGGATCACCATGAAAGACAAATAATCCATGCTTATTATTTTTCAATTTATTGATGATATCATTATAATGATCTACGAAGTTTTCTCCATAATTTAGATTTAAAGATATTTCGAATTCTTTTATTGTTGCAGGTCTTAGTTCATAACCCATAGACGATGATGATATGATGTAGAAAGTTTTATCAATAGGGGGTAGGTATGAAAGTTTTCTGATTTCTTCTACCGTTTTTTCGACAAATTCTAGTGCATCGGAATCAAAATATATTGTTAAGGCTGTTATTTTATTTTTTTGCTCACCTTCTGTTTCATATATCTGTTTATCTACTATTTTATCCTCGTCGTAAAATTGAAATTGTATTTTATAAGGTTTATCTATGTTAATGATATATTTATATCTCTTTTCAATTCTATTCTTAACATCAGTCATAATATCACAAAAGACGGTTGTATTCTCTTTCTTAACGCTAAAATTATCTTTTAAAAATTGCCAGAATTCAATAGAGTATATTTGATCACCTATAAAAAATTTATTAGCTATTTTTTTAAATTCAAAAAAAGCATAAAAATCTTCTCTAGAATCAAACGCCTGATCTGATATCATGAAATTTATTTTATCTTGTGATTTATTATCCATACTATTTTATATTATTTTTGTATCTTTCTTCTATAAAAGAATAATTAACTACTCTTTTTTCTATATCAGAATATGAGTTTATTTGTGTTGTCATCATGGGATATGTCATAAGGCATATAAACGTTTCTTGTATTTGTTGTGCTAAAAATACATCAAGAATATCTTTAAAATTGGTGATTTTTTTAATACCATCATACCTTCTAATGAAGATATCATACATATGTTCACTATATGCCATAGAATGAGCGGCAAATGCGTTCTTAATTAGAATAAGATTAGGTTTAAATTTAACTAATTTTTGATGAGTGTTAGCACCTAAATAGAAAAGATACCACTTATTATTTCCTATTTGATTTATTGAATTTTTCAGTATATCCTGTGGATTATCAACAATGAATTGAACATCATCTTCAAAAATTAAAACATTTTTCAATTTCTTTTCTTTAGCCATTTTTATGATTGCAAGGTTAGACTTAATTATACCCACTCTACCATCAACATCTCTAATTGCTGAAAATCTCTGTACTCTATCTAAAATTCCAGCCTTTGCAAATTCCTGCTGGGCATGTTGCCATCTATCAGTTCTCTCATCTAAATTAATACAATAAATTTCTTCAAAATAATCAAAAGGATTCATCGATAAAGTTTTTTCTTTATATAGAGTATAAATTTTTAATAGTTTATTTTTAATATATAGATAATATGATAACTAAGTTCAGAATATTTGAAAATACTTTTTATGATAAAGTATTCAAAGATAATAAAGATTATTTGAAAGCAGATAAACTATTATGTATAAATAATTATATAGGTGAATTAACTGATAAATTTGACTTGACAATAGGTAAATTATATAATAAGGAAAATATTGCGCCTTTTTATATATCAATTATAGATGATAAGGGACAAGAACTATATTTTAGTCCTTCTGAAATTTTAAAAATTTTTTCAACTGAACAAAATTGGGAAGAATATGAAATGAAACAAAAAGCAAATAAATACAATTTATGAAATACATTAAAACATTTGAAAATTCAGCTGATGATTTTGTTAACTTAATAAGTCATGCTGGAGTTCCAGGCAACGGATTAGAAAAATTCATTAGATTAGTAAGAAGCGCTGATAATCTCGACGAAAAAGATCTAAGATTTATGATAACAAAATTCAAAATATTTGAAAATTTAATATATAAATATAAAAAAGGCGATTACATCATTTGTAATGGTAATATTTATAGAATTTTTGAATTTTTTACACCTGGATCTTTTATGAAACATCCATCTGGAACTGCCTTTATAGGCAGGTCGAATGGAGGACCACTTTATCATGCTAAAAGAGTGATAGGTATAAAAGATAATTTACCAATAATGTCAGATGAAAGGGCGGTCTGGATAAAAGAATCAGATATTGAAAATGTAATTTCTATTAACGATGTAGAAATGTCACTTTCTGCAAATAAATATAATTTATGAAATATTTAAAACAATACGAACAATATATTAAAGAAACCATCACCACGGATGTTGATGGACTTTTAGATAGTATCAATGATAAAAAAGTGGATTTCTATTCAATTGGCTTATCAAGTGATAATTATGTTAATAAAACTATTGATACTCTTTATGATGATGCAGATTTCAACAAACAACTATTTAAAGAAAATCTTAAAAAAGGTGAATTAGAATCTACTTTAGATATTGAAAATTTTTTAAGAAAAGATATTGATATGAAATTTTTCTTTCTTTATAATAGGAACGAAACAATTTTAGACAATCCTGATTTTTTAATTCTTCAATATTATAAAGATAATAAGTGGCATCCTATAGAAATCTATTCTATAAAAGGCGCTGTTGAAAACTTCTATGAAAAATTAACTGCAAAAATCATCAAGCTAGTTGATGATAATACAACATATATTTATCAGACTTCTAACTCTGGAAATAATTGGCTATTAAAGTATAAAAATAAAAAAAATGATAAATTCAAAGAAAATTTAGAGACAGATGATATTAAGGAATTAATTCGTTCTGGTGCTAAACTAACAATTATAGATTAGAATTTTTTGTTTTTATTTTATGTTCAGCTAATTCACATTGCTTAATACTTATTTCACTTCCTATAAAACTTCGGCTTTGATTACATAATAATAGGTACCGGATGGACAGTCCGAGGCCCAGATGGTAAGCAAGGGCAATCCCGGCTAATCGCCCGGACCGTCATTGAAAGCATTTGCGTAGGGATCTATCAGAATGCATTTTACCATTGCTTAGTATTGCTCCTATAGCTGTTGTTCCAATACCCATAAATGAATCATAAACCAAATCACCTTCTTTACCATACATATCAATTAATTTTATAACTATTTTAATAAAGAAGTATTACAAAGCATTCGACACAATAACTAGTTGAATTGGCCATTTTTGAATGTTTATAAGTAAAATTTATTTTGTAAGGTGAATCCAAATTTATACCAGAAATAGTTTTACGAATATTGTTATCATTAATTTCTTCATCTAAATATACAACTAAAATTCTATTATCAGCACCAAATCTACCTTCATCTTGATACATATATAAATATTCCGCTACTTTTTCAGGATGTTCGATAGCATATTGCTTCCAGTTTGGTGAAAAATCTTTTTCAAATTGAGAGGTTGCACTCTTAGATACCTTTTGATCCCATTTTTTTATTGTATCATTCATAACAATAAAAAAATCCACTCCACTATTATGCTTTAAAGTCGGTATAATATTATCATTCAATTCAAAAAGTAAATACTCGATATAATCATTTCTTAAAGTATTTATTTCCTTCAACCTTCTATTTTTAATTATAGCATTAGATGCGATTTCATCCTTTTCTTTACTAGACAACTCTTTATTATTATTATTCAAACTCTGTAAATAATTATCACACTGACCCTGAGAAAATCCCCATTGTAATTTACCAAATAGCAATTTAAATTCAGATATTAAAATAGGCAATTTTGTTAATGCATTCTTACCATTATCGTACTTTTCCGTTCGCCTGAATATATCTCGAATTAGATTTTTTGAAATTTCATTTTTCCAAGTATTTTCTATGAAATCCCACAAATTTTGACCAGAAAGCGATACTTTATTATTTCTATTTTTTGGTATATGAACACCTATTTCTTTCTCTAAAAGAATCAAATATTCTTTAGCATTTTCCTCATTTGAAAGAATTTTTCTACTGATATGTGGATCAGCTCCGTTTTTTTGTTTTGTCATTATCATAATTTTATTTACAAATGTAATAAAACTATTTTTAATAAAAAACAAAAACTATGAAAAAGTTTTTTAAAATTTTCTCAAGTAAAATAAGTGTTCTATAACAGAAGAAGATTTATTATCACGATTTGAATCTGATTTATAAGTCTTATAGTTTTGATCCCATCTTTTAATTTCACCATAATATGATAAAATTTTTGTTATTTCTTCCATTTGCATAATGCCTTCGCTACTATAAGATACAAATATATGTTCAAAATCAGCATTATGAATCAGTTCTCTAAATACCTCATTTACTTCTTTCTTATAACAATATTTTGATTTATTATATTTCATAAGCCCAACTATACCACTTGGCTCATTTGAAAAATCATATTTAGATATAGCATTTAATATGTGATAATTAGAACCATATTGTCTATGATTATAGGGTGGATCTATATATAGTATATCTCCACTAATCTTAGTTATCAATTGATTAGAATCTTCGTTATAACAATAATTTATTTGTGAATCGACAACATCTATATTATTAGAAATCTTCAAAATAATGGGTGTTTGTGCTGTTTTCTTAATGTTTTTTAAAAATGCACCATAAACTGAAGTAGTATTCGCAACTTTATCAGCAGCTTCAATTAAAGAAGTTAAAAGTGCATAATAAATCTGATCAGATATTATAGAAGATTCTAACAATTTTTCTATTTCAAGACGAATTGCATCTATTTTTTTACCATTTTTTTCTGAAAAATATAATCTTTTAGATGATCCATTCTGAGAATAATAATTAAAAATTCTGCCTTCAACACCCTCCAATGAGTTTAAGTTCTGAACAACATCATCATATTCTATAATTGTATTATTAAATATATTTTTAGCTATAACATAACTATAATGTTCAATATCATTAGATATTATACTTTTGGTCTTATCTTTAAAAAATGCACCAACTATATTAGTTCCCGCAAATATATCACAAAATATCTTATTCGATAAATTATCAACAGATAAATTAATCTTATCATAAATAAAATCGAGAAGTGAATATTTCGAACCTATATAATTTATATTTTGTTTCATTTTTTATTTTATTTTTTATAACTTACTATATTACTTTTTTAATAAGTCATTAACTTCTGAGGATTTTTCAACTATAAGAATCATAAGTCCTTCTATAATTTTAGATTTACTTATAAAGTTGTCCTCACAGTATTTTTCAAATCTTTGATTTATTTCTTCGTCCACACTAAAAAATACTTTAGATTTTTTTGTTTCTTTTTTCATCTCTCGTATATATTTTTATTATTTCTATACTAAAATTACATCTTTGTTTCCATAAAGTTGATTTTCTCAACTTTTTGTTCGGTTCTATAACTTCTATTAAATAAATCTTTTCCATAATATTTTTTATAAGTATATATTAAATTGAAAAAGTCATTTTTTTCTAATTTTTTCTGAAAAAGTTGAAAAATGAGGAAAAAATATTTATATATAGTAATAAAAAATAAAAATGAAAGAAATAGATATAATTGAAAAATATAAATATAATGTTAGAAATAATGATATATGTAATGAATATAATATCAGTAGATACACTTTAAGTGAAATATTAAAAAAACATAATATTGAATTTAAACAAAAAAAGTATGTATCGGATGACACATTTTTTGAAGAAATAAATACGGAAGAAAAAGCTTATTGGTTAGGTTTTTTATATGCAGATGGATATGTTAGAAAAAGGAAAGGATCAGAACTAAGATTAAAACTTTCTACTAAAGATTTATCACATTTAGAATTATTTAAAAATACGATAAAATCAACAAATACTATAAAAAATATTGAAGATAAAGGTGTACATTGTTCATATATTTCTATCTATTCCAATAAAATAGTAGATGATTTTAATTAATCATGGATGTGTTAATAAAAAATCATTTATTATAAAATTTCCAATAATAAATGAAAATCTAAAAAAACATTTCATTAGAGGATTCTTTGATGGTGATGGTTGTATTACCACATCACAAAAAAGAAATTGTATAAATTTTGTATCTGGGTCTTTTGAATTTTTAGAATCAATAAAAAATATATTCACTCAGGAACTTAATGTCTACGATTGTAAAATAACAATCAATAAACCAAATGTTTACTACATACAATGGACTAGAATGAGGGATATTAATATAATCTATAATTATTTATATAACGATTCAAAAGTTTATTTAAACAGAAAGAAAAATAAATTTGATAGTATGACAAAATTTGTAGATGGTGTTAATATAAAATCAAAATTTAAAAATTATAAGCTGTATATATTTGAAGGAGAAAGAAATATAATCATATTGGGAAACGACTTAGAATAAATTTATAGTGAAATTAATAAAAAAATTAAAGAGTTGAAAATATCTAATATAGGTACACTAACAGAATATAATACAAATAAAATGAAAACAATTATAATTTAATTTTTTATATATACAAAAAAAGAAAAAAAGATTGTCTAAAATGACTATTTACAAAAAATTATACGAATTTCTAGAAAACAAAGAAAAAAAAGAATATTCTAGATTAATTGATTATACCAAAATATCAGATAGATTGGATAATGATAAAATTAAAGAACTTTGTAAAGAAGCAAAGGATAATAATTTCTACTCTGTTTGTATTCTACCAGAATATATTGCAGCAGCTTATTCATTCTTGAAAGGTGATATTAAAATTTCAGCACTTATTGATTTTCCAAAGGGTGAAAGTGATGTAAGTAAAAAAATTAGTAAAATTGATGAAGCGATTGTTAATGGTGTAAACGAAATTGATGTTGTAATTAATTACAAACTAATTAAAGATCCTGAAGAAAATGAAAAGTTAGAAAAAGAGATTAGAGAATTATCAGAATATTGTCATAAGGAAGGAATTATTATTAAAGTTATAATTGAAGTTGGCGCTCTTAACTATCAAGAAATTGAAAAAATTTGTAGAATGTGCATTGATAGCAGTGTAGATTTTGTCATGACATCCACAGGTAAATATCCTAACGATAATTCATTTGAAGAAAAACTTGATAAAGTAAAATTTATGAGAAAAATTCTACCAGACGATATTAAAATTAAATTTGCTGGGGGAGTTAGAACCAATGAACAAATTAAAGAATTAAAGAGTTTAGTAGATAGAATCGGAACTTCAGTAATACCTCAATAAAAAATATATTTATGAAACACTTAAAAACTTATGAAGGATTATTTAAGTCTTCAATGAAAGAACCATCAAAATCTAAATGGTACAATTTTTAAAATATAACTTATGATAACCAAATTTCAAATATTTGAATCCTTAACCAATTTTGATTTAGACAAACTAGTTACGGTAACCGCTATTACTAAAGATAAAAACGGTAATTATATCTATAAGACAACTCAACGTGGTGAATTATTTTTATCAAAAGAAGATGTTAATAAATTATCACTAGTTAATGATAATTTATTAAATTTTGTTAATTCAGGACATCCTATTACAAAATATTTTGAAACAGATAGAAATAAAATAACATATGCTGCTAATTTTGCAACTGATATTGTTGCACTTAAAGAAGGTAGGGTATATTTAATAGAAAGAAAAGATGGTAAAGGATGGGCACTTCCAGGAGGTTTCATAGATGCTGGTGAAACACCAGAACAAGCAGCAATTAGAGAGTTACAAGAAGAAACTTTAGCAAAAAAAGATGATATTATAAGCATGGAACCCATTGGATTAACCAAAGCAAATGATCCGAGAGAAATTAATGTCTACACTTATCCTTTCTTAGTTCGTATAAAAAATACAGCTGAATTAAAATATGGAGATGATGCAAAATCTGGAAAATGGTATTTACTAACAAGGGCATCAAAATCAAAATTGGCATTTTCACACCATAATGATATTCTAAAACAAGTTTATTTCTAGTATTCTCTAATACATTTATATCCGCCTGCATGATTTCTTCTGCCTGATAAAACACAACTTATATGTTTTATTTTAGTAATCTTCTCAGCTTCCGTTATTGAACTAAAAACATTTACAATATTTGAATTAAAATCCATTTGATATAATTTATAATTTCTACTAGTTACCTTTGAACTTATTTTAATATGTTATCATATACCATTACAACATTACAACGATTTAATCATCTGATATAAAGCAGGTTGTGGGGAGCAATCCGCTTTATCCCGACGAATATTCGTATGGGTACTCAAACCTGGATATGCATTCAAAGTTACTGGATTAAATTCAAATGCACTTCTACCAATAGATTGAACAGCATAAGCAGAATTCTCACCCCAAATACCATCTTCATCCAACGGTAAACCATTTTTACCTACAAATCCGTTTTTATTTAACCATTGTTGCTGTTGAATAATTGATAAGTTATTTGGCATGATTAAATTTTCTCTCTTTATCCACTCCTGTAAACCTAATTTAAGATTAATATTGAATTTATTACCAAGATAAATTAAAAGTTCTCTTAAGCTGGTAATTTGCTTATCAGTATATTTATGGTAAAATTTATATCCTCTAAAAGGTTTAGATAATTCTACAACCTGTTCTTCTGATACAGGTGTATTGACATATGTTAAAAACTGGCCAGTTTTTGATCTTGTCAAATATCCATAATTACATATTTCTATTCCAATTGATATTTTATCAATTGTGATATCGGTATCTTTAGCACCCAAATGCCAAGCCCATTGTGATTCTGGAAAACATCTAACAATTACACCATCCCAAGATGTATCACCATCTCTGGTACTTATACCACCGATAACAAATGATGTTGCGATTCTGCTAGCAGAACCATCTGAATTGTGATCTTTATCCCATCCTTGAACCACCCAATCAGGTCTATGTGATCCGCACGTATGGTGAAGATAGATTATCGTTTTTTTGAAATCAACGGGAAAAAATTCATCTGGTCCTAAAAAAATATCTTTTATATTCATAACTTTTTGATTATTTTATTAGACATTACTATTATCATATAATGTTTTTGTCTTTTCTATTTGTTTTTTCGAGAGTGTATTGTCATACACTTTTTCATCCTTTTTCAATTCATTGTTGATTTCTACATTTTTATATAAACTTTCATTTTTTAATTCATTAGATCTACTCTGATCATTATCATATAATGATATTTTAGATACCGCATTCTTTTTTTCAGTATTGGTGAATAGAAACTCTTCATTTAATTGATTAGTTATATTAACATTTGAATATAAAACTTCATTTTTAAGTGAGACGTTTCTATCTTCTATGTTATTAAATAAAACATCATTTTTAAGTTTCTTTTCGGTCTTCACATTATTGAATAAAATATCATTTTTTAGACTTTTATTCACATCTGTATTTGTATATAAAATATCATTTTCTAACATATTATCACTTGTATTATTTGTGAAAAGAATATCGTTATTAAGTGTTTTATTAGAATTAACATTATTGAATAAAACATCATTTCTTAAACTATTTTCAGATTTTATATTCTTAAATAATTCTCCACTTAATTCTTTATTTACACTCACATTATCAAATAGTTCTTCTTTGTTGAGTGAATTATTTTCATTTATATTTTGAAATAATTCTTCTTTATTGAGTGAGTTATTTTCATTTATATTTTGAAATAATTCTTCTTTATTTAAAGAGTTGTCTACATCCAGATTTTTGAATAATTCTTCTTTGTTGAGTGTATTATCTTCAGTAAAGTTCTCAAATAATTCTTCTTTATTAAGTGAATTATCTTCGGTAATGTTCTCGAATAATTGTTCTTTATTGAGTGAATTATCTTCATTTATATTTTGAAATAATTCTTCTTTATTTAATGAGTTGTCTTCACTAATATTTTGAAAAAGCTCTTCTTGATTAAGTGTATTATTTTCTGTTATATTTGTGAATAATTCTTCTCCTTTGAGTGTATTATTTTCCGGTATATTTACAAATAACTCTTCTCCTTTGAGTGTATTGTTTTCGGAGATATTAGAAAATAACTCTTCGCCTCTCAAAGAATTATTTTCTGTTATATTTGTAAATACTTCTTCACCGTTTAATGAATTATTTTCTGTTGTATTGACAAAGATTTCTTCACCATTTAATGAATTATTCTCTGTTATATTTGTGAATATCTCTTCTCCACTT
>Ga0172375_10000261_pt1 | contig 83256 bp, 73 predicted proteins | sample LakKiv1m_FD_114537 | JGI IMG/M metagenome (GOLD analysis project Ga0172375, IMG submission 114537) | Freshwater microbial communities from Kabuno Bay, South-Kivu, Congo - kab_092012_11.1m | ecosystem: Environmental > Aquatic > Freshwater > Lake | place: Democratic Republic of the Congo... | reverse complement strand
TTCTCTTGTGGGCCCGGCTGTCTCAACTGTTAGATTCAGATTGGGATTTCCTGCGTTGACTTGAGTTACACCTGCCCGCAAAGCAGCCGAAGCATCTAGATAACTGCCAACTGATGTTTCAAAAGCTGTTGAATTATTCAACCTAATCGCTTCATTGGCCTGATCTCTCTTTGTGTTGATTTCAGCAGCACTTCCATTAAGCATAACCAATGCTTGTTTAGGATCCTTTGCATATGCCTCCATAAATTGATCCCTCGTCGGAACCGCCAGATCAACCGCTACTCCCGAAGCTTGAGCTTGTGTAGTTAACACATTTGCCCCATTTAATATCTGAGATACCCCCTGCTCAAATTGAGCCCTGTTTCCCGCAACAACCTGAGCTGCTAGAGCTACATAATCACTTGTATCATTTACAGTTGTTTTTATTGATAAGCCCAAGCCTTGTTTTTGCCTGCCTAAACTGGCGTTATAAGCAGTAGTCTCAGTACCTGTAAGAGTTCTGCCTACAGGCATGGCCAGCAATTGTTCCGTTGTAGTACCAAAATAACCTGCAACCTTCTGACATCTTTGCTGCACCTGAGCATTATTGGCCATAGCAGCTCTGTTTCCATTAACATAAGAAGCCGCGAAAGACATAACCTCGCTGCGATTATTCCTCAAGAAGTTTTGCTGATGCTCCGTTAACTGCTCTCCTTTTGAAATTCTTAAGACAACTTCAGAAGTTTCCAGCGAATTGCTAAGTATTGTTCCCCAGGATCTTTCCGCGGGATTGTTGCTTTTTTGAAGCTGTTGTGCCAAGGCCATCAACCTGCTATATCTCTGAGGAGAAGCCCCCCGATCTTCACCTAATATCTGAAATAATGCCTGCTGAGTCAAATACGGATGAGCGAAACATTTTTCTTCACCCGGAGCAAGCAGATGGTTGCCACTCATAACGCTATTAGCGGATTTTTTACCGTCGGCGACAGATAATAACATCTGGGTAATGCTGCGCTGGCCGCCTTCCCAAGATATTCCCACTCGTGAAGAAGCTAAGGTGCTGCTTACCCGCGCCAAAGCTTGAGGATCATCCCGGTAATAATATTGGGCAGCGCTTAAAGGCACTTCGAAGTTTTCCCGCAATATAGCGCCGACAGTTGTTTGAGAGGTACATATTACATTGCCTTTAGCATCTTTAAGAGGATTCCCCCGGCTATCTCTGCGAACCGTGCCATAATAAACAACTTCATCTAATCCGTAATTATTACTGCCTTGGTTTCCAGCAGCTATCGCGTCCAAAACCGGTTTTGCTAAAGCAAGAGGATTAACAACTATTTTCTGTTTGCCGCCTGACAAATTAACCACCATCCTGCCTCTATCATCAAAAGTGGTACCCCTAGTTTCGCTCCATACTTTTATACCGAATTCATTCTGATAGAAAACTTCAACTTGTTTTGTTTTCGGGTTATAAAACATGAATACACCCTCTCCCGTAGTCTTATTCTTTGCCACATCCCAACCAGCTTCAGAAACAATAGGAAGAAGAGATTGAGTATCCGGCCCGAGTAAATCTTGCATACCTACGGGATTGACTGAAACATCAATAACACCAGTCTGGTGAAGAGAAATTATAGCACCCAAAATTATCTCATCTGTACGCGGCCCGGCAGCGGGAACATTTACGTTAACCGGCCCTAATAATTGAGGCAGAGCTACTGGATTAAAACTTATTGGATTAAAAGTTATTGGTTTTTGTATTTTCCCCCAATAAACATTCTCATGTTCACCGCCGACTAAATCATTAAATTTATCATAACCTGAAACAACATATCCTTTAGCAACTTTAGCCGGATCGGTGCTTGCTAAATCAGTAGTCGGGCCTGTCCTGCCTAAAGTTAAATTAATGCGATCAATCTCTGCCAAATCCTTCGCATTATAGCTATAAATCGGCGCAACAATCTGAGCACCGCTGGAATAGAATGCCGCTCGGTCCATCTCCAAATCTCTACAATATGCCAAATAAGCGACAGCTTTACCTAATTCGCTTTGTTCAGCTTGGCTAGCCTTTCCTTTAAAACTCTGCATATCTTTTGAATACTCCCTTACTGCATCAAGTTTTTCCTGATCTTCCGGAGTAATAGTCCCATTTGATTCTTTAGCAAGTAAATCCGCTACCATCTGCACCGCTTTTCCATATTCCGAGTCTTGAGCAATAACATTTCTCGTATCGGCAAATTGTAATGATCCTTCTACTATATCTTTAGCTTTGCCGCCCTCACTACCCGCTGCCTGCTGCCCTAATTCTCCAGGTATTCCTTGAGACCCTAAGAAAAGTAAAGCCATTGTCAAAGCATTTACTATTCCGGCGCTAAATCCTACCTTTAAAAGATTGCCGGCTTTACCTAAAACTTCCCTACTTACTGGATTTGCCTGAAGTTCTTTTAATCTACGGCTTAAAGTTAAAACATACGGCCTTTGGATTGCGCCAGTGACAATATCATTGACATTGCTGGTTGCCTGATTATGCAAGGAGCTGGTGAACTGATCTGACATAGCATATCCGTAGCCAAGATCTTCATTTTCCATCATAGTTTCATGAAATTTAGCATAGCGCCTGAAATAGAATTCATCCATCGGGGCTCGATTAGCAATATCAACTCCCCAACTCGGCATTCCCTTCTCATCCCAAGAAATGTAGGGTGAATATCTCCCAAAACTGATAAAATCCGCGGCGGCCTTAATTAAACTCGCGTCCATCATCTGCAAGGCTAAATTAAGCCTTATGGAACCATCCTGCCTTACATCATCCTTAAATGCGAGGTTGGTATAATTAGGCCTATTAGTAGGCCCAGCAGATTGAGTAAAAGTTGCGAATAAATATTTATCCTTTACAAGAAGTCCTTGAGCAAAACCGCTTAAACCCGCCATAAAGAAAGCAACATCTCGAGGATCCGTATAAGGATTATTCCTAGTGGCTAAATCGGTTGCCTTCTGCATTCCCACAGAGATCAAACCGCTCATAAGGCCATAGGTCAGAGCTTGTTTCTCGGTCATATTGTTATTTCTACCCAGAAAATCATAATACTCATTAAGGCCTTGTAAGAATGCTTTCCTGCCTTCAAGCCTTTTTAGTTCAGTTTTGTCGTCATCTGTATAATTAGCTTCCCCTTTAGCTCTGATTTGATCAATCCCCATTTGTGCGTCTTCAGCTCCCCTACTATTAATTGATTTAGCCATAGCCTGATCAATATTAACCGTATTAGGATCTTCAAGAGCTGTTTTTAACCCGTATAATTCTGCAAGCTGATCGTATGCAGTTTGTTCCTGAGAAGTTAATTTTTGGCCGCCATTTTTTTTCGCCATTAAAGTTTCTCTGGCTTCGTCTCCCCCAAGAGCAGCATAATTATCACTAATGGTTTTCTTGGCCAATCTTATTTCCACCTGGTTTATATCGGTAATTTCAAAGTCATTTAAAACCGCCTGTAATTCAACAAGGCTGCTTAATTCAAGATTTATTTTGGCTCTTTGTTCCTCAGTTAAAGCAGAGTTGGATAATGCATCATTCAATTCAAGAACCCTATTATTAACCTCGCTTCTTTCATTTATCAGCTTTTCCTGAGCATCTCTTTTTGCCGCTTTATTCTGTAAAATTGATCTGGTGGCAGAGCTAAATACTATACCCAAATCCCTTAGGTTCTCATCTAACATAACCGCTGCCGTTTCAACAGCTTCAGCGGTAGCCGATATTTTTAACTGGCTCCAAAATTCCTTATCCATAATCGCTTTTGCCATCGCCCTATTCAGAGCATCTTTATCCAGAGGCGTCTTGGAAACTATCTCCCCGCTCGGACTAATTCCATATTTATCAAATAGCCAATTTCCAAAGTAATGAGCAACTATCATACCGCCTGTTCCAGAAACAAAATCGGCTAAATCCGGATTATATTTTTCTAAACTATTATATATAGTACGCTGAGCCGCAGCATAAACTGCCGCCCTAGCTGCATCTTTGGCAGCAATTGCCCAGGGAGTTGCCATTCCTTCAACTAATGCTTTATTACCGGATTTTGTAAATACGCTCTTGACTGACCGCCAAAAATCTTTTACCGCATTAGCCACCATTTTAAATGGGTTCTTAAATAATTCCTGCAGCCACTTTCCTATATTCATTGCTGCAGGATTAACCACGGCATTAACCGCCTGCTCAACAGCCTGCCTTAACGCGGCTTTTCCGGCTGCCTTTCCGCCAGCTTCAAGAGCAGCTTTTACACCTGCGCCTATAGCTTCCACAGCCTCTTTTACAGCTGAATCAGTTACACTCTTTCCTAAAGCATCTGCGAGATATTTAGTAAACTCTCCGCTATTCTTTAATGCTTCAGTCACAGCTTTTTGCGCGACATCCACACCTTCCTTTGCTGCAATTTCCGAAATCCTTTCTGCAGTAAGCCCGGCTTTATTTAAAACTTCCTGTGCTTTAGCGGCAATATTACCCGCCTTATCAAAAGCCTGTTCAAAACGGCTGGTTAAAGCTACAGATATAGCTACCTGCAGAATAAAAGCCAAAGTTTTATTATCAATATTCATCGCCTTAACAGCAGTCTCAGCGATCTTGGGTATAAGGTAAGTAAATGTGATTGCCTCAAGAACCGACCAGTTTGGATTAATCACACGGCCCTGCATATATCCTAAGCCGATATTAAGCAAATACTCGCCCGCTCCTGGGGATTTTCTTAAATCCTCATGCTTCGCCCAGGCAACCTGCTGCGAAGCAAATACCAGGATGAGTATTATGCATATTACCTTAACTAGCTTATTGGACCTAAACTTCATCATCCGCCCATCCCCTTTAACATGCCGCCCTCCATAAATTGCAGGAAAATCGGCGCGCCGATTATTATTGCAATTACCGGCAAGATACAAAAAATCAAAGGTATCAATATCTTAATCGGTGCTTTCATGGCAATTCTTTCACCTCTATGAAAACGCTGTAAACGAGTATCTTCAGAAAGAATAGCGAATGCTTCACTTACCGGAGTACCCATACGTTCTGCCTGAACCAGCGTCTGCACAAAAGAGCTCACCTCAGAAATATTAAGGCGCTTTGCCATATCCCTAAGCGCCTGCACACGGGGTTTACCCCATTTAATCTCCTCCAAAACAAAAGCTAATTCTTCGATTAACGGATTTGTAGGAACTTTTTCAATGACCCATTTAGTAGCTGTTGTAAAATCAAGCCCTGCTTCAACGCACAATGCCAACAAATCCACAGTCTCCGGCAATATCCTAGCAATTTCATATTTACGCTGAGTAATCTTTTTGCTAAGCCAAAAATCCGGCAGCACATAACCTATAGCAAAACCAATAAATGGCGCGGCTGGATTAGTTTTGCTAAAACCAAAATATGCGACGCATCCCAAAAATATAGTAAGGATTATTTTTATATTAAAGAACTCTACTGGCGTTAAATGTAAATGCGCGGCATCGATTCTGTCTTTTATCTTGGTGTCTACTTTCATTCTTTCCATTAGTTTTCTACTAAAAGGAAAGACCCTGGAAAGTAAAGAACCTATTTTTATTTTTTTAGAATAAGCCGCGTTTGCTTCATTATTAAATTTGAATCTTGAGGTTTTTTGCGCGGTTCCAGCAAAAATACCCCAGAGCATCAATACTATTCCCACTGTTAATAATATTCCTATTATGGCTATCATATTTATATCCTTATTATGCTGAATTTTTTAATAAGTATTAGTCCGACTATCTGTAAAAATATAGCCACACCCAAAAGCATCCTGCCTAATTCTGATTGAAGCATTATATTGAAATGCTCTTTATTAAATGTCAAAACCCACCAAACGAACATAAAAGGCAAGGCTGACATGATCATGCCCTGCAATTTGCCCTGCATAGTTAGAGTAGCGATACTATCTTTTAATTTTCGATTATCACGGATAGTTGTAGATAACCGGCTAAAAACTTTGGTTAAATCCCCACCAGTTTCTCGAGCCACCAGAATTGAATTAATAACTAAACTTAATTCATCCTGATTTATCCTTTTAGCCAAGGCCCTAAGGCTTTCTTCTAAAGGCAAGCCCATCTTATTCTCCCTGACAACCAATCCCACCTCCTGGCTCATCGGTGCCGGCATTTCCTCAATCAATACTTCGAAAGCCTGCAAAAGTGAGAGCCCTCCTTTTAAAGAAGAAGAAAGGATCATAATAGCATCTAAAATCTGGCTGTTAAATTTCATCATCCTCTGAGTATTCCTGAATTTAATGATCATATTAGGAACAAATAAACCAAAAACTGCTCCAACAGCAGCAATTATTATTGATCTTGAGGCTATTAAACCAATGACTGCTAATATAGGAGGTAAAATAAAATATAGTTTAACCAGCTGTTTAGGATTTTTGTCATAGAACAGATTATCCAACTGGGCCTCAATTTTCTTTTCTTTGCTTGTCTGCCAAAATGCCAGCTTCTCCATAAAAATAGGCACAGCAACAAAAAGAATCAAGAAAATTGAAACTACAATCAATAAAGCTATCAGCAAAAACATTTTTATTCTCCTTGCGAATTTATGTTGAACAAGCTGCCTAGATTCTTTGTTACTGTAATCAATGTCCTTGAATTAGATATCTGTTTAGGTGTCGGATATGCTATAACAATGAGCACATCCTCCCCTTTTTCAAAACAATTAAATGAGATGCCTATCAAAGCATCCTTGGCTTCATTAAATTTATTTAAAATAGCGTTATTAAAAGCACGCATCTGAGTCCAACCGAATTGGCCTAAATTCTCTTGATAAAAATCGCCTACCTTTTCCGGCTTCTCATCGGTTTCATACATGACAAATTCGCCTTCCTGCTTAGTTACCACGCTTAACCTTCTTCTAGAGCCGGGGAAACGCGGCACATCAGTCAGGTCTTTGCCCTCTGCATCCACGGATATCTGCGGCGTTAAAAAATATTCCGCCAATGTCCGGCAAACCCGTAAATCCCCGGGACTGTTAATAAGATATATTGCGTTCTGTTCGCCCATTTTAACCACCTCAACATACATGTAATGGCCATCCTTGGTAAAACTTAAGAGCCCTTGAGACTCAAAATAATTCATTAACTCCCAATCAGATTTTTCAAAAAAATCAGCATAAAATTTAATCAATTCCGGCATTGTCAAGTCACTGACAAAGTAACTGGCACTCACATTAATATTATTGATATCAATTGCTTTATCAGTCCATACTGCGTTGGTTTTAGCCGGGACGGGCACGCCAAAATAATCAATCCCTGCCGCAAAACCCAGGACTGGAAACATTAATAAAACACTGATAAAAATAATCTTAGCTAATCTCATATATCTTTCTTCTAACCTTTACTTGGTTAACCTAAATTCATAACCCGACCAGATATTGCCTGAAATATTTACCTTATTTTCATGCTTAATCTCTTTACCTGAATTAGGAGAATCTTCTTTCATAAAATAAGGAAACTTCCTAAACGGTAATTTTCTAACTTGAAGCCCGAATTGATTACCCGGTTCAATAGTGACACGATTAATCCAGGCATAAGGATTATACAAAAAACCGGGACAGGTTGAAGGCCCGCAAGCCCAAAAAAAGAACAATACCATGCCCTGAGTTTTGACTCGCACCCTAGTAGGAGCAGTAATAAGTTTCGCCTGTAAATATGAATCATATTTTTTCCCACCGCTTTCAGCAACAGGTTCTGCATCGCCGATCACCAAAGTTCCAGGAACCAGGTCTTTTTGGTCCTCTCCTATTTTTCGTACTGTCCTATTCCAGGAATAAGAAAGAGTGTCATTGAAATACCAGTGATCCTTTCCAGCTAAGGCATTGCCGGCATAAGCGCCTTGACCTTTCTTAAAATTACGGAAAGTTTTTGTAAAAGCTGTTTCTTCTTTTGAATATCTTTCGACATCCAGATTACCAGAAGCATTCCGATAATAAGGCTTTATTTCATCAACCTGGCTGCCGAAGACTCTTTCCAGTAAAGCCGTACGGATATTCTTTGGCGTATCATTAGCCATGTCTTTTGCCTGATCAACAAGTTGCTGGCCGCGTTTTAATCCTTCAACATAGCCAATAGCAAATGCGACTGCTTCACCTTTTGAAGTCCAAATTAATCGGGCAAGAAGCATTACCTGTATACGGATATGGTTTAATAATAAACGATAATGCGTCTGGCGAATTAAATTTAAAGTCCGGGCTAATTCTGTTGCCGCGCTTATTATCGCCGCGTCCGCAGTATTAGCCAGGCGGATCTTCTGATAACCAAGCTCTCCTATAAGCATCGTCGCGCCAACAGCTAAAATTACAATTACGATGGCTAAAACCATTAATGCCGCTACCTGAGCTTTAATTTTACGAAAGAATTTCATTGGTTACCTCTAGTTTATAGTATAATTACCTCTTCTGTTTATAGACGTAACTTTATATAACGCATCCACATTCACGTAAGCCGAAGATATGCTAAAGGACCTATTCATCTGATCATCCCAGTTATCCAAAGCTAAAGTTAAATTATTAATTATCTCACTACATAAGTTTTGAGCATAGTTTAGCCCGGTCAGTTCAAAATCCTTATTTTCATCCAAATTGTATCCCTGATCATTAAGATCGGAAATAGCAGTACTTAAATCTACACTACCTAAATTTCCTCCAATATTACTTGCGACTAAAACATCTTGCCAGTTAGTTACAATATTTAATGCCTGAGTAACGTTAGTCTTGCTTTGAACCGCCAGCAAACTGCGAACAGAGGTTATCTGATTAGCAAAGCTTTTCCCAAACATACAGGGTATAACTGAGCCGGAAAAATCTATTAATTCCTGCGCAAGCTGCTCAGATACCCAATGGCTCTTATGCTGCTGATAACAAGCAATAAATCCCGATGGATGGCAATGATCAACTATGCCAATATTATTTTTTATATACTCCACTCGGCCTAAAAATCCTTTAATTTCAATCCCACCGCTATAATCAGAAATATCCTTAGTTACCGGAGCAGTATTTAACATATAATCTAATCCTTGTCCAGGCTGCTGAGCTTGATCCAGACTTGAAATAGTCTGGGAAAGCATAGCTCGGTTTTGCTCAACAGAAGCTCTGATCATTTCAAAAGTCGAAATATATTGTTCCGTAAATTTTGCCCGGCATTCAGCATTTTCAACAGATCCACAGGTTTGCGTATAAGTAGGCAGCCTATTATCTGCAGGGCAAGTTTTGGGATTAGGAGACCTGCAGCTACAGGCTGCGTCGGAAGAATCCTGGCATTGTATCGGATAATATGGGCCAAATCTAACTGGATTATCAAACACATCCCTAAGTAAAGTTAAAGCTTGGCGAATTTTCGTTAAAGCAAGGACGCCATAAGAACTCATCTCTGTACAAAGGCTTTTTATTTCATTAATATATTTAGCCGGTGTCCAATACCAATCCCCGCAGGACCAAAAATTACAATCACGTTTTTTCTTTAATTTTGGGTTTGAATCTCCGTCATATGGATTAACTGCAGGGGTTAGACCGGCATAGCTATCATAAGAAATCTGCCTAACCTGATTAGCTTTATATGGTATGATAAAATTAAGCAATGTATCCATCTCCAGCAATCTAAGCTGAGCGGTTAGCGCGCGGGGTTCCTGCGCGGTATCTCCAAACCCGGGAATTCCAGGTGACTGTAAAAACCCACCTGTCTGACTGCCCATAAGGGCATAATCTAAGGGTTTCATGCCTCTGCCAATGCCTTGCACCAAGCTATTGACCGCAGGTAATCTTGACCTTCTAAAAGTATCAATACGGCCGAAAATATCCAAAGTATTGTTTTTGAATATTGACATAACCCCAACTAACAAAGATGCCAAGGCGATAAAAATTACCACTGTTTCCAATAATGTCTGAGCGCGTTGTCTTTTTTTCATAGCCTTAATTAGTGGTTGTAGTACTCCTGATTCTCCTTAGTTTCTCATCCAGCATAACTCCTGCATCCGCAGGAATATCATGGACCGAAACTTTAGCTTCGCTTTCTATATTGTCTTCCCAATCATTCTTTTTATAATCTTCTTTAATTTCATCTGCGGGCTGAAAAGTAATTTTTACATAATTTTTTTCTTGAGAATCATAAGTATTAGAATGAATACTCTTCATTGTATTTCCCGTGCTGACTTCTCTATTAGTTTTGGCGTAATTGTATTCCGTTGATCTATTGCTGTCATCTGTACCCACATTTTGAGCATCAAGTTCGCGGATGCTGGAAGTTTTCCAGGACCAATCCTTACCCTTGCCATCCTTAGTTTCAACTTTCATTCTTGTTAATGGAATTTGTAAAAAATGCCCATTTTGAATCATTGCCTCACCGACTTGTAATAACTGATAAGTAGGAATATCCTGAGGCGAATCATCACCAGCTCCCGTAGAAGGATCTTTTGCCGATGCGGTATATAAATCCCAAGAGTTTGCTTCTATGGATGCTGAAGCCTGCAATCTATCTCTTGAGAGGCCAGCAAAAAAAGAAGGGGTGACTATATCTCTCATAACAGTTAAGTCTATTCCCCTGCCTGTGCTTTTACTCATATATAATGCTTGCCTGAAGGTATACATTTCAAGGCCTTGGCGGGCTTTATACATAAAACCTTGCTGAACCAAAACCAAAAGAGCCATCAATACCGCAGCTCCCATAAGGGCAAACTCCGTAGTAGCCTGTCCCTTTTTATTGAGTATCCGGCAAGGTATTATCACTGCCCCTCCTGGTTACTATTTCATTTGTTACTGTGCGCGTAACTGAATCTTTATAAGTGGAAGTTGTATTTCCACTCTGATTTGTAAAATAAGACGAATTAGTTTTCCCGCGTTCATACTGAGTGGCGGAGATCTGGTCTGCCAGATCCTTTACCCTGCCCTGGATGCCGCGTTTCATATAAATCTGCATACTAAATAAAGCCGTAGCAATAACGGCCAGGAGCACAGCATATTCTGCTGTGCTCTGGCCCATACCAAAATAAGATTTTTGTTTCCTTACATTATTTTTCATAACTTATTAAGGCATATACTCCGCATCGCTTGTAGCGACATTAGCGCTCTCAAAACGATTTTGAGTTTGATTAGAGTTACTAGTTGTAACAACATCATGGCCTGTGCTATCCCAACTACCACCCCCAACATCTTCATTAGAAGTAACCGAAGACCTGGTAGTTACAGAAATATTGGTTTGCCCTGGAGAAAACTGCGAACCAATATCATCAGTTGATTGTTTTAATTTCCCTTGTATACCTCTTTTGAAATATATCTGCATAGCTATCAAAGCAGCGACGACAACCGCTATAACAATGCCATATTCCAACGTGCTTTGTGCCCTTTTATTTAACTTAATAAACATTCTTTTCACCTCCCTATAAATTACTTATAATTACCAACCTGTCTGTCCAGTTCTATTAGAAGAAACTGCTGTATTCGCACTCCTTGAAGCATTCAATCCCTGGCCTAGTCTCTCCGTCTCATTAGCTGACTGAGTACTATTTGTCGAAGAGTTTGAATAATATGGCTCATACTGTCCGCTGGAAAAACCAAAATTACTCCCATTCGCCTGCGTGGCAAACATCGCATCTCCAGTATAATCCACAACATCCTTTACCCTTCCCTGCATACCTCTTTTGATATATATTTGCATAGCCACAACCGCACCAACCACAATAGCTATAAGTATGGCGTATTCGGCTGTAGTCTGCGCTCTTTTACTTAATCTTTTAAACATTTCTTTCACCTCCTTGAAAAAATACGTTTACTTAATCGCCAATATCGATCTTATTAGCCTGCTTTTCCATCTGATTACTAACATGTTCCAATGTACCAGTTACTCTTTGCCTTAAAAAACCTGCTGCAAAAACAACTATAACTGCAATAATAGCCGTTAGAACAAGCACGTACTCTAACGTTGACTGGCCTTTTCTTCTTTGCATTTAATTCACCTCCTCTCATCTAAACGGGCAAAAACCCGCGGGTTAATATCCGGCCAAACCGATTTGGCCGATTCAAATACTAATTCGTCGAATTAACATAAATTCCAGGATTCATCTCGCTAGTCAAATCGTGAAGCCGGGAATTCACAGACCTGTTCACATATACATTCATAGCCATAAATGCAGCCGCTACGGTAATGATCAATATTGCGTATTCTAAAACACTTTGTCCTTTTTTCATCGCTGCCCCCTATAACATTCTATTCCTAAATTACGGCATTTTCCCCCATCGATCAAATTCAATTCTGCCGTTTTTGGGATCCGCAACATATTTATTTAAATTCGAAGCCCTGACATCAGCTTCACGGTCGCCATCTACATCTAAACCCATATTTGTTGACTGATAATAAACTCCACTATCACTTACTCCAGGATTGCTTACCTTTTCAAAATTCCCTGAAAACTGTTTATCGGAGAAACTATCCGCATTAGATTTCCAGTTGCCCTGGACCGACATTTTTAAATATAAATACATGGATAAAAATGCTCCCACTACTATACAAGTTAAAATTGTAACCTCTAGCGTTGACTGCCCGCGGCTTTTTACCATTGATTAATCTCACTTATAGCTTTATTTACAACTTGATTAAAAACGTCCTTCGTTTTATTATTCTCCGGTGACAGACTTTTAAAAATAATAATTATACCCAAAGTGATCACAATAAAAACCATAATGTATTCTACAGCTGTTTGACCCTTTAAACTTATTAAATATTTTTTTAAAGTCATTTATAAACTCCCTACAAAAAATCAATTCTTAAAACTTTTCAAAGTTTACATAAAAAAATCCGACGTCACCAATAATCCTTACGGCTTTCGGTAACCTCGGTTATGCTCTTCCTCAAAAATAAAGAAAGATTTAAATCAAAACCCTAATGACGAGCATCGTTCCGTGGCTTGATACACAATCCACACCTCCATGTGGACTGTCCGTTGCCGTCTCAAACTCCTGTTAAAATATAGCATTTATATATAGATGCGTCAAGAATATTTTACCCTTATAAAGGAAGCGTTTTCTATCCAGTAACAGGTTCAACTCTAAACCACGTTTTATTTCGGTTAAATAAATATATTTCCGATTCATTTAACCGATTGCAGGCATATTCCAAATCTCCTAAATAGTTATAACCTATTGGGGTAATAAAGGTAACAAGACTAGAGTCATCAAATTGTTCTATGGTTGCAGGTAAATCATAAAATCTTTCCTTTAAAATTTGAAAATCAAGAATATTTTGATTAGAGGGTAAATAATAATGTCCAAACTGATTACTTAACCCAATAAGATAAGAGGATATTATTTTATAAATGTCCAAACTGGTAAAATCCCCATTATTTTCCTCTTCTCCCGCGGTTTTATCAGGAATCGAATTAGCTTTGGCAAATTTAAAGCTCTCCATTTTTTTACTGAAATCCTGCAAAGTTTGGCTAAGATTAGGCCAATGTTTAAGATAATTTAAGCAAATATTTTCATTTTTGCTTAAAGGAACAGGATTGGAGAGTACATACAATCTAGGATTATCTTGGGGATTCAATTTTAAAGTAAATCCGTTTAATTCAATTTTAAGTCCTTTAAAATTTTCTGAAGCAGTCAATTCGACTTTTGCCGGAGAAATATAATACTCTTTATCCAATGGTTTCAAAGATATTTTTTGAAGGTTATCTTTAAGCTCAATCTGTCTATTTGAACTAAATTGCCACGGCCATAAACCAAAAATAATGCCGATCTGCTTATTAATCTTGATAATTTGGTTTTTAATTTCTTTTAATTTATTATCATAATATGTTATTTTTAATTCCCTTGGTTCTTTTGAATTAAGAGTAGAAATCAAATTAATAAATTCATTTGTCGGGGTTTCGTAGCCGGCAGACATAAAAAAAACAAAAGGCTTGCCATCATTAAAAATCGAGTTTAAATAATTATCAATATGGTAAAATGGCGATGAGAAATCCTCTGGCATATGGTTAGAAGCCCAAGCGAGATGAAATTTTCCGTCGATAAAACAAATAAATTTATTATCTACCTCCAGTTTTATACTATGGACCTGTCTTAATGAACCTTGAAACACATTAGACATCATTCCTGGAAGTTCTTTAATTCTCTGCAACTCCGATAAATAAAAAGAAATGCTCACCTGATTAAGCCTAGAATTGATCAATCCCCATATCCCGGAATCCTTATTCAAAACTAAGTCTCCGGTCTTGCCAAAAAGGGAAGAATAAAGAAGAAACTCTGTTTTCTCCAATAGGCCAGGGGAATCAGACTGTATCTTATTTTTTAACAATTTTACCAATTCAAAGCTTCCGCCGCATAATGAGTCCATCGCCTTCAAGAAAAAAACTCCTGATCCATTAGCTAGGCCTCTTTTGCCTGGTTTAGGCTTCCTGCCGACTGTAGAACTCAATCCAGCTTCTTTAATGATAGTATTTATTGTAGATTTGGATAATTTGACTTGGAATTTATTTAATACTATTGCAGGTAATTTGCGGCAGCTAAAATTGGGATCATTCTTTTTTTGTTCAATGATATAATTTTTTATTTCTGGCTTAAGTTTGTATATTACACCCATTTAGTCTCCAGATTGGACATTATTTTACAACCATAATATTAGCATTTGATTAGAATATTGTCAACTAAAGGTTTATTAACGAATGGCTTCACAATTAGACTTTTCAGATTTGCTTATTCAAAAACGATCTGATCTCCAGCAGCGGTTAAACAGGATTTAGCTACTCCGCTGGGAAGTTCAATAACTTGGCTTGAGGAAAGATACAGCGCGGTAAAACGAAAAGGGATCATAGAATGGATTATTTTCACAACTACATTTTTCTTATCTAAAAAAATCAGATCAATGGAAAATCTCATAAACATCGTATGAATGGAATTAGCAGGTTTTAAAATCAGGGCTTCTCCCGGTAAAATACTTTTTCTTCCCAGCAAGCCTTTTAATCTCTTAAATGCAGTATTAGCTAAAATAGCATTATTAGCTAAAACTGTTTGTTTAGTTTTGTTTATTATTTTCATTCTGCATTTCCTCTTTAAGATTTAATTGCCTGTGTCTAGCTTGTTATGTCTTACGAAGTGTGAAGTTCGTTATTTAATGCGGGGGCTTTAAAAATATCTGGTGGCAAAGTAATTCCTTTAATCCTTATTTCATTTATAAATGAGGGGACATACCCAGTAGATTGAAAATCTCCAATTACTTCACCGTCTGGCCCAACACCTATTTGTTTAAAAGTGAAGATATCCCTCAAATCAATGTGCACCTCATCTTTCATACCAAGAATTTCGGTAATCTGTAAAACCTTACGAGTACCGTCGGAAAGCCTGGCTGTATGCACGATCAAATCTACAGCAGAAGCCACCATTTCGCGGATCGCCCTGATAGGCAGCTCTATCCCTGCCATAAGAATCATGGAATCCAGACGGGTTAAAACATCCTGAGTTGAATTAGCATGAATTGTGGTCATGGAGCCGTCATGCCCGGTATTCATAGCCTGAAGCATGTCCAAAGTCTCGATCCCGCGGCACTCACCAACTATAATCCTGTCAGGCCGCATCCTCAAAGTATTCCTAAATAAATCCCTGATACTGATAGCACCTTTTCCCTCGATGTTCGGAGGCCTTGATTCAAGCCTGATCCAATGTTCCTGATCAAGCCTTAATTCCGCGGCATCTTCAAGGGTAAGTATTCTTTCATTATTAGGAATAAAACTGGATAATAAATTTAAAACTGTAGTTTTACCCGAACCAGTACCTCCGGAAACAATAATGTTTTTGCGCAGGAGAACACAGGCTTTAATAAACTCGCCCATATTAAAACTAAAAGCTTTTAATTGAATAAGCTCATTAGATTTAAATTTCTCTTTTCTAAATTTACGGATTGTTAAGGACGGCCCAGTCAAAGCCAGAGGAGGAATTACCGCATTAACGCGCGAACCATCGGCAAGGCGAGCATCAACCATTGGAACTGATTCATCGATTCTTCTTCCTATAGGAGCAATGATCCTTTCAATAATTGTTTTAACCTGCTCATTAGATATGAATTTCTTGCTGGTTAGCTCCATTTTCCCGAACCGCTCAACGTAGACTTCATCCTTATTATTAACCATAATATCGGTAATTTGTTCATCCGCCAAAAGTTCCTCAAGCGGCCCAAGCCCTAATGCCTCATCAAGTATCTCTTTTACAAGTTTTTTCCGCACTTCTGATGAAGATATAAAAGTTCCAGCTTCTTCAACCAAAAGATTAGTTACCAGGATTTCTGCTCTGTTGCGCAATTCCCTGGTTTTTGTGGAATCGCTAAAGACTTTTAAATCGAGCCTTTTAAGATTAAGTTCTTCGATAAGCCTGTTATGAATGCGTCTTTTTAAAACCACAATTTCATCTTTTTCATCGCTAATCACTGTATCGCTAAGCGGTTCTTCCATACCTTCTTTTTTCCAGAATTCTCCACTTTTTTCCAAAGGCAATTCTTTTAATTTTAAAGCATCCGTACTTTGTGTCTGAACAAATATGGCTGGATTTTCAACTAAATCGTGGCCGAATTTTTTTATCGCCTGCGAAATTTTTGACCTCGGGCTATCAATAACCACGGGCACTCCCCTATTAACAGCAAGCCCTGCCACTTTTCCTTCAGAAGGAATCTGAGCTATAATATCCATAGGAAGGCTTACCCTTACTTCCTGCCAACTAATGCTAGACGCTGATTCCGCTCTATTAAGCACCATCTTAACCATTGCTAACGGAAAATGCAAGAATTGCAAGGTATCCAATGCCCATTTAGTCTGATAAATAGATAGGATATCAGGGGTCACAACCAATAATATCAGGTTTGCCTGATTAAGAGTAGCTACTAAAGTTTCGCTAAAAACTTTTCCGGCATCTACAACAGTATAATCATAATCTTTATCAATTATGGAAAATACATCTTTAATGCGTTCGGGGTCAAGATAAGATGAATGTTGAGGCTTTAAAACTGCGGGAATAAAATCAATACCGATGTTACTTTTTACAATATAATCTTCTTTTCTTATTTCTTGCGGCTTATGCCTTTTTAAAGTCTCCATAAGATCGACCATGGCTCTTTTAGGAACAATATCAAGCATCCTAGCCATATCACCAGCACCTTGAAGATTCAAATCTACAAGGCAAACTTTTTTCTCTTCATCCCGGGCAAGTGTTACAGCCAGGTTTGAAGCTATCAAAGTTTTCCCAACCCCGCCTTTTGTACTGAATATTACTATTGTCTTAGACATACTAGTTTAAGCGATATTCTATAGGAATATCTATCCATAAATCCTTTTCTGCGATTGAGGGAGGAAACGGCGGATAAGAAATCAGGCCTCTTGCCACCTCAACTGCGTTATCGTCGAGGATTTTATAACCTGAAGATGTTTTAACTACAACATCCTGAATTTGGCCCAAATAAGAAAGGTGCAGGCTTAATTTGACGGTTCCCTGAAAGCTTGATTCTTTTGCAGAAACCGGATATCTTAAGTTATCTAATATTCTTTTTTGAATAATATTAGCATAATTTTTTAAAGGATCGGCCGGGAGAGTTTCTTCTGCCTTAGCTGTAGCGACAGCAGATTCAAGAGAAGATTTTTTATCTTTCTCTGTTTTGTCCATAGCGGAATCTTTTACCGTACTTCTGACAATCTTAGGGGTCAAAGTAATATAGAGTTCCGTATTGCCTCTTTCCCCTGTGCCGCCGCCGCTTAGATTTGTTTTCTTTCTGAAAAATAGGCCAACTAGGGGAATATCACTTAAAAAAGGTGTCCTGCGAATATCTTCCTCTTCTTTTTGCTTGATCAATCCTCCGATTGATAAAGTTTGCTCGTCATTTAAATACAGCTCTGTTGAGACATTGCGCCTGGTTAAAGGATAAGCCTTAGCAGTGGTAACTGTAGCTGAGCCTATTGAATCTGCCACGCCGATCTCGCTTATTTCTACATTTAGGCCGACTTTAATTCTATTCTCATCAGTAACTGTCGGTTTAATTTTAAGTTTTATACCATACTCTTTATACTCAACGCTTGTTCCCTCTCCGCCGGCTGAAGCAACCTCTGTGGTAAATATCGGCTTTTCACCACCTACCAATAACTCTGCCTCCTTACCGCTCTGACAGGCCAGCCTGGGACGAGAAAGTATCTTTGCCTTACCTTCATTAATCAAAGCATCTAAAGTCCAACTAAAAGCAGACCTTGTAAAATTATGCGCTCTAAATACTGAAGCTAAAGGAGCTCCACCGGCAGTCAAAGCAGCGCTGCCAACCTCTGTTAAGGTTACGGTTCCGGGGCTACTAAAACCAAGTGTGCTTGTGGCGTCTTTGTCAAGTTCCATAACCTGAACATCAATCTCAATCGCCACTTCTTCTTCTTTTATAACTAATAAATCTACCACCTTAGACATCAAGGGGCCTAAAACTAAACTGATTTTCTCTTTGTCTTGAGCAGTTTTCACTGAGCCTAACAAAAACACCTTGCCTTCATCTTCTTCGGCTTGAGTTGAAACTCCAGGCAATACTAATTTTTTAAGTAAAGAATCTATGCGGCGCTTAACTTCCTGTATATTCTCTGCAAATACCTTAACCTGATAAGACTGCTCGCCAAAATTATCCCAAAAAACAAGCGTTGTAGTACCCATTGCTTTAGGGGATAATGTTAATTCATTTTTTGTAGCACTAACAACATCTGCTATATTTGGATTGCCTACTGCAACCCTAAGGGGATTGCTAACAGGGACCATCTTTATCTCGCCTAAATAAAGCTTGATGACTTCTTGATTTACGTCATCAGCCGCATAATCATAAAAAGGAAAACATATTAAGCTTAAAATCGTCAAGCCGACTATAAAAAAAGCCTTTTTCATTATTACTCCTCTTGTAGAAAGTACTCACCCAAAAGGATAGATTGATTGGTGTGCGTTGATTTGATATCGCTTGCTACGCTACACCACCCATCCATCTATTTCGATTAGGCGGCTATTTTCTAACTATATTTTATTTCCCCATCGGAAGTTTATCTTTTTTCATTCCTCTATAAATTTCTATATATGGGCCGGAATCTTCCGAAGAGCCCCTTGCTTGTTCCTCTCTTAAACGTTCCTCTTTTTCTTTAGCCTCAATCTGTTCTCGAGGAGTCATATATTGGAACAAAGTATCCCAGCTAGCTGGAGATATCGATTCAACCTTTGCGTCTGTTGGTGAACGAAGAGCCAGTTTAAATTTTCCCTGGGCGGCTTCCTGAACAAAAGCCAGTAAACTTGCTTCCTGAGGATTCAATGCCAAAGTATAAAGTGGAGAGGCTGAGGCAGCAGGTTTTTCACCTTTATCATAACGTCCTGCCGGCGGAGCCACCACAGTTCCAGTTTCTTGCCCAACAGCTAACACTAATATATTCTGAAATAAAGATACCACCGCAAGCTGGGTTTCTCTCTTGCCTTCAGCAACCTGCACAGGAACGGGAACAGTCACAATCACATCCACATAATCACCAGGCCTGACCATCCCAGCCACAGAAGCCACATTATCAATATTAATAGTTACTGCTCTTTTACCAACGGGTGTTGCCATAGCCAAGGAACCTCCGGAGGCATCCCTAGAGATCACCAATTTACTCATACTGATCTGCTCGCCTTTTTCAATAGGAGCAATTACCATCATTCCGGAGATCCTGTCCATAGAAGTTGCAGCCTGAGGCTGAACATACTGCCCGGGAACGATCGCGGTTTCCAGCATAGCTGGCTCCAAAGTGGCGCCTTTTGGAATATCCGTTTTGGCAACCAAAACAGCAACCTGATTAGCTAATTGCTTAGCAACAGCTTCTTTCATTTGCTCTTGCTTTGTACGGACCTGCTGATCAACATATGCCATAACCATAGCTAAAGAAAAAAGAGCCAAAACAATTCCGACTATTAATATAATAATCCTTTGTTTTTGCATTTATTTTATTTCTCCTTCGTAAATCTCAATCTTAGCCTGGCGGGAAAGCTTTCCTATCAACTCTTCAATTTGCTGCTGCTGCTTCAAGAAGGTTAACCCTCGCTTGATATCTTCCCATAACTCAGACAGAGATTTTTGCTTGCCGCCTTTTTTTGATTCTAATTTGACTATATAAAATCCGTCGGGGCCTTTAAATACACTGCTTATCTGTCCGGCCTCAAGGGTATCTATTACACTGTTCATTTCCTTAAAACTTTTGCCTACTTGAATAAAACCTAAATCCCCGCCATTTTTTGCAGAATTTGATTTGGAGCGCTCTTTTGCCAAAGTCGTAAAATCAGCACCCTGCAAAAGCTGTACTAAAATTTCCTTAGCAGCTGATTCAGAAGCCATCACTATTTCTCTAACATTTACCTCTTCCGGTTCCCTTAATTGGTCTTTGTAAGTATTATAATAATCCTCAATTTCTTTTGAACTTACCGTAACTTTATCTGCTTCCTGTTTAATCAACTCAACTACCAAAAGATCCATTTTAGTTTTTTCAAGTGCTTTTATAACATCTTCATTTCTATCCAACCCCTTATCCAAGGCAGCCTGATATAAAAGCATCCTTCTTACCATTTCATTTTTAAGGTAATCGATCTTCTTTTCTCTGGTGGTAAGTTTTAATTCCGGTTTATCCTGGGGGACCATATTATTATAAGCTATGACTTCCTGATTTAAATCATCTAGTGAAATTGCAAGATTATTGATTTTGGCTACAATCGGTCCTTTTATTGGAAGCTGTGTAATTGTTTTATCTTGTGTGGTTTCAGCCTTTTTTGGTTTTAAAAAATTGATGGCATCACAACCCAGAACAAAACATAATAAAAATCCGACGATAAAAACTAGACCAATTCTGCTGTTGAGAAATAAATTCCTCATTTTGCCTCCTTAAAGTTACTCTTTTTTTATTTCATTAATAATTTTTATTAACAAATCTGCGATTTTAGCTATTATGTAAAAAAGGAAGAAAAAGAATATGATAAAAGAAAGGATAATTATGCCATCAGCGGTAGTTTTCCCGGGCACATAGCCTAAAATTATCCCAACACTTCCAACGGTCCCCAACAACAAAAAAATCCAGGCAGCAACTTTCACAACTGCACTGGAAGTTTTTAAGAAACCTAAATGTTCGCGCATTAAGCCCCCTATAATATTATTTGTTTAAATTATTTATTATTTATTTTTTACCATAATAACTAATAAAAATCAAGTGAATTGTTATAAGAACGAATTTTTATAACTCTCTTAGCAAAAATTTTTACAAATGATGGCCCCACAAGCTATTGTTTTGTTAACGTACTAAAGCTAAAAGCTTGTCAAGTAAAATGAGTCATCTAAACTTAAAACTAATAGCCCCAACGAGATTTGAACTCGTGTTTAGTGGCTGAGAACCACGCGTCCTAGACCAGGCTAGACGATGGGGCCATATAATTTGAAACTATGATATCATAATTATATGCGGGGTCAATATCATTTTATATGGTTGCTTCTGTTAATATCGTTATTTTCGTTCCGATCGTTATTTCCGTTCAACAAGTTAAACAAAATTAACGAACATAACGGACTTAATGAAAATAACGATAAATATTGTATTTCCAAATAAATAATGCTATTATTTTTTCATGTCTGATACGGATAATATAAATGTAGGTATAGGCCTGAGTACAGAAAAGGACATTGGCAAAGCTGTCAAAGAAGCTATGCAGCAGGCCAGAACAACTATTTACAAAGAAGCCATAGACCTTGCATTGGTTTTTAGCTCAACAGAATACGCCAGCCCGCACACAACTAGCCTTATATCTAATTTGATCGGCTCCGCCCCTGTTATTGGATGCAGTGGCGCTGCAATAATATCCAATAAGGGCATTTTCCGCAGCGCTTTGGGTTTAATGCTATTAAGTTTTCCCAAGACTGTTTTCTTAAATTCTGCCCATATTCAAAATATACATTCCAAAACGGCTTTAACCAGCGGAGAAGAACTGGGAGAAAAATTACTGCATGGATTCAAAGGAGGGCGTCGGGATTTTGGGTTATTTTTTACCGATGGGCTCATTGAGGAAGAGTCAAATCTTATACTCGGATTACAGGAAAAATTGGGCACAAGTTTTCCTATTATCGGAGCCTCCGCTTCCGATAATTTAAAATTTGAAAAAACTTATACTTATTATAATCAGGACATTTCAAATGATTCAGCTTGTGGTATAATCTGGGGAGGAAAATTAAATTTCGGCTGGGGTATAAAACACGGCTGGAAGCCGCTGGGAAAACCCAGGACAATTACTAAATCCAAATCCAACGTTGTTTATGAAATTGACGGCTTGCCGGCAACTAAGATCTATGAGGAGTATTTTTCAAGGAATATTGAAGGGTTAAGAAAAGAGCTTAAACGCATTTCAACTTTCTATCCTATCGGCATATATCTTAGGGACGAGGAAGAATATCTTTTAAGAAATATTCACTTAATCGAAAACTCCGGCGCGCTGGTTTTCCAGGGAAATGTCCCGGAAGGCAGCGAAGTCAGATTGATGATCGGAACAAAAGAATCATGTTTGAATGCCACCGAACAAGCTTGTGAACAGGCTAAAAATTGGCTACCGGGAAAAAATTTGAGTTTTGCTTTGGTTTTTGATTCCATCTCCAGATATTTACTTTTAGGCAGAAGGGCGATAAAAGAAATCGAAATAATCAATACAGAATTGAATAATATACCTATACTTGGCCTTTACACTTATGGAGAACAAGCTCCTTTAAAAGCGACCAATTACCAAGGCAGGGCTCATAACCACAACCAGACTATTACAATATTAGGAGTGGAAGGATAGCTTAAATGTTTACCCTAATTATCAGCGCACTTTTTATAATCTCTGTCACAGGACTGCTTATCATTTTAACTACTAAAAATGATAAATTAAAAACCCTCCAGCTCTCGGTTAATAAATTAAAAAGGTCCCTCGATGAAATGGATGAACAGGCTAAACTCATCATCCGTACCGATATTGAATTGAACAAAACCCAGGAAGAGCTTGATAAAAAAATTAACGGGCTATATGCTTTACAAAGGCTTTCCCGGGCAATAAGCACTACTTTAGAGGAAAACCAGATTTTTAGAATGATTGACAGCTCCAATATTGACGAGCTGGGATTCGAAAAAACCATCAGCTTTCTTTGGAGCGAACGCGACAAAAGATTTATTTTAACTTTTAATATCGGCTACTCTCAGGATGAAGAAGATTTGATACAGGCAAGTATCGACCTAAATAAAGATTTCTATCTTAATCTAATCCACCAGAAAAAAACTCTATCTTCAAATTCCCTGGCAGATCAATCTTTCAAAAATAAAATAAAAAGCATCTTTAGGGTAGCCTCTTTTGTAATTTCCCCTATTCTGCCCAAAGAAGGCCGCGTTGGCTTTATATTTTTGGGGACCGAAAATCCTGATATGGCCCCCAGCGAAGGCGATGAAGAATTGGTTACTATTCTGGCCAACCAAATCGGACAAGCTTTGGAAAATGCAAAACTGTTCGAGAAAACCTGGAAAGCGCAACAAGAGCTCGAAAAAAAAGTCGAAGAAAGAACTCAGGAATTAAAACACGCTCTTAATGAAGTAAATATCGTAAGTAAAAGAAAATCTGAATTTATCTCTGCAGTTTCGCACGAACTTAGAACTCCCCTTACATCGATAAAAGGCTACGCATCTATCTTATTAGCAGGCAAACTCGGGGAATTACCCGAAGAAGTTAGGTTAAGGCTGGATAAAATTAATAAACATTCTGATGAATTAGTTAATTTGGTTAATGACCTATTGGATATCTCGCGCATTGAATCGGGCAGAGTCACAATGCGGCTTGAATCTCAAAATCTACGAGCCATTTTTACAGATATAACGGATTTATTTTTTGTCCAGTTTAAAGAAAAGGGGATCGAACTATCTTCCAAGATTGATGATAACGCCTCTGATGTAACAGCTGATGCCGGGCAATTAAAACGCGTATTCATAAACCTGGTAAGCAATGCGGCAAAATTTGTACCATTAAAAGACGGCAAAATTAAAGTTTCCGCTTATAAAGTTGGAAAATTTATCCAGGTTGATATTACTGACAATGGATGCGGCATTCCAGAAGATGCCAGGGAAAGAATATTCGAAGAATTTTACAGAGTAGAAAATGCTATAAATGACCAGGTAAAAGGTACCGGATTAGGCTTGGCTTTGGTAAAACACATTATTGAAGCCCATGGAGGAAGAATCTGGGTAACTAGTAAACTGGGTGTCGGTTCAACTTTTAGCTTCACCTTGCCAACAGAAAGATAATTAATATGCCAATTAGAGTCCTTATTGTAGATGATGACCCTGACATTAGAGATGTTTTAAAAATAACTCTTTCCGAAGAAAACTATGATATTACCGAAGCACAGAACGGGGAAGAAGCTTTAAAATTGATCGCTTTAAAATCTTTTGATCTTGTTTTACTCGACTATAAAATGCCCAAGGTCGACGGAAGGCAGGTATGCCGCCTGGTGAAAAAAGATTTATTGCTGCGCCATTTGCCGATTATCATGATCACGGGAAAAGGCGAAATTAGCGACAAAATTGACGGAATCGATGCCGGAGCAGACGATTATATTGTAAAACCTTTTGAGCCTAAAGAATTATTGGCCCGGATCAGAATGTGTCTACGGCGTTCTGAACGCGACCTGGAAGCAAATCCTTTAACCCGGCTTCCTGGCAATGTTTCTATTTTGAACGAGCTGACGCAAAGACTGGAAACTAAATCTGCCTTTGCAGTATGCTATTTGGATTTAGATAAATTTAAAGCTTATAATGATACTTATGGGTTTGAGCATGGGGATAATGTAATCCGCGATACAGCCCGTATACTAATTAGAGCTACTCAAGATCTAGGCAATCCCGAAGATTTTATCGGCCACATCGGAGGGGATGATTTTGTTATTGTCACTACTCCCGATAAAGCCGAGGCTATTTCTAAAAAAATCATCGCTGATTTTGAATCTACGGCACCGTCTTTTTACACCGACCAAGATAGATCAAAAGGTTATATCATGGCCCATGACCGCAAGGGAAACCTCGTCAGCGTTCCCTTGATCTCCATTTCTATCGGAATAGTAACTACTGAAGCCAGGAAAATTTCACATGTCGCAGAGATCGGTGAAATTGGTGCGGAATTAAAAGCTTACGCTAAAAGTTTAGAGAGAAGTAACTACATCCTGGATAAGAGAAAATAAATTAACCTTTAAAAATAAAATGCACCCAGCTTAAAAAGTGGGTGCATTATTTTTTGCTTTAGCGGAAAAACGGGGCTGACGGGATTCGGACCCGCGACCTTCTCCGTGACAGGGAGACGCCCTAAACCAGACTAGGCCACAGCCCCTCTTATTTTAAATGCTTTCTGAAATTTATTAAATTTTCTTTTTAAATATAAACCGCAAGAGTCTCTATTATACATAAAATTAAATAATTTAACACTATCTTTTTTAGAATAACTTAGGTGAAATCCTCCTGTATTTTTAAAGATGCTGCCTCCTTTTAGATCTATAGCTAAAGATAATTTCTTTGATAAATTCCCCAAGAAATTTCTTGATCCAGAAGCAAAACGAATCAACAAACTAAATTTATTTCTAATAACGCTATTTTTCCTTTTATAGTATCCGAAACTAATACAACCATCGCCATCAAAATAACCTCTAATAAAATGGCCCAAATATGCACTTGGTACATCGGGAAGAGATAATCTTTTTGCTTTATTCGGTATAAGCCCTAATTTTAGCAAATCAGCGTACATCTTTGCGCTGCCTATTTGCAAAGAACACAACTTTTTCCAATTTAAGTAACTTCTTTTTCTTATGCCTATTTTATTCTTAGAATTTAATACTCGCCTAATCTTTAATATTAATTCTTTATCTGTTGAATAAAAAGCAACATATTTTGAACCTCGAGGATTTATGAACATAGAGCCATCAGCGCAGAAAAATCCTACTACATAAGCCATCTCATTAGACCAATTTTCAAAGAAACTTTCATTCACTCTGGATTTCATATTTTTATATGTATCTCAAAGGGCATCCTTATGATTATGGTGGGCGATAGAGGACTTGAACCCCTGACCCTCTGCGTGTAAAGCAGATGCTCTAACCAGCTGAGCTAATCGCCCGTAAGTCCAAAATACAAACCTTAATAAAAGGGAACGTATTATAAACAGCCTTTTGGCTATAGTCAACTATTTTCGCATCAAAAGCTTTTAATAAATCGCTCCCCCTTGGTACACACCGTATGTGTCCGAAAGGGGTTAATTCTATCTATCCTGCTTTAAAAGCGTAACAATTTGGTCAAGTTTATTTGATATATTTTTTAAAAGTTCTATCTGCTCGCGTTGCGCACGATCCTGCTTTTCCTGCATTGCCCGTGCTTCACCGGCAATTTTAGCCATATCACCTAATTTATTCAAATCAAACATATTATCCTTTCTGGTCAGCCTTCAGCTATCAGTCATCAGCTGAAAGCTGATAGCCGACAGCTGACAGCTAAAAATTAGAATTTACCAAGTACAACCAAAGTAAATACCATTACAAATAACGCAACAGTTTCAGTCATACCTAGAACTGCCATATAATTGGTAAAACCTTTTCCTGTTTCTCCAAGGGCGTCGCAAGCTGAGGCGGCACATTTGCCCTGCCAATACGCAGACAAGCCTATCGCTGCGCCTGCAAAAAGCCCGATACTCCAAAGATATTGTCCTTTTGCCGCTACTTCAACCATCTTATTCATAACAATAAAGCCGTATATAGTCTGGGTAAGCGGTGCCGCTGTAAGAGCTACCAGTAAAAACGATGCGCTTTTATTTTGTGAAAAATTCTTTTTCCAAGCGCCTATAGCGCTCATTCCTGCAATCCCTGCGCCGGTAGCCGAGCCTAATGCCGCAAGCGCTAAAACTAAAATAACTCCTAGATCTTTAAATTGAGCCATTAAACCATTTTCCATATTTCCCCCTTCTTTAGGTATTGTTTTTTAAAGGTTTATAAGTTAAGCCGCTCCAAGTAACATTTCCATGCAGCACCGAAAATTCCAAAACATTAAGCCTTATACCATGAACCAAAACCGATATAGGTCCAAGGACAATATTTATAGTATGCCCGATTAAAAGAATTAAAGACCTGGCAATAATATTATCTCCTGCGCCCATAGCAAGGGCATTTACCGAATCTGCTACCGCCACACCCGCCAACCCTACAGCAAAAAGACGTATATATGAAACCACGTCACCAAAATTTCCCATCGCCCCGAGAGCCAATACGCCCAAGCCTTCAATAAAAGACTTAAAAATATTCTTTTGTGGATTGGTAAAAAAGGCAATAAGAAAAACTCCTGTCCAGATCAGCCATGTTCCATAAATCGGAAAAGGATCCCCTACGATAAACATTTTTGCCAGAAAAAAACCCGCCCAAAGAAGGCAAATAAAACCTATATCGGAAAGAGCTTTCAAAGAAGGCAGTTTCGCTACCGCCTGCCATCCATGAGCAAGGCTTAACTGGACCGCCCCTAAGAAAAAACAAAACGACATTAAAAATTTCGCATCATTTAAAACCGGCAAAAGCGCTTTAAAACCTTTGTCAGTATACCAAGATTGACCAAACACTGTCCCGGTCAAAAGGCCCCAAATAATAGCGCAAGAACTAAAAAGGTAAAAAAGATAGAAGCCTTGTTTTTCTTTAACTTTTCTGCCTAGCTTTTTCTGTGCCAACAAGGTAAGCAAAAAATAGACCGCTCCATATCCGGCATCCCCGATAATCATGCCAAAAAATAACGATAAAAATATTAAAAATAATGGGCTTACATCAAGCTCTCTATATCCTGGCATCACATCCATAAGTTTAAAAATAGGTTTTATCAAAGATACCCATTTAGCGTTGCGCAATAAAACCGGAACATTATCGCTTTCTTTTGGATCTTCAAAAATAACTGCCCACTTCTCCTTACCGGCTAAATCAGAAATTAATTTTATTTTATCAAAAGGAGAGTAACCGGATAAATATGCAATGGTATTTGACCTGCCCATACCTTCTATAGTTTCAACAAATTCAAGCTCGTTATTGATTTTTAATCTTACAGAGCTTAAATCCCCGGCTAATCCTGATAACTTGCTCAGATCATCCTGAATCTTATCCATTACAGATTTATCTTCGGCGAGCTTATTCTTCATTGCCTGCAAACCTGTTTTAGGTAAAGCAATTTCTTTATAAGGAATTTCTATTTTACCTAGTGAAAAAATAATGCAGTTAACAACCCCATCGATAATACTTATTTTCTCAACAATAGCTTCTTTAGGAAGACTGTCTATGTCTTTTTGGGGAATCTGGTAAAGCCTAGCGTAAATGTTTTTTTCTGATAGATTCTCCAGCTTAGCCGGGTCAAAATCGCCCCAACCCTGCCATAAATTGATCTGATTTTGTAGGCACCTAGAATATTCATCCAAGTGGTCATATCTTTTCCGCAGCTCAATTATATGGTTAGCAAGTACGCGCGGATTCTCGAATTTTTGTTTTGTGCTGCCCAAGCCCTCTTTTATAAAATCTTTATTGGTTAATATCTCATCCGCGCGTTCAAAAAGCGAAAGATCTTCCTGTAACAAGTTGATATCTTTGCTTTTTGGTTCTTGAATATGTTCTATATGCAATATTCCCAGCCTTCGCAATCCTTCAACCGCGCTCTCGGCATCTTTCTCTTGCACAACCAACAGGACCTTTTTCATAGCAACAATCATGCTAACACCTCTTCTGCCTCTTCAATTTTTTTCTTGGCAATCTTACTACGTCCAACAGCATTGGCCATTTGATCGCCTATATAAATTTTGATCAACCTTATTGCCTCCAAAGTCCCCGGAATTTTTACTTTTTCAAACAGATTTACCCTTTGAGCCGTGATACGCAATTCTTGCCTTAAAACTACAACACCTTTTTTTACAATTTCAATTTCCTTGGCCAGGGCTATGGCGATTTTAAACTGGTCTATAGCTGCATCTAGCCAAAAAGGAGCCAGGAATAAATCATAATCACTGATTTCAAAATCAATATTTTCAAAAACAGGCAAATCTACCCCTGCAACATTCTTTAGGCTGGTATGGATTTGCGCTACTTTTATTATTTTCTCTATAGATATATTAGGCTCGGAAGCAAATAAACCCATCCAGGGCAATATTGTTTTTTGACTCTGTGAATAACGATGTTCTCTTCCCTCTAAAATTGCCAATTGGCGCAAAATCTCCATTTGCAACTGTTGCTTCTTTAAAAGCAGTGTAGGCAAATAACGTAAATATTGCTTTAACGCATCGCGCTGTTTTTTTAGTTCACCTTTGGTAAGTTTAAGTTTGGCCATTTTCTTTACTCTAATTGCTATCTATCCCCTACTGCTTTATCCCAATATTTTTCAATCAGCGATTTTTTAATTCCGGTTTCTTCCGCTGTAAAGCATTCTGCCATTATTTGCCAGGCTCTATCCAAGGCTTTTTCCAGAGAGATATTTATAGAGAGGGACATCATTTCTTTCTCAAATATTTTACCGTATTTCAAAAGTTTTTTATCCCAAGCACTCATCTGAAAACCCATGGATTGTTTTTCCAAGGTTTCCCTGTAGCTGGCAAAAAGCTGGATCATAGTATCCATTATCGTCCTATGATCATCCCGGGTATTGCCATTTACCTGCTGCTTTAAACGGCTCAAAGAACCGAACGGCTCGATTACCGCGTTTTTAAGGTAAAATTGCCCTTCAGTGATATAGCCTGTATTATCCGGCACAGGATGTGTTACATCATCTCCAGGCATGGTTGTAGCTGCCAGTATCGTAATCGAACCCGCGGTATCAAAATCAACGGCTTTTTCATAACGGCGCGCCAATTGGCTGTAAAGGTCTCCAGGATAACCGCGATTAGAAGGTATCTGCTCCATGGTAATGGATATTTCTTTTAAAGCATCGCAGAAATTGGTCATATCAGTCAAAAGTACCAAAACCCGCTTGCCTTCCAAAGCAAAATTCTCAGCAACCGCTAAGCTTATATCCGGCACCAGAAGCGATTCAACGATAGGATCCGATGCGGTATGAATAAAAAATATCGAGCGGGATAACGCCCCCTGCTGGTCCAAGGTATCCCTGAAAAATAAATAATCATCGTACTTTAATCCCATTCCGCCGAGGATTATTATATCGATCTCTGCCTGTATAGCGATTCTGGCCAAAAGCTCATTATATGGTTCGCCTGCAATAGAGAATATCGGTAATTTTTGCGATTCCACAAGAGAATTAAAAACATCTATCATTGGTATCCCTGTGCGGATCATTTTATTCGGGATAATCCTCTTTACCGGATTTACTGAAGGCCCACCTATTTCAATCAATGAATCAACTAATTCGGGGCCTTTATCCAAAGGCCTGCCGCTTCCATTAAAAATGCGCCCGAGCAAATTGCTGCCCGAAGCAATCTGCATTGAGTGGCCTAAAAAACGGACCTTATCCCCAGTAGAGATACCCTTGCTTCCGGCAAAAACCTGCAAAGAAACTTTTTTACCGTCAAGACGGATCACCTGGGCCAAAGAAACCCCCAAGCGCGTGGTAACTTGGGCTATTTCAGAATATCCCACGCCTTCAGCTTCAACTGTAATAACATCGCCTGCGATCTCAATAATATTAGTATAAATTTTATGCATGTTTTAATCCTTTATTGTTATTTTCGTTAAGTCCGTTGTGTTCGTTAATTCCTTTTAAAATTCTAAACCAACTAAACGAAATTAACGGACCAAACGAACCTAACCTATTTTAACAATGAAATTATTTCATTTTCAATTTTTTTAAATTCTTCTTCTTTAAACTTAGCGGAGTTCCATCCAATAAACAACTGCCTTAGAGATTGAAAGAAATGTAAAGCTTTATCTTTATCGCTAAATTCAAATTCTTTTTCCAAAATATTATTATATATAAATTCGAAAATATAACTTTGCCTATCTTTGGAGGTAGCTTCATCAACTTCATCAAAAGCATTCTGCTGTAAATATACAGAATCAAAAAACTCCCCTTTTAAGTAAACGATATAATCTGCCAGCGAAGTTCCCTCTTCGCCGATAACTTTCATCATTTGACTGACATCATTGCTTTTATTCAATATTTCATGGCCCCTCTTCATTAATTTCTCATCTACAAAACCCTTATATTTACTCCAACTAATCAATGGATCGATTGCCGGATATCTCCGAGCATCGGATCTACCTCTTGAAAGACCGTGAAAAGCGCCAACCACTTTTAAAGTCGCCTGTGTAACCGGCTCCTCAAAATTGCCGCCAGCCGGGCTAACAGTCCCCCCTATTGTAACCGAGCCTATTGAACCATCGTGCAGTTTAACTTCACCAGCTCTCTCATAAAAAGAAGCTATACGGGATTCAAGATATGCAGGGAATGCCTCTTCTCCGGGGATCTCTTCAAGCCGGCCGGACATCTCGCGCATAGCCTGTGCCCATCTTGAAGTAGAATCTGCGAGTAATAAAACATTAAGCCCCATCTGACGATAATACTCAGCAATAGTTACAGCGGTGTAAACACTTGATTCCCTGGCTGATACGGGCATGGAACTTGTATTACAAATAATAACAGTTCTGTCACTTAAAGGCTTGCCGGTACGAGGATCTTTTATTGAAGGAAAAGTTTTTAGCGTTTCGACAACTTCCCCTGCTCTTTCTCCACAGGCAGCAATTATAACTACGTCAATTTCGGCGTGGCGGCTGGTTAATTGTTGTAAAACAGTCTTGCCCGCGCCAAAAGGCCCAGGAATACAATAAGTGCCGCCTCTGGCGACAGGAAAAAGAGAATCAATAAGCCGCATTTTCGTCACTAAAGGAGTTTGGGGTTTTAATTTTTGCGAATAAGCTGTGATAGGGATTTTTACCGGCCAAACTTGCCTCATAAAAACTTCGTGGGTTTTCCCCGCTTCATCTTTAAGCTTAGTGATAACCTGCTTTAAGTTATACCTTCCTGCGGCAACGATATTTATAACTTCCAGGTTGCCCTGCAATCCAAAAGGTACCATTATATAATGCTTTAAAATTTTTTCGTGAGTAAAACCAACCTTATCTCCTGCCCTGACTAGTTGCCCAGGCTTGGAAAGCGGAGTAAAATCCCACTCCGATTCGCTATTAAGTGCTTGTATATATATTCCTCTTTTTAAGAAAAATCCACATTTTTTCGCCAGTTCAGGCAAAGGATTTTGCAATCCATCAAAAATTTCGCCCAATAAGCCAGGGCCCAATTCAACAGAGAGGAGTTCTTCCGTAAACTCAATTTTATCCCCGACTTTAAGTTTTGCTGTATCCTCATATACCTGCATCTGAGCATCCTTGCCTCGCACCCTTATAACTTCTGCTTTTAATCTTTCCTGCCCGGCAATGATGTAAGTCACTTCATTCTGGACTATAAAACTATCCGTCTGAGCAGTGACCATATTCCCGTTTATTTTTAAAATTTGCCCGGTCCTCTTTTTTTCCATTTCCATTTTATATCCCTCTTAAAATTTTATTAGCCCAGATTTTATTAAAGCAAATCCGCCTAAAAGGCCGATTGATTAAATCATAAATATTTTAATCATACAGGCCGGGGCAATTCAATTTTATCTTGTAATTAAAGTTCTTAAGCAAATTTTAAGAAGATATTATTTATTATTTCTTCTTTATTTGCGTGTTCAATTAATCCCCAACGTTCCAATATCAATAATTTAAGTGCGTATATTATCAAAAAATCCAAATCAAAATAGTGGCCAAAAGACAATTCTTCTAAAAAATGCCATCTTTCCAGGTCTAATCCTTTTTCAACTTCAAGAACAGAAGGATTCCTGACAATATTCGTTACTGTATGCGTTAAATTTAAATCCGGGGAATTTTCAAAACGTAAATATTTAGAGTAATCTATCTGCTTGCGAACACCCCGTATCTTAACTAACTCATTCCTTAACGAGGTATCAAAATCCTGCCATTTTTTTAAAGTAGTTGTTTTTGACTGATATTGATATTCCCCTTTAATAGAAATATTTTTAATGATCTCTACTTCTTTTTCTGGAATAAATCTTTCACATAATAAGATGAATTCTTCAAAATTAAGAGGGGCCTTTCCCGGAAAAAATAACATAGGAAGACTTGATATAAAATATGTATGAAAACTTGGCATCGGTAAACCTTTTAAATTACAGCGCTTTTAAGTATCTCGGCAAGTTTCGGCTTAACATATGAACCTAGATATTCAGCTAACGCCTTATCTGTAAAATCAAAGTGTGATTTTCCGGCGTCATAGCTGATCAAAAAACCCGCCGCAATATCATCTTTGGCTTTGAGCTTTATCCCTTTTAGAATATCCTCTTTCAAGCCTTTTAAAAATGTATTTTCCAGTTTTTTGATATCATCATTACTGAGGGTAAAAATAATTTCCTCAGAGGTGCTTGTGGATTTAGTTTTAGCAATAGAATCTATTATCTTGGCTAATTCATCTACGGTCAATGCCTGATGCACTTGTGAAAGAATTATTTTCCCCAAGGATGCCTGAATCTCTTTTTTTATCGACAGAAACAGGTCCCTTGAATACTGCTCTAGAGAAGTCCTGCTTGCCTCTTCCATTTTAGAAATTTTGTCTTTAGCTTCAGCTAGTAAATTTTCCGCTTCAAGTTTTGCTTTTTTTAAAATTTCTCCCTTTTTTGTTTCAGCGTCTTCTTCGATCTTCCTAGCTTTTTCTTCCGCGACATTAACACCTTCAGACTGGATCTTTTCTATAAGTTCTTTGATATTCTCTGCCATTTTATACTCCTTCGTGTAATAATTTTTAAAATCTTAAATAATTGCTCTACGCTTCATATCTTTTAAAATATCTTTCGCTGCTTGAACCGGATTCGCCGCTTCTAAAATCGGCCGGCCTATCACCAAATAATCGCTTCCTGCGCGAAGGGCATCCTCTGGTGTTGCTACGCGCTTCTGATCATTTAAATTCCCCAACCTAAGCCTGATTCCCGGAGTTACAATTATAAATTTCTTTAAAATTCTTTTCTTAAGCATAGCGGCTTCTTGGACAGAACAAACCACGCCATCCAAACCGGAATCAACACCTAATCTAGCCAGACTTAAAACCTGGTCGGGAGAAGTTTCTTGGCTGGTTAAAACCGTGACCCCTAAAAGAATTGGTTTTTCAATTTTTAATTTTTCTGCCTCTGAATTAACAGCCGCAACCGCTGCTTTAAGCATCTCTTTGCCGCCACAAATATGCAGCGTTAACATTTTGACTCTTAATCGCACGGCCTCTTTAACCGCGCTAGCCACAGTATTAGGTATATCATGGAACTTGAGGTCCAAAAATACCTCACCACCCTTTTTATTAATATATTCGACTGCTTTCGGCCCGTTAGCTGTAAATATCTGAGAACCGATTTTATAAATTTTAATCAAAGGATACAATTTATCGACAAAATTTTTTGCTTTCGCAAAATTATCCACATCTAAAGCCAATATGATCTTAGCCAATCTTTAAACCTCCAGCTAATTTATTAATATCATTAATTTTATTTGTTTTTAAATATTCTTCCAACCCCAAAATAATTTCTTGGGTAGTTTTGGGATTGATAAAGTTAGCCGTTCCCACGCTTATCGCGGAACTTCCAGCAATAATAAACTCCAAAGCGCTTGAAGTATCTATTATGCCACCCATGCCTATAATAGGAATTTTAATTTTTTGATAAACTTCCCAAACCATGCGCACGGCTACAGGCCTTATAGCCGGCCCACTTAAGCCGGCGATAATTTTATTAATTTTGGGCTTTCTGGTTTCTATATCTATGCTCATCCCAGTTAAAGTATTTATCAATGATACGGCATCTGATCCCGCGCTTTCTGCTGCTAATGCAATTTCAGTTATATCCGCTACGTTGGGAGAAAGTTTAGTGATTATAGTCTTTTTGGTTGAATTGCGTACGGATTTGACCACTTCGTAAGTAGCATGAGAATCCTGAGAAACTAAAGAACATCTTTTAGCTGTTGAATGTTTAATATTCGGGCAGGAAATATTTAACTCAAAAGCAGATACACATTTATAATCATTTAAGGCATTGACTAAACTTGTAAATTCATCTAATTCGTTTTCCGATGCAATACTTACTATTATCGGAGTACCCAGTTTTTCCAGTTCCGGAAGTTTATCATTGATAAAACTATTCAATCCGGGATTTTCAAGTCCAATGGAGTTAAGCATACCGGCTGGGGTTTCGCAAGTCCTAGGAGGAGGATTTCCCTGCCGAGGATTAAGAGTTATGGTTTTAGTAACAATCGCGCCTAATTGTTTTAAATTTAAAAAATCTTCAAATTCTTTTCCGTAACCAAAAGTTCCAGATGCCACCATTACCGGATTTTTAAGTTCAATGTTTCCTATTCTTACTTTTAAATTTGGTTTCATTTTATTTTCTCTGCACCTACCAAATGATTTCTTTGCTTCTAAAAACTGGGCCTTCCTTACAGACTCTTTTGTAACCATCTACAGTATTCACAACACAACCTAAACAAGCCCCGAATCCACAGCTCATATGCGCTTCCAGAGAAAGTTGCGTTGGAATTTCAAATTCATCGCTGAGTTTAGACAAAGCATTGAGCATGGGCTTAGGGCCACAGGCGTAAATAATGAACTTGTCATTGCAAGCAATCTCTTTAGATTGCTTCGTCGCTACGCTCCTCGCAATGACAGAACGCAACAAATCCGTTACTCTGCCTTTAAAACCCTTTGACCCATCGTCAGTAGCTATTTTTACAGCGCAGCCGATTTTTTTAAACTCCATTTCACAATTTATATGATTTTTAGCCCTTGCTCCAATCAAGACGATAATTTTATGTTTTTTACGCTTTGCTAGTTTGTCCGCAAGGAATAATAGAGGTGCCACCCCCATTCCGCCTGCTACTAAAATTGGCTGAGAGTTAATAGCCGATGACTGATCGTATTCAAATCCCTTACCAAGCGGCCCAATTATATCTAAAGTTTCACCGGGCTTACTTTGCGATAAAATCTGTGTGCCTTTACCGACGATCTCATAAAGCAGCTTAATATTTTCCCCATCAACCTGGTGAACACCTAATGGCCGGCGCAATAATGGCTCTAAACCATTCCCGACTTGAACCATAACAAATTGCCCCGGCAAAGCAGCTTTCGCAATCTTGGGAGCTGAGATTATAGCAAAAGCATAATCTTTGCTGATCTTGATATTTTTTATTATTTTGCTTTTAGTTTGTTTCATTTTAAAAATTTCCAGAGATTAAAGACTAAAGCAACAAAAAACACCGGCGCCAATGCTGATATTTCTTTTTTAACCCAGCCCGGTTTGACAGTTAATTTCTTTAAAGTATCATTTTTGAACAAATTTTTTAATTTGGGAAAAAATAAAGGTGTTTTACTTTTATAGTTTATATATTCCTGGCCAAAATCCTTGGTTAGTTTATTTTCCTCCTCGAACATAAGCCTTACATAACATGCGATGAAAAATATTAAAAACGCGGCCAAAACCCAGGCCTTAAACCCTAAAAGGATCACAGCTATAGCAATCAGAAAAATGCCTAAATACATAGGATTTCGGGTAAGGCTATACGGACCGCCGATAACTAATTTTTTGCTTTTATCGGAATGTTCCGCTTTATATCCGCGCGCGCAAATGCGCAAATAAAACCCGCTGAATAAAAATACTAACCCAAGAATAAAAAGAATTGCATCTAGTTCTGATTTCTCGACACGTAAAAATATTTTGGGGAATATTATTATCAATATTACACCGAGAAATATCAAAAACCCGTGGATTTTTATTCGCTTTTTCATTCTTTGACTCGCTTCCAAATAAAAAGTTATATTATACTTCTTAGAATGACCCTAAATTCAATTGAAAGGTCATTTTTGGCACTTAGGGCAGAAATAAGTGCCCCTTCCTCCTAAAGCGGTTTTTTTAATCGGCGTCTTGCAAACCAAACAAGGCTTACCTTTACGGTTATAAACCCGGTGACGGCTGGCAAAATTACCCGGCTTACCCGATACTCTTACGTAATCATCGACTGATGATCCCCCGTATTTTATAGCTTCTTTTAAAATTTCAATTATTTCCTTGTATAACTCTTCGGCCTCTTTTTCGCTCAAACTATTCGCCGGCCTTTCCGGATTGATTTTAGCACGAAACAGGCATTCTGAGGCATAAAGATTACCTATCCCGGATATAAACTGCTGATCCATTAATAATGGTTTTATTTTAGTTTTTTTAGTCAAAAGCATTTTTTTAAATGCAAGGATGCTGATTTCAAAAGGCTCCGGACCGAGGTTCTTAATGAATTTTAATGTTTTCCAGTCATTCATCAAGCGTAATTCAGCAAAAAGCCGTTGATCGTTAAAATCGAGGATATTTCCGTCTGACAAATGAAAACTCACCCTGCTTTTTTTGGCATTTCCCGGGTAAACTAACTGCCCTGTCATTTTTAAATGGATCACCAGGGCTTTGGCATTGGATAATTCCAAGATCAAAACTTTGCCTTTACGCAAAATATTTTTAATTGTCGGGCCGTTAAGTTCTTTTTTAAATTTTCCCAGCTCCGGCTCTTTGATTATCGCGGCATTATAAATACTAACGCTGACAATCTTTTTGCCAACCACTGCTTTTTCTAAATCACGTTTTATTGTTTCAACCTCTGGAAGTTCCGGCATTATCTATTTCTCGTTTTGGTTTTATGATATTCCTGCAGCGGCTTAACATCGATACCTTTTTTTAATAATGATTCAATTCCGCTTATTGTCGCCTGGGCACCTGAAATAGTTGTTGTGTATGGTATATTATAGGTGATTACGTGCGAGCGGATCTTGATCTCATCTTCCCTTGGGATCCTGCCTGAGGGAGTATTAATTACCAGCTGAATTTTACCGTCTTTCATTAAATCGATGACATTGGGCCCGCCTTCAGCAACCTTTAAAAGAACCTTTACCGGAATATTATTTCTTTCCAAAGCACTGGCAGTTCCTTGAGTGGCAAAAATCCGAAAGCCCAGATCAGTCATTCTTTTGGCAATTATAATAACCGAGCGTTTATCTTTATCTCTTACCGAAATAAACACATTTCCTTTTTTAGGGAGATTCTGTCCTGCGGCCAATTGACTTTTGACATATGCACTACCAAAATCAACATCCAAACCCATAACTTCGCCTGTAGATTTCATTTCAGGTCCTAAAATCACATCAACTCCCGGGAAACGGTTAAAAGGAAAAACGGATTCTTTCACCGCCACATGTTTCGGAATTGTTTCTTCGATAAAACCCAAATTTTTAAGTTTTTTCCCCATCATAACTTTTGTAGCAAACTTAACCAGAGGTACTCCTATCGCCTTGGATACGAATGGAACGGTGCGCGATGCCCGGGGGTTTACCTCCAAAACATAAACTTTCTCATCTTTAATTGCATATTGAACATTCATAAGGCCCACGACATTCAATTCTTTGGCCATTTTATAAGTTGCTTCCCGGATTTTATTTAACATATCTTTAGAGAGGCTAAAAGGCGGCAAGGACATTGCCGAATCTCCTGAATGGATCCCAGCTTCTTCAATGTGCTCTAAGATACCACCGATGATAAAAGTTTCCCCGTCACCGATTAAATCCACGTCCACCTCAATAGCATCCTCTAAAAATTTATCAATTAGTATCGGATGTTCCCCTGAAACCTTGGCAGCTTCAGCAATAAATTTTTCAAGCTTCGATTCTTCGTAAACAATCTCCATCGCACGGCCTCCAAGGACATATGAGGGCCTGACCAAAACCGGATATCCAATTGAACGTGCGACAGCCTTGGATTCTTCATAATTAAAAGCCGTGCCATTAGCCGGTTGAAGAAGCCCCAGCTTATTAAGCATCTCTTGAAAACGCTTCCTGTCTTCGGCAATATCAATACTGTCAGCGCTCGTACCGAGAATTTTTATTCCTAATTTACGTAAAGGCACTGCCAAGTTAAGCGGTGTTTGGCCTCCAAATTGCACAATTACACCTTCGGGTTTTTCAGTTTCAATTATATTCATCACATCTTCGACTGTAATCGGCTCAAAATACAATTTATCTGATGTATCATAATCGGTAGAAACGGTTTCCGGATTACAATTTACCATGATACTTTCGAATCCATCCTCCTCCAAAGCAAATGAAGCATGGCAACAGCAATAATCAAACTCTATGCCCTGTCCGATCCTATTTGGTCCGCCTCCTAATATTATAACTTTTTTCTTCACTCCGCCCTACCTTTCAAAATCTTGCACACCCTTACTAATATGTTTATTTGGATAATGATTTTTCTTCATAATATTCGGAAGTCTTGTTTTGTTCATTGCGTCTTTTTAAAACGTGCTTTAATATTATTCCCGTACTAATGAGCCCGCATAAAAATATTCCCGGGACCAGCCAAATTAACTGCTTGCGGAAAGTAATTCCGTTAAAGCTTAAAAATAAAGCAATTGCCAAAATAACAAACTCTGCCATACCGCATATCAATAATTTTTTTATTAACGCGCTCTTTTCCATATTTTTAGTTTTTTCTTAGCCTTAGCTCTTTAATCTTCGATTTTCCTTGAAGTTGAGAGCCGAATCCTACTTAGCATTTCGCGCCTGGACAGAATTGAACTGTCATCACCAGCTCCGGAGGCTGGTGCCTTATCCGTTGGGCCACAGGCGCATTAAAATAAGCTCAGCTGTTTCTCTCCTTGAGGAGAAGACCGATCATTCTCATCAAAGATTGAAATTTTCCCGTATTCCCCGTCATAGCCTGGAGCAATTTTAACTTTGCCCTTACGCACCCTCAAAACGCCTTCTGCTATTTTGGCAGGCAAATATTTTTTTAGCTCTAATTCTGAAGCGCGCAACAAGATATCGAACTCATTACCGAATTTTGAAACTAAGGTCATATAGTCCTTGATGACATTTACCGAAGTAACCGCTGCTCCTCTTGCTGAGGCAATGATTTCATTAAAAGGGATAAGATTTTTATATGGTATCGAGTTATCAGGAATAAAGCCTTCCGGCCTATCCGCCAATTGATCAACCCTGTTCATCACCCCAACCGTCAACGGCTTGCCACATTTTGGACATTTGCCATTATTATTTTTGGTTTCTTGAGGAGAAAAACTAACATTGCAATTCCTGTGACCATCATAATGGTATTTACCTTCTTCGGGAAAAAATTCTATTGTAAAAATAAACCGTTTTTTATCTTTAGTTTTTAAAACCTCTCTGATAGTTTTATAATTTAACTCGCAATTAAAAACGTTTGCTTCTCTTCCAATTTTAGCCGGTGAATGGCTATCAGAATTACTAATGAGAGTAAATCTATCCAAAGCCGACAAGCGCCAATTCATTGCAGGATCACTTGATAATCCGGTTTCCAAAGCAAATATCTTTTCCGTCTGTTCTTCGAAACAATCTTCTATTTTATCAAAACCCGACATTGAACCAAAAACAGAAAACCATGGTGTCCAGATATGTCCGGGAACTATCATGCAATTTTCGTCAATATCAAAAACTATCCTCGCTAACTCCGCAGCATCCAAGCCTAAAATAGGGCGCCCATCAGAAGCCAAATTCCCTATTCTAGATAGTTTTTCATTAATTTTATCCGTAGTGGCGAAAGAAGGGCTTATAATCATGTTGTGGATTCGGTAAACCCTGCCTTTTTTTGAATAAATACTGCTTACTTCGCTAGTCAGGATAAAATGCGTATCTCTATATTTAAAAAGCCCATTTCCTAAATCCTCCAGATTATTCTTTAGTTCCTCAAGCCAGAGATGATGAGTAAAATCACCTGTACCCATAAGAGTGATTCCTTTTAACCTTGCCCAATCAGCCAGATGTTTTACATCCATATCTTTGGATGTAGCTCGGGAATGCTTGGAGTGAATATGAAAATCTGCAATAAATTCCATTTTTTATTGGTTTTGTCCGTTTAGTTAGTTTAGTTCGTTGTTTTCGTTTAGAATTCTAAACTGACAAAACGAAAATAACGAACATAACGAAATTAACGATTAACAAATTACTCTATCTCTTTCAGAACATTAACAACATTGCCCCAATGGGTGCCTTCCCAGTAAATTCGCTTACAATCTGGACAGGTAAAAAAATTATTTTGCGTTTCAAAAACATGTTCTGGAACCCTATTCCTGGCATTTTCTTTATCCAGGGCTTTTAATGCACTGTTACAAATAGTACATCGAGTAAACATTATATCCCGATTAATAGAAGCATTCAATTCTTTTAAGACTTCTTTAAGCTGTTCTTTAACTTTCTCGGACTTAATTCGGATAATTTTTATTCCGGATTTTTTCGGTAAGCGATGGTTACGGGTTAAAATTATCCGCTCATCTTTTAATGCCTGGATAATCAGCGCGCTTAAATTTGGATCTCTGAAATAATCCGTGTCAAAACCTAAAATCCTCAGCCAGAGAGCGAGCTTTCCTAATTCGTTAGTTACTAAAAACTTCATTTTTATACATTCGCCCCGCCCCTACCCAAAGCCGGCGGCTTTAGTATCAACTTACGGCTAAACAGCCATACGCTGATAAACTATTTTTCCGCCCAGAATTGTAACATCAACCTGGCCTTTAAGTTTCCGGCCTAAGAAAGAGGAATTTTTGGATTTTGAAATCAAATCTGCCTTGCATACAACCCATTCTTCATTAGGTAGAACAATAACTATATCTGCTGACTGACCCACACTTAAACAGCCTCTATCCAAATTCAAGACCTTAGCCGGATTCAAAGAAAATTTCTCAACTAGGCCTGTCCAATCCAATATCTTATTTTCAATCAATTCTGTGATCGCTACCGCCAGCTCTGTCTCCAAGCCTACGACCCCAAATTCAGCCCGCTCAAATTCTATATCCTTTTCATTTTCGGTATGTGGAGCATGATCCGAAGCGATCACATCAATTGTACCATCTTTTAAGCCCGCCTTGATAGCCTCTTTATCCTCGACAGATCTCAACGGAGGGTTCATTTTCATATTTGTATCATATCCTATAACCGCTTCATCGGTTAAGGAAAAATAATGGGGAGCGGTTTCGGCAGTTACTCTAATGCCTTTTTTCTTAGCTTTACGGATAATCTCTACCGACTCTTTACAGCTAACATGAGCAATATGCACTTGAGCGGCAGCTTTATCAGCCAATTCTATGTCGCGCTCAATCCGCCTAAATTCGGATTCTTTAGAGATCCCACGTAAACCTAACTTAGTAGAAATAAATCCCAGATTTATTACTCCGCCATTAGATAATTTTTTATCTTCACTATGGCAGATTACAGGAATATCAAGCGCTTTGGCTTTCTTAAACGCTTCAAAAAGAATTACTTCGTCATCAACGGATGAGCCATCATCGGTAATTGCTAAAACCCCTCTCTCTTTCATTTGCTTAATAGGCACGATTTCTTTTCCTGCGCGCTCCTTAGTGATAGCTGCAGCAATAAAAACATTGGATTGAGCAGATTTTTTTATTATGCTTTGCAATAATTCTACATTTTCAACCGAATCTATGGCTGGAATTGTATTAGGCATAGCCAAAACAGAAGTTACTCCGCCCTTCAAAGCAGCCTTGGTTCCAGAAAAAATATTTTCCTTGTCTTCTCTGCCAGGTTCGCGTAAATGTACGTGCATATCAATCAAACCAGGCATTACAATCTTGCCGACGGCCTCGATTATTTCGTCGGCACCGGCTTTGATATTTTTCGCAACTTTTGAGATTTTACCGGCCTCAACCAAAATATCCAGTACCTCATCTATTTTATTTGCAGGATCGACAATATGCCCATTTTTGATCAATATTCTCATCTCTTGCTCCCAATCCTATCCCGCCCTTGAGAAACTAAAAACAAAACCGCCATTCTTACCGCAATACCATTGGTTACCTGCTCCAGAATGACCGAGTTCTTCCCGTCGGCAACATCACTAGACATCTCAATACCTCTGTTAATTGGCCCTGGATGCATAATCACGATATCTTTATTTGCTTTTTCCAGTCTTTCCTGAGTAATGCCAAAATTCCTGAAATATTCCATCTGCTTTGGAAAAGCCGCCCCTTCATCTCGTTCAAACTGCATGCGCAAAACATTCAAAGCATCGGCATTTTTTATTGCTTCATCGATATTATGCGAAACTTCTGCCCCCATATTTTCAATTCCTACCGGGATAAGTATTTTTGGCGCACACACAGTTACCTTAGCGCCTAATTTGATTAGACCCCATATATTGGAACGCGCCACTCGAGAATGCGCAATATCCCCTACAATAGTTATTTTCAATCCTTTAATTTTACCGAGTTTTTCTTTTAAGGTAAATATATCTAGAAGCGCTTGGGTAGGATGTTCGTGCCAACCGTCCCCGGCATTGACTACACTAATATCTAAATGCCTTGCCAGCATATGAGCCGCACCGGAATAATTATGGCGCATAACAATTATATCCGCTTTTAATGCTTGAATATTTTTGCCGGTATCAATAAGGGTTTCTCCTTTACGGACACTGGAAGTTTCAGTAGCAATATTAATGACATCCGCGGAAAGCCTTTTTGCTGCAACTTCGAAAGAAACCCTGGTTCTTGTAGACGGTTCATAAAATAAATTAACTACAGTTTTACCCCGTAAAGCCGGAACTTTTTTAATTTCTCGGCTGGAAACTTCTTTAAAAGACTCTGCCGTGCTTAAAATTAATTCAATTTCTTCTTGAGTTAATTCTTCCAGGCCCAATAAATCCTTGCGTGTCCAGGTCATAAGGTAAATCCCAATAAACAAATTCCAAAATACAAACAAATAACAATGTCAAGATTCCAATAACAAAATCTAGTTTGTAACTTGGGATTTGTAATTTGTGATATAATTTTCATTTTTATTTCTCTATAATTACCACTTCATCTTTTCCGTCGGTTTCTTCTAGGCGGACTTCAATAGTTTCATTTTTAGCGGTAGGAATATTTTTTCCCACAAAATCTGCCCGGATGGGCAACTCTCTGTGCCCGCGGTCAACCAACACTGCCATTTGTATAATTTTAGGACGGCCAAAGTCCACTAAGGCATCCAAGGCAGCACGTACAGTCCGGCCAGTATACAAAACATCGTCGACCAAAATTACGGTTTTATCATTAATATCAAAGTCAATTTCAGTTTTATGCACTATAGGCTGGGAAGAAACAAGGGTTAAATCGTCACGGTAAAGGGTTATATCGAGAATACCTACCGCCACATCCTCACCTTCGATCCTTTTAATGTTCTCAGCTAATCTCTGCGCGAGGTATACTCCGCGGTTTCTTATGCCGATCAGGCAAAGATTAGCCACGCCCTTATTTTTCTCTAAAATTTCATGAGCAATACGAGTGATAGTACGGTTTAAAGTATCTTTATCTAAAATTATCGCTTTTTCTTTCATATTTCTTTCTAGTTAGGCTTTCCGGCCTTTACACCTTTGCCTATAGGTAAGGCAAAGTGTTGGCCTTTCTGGCCAAAAAAATACCCAGCCGTATCTTACGGTTGGGTTAATTTTATATATTTTATTGTTTTGTGCATTTTTCCACCTTGCCAGCTTCTCTGAGCCAGCTTAAAGTTGGTTAATTTATTTCTTTAAGTATACCTCTCGGCATCTTATTTGTCAAGGCGATTATTCTCCTATTGGGGTCAGACCCCATTCAACCGTAATGGGGTCTGACCCCAAAGCTAAAACTTAAAGGGGCGCTTGATTTTGGTGGGCCTGGCTGATACCATTTGGCTAGAACGCCCCTTAATTTACTGAATATATTCAACTAAAATCAAAATCTCTTTTGTGGTCTCATCTGTTAGCGCTAAATTTTCCTCCTCAAGCCTTAAAATGCTAGCAACACAAGATAGTAGCTTATTATTATTTTTATTTAAAGCTTTTCTCTGGTAGCTGGCCAATACAACATCCTTGATTCTTTCTGCAGAAGGGAGTATCCCCGCATTAACCATATTATTTATCTGGATTAACTCCTTCTCAATATCCATCTTGCTTAGGCGTTTAAATTGTTCTGGGTTTAAGCCGTTGGTTAGATTGTTTATTGCCGGTTGTATGATTATCGGTAAATAACGAAAATCAATACCTCCGGGTCCAGATTTTCCCAATAAGCGGGGAGAGCTACCTCCATCTCTCTCGTGAATGTTTAAAGAATCCTCAAATACTGGCTCAAGATTGGTAAAACGCTTTTTGCTTTCCTGCCACAGCAATTCGAACAACTTTGGCTCCTGATTAAGTATTTCTGTTAATATTTCTTCCTGTAAATAATAATTCACTTTATTTAGAAAGCGAAGAATCTCAATAACGTCCGCCCTTCCTGCCGCTGCTTCGGAAGAATCGACGATTAAAGATCCCTGATCTATTAGCATTAATCTACCTTCATTCGATACAAAATATTGAAAATCCTCTTCGAGGGCAAGATTGTCAACTCCTCCTGCCCAGGATATTAACCTGTTTAGAACTTCTCTTAAATCATGAAAAGTCTGCATATTAACATTGCCGCTTCCTAACACCGGATGATCTCCAATTACGATATCCATAACCATACCATAATTTCCGAATTCATCCTTGCTTAAACCATAAAACCTTGGTCCTATGCCTAGTTCATCTGCAATTTGCGCCCCTTGACAATCCTTAAGAAGGCTCATCTCGTCAATACGAGTTAAATACAAAAATCTTACTGCAACAGGCCTGCCATTTGATAAATATCCTAACCTCGCTACTCCACTCATTCCATTATGGATCCTGCTGACTAAAAGCACATCTGTTAGCTTAACATCTTCCATGAGAGTAATATCGCCAATATTTTGAGGAAAATTTTTATGCACGGTTGAAGACCTTAAAGATGTCCCGTAATCTTGGGGTAAATCATTTTTTGTTAAACTAGCCGTAGGTAAAAATTTAGCGGTACCTTTAAATTTTGACAAAAATACCTTTACTCCCCCGCCTCCCCCTACTGCATTATCAATAATTTCTTCCCCTGTTAATTTTTTAGATATTTTCCTGTAATGCTCTTCTCCCAAGTTATTCGTAGCGGAACCTGTAACCTGAGAAGCGACTACCGGATTTTGAGCGCCGGAACCATTAATTCTGGCTTCTAATAATTTTAATCTCGCTCTTGCAGGACCTAGATCACTAGCTATATCATCTACAACATCAATGCCATATTTAGCCTCAAAATCATCGAAAGCTTGCATCCGCGCAGCATCATTGTTTCCTGCTGCATCAACTGCTGCTTGAAGTTCAAAAATTAATCTACCGGCTCTTCCCAGCTCTCTTCGCGCCTCATCTATCCTACCGGAATTTATCAAGGTTTCAACACCCCATAACTGTTTGGTAAACCAACCACCACCCCAACCAGTAACATTAACTTGACTCTCAAGAGATGTTCTTATATTATTTTTAATAAGTCCATTAATAAATATCGAGCCATTTTTTATTTCTTCATAGCTCCAAGTTTTTCTCGAGGTCCCCGTAAACAAAGCCTGAGCTAATCTTCTTGCTTCCTCCTGGATCAAGCTGCTACGAAAGTAGCTTCTATCGGTTACAAGAGCTCCATCATTTTTATTTTCGATAAAATCTTCAAAATAAGCATCAAGAAAATCATAAAAACCCGGCCAGTTAGCATATTGTTCCTGCAGGCCCCATTCTAAGAAGGCTCCAACAATTTTTCTATAAGCATAAACAATATCTCTTAGGCGTGAAGTTATAATCCTTTCTTCACTATAAGTATCTCTGTCAAATATTTCTGCAGAGTCTAAATCGTGGATATAAACGGTCCCATCGGAAGACCCCGAAATATTACCGGGATGTAAATAAGGATGCGTGAGTCCGGAATCATGGAGCCGCCTTAAAACTCTTCCCTGGAGCTTCGGGTTAAGTTTACCTAAACGCTGATCAGGCATATCTTCGCTTATACCCAAAATAACATATCCTAAAACCTGCCCTTGATAATTAGGAACATTCAGAAATTTTCCATACCCCATTGGAACTGCTGCGGAAATTTTTCCCTCCATAAGAAAGGCGTTATGGACTATGAAATAATGATTCTCAAATTCATTTTTAGCCTTATTAAACAACATACCCCCTTCAGGACTAGGGTCGGGGACAGAATAAATCCCACCCTTAGCGTCAACTGACATAGGATAAGAATCGTAACCTAGGCTGCCATCCTGGCTGTGAGACAAAATAATCCCCGATTTTTCATCAATATGTATTTTAACTCCTTTCAAATACACCTTAGTAACTCGCCGGCCATCAATAATAATAGGTGAAGGTAAATCAACATATACAGCCCTTTCATTTTCTTTAGCTTCATGCCTTCTTGTAACGGCTTCCTCTATAGCCTTCAAATTATCGCCCGTAAGCATTAGCGCGGCCTCAGCCTCACCTGAAAAAAATGCTTCACTTTTACGTTCTCCATCAAATAAATACTGCTTAACAACTGTATCTTCTTCTGCCTCAATAAAGGCCCCATGCACAGCCTTTCCCGTAGCAGAGATATGAGGCCTAGATAATTCTACAGCCATAACCACTATATCATCGCCTCCTGGAAACATGGAATCTGTTATTGCATTAATCAAACCAAGCGGAGTTTTTTCTTGGGCTGTCCTTACTCTATCATTTATTCTTCTTAGCGTCAGATTCGATGTTTTTTCTGCGCTCTTGGTCTGCGCTTCCAAAAGCCCATCCGAAAATAAATATAAACCGCTCATATTCTCGATACCCACAGTCCTGTATGTATATTCCTCATCAGGCACCCCTGGGATAGATATACCCAAAGCCTTCCCCCCTCTTTTGGTTCTTGCTGAAACAATACCTCCATCTTCTCCTTCAAGAGTAAGACGGTCTTCCCCCGCGGGCAAGTAATAAAGCTTCCCTTTAGTATAGTCAATCAGCACTGATTCAATGCAAACAGATTTAGCACCATCACCCATATCCGCATCAATTTCCCCAAAAATTATTTTTAATTCTTGATCTAGATTAGTTATTAAACTGATTAAATGCTTTCCGTTTATTGCCTGCCCTGTTTGAGCGCGCCATTTTCTTGCCTCCGATTCAATAAAACGAAGCGTAAAAGCTTTGACCATTGCAGCGTAAAAGTCATGCCCTTCTGCATCAATTATTCCTAACAATAATTTATCTCCGTCAATCTGAATTCTAAAAAATCCGTCTCCGCCAAAACTAATTCGCTTTTCTCCAGATTCAGCCACATTACTCGGAAAATATTTTACGGCTGAACTAACTCTGCGTCCGGCAAGATTAAAATTTTCCTCTCCCTGTGATGACAACATCATATTTTCAGTTTTTTGAATATCTTCGACTCCAAAATAACCGAGAAAACCTCTTTTTTCAACAGCAAGTCTAAAGAGAATAGGATATAACAAGCCTTTAATCGCATCTTTTTCTAACCCCTGGCTTCTTAAAACAGCTTCTACTTCCCTCTTGACGTCTATTGTTGCCAAATCTCTGTTATTAAGCTTCTCTTTCAAGATTCCTATTAACCCCTTTTTTTCCAGATCCATCCATAAATCCAAAAATATATCCTGGCTTGTACTAATATTTAAAATACTCATTGCCGGTTGCTGCTTAAACAGGCTCTGAAGGCAAAGCAAAAACTTTCCGTCCGGAGAATCGTATTTAAGGTCAAATATTTGCTGTATGGCGCCATTCTTAACCCCTGCTCTAAAATCATGAAAAATATTGTTTTCCTTGTCTGTTAAATTTAACCCTAGTACCCGCTTAGCAAATATATCAGCCAGTGCTTCTTCTTGCTCGATGGTTAAATTTACCCCCTCAATATGCACCAGTTGATGAAATATTTCGTGAGCATGGACAAAACCGGTTATTTTATAACTATTCGAAGCAACCAAATCTCGCGCCACAGAAGAAAAAGCTTTTCTGCTTAGCTCTAAATCTATAACTATTTCGCCGGTTAAAAGATCAACCTTCCCATATATGAGGTTATCTCTCCTCAAAAACTTTATAGTTGCTTCTGGAACATCTTCACTTTGAGACATTCCTGAAATTACGATAGGAATATGAATTCTGTAAGTAGTGCCTGTATCGCCAGGATTTTGCGCGCTTAACCCAATTGGCTCAAACTCCAAAACGCTTTTTAATTGCCTAGTGATATGAAATATATCCGCTCCTCCTAAGCCGCCCTTGCCCTGTGCCTGCTTTTCCTTGTTGCTGGTAGTACCTAAATTAAAAAAGCTATGTTCTCCTGGAATATAACCATCTCTTAACAACGCACTCGAAAATCCAAACTCTCTGCCGGTACTTTCAAAGTATTCTGCTATTTTTTTTCTGGAAGCGACCATTTCGTCCGCATAAACAACAATAATTTCTTTTTTATCCGAACTCAAAGATATGCGGGTTTTTCTTGAACTCATCTGAGCAAACATCGAGTTATAGCGCATGTTCACAATTAGAGAAAAAAATAAGTAGGGATTTACAAATATTTCAGCTTCTTCGATACCCGGCTCAATCAAAATATTTCCTTTAAGTTGAGCAAACTCCGGGCGCGTATCCATCTCATTTTTAAGCTGGGACAAAGTCATTTTTCGAAGGCTTGTTTTACCTAATGCAAAATCTAACCGTTCTTTTACAATTAAAAAATTGATTCTTAGTTCATAAAGCCATTCCAAGATATGCGGTTCAATATATTGATGAGTTGCTATAATTTCGTCAAGATTCAACAACAGCGCCTCAATCTCTGTTTTTATCCCGAGAATTTCCTGCCGCCATTTTTCCATATTTCCCTTAACTAAAACGCTAGATTGCGCAGATGCTTTTTGCATTTGTGAATTCAACTGTTCCCAGTGCCTTTTAGCTGGAATCATTTCCCTGATTTTTATTAATTCTTTACCTATCCTGATATCGACTCTGTCAACAAAGCCCTTTAGGTTATCTATATTTTCATAATACCCATGTATATCAAACCCGCTCCCTTGATGATCAAGCCCTCTTATTCCCACCACTATTCTTTCGTAATCAAAAATCATTTCTTGATAAGACTGAAAGGCTTGCCCGCCGATACCCTGGGCTATCATCCCGCAGGCCCACCCCACTGAATAATTTTCTCCAGATATAAGATTTACACCGGAAGAAGAAAGAGCCACTGCAGCAAGTGCCTGCCCAACACTTAAAGCATCCCATTTTTTATCAATAAGAATATTCTGTCGCGCAGGATCAATTAATTTCCGTTCTAAATGCTGCATTAATGCCTGTCTATCTGTTAACCCAGTCACACTTTGTAAATCCGTTATCTGTTGAATAAATGATTTAAACCCCGCCGGGCTGTTATGCTTCACAGCTTCTTCCCCCGTATCGTCTCTTCGAGACGAACTTTTTCCTCTCATATCTACACCTATAATCACAAAATCATCATTTCCTGAATGTATATGACCGGATACCTCTCTAACTAACCCTGAAGCATCCCTTGCTGTCGTCTTAATGGCATTTTCTTTGATTTCATCAAGAGTTACTTTCGCACTAGCTTCCTGGCCAGCCCATGCATCATAAAGCCCATCAGAGAATAAATATAAAACTTCTTCACTGGAAACATCTTTGACCAGAGGCTCATATACTTCATCTACAAAACCTGCAACATGAGGCATGCCTAAAGGCATATTCCTTTCCTGAATTTGGAAGGCGCTCACGCTGCCATCATTATTTTTAAACGACAACACATTGTGCCCGGCCGACAAATAAAAAATTTTCCCTGAAGAATAATCTACTAATGCAAATTCAGCACAAACAAAGTTAGCACCATCACCCATTTCAACATCCATTAATTCATAAATTTTTCTTAACTCACTATTTATTTTTTTAGCTAGATTTCTCAAACGCTGGCTACTATCCGCTGGGGATGTTTCTGATCGCCAATTTTTAACTTCCTTTTCTATAAACCTCATTACAAAAGTTTTAATCACTGCTGAATAATAATCGTGGCCGGCAACATCAATTACGCCTACAAACAGTTGATCGCTACCAATTTGTTCCCTGAAAAACCCATCTCCTCCAAAACCAGCCTCATAATTACCCTGCCTAATGATTGTTTTTGGCCGATAGCGAACAGCTGTGCCGATTTTTTCTCCTGCCAATACAAAATCAGCATCTGACTGAAGCATCAATGCGCTTTCTTTTTTTAAAACCTCATCAACATCAAATATACCTAAATCCCTGTGGCTTTCCACTATGGACCGGAATAAAATTGGGCGGGCAATAACCCTAATGATATCCTGCTCCAGACCTTGATTTCTCAATTCCTGGTTTATTTTTTCTTTCAATTCGTCCGGCGAAACATCTTTTCCACTATCAACTGTTCGGCTCATTTCTGAAATTATTTTACCCGTCAATCCCTGCTCATCCATATCCATTAGTAAGGCTGTAACCACATCTGCAGATCTGATATTTAAAATTTTTACGCCTGTCCTGTGTAGATTTAAGAGAAATTCTGCAGAATCATATTTTAAACTAAGTTGAACTCTTACAGCATCGTTTGTTAACCTTCCCTCAAGCTCTTCTAACTCTTCATTCTCGGTCATCTCCAGCGGCATCCCTAAAGTTTTTTTTGCAAAAATATCTGCTAATCTTTCTTCCTTCCTAGAGGGTAATGTAATAGCAGAGATTGTCATTAATTGATGAAATAGCTCGTGGGCATGCACAAAACCGGTTACTCTGTATTGTGATTCTTCACCCAATCCCGGTGCAACATCTTTAAAAGCCGCTTTACTTTCCTGAATATCAATAATTATTTCTCCTGTTTTCAAATTAACTGCCCCATAGATATCTCCGCTTCGTTTTAATAACTTTATTTCTGGATCATTTGGGCCTAAATCGGGTAAAGCTGCATTAACATTCTCTGCCAATTCTGCCACCTCTCCAGTATTAGTAATTTCTAAAGGCACAGCAATATAATCATTTTGAGGAATGATCCCACTTTCTGAAACTATCGGCCTCTGTGCTTCTGACATAGCTTGAAGCGCTACTCCCCCTGAGATATAACTTCTGACGGATCGCCCCATTATAGTATTAATAGGTTCCTTAATATTATATTCGCCTTTATTAAAAGAATCTTGATATGCTTTAAAGTATATTTCTTTTTGCCAGGGAATTTTAGATAGCAAATCCGCCCGTAAACGCTTGGAGTCTATTAAATCGCTATAAGCGTTATCTGGTGCCCCTAATCTAAATTTCGATTTAAACCATTGGGCAAGAATAAGAGAATAATAAGCCTGTCTTAAAGGAGCATACTTTTTAGATGTATTTATTTTTTTGGTTAACACAGGAATGATCAATTCTTTGATTAACTCTGAAGAGTATTCATTTAAAACTTTTAATCGAGGATCTTTAAAAGAGTAGTCAGTCTTGCCAAAAGATGAAAGCTGATGACTGATGCCTTTAAGATAATCGGACTCCAACATGACTTTAAGAGTTGCCTTATAAATATAGGCATTATTTTTTGACTCTCTAATTATTATCTCTGCCGGGACTATCCAGGGACGGGTGAGTGTAGGAATGGTAATATTGTCCAATCCGAACAACTCTTCGGCTTTCTTGTAGAGTCTTGCCCAATAAGCCTTACCTTCTTTGGTCTGAGGATTAGTTAAATTGGCAGTGTCTTTTTTAAGCTCCAAATCCGCTTCTAGAAGAACTTTCCCTAAGTCTGTTTTGGCTAAATCAAGATCTATAATATTATCCGGGGAATCTGGCCTTAGATTAACCCAAAAGGCTTCATTTGGCAGGATTAAACCAATATAAAAATATTGCATGAGTTTCTGAGCTTCTTGCTTAAGTATCTTCTGGTCATTGAGAGGTACGGAAAAATCACCTTTATCCAGGAGAAGTTTAAAACTATTAGATTCTGAATTATAGTTTAAATACCGCAGATGCAGTGGGCGGAATTTATCAACTGAAGGATGTTTGGTAAAATTAGATATAAAATTGGACAAATTTAAAGCAGAAACAGCCTGGGCTAAGCCAGTTTGTTGAATAAACAAGCTTAAGATTAAAGCTGCGCAAGTTGTCTTAAAAAGTTTAGTCTTCATAATTATTTTTGTCCGCCATAATGAATTGTCGGACAATCCACCATGCTTTGTGATAGTGGATTAGAGTATCAGCCGTGATATTTAAGTATGTATTATAGGTAAGGAAGTTTCAATACTATCAAGGATTTTTAAGAAAGCGCTTTCAAATAATCACGACGAATTCACCGCGGGGTTTATTGATTTGAAAATGTAGGATAATTTGACCTACTTTATCTCTTTTGATCTCTTCAAATTTTTTAGTTAATTCTCGCGCCACTACAATATCTCTATCTCCAAAAACTTCTAAAACATCCTCTAAAGTCGCTAAAATCCTGTGGCAAGATTCATAAAACACAATTGTACGATCCAGTTCCATTAATTCTTTAAGGCGATTTTTTCTCGCTAATGTCCGGTTAGGTAAAAACCCCTCAAAAACAAAATTATGCATAGACTTACCCGATAAAACCAATGCATTAATGAATGCGACGGGGCCAGGAACTAAAGTCATCTCGATATTATTTTCCAAAGCCAATTTTATTAAACCATATCCTGGATCCAAAATACCTGGCGTCCCGGCATCGGAAACCAAGGCTACGGATTTACCTGCTTTGAGTTGCTCGATCAAATATTTTCCTTTTGTGATTTGATTATGTTGAAAATAACTTGTGGTGGGTGTAATGATTCCGTAATGATCAAGAAGAATTTTAGTGTGACGCGTATCCTCACAGGCAATCAAATCCACATTTTTTAAAACTTCGATTGCTCGAAAAGTTATATCCTTTAAATTACCAATTGGAGTTGCAACAATATATAGCATACTAAACTCCAAATAATAAAACACAAATCACAAACAAAGGACAATTCCAAATATCCAAATTCCAAATTTTAGACAACAACTTATAATTTTTATTTTTGGTATTGTAATTTGTTTGTAATTTGGGACTTGTGTATTGTGGTTTAACTTCTTATTTAAACTCACTACTCCACCGTCACTGATTTCGCCAGATTCCGAGGCTGATCGACATCACAACCTCTTTTTATGGCGATATGATATGCTAATAATTGTAAGGGTATTGCAACAATCAGCGGAGAAAATAATTCTGCCACCCTGGGAATATAAATCACCTCTTTGATCAGAGTTTTAATTTTATCATCTCCCTCGGTAGCAAGGGCGATAATTTTTCCTTTCCGGCTTTTAATCTCCTGAATATTAGAAATCATTTTTTCATAAACAGCTGATTGAGGCGCCACGCAAACTACTGCCCGATATTCATCAATTAAAGCAATTGGGCCATGCTTCATTTCTCCTGCAGCATAACCTTCAGCGGGAATATAAGAAATTTCTTTTAGTTTTAACGCACCTTCCAAAGCGGTGGGATAGTTTACATTCCTGCCTAAAAATAAAAATGACCCGAAATGCGAATGCCTTCTGGATATCAACTTTATAGTATTCTGATGGGCCAAAACTTTTTTTTGCATACGAGGGCAGCTTTTTAAAATAGTGAGCAATTTATTGCGCTTATCTTCGGAAATAGTTTTCTTGATCCCAGCCAGATAAATAGCCAAAAGATATAAAATGCTTAGCTGGGCTGTATATGCTTTGGTTGAAGCAACTCCGATTTCCGGGCCGGCATGAGTATACACTACTCCGTCAGACTCGCGCACTAGGCTTGAACCAAGCACATTGCAGATAGCGAGAATGGTCGAACCTTTTTTCTTGGCCTCTTTAATAGCAGCTAATGTATCTGCCGTCTCTCCGGATTGGCTCACAGCAATCGTAAGTGTTTTAGAATCTATGAGCGGATCTCTATACCGGAATTCACTAGAAACATCGACACATACCGGTATTTTACACAATTCTTCAATAATATATTTACCGCCCATGCCTGCATGATAAGCTGTGCCACAGGCAACGATATTAATATTATTGATTTCAGACAGCTCCGCGTCGGAAATCCTTAATTCATCAAAATAAACTTCATTGACGCTTTTTTTAATCCTCTGACTAAGCATTAATTCCAAAATTCCCGGCTGTTCATTAATTTCTTTGATCATAAAATGCGGCCACCCTTGTTTCTGAGCCTGCGAAGCATCCCAATTAACTCTGGATACTGTCCGTTTTACAGTTTCTCCGGAAATATTAGTTATTTTTATTTCATTACCGGTAAGAACAACTATTTCATTATCCCCCAGATAAATCACATCACGGATAAAATCTAACAAGGCCGGGACATCAGAAGCAAGAAAATTCTCTTCCTTGCCTACTCCAATAACTAAAGGACTACCTAAACGAGCGCCTACTAATTTATTAGGTTCTTTTTTGGCAATAACTCCTATGGCAAAAGACCCCTTAAGCCTAAGCAAAGCTTTGCGAACTGCTTCTTCCAGCGGAGTCGAGCTCATATAAAATTTTTCAATTAAGTGCACAATAACTTCCGTATCGGTTTGACTGAGAAATTTGTGCCCCTCTTTGATAAGATCGTTTTTTAATTTTGAGAAGTTTTCAATGATCCCGTTATGAACAACGGCAATTTCATTCTTGCAATCCGTGTGCGGATGGGAATTAACTTGATTGGGCTGGCCATGCGTAGCCCATCTCGTATGGGCGATTCCGACATTTCCAGAAATTGATCTGGTTTTAAGAAGTTTTTCTAAAGCGGCAATTTTACCGGGTGATTTTCTCACAGAAACGGAATTCTTTTCAGACAATATCAGAGCTATTCCGCTTGAATCATACCCGCGGTACTCTAAACGCTTAAGGCCAGTTAATAAAATATCCCGAGCCTCTTTTTTGCCTACATAGCCGACTATTCCACACATATGTTTTGGCTCCTGCCTGACCCAAATTAAATGCCCCCAACCGGATTTGAACCGGTGTCGAAAGCTTGAAAAGCTTTTGTCCTAGACCAGGCTAGACGATGGGGGCGAAAAAGAATGCCAAGGGTAGCTATTATATCTTAATTACTCTTCCTCTGCAACTATTTGTGCTACCGAAGAAACAACATCTTTATCAGTTAACTTAATCAACCTGACTCCCTGTGAAGAGCGTCCGGTAGCGCGAATATCTTTAATCGGGCAGCGTAAGAACATCCCATTTTGGGTAATAACCATCAGCTCATCCTTATCAGTAACCGTTTTTAAACTGACCGCCGTACCGTTTTTCTTGGTAACCTTAATATTGATTATCCCTTTGCCTCCGCGGCTTTGAATACGATATTGATTTACAGGCGTGCGTTTGGCAAATCCTAGTTCGGTTACAGTTAAGACAGTATCATCTTTTTGCGGGACTTCCATGCCGATAACAAAATCATTCTTGGACAAAGATACTCCTTTGACACCTTTTGCCCCCCTGCCCATATCACGAACCTGATTTTCAGAAAATCTTATGGCCTTGCCATCTTTGGTAGCAAGTAAAAGTTCTTGCTTGCCATCCGTAAGAACTACCCCCATCAGCTCATCCCCTTTTTCTATATTCATGCCTATGATTCCGCCTTTTCGGGGGTTACTATATTCTTCCAAAGAAGTTTTTTTGATCAAACCTAATTTTGTAGTCATCACTAAAAATCTGTCGCCGGTAAAATCTTTTACCGGGATAGTGGCACTAACTTTTTCATCTGAAGCTACTTGCAAAAGATTGATTATCGCCTTGCCTTTAGAAATACGACTGCCTTGTGGAATCTCATAAACTTTCAACCAATAAACCCTACCCTTATCGGTAAAAACTAATAAGTAATCTTTAGTGGAAGCCACAAATAAATGTTCGCTAAAATCCTCTTCTTTTAAGTCCGCGCCAGTAGCACCTTTCCCTCCGCGTTTTTGTTTGCGGTATGCGCTCACCGGCAATCTTTTGATATAGCCGCCATGGCTGATCGTAACTACTACATCCTCTTCGGCAATTAAATCTTCGACATCCAGTTCCTCGATCTCGCCGACAATCTCAGTCCTTCTTTCATCGCCGTATTTACTCTTCAATCCTTCGAGGTCTTCTTTGATAATATTCTCAACTTTTTTTTCGGAAGCCAGTATTGCCCGGCACATTTCAATCTTCTTTAAAAGTTCCGCGTATTCAGCATCAATTTTGTCTCGCTCTAAAGCGGTCAACCTTTGCAGCTGCATTTCCAGGATTGCTTGAGACTGAATCTCTGAAAGGTCGAACTCTTTCATTAAATTATCTTTCGCGATCTGGACAGATTTAGACGTCTTGATAACTTTAATAATACGATCGATAAAATTAAGGGCGATCTTCAAACCTTCCAAAATGTGAGCCCTCTTTAAAGCCTTATCTAATTCAAATTGAGTCTTGCGGCGGATTATAATTTTTCGATGTTCAATGTAACAATCTAAAACTTGTTTTAAATTTAAAACCCTCGGCCTATTCTCTACTAGGGCCAACATAATGATCCCGAAGGTCCCTTCCAATGCAGTATGTTTAAAAAGCTGGTTTAAAACAATTTGGGCTTCAGCATCGCGTTTTAATTCGAAAACAATGCGCATCCCGTCTTTGTCAGACTCATCGCGAATATCGGATATCCCTTCGATTTTTTTATCATCAACCAGGCCGGCAATATTTTCAATCAATGAAGACTTCTGTACCTGATAAGGGATTTCGGTAACCACAATTAAATCTTTGTTGCCTTTTTGGCGCTCAATTGTCGCGCGGGCCCTAATGGTAATCTTGCCCCTTCCAGTAGCATATGCATCTTTGATCCCGCCTCTTCCGCAAATAATGCCGCCCGTCGGAAAATCAGGCCCTTTGATAAATTTTACAAGATCTTTAATCTCCGCTTCGGGATGATCCAAAAGATAATTTATAGCGTCAGCAACTTCATTTAAGTTATGTGGCGGAATATTAGTAGCCATGCCAACAGCAATACCGCTTGAACCATTAACCAATAAATTTGGAAGCGCTGCAGGAAGCAGCAACGGTTCTTTTAAGGAAGCATCAAAATTGGGGCCAAAATTTACTGTTTCTTTATCAATATCCCCGAGCATTACATCAGCAATCGCTGCTAATCGGGCTTCAGTATAACGCATGGCAGCAGCGGCATCCCCGTCGACCGAGCCAAAGTTTCCCTGTCCGTCTACTAAAGGATAACGCAAAGAAAAATCCTGCGCCATTCTTACTAATGTATCGTAAATGGCTGCGTCCCCATGAGGATGATATTTACCCATTGTTTCACCGACGATACGGGCGCATTTTTTATAGGGCTTAGAATGATCAAGGTTTAACTCTGTCATTGCATAAAGAATTCTTCTATGCACCGGCTTTAATCCGTCGCGCACATCAGGCAGCGCTCTGCCGACAATAACGCTCATCGCGTAATTAAGATAAGAATCCTTTACTTCCTCTTCAATATAAACCGGTATAATCTTTTCGTTTCGTGCGTACATAATTGTTATTCCTGTTATTTTGGTTATTTCCGTTATTTTGGTTTATAATTTTAAACCAACCAAACGAAAATAACTATCTAAACGAACAAAACCGCAACTTAAATATCTAAGTTCTTCACCTGGTGCGCGTAATCCTCGATAAACTGCCTGCGGGGTTCGACCTGGTCCCCCATTAAAACGGTAAATATTTTATCTGTTTCCACCGCGTCTTCGAGAGTAACTTTTAACATTGTCCTTTTTTCAGGGTCCATAGTAGTTTCCCAAAGCTGATGCGGATTCATTTCTCCAAGACCTTTGTATCTTTGTATGTGCATTCCTTTCGTGGCTATTTCTCTGATAAAAACCAGAATATCTTTAATGCAATAAAAATCTTTATCATCTTTTTCGTTAACGATTCTATATAAGGCTTTTTGTTTTTTTTCGGTTTTCTTATTGGCTTCTTCTTTAGCAACCGCTCCTATCTCGATAGCATAGTTTTCAATATCTAATCCAAGTTTTTCGATCTTGCTCAAACATTTTTCTATGTCTGGAGATTCAAATAATTCTAAAACTATATGCTCTTCAATTTTAGCTTCTTTTCCGGTGAGAGTTGCTAGTTCTTCATCAGAATAGACAAAATGGGTTTTATTCTCCACTATAACTCTATAAATAGGCATTTTTTTGGTCTTAGGATGTCTAAAACGAAGATAATTTACAAAATCCACTCCCTTTTTCTCTAAATTTCTGGCAGTTTTATCCAATTCGACCAGCAATTCCAATAAATCTTTAAATTGGTTATCCGTAAATTCTTTTTTATCTTTAAGGATTATGAATTTGTGATTTTCTCTGCCTAATTCAAGCAATAGTTCATTCATCTGCTGTTCCGTCTGAATATATTCTTCTCTTGTCCCTCTTTTAATTTTATAAAGAGGCGGCTGGGCAATGTAAACATAGCCGTCTTCAACTAATTTCGGCATTTGTCGATAAAGCAAGGTCAAAAGCAGGGTCCTAATATGTGATCCGTCAACATCAGCATCAGCCATAAGTACTAATTTATGGTAACGTAATTTAGCAACATCAAACTCTTCTCCGACTCCGGTGCCTAAAGCAGTAATGATTGTCCGGATCTCTTCATTGGAAAGTATTTTATCAAGCCGTGATTTTTCAACATTCAATATTTTACCTTTTATCGGTAAAATAGCCTGAAATCTGCGGTCCCTGCCCTGTTTAGCCGAACCTCCTGCTGAGTCCCCTTCAACTATGTAGAGCTCACACAGCGAAGCATCTTTTTCCGAACAATCTGCTAATTTTCCTGGTAAACCGCCAGATTCTAAGGCTCCCTTTCTACGGGTTAACTCCCTGGCTTTTCTCGCGGCTTCCCTAGCTCTGGAAGCAACGATAACTTTATCAACAATTTTATTAGCTATAGAGGGATTCTCTTCAAAATATGCTGACAATGCATCAAAAACTGCTGATGCAGCTAAACCCTCAACCTCGGAATTACCTAATTTCGTTTTAGTTTGCCCCTCAAACTGGGGATTGGGGATTTTTACCGAAACAACTGCAGTCAAGCCTTCACGGGTATCATCACCGCTAATAGCAATATCGTCTTTCAGAAGATTCTTTCCTTTGGCATATTGATTAATTGCCCGGGTAAGCGCGGATTTAAAACCGGACAAATGTGTGCCACCTTCAATCGTATTAATGTTGTTGGCATAAGAAAATATATTTTCTGAATAGCTATCGTTATATTGCAGAGCTACTTCTAAGTCAATACCTTCTTTTTCTTTTTCAAAATAGACGACTTTATTGTGAAGAGGGTTTTTATTTTTATTTAAGTATTCAACAAAAGAAACTACCCCTCCGTCGAATTTAAAGACACTTTCTTTATCATTTCTTTCATCCTTTAAAGAAATCTCCAGCCCTTTATTTAAAAAAGCAAGTTCTCTTAATCTTTGAGATAAAACATCATAAGAGAATTCAATGGATTTGAATATTTCTTTATCTGGTTTGAATGTTACTTTTGTCCCCGTGGTCTTAGATTTACCAATCACGGTTAATTTTGTCATGGTTTTGCCGCGTTCATAACGCTGATGATAAACTTTTTCGTCTCTACGGACTTCTACCTCCAACCACTCAGACAAACCGTTAACAACGCTTACGCCTACACCATGTAACCCCCCCGATACTTTGTAGCTATCGTGATCAAACTTCCCACCAGCGTGCAAAACCGTAAGAGCCACTTCTACCGCGGGCTTTTTCTCGGTTTTATGCATATCAACCGGTATGCCTCGGCCATTATCAATAACGCTTATGCTATTATCATGATAAATCGCGACTTCAACTTTTGTACAATGGCCGGCTAAAGCCTCATCTATAGAATTGTCCACTACTTCATATACTAAATGATGCAATCCTTTGGAATAGGTATCGCCGATGTACATCGCCGGCCTGCGGCGCACAGCCTCCAACCCTTCAAGAACCTGTATAGATTCAGCGTCGTATTTTTTTGTTTTTTGGGCCTCGGACGGCTTAATATTTTTCTTTTCTTCAGACTTGCTCATGAACATCCCCTATGCGGAAACGAATATCTTTTAAATCTTTTATGTCTTTTTTAAACTCTTTAATTAAAGTTTCTTTTTTTAAATTAAAATAATACATCCAGCTCGAAGAATCTACTATAAAACTTAAAATACCCTTTTTAAAATTATTTAACTTTATATGCTCTAATTCTCTTTTAGTCAAGACTTTTTTTAATTGCTCGTCAGGGTTAAGTTTGGATATTTTATTTCTTTTGTCTTCCAGTTCGTGTAAAAAACTATTTATTGCATCCTTTATCGTATCCATCCCTAAATTAACCTAAACGCATCGGTAATACTATATAAGTATACCCATTTATTCTGATCACGCCCGGTTTTTCGCCGTCAGTAAGTTCAAATTCAACAATATCATTATGTAGGTTTTTCAAAACGTCCATTAAAAACCCAGGATTAAATCCTATAACTATCTCTTTACCGGAATATTCTACCGGCAACTCCTCCCTGGATTCACCGACATCCGGAGTGGATTTAGAAATAACCATTTTGTTTTTAAATAATTCAAACTTAACAGCCTGATAATCCGGGGTCGAAAGCAAAGCCGCTCTTTTTATCCCCAATAAAAATTGTTCTCTATCTACCTTAACTTTATTTTCCGAAGACTGGGGAATAACCTGATGATAATCAGGAAATTCTCCTTCGATAAGCCTGGAAATAATTACAACTTTCCCTAAATCAAACAAGATCTGATTGTTCCCTAAAATCAAAGAAACATCCCCTTCGTTCTTTAAGTTCCGATTTAATTCATGTATAGTTTTTATCGGCACGATAATTTTAATATCTTTATCAATACTATACTGTATCTTTCTTTCCACAACAGCCAGTCTTTTTCCGTCGGTGGCAACTAAAGTAAGATTGTTTTTGTTAATTTGGAATAAAATACCATTTAAAACATACCTAGCTTCATCAAAAGACACCGCGAATGATGTCAATTTTAAAATTTCTTGTAAGAACACCTGCTCTATTTTAATGACTTCTTTATCTTTAAATTCGGGTAATTTAGGAAACTCTTCTTTAGACAATCCCATAATCTTAAATTGACAATTTTCCGTTTCGATAACCACTAAATTATTTTTCTTTACTGTCACAGAGGTGTTATTGCTGGGCAATTCCTTAACTATATCCCCTAATCTTTTGGCAGGAATAGTGATTGAACCTGGTTCCAGGATATCCACAGGTATTACACAGCTTATACCAATATCTAAATCCGTAGCCGTTAATCTTAATCCATTATTCTGAGTTTCAATTAAAATATTCGACAATATAGGTAAGGCTGATTTAGGTGTAATAACATTTTGGACAGTTTGAATACCTAATAACAATACATCTTTTTCGGTCTTAAACTTCATTTTTGCAGTCTCCTTTGACTTACTAATAATTAATAATACAAATAAATAGTATTGGTAGTAATACAGTTACATTTCTGTTGAAAACTTTTTAAGTAACCCATATTTATAAGGTTACGAAAATAGTTACCCTTGGATAACCCGTTAATTTACTGTTGGATGATCTGAATAACTTTATTTATCTTTTCTTTTAATATTTCATTTATAAGGACTTCATTCTTTACTTTATTAAAGGAATGTAAGACTGTTGTATGGTCTTTGCCGCCGAAATGGGCGCCGATCTCCGGCAAAGATAATTCAGTCATTTCTCTGCTCAAATACATAGCAATTTGCCTAGGCAGCACAATGTTTTTATTTCTTCGTTTGGTTTTTAAATCCTGCAAAGTTATGCCAAACTCTTCAGCAACACAACGTTGAATGAAATCGACAGTAATTAATTTTTTAGGTTCTTTCAATAAATCTTTTAAAACATCTTTGGCCAATTCTAAAGTTATTGCCTTCTCTTCTAATAAAGAATACGCAATAGTTCTAATTAAAGCACCTTCCAATTCCCGTATGTTAGTTTTGATGAGTTGGGCGATAAAATAAATTACATCATCTGGTACGGGTACAGGCTCCCTTTCAATTTTCTTTTTTAAAATAGCAATCCTGGTTTCTAAATCTGGAGGTTGAATATCAGTTGTTAAACCCCAGTTGAATCTAGAGACCAGCCTGTCTTGCAGATTGGAGATTTCTTTTGGTGATCTGTCCGACGATAAAATAATCTGTTTGTGGGCGTCGTAAAGCGCGTTGAAAGTATGGAAGAATTCTTCTTGAGTTGATTCTTTACCGGCAATAAATTGCACATCATCAATTACTAAGACATCAACATTGCGGTATTTTTGCCTGAAGGCAGCTGTAGAGTGATGTTGGATAGCGTCTATTAATTCGTTGGTGAATTTTTCTGAAGTTATATAACAAATTTTTGCTTTGCCTGCGGATTTGTTTTTAATCTGGTGACAAGTTGCTTGCATAAGATGAGTTTTGCCTAATCCGACCCCTCCATAAATAAAAAGAGGATTGTAAACTTTAGCTGGAGATTCAGCTACTGCCAAGGAATACGCGTGCGCGTGCCTATTAGAAGAACCGATTATAAAATTATCAAAAGTGTATCGGGCATTTAAATTTTGGCACCCGAAATTACCAGTAGACTTGATCGGCAGAGGTTCAGGCGTAAAAGATGTTTCCTGTGGCAGGGCATTTTCGTTTATTTCTAAAGTTACGACGAAATTTTTATACCCGGCTGCCTCCAAAGCGTCCTGAATTACACTTTTATAGTTCTTGGTTATCCATTCGCTAAAAAAGCTGTCTGGAGCTTCTAATGCGAGTCCTCCCTCTTGGGTGATCCTTGGTTTAAGAGGCTTGATCCAGGTATCGAAAGTTGTTGTTCCTAATTTATCCTTTAAATATCCGGTGGTTTTGTCCCACAAAAGCGCTAATTCAGTCATATGTTAAGTCTTGTAGAAAGCTGTTAATTCAGCAATTTATTAACGTTGATCAAAATTGGTTTCTAGACGGTAAAATTAACCCTCTAATTCTTATCCACAACTTGTTCACATATTGGATAAACCTGTGGATAAGATTTCTTTAGGAAAAAATCATATTGCAAAGAAAAAGGTTAAGTGCGAATCATTATACAACATAAATTTATGCAGTCAATAAAAAAATATAGTTGGGTAGGTGTTGCTCACGAAGTTTTAATCAATATAGAGCTAGTTACCAGCTCAAATGTTTTTATATTTTAGTGACGCGATGACTGCTGGCTCTACTGCCGTATTCTTTTAATTGACAATAACCTTCCTTATGTTAAAATGAACCATTATTCAGTAACAGTATGTGTTGACTTAATTTAAGTTTGTGTTATAATCAGAAAATTCTAAAAAACTACAAAGGAGAATTTAATGAAAAAGAATTTAAAAACACCTTCGAACATAATCGGCAAACGCCGCCATGGTTTTAGAAAAAAAATGGCTTCAAAAGCAGGTAGAAAACTCATCGCTCGTCGTCGACAAAAAGGCCGAAAGAAGCTTACAATTTAATGTTGAAAAAATTTGCCATTAACAGCCTAAATATTTACCAAAAATATGTTAGGAGCGCCCTGCCGGCAAGCTGCCGTTTTTATCCCAGCTGTTCAGAATACACAAAGCAGGCATTATTTAAATATGGATTTTTAAAAGGAGTGGTTAGGGGAATAGCCAGGATTTTAAGATGTCATCCGTTTTCGGGAAAATCCGGTTATGACCCATTACTATAAAATATGGAAAAACGTTTAATTTTTGCAGTTATCGCTTCATCAATAGTTTTGGTAGTTTGGCAATTTTTGACTCCTAAACCAGTGCAAATAGCCACTAAGCCCCAAGAATTAGCAATAAGCAAGTCAGGGGCAGCTAAAACAGGAGCTTCAATCAACCAAGTCGGTGCCATTGATCAAAAATTACCGGGAAACCTTATAACTTTCGATGCTGGAAATTATAATGTGGTTTTTAATGAAAATGAGGCCTCAATAAAAGAAGTGATCTTTAAAAAATATCAATCGTATAACTTCTTGTTACACAATGGTTTAAGTATATATAATAAAGTAATATTTAAAAAAGACAAGGTTACTTCTGACTCAATTGTTTTCGTCGGTCAGGACAGAGAAAAACAAATTATCAAAAGATTTACATTCTCGGATACCAATTATTCAGGTGCAATCGAAATAGAAATAAAAAATTTATCTAACTCGCGCTTATTATTAAAACCAAAACTTATTCTTGGTACCTTGGATTTCAGTGATCCCAAAACTCTTCCTCAAAACCACGATTATTCCGCATATTCTAATGAAAAGTTAATTCATCCTAAAACAAATAAAGACCAGGATTATAACCAATTGGATTTTATAGGGTTACGAGATAGATACTTCTGTGCTATATTGGCTGGTGAGAAAATTGAATATGATGGTTTCGTAAAAAAGTTAGATCCAAAAATATCAGAGATTGGACTAGAGGTTTCGAATTTTGAACTTATGCCCGGAGAAAAGACAATTAAAAATTTCTCTATCTATTTGGGCCCACAGGACTTAAAAGAAATTAATGCAGTAAACCTGCAATGGGCAGGGATTATAAATTATGGCACATTTGATATCATTGCCCAAATGTTATTAAAACTATTGGAGATTTTTTATAATGTTGTGCACAATTGGGGATTGGCGATCATACTTTTGAGTTTGGCTGTTTATTTATTGCTTTATCCATTAACTTTAAAACAAATGCGCTCTATGAAGGAGATGCAACTTTTACAGCCAAAGATTCAACAGCTCCAAAAACTTCACAAAGATAACCCGCAAAAGTTGAATAAGGAAATTATGGAGCTTTACAAGGAGCACAAAGTTAATCCTTTAAGCGGCTGTTTGCCTTTATTATTACAAATGCCGATATTTTTTGCTTTATATCAAGCTTTAATGAGAACGGTTGCTTTAAAAGGTGCTAGTTTTCTTTGGATTAAGGATTTATCTGAGCCGGACAGATTGATTGTATTGAAGAATTCTATACCGTTACTTGGAAAAGATATCAATCTATTGCCTGTATTAATGATGATAGGCATGTTTGTGCAGCAAAAAATTACTATGGTAAATAGTGGTACGGCTGAGTCGAATGAGCAGCAGAAGATAATGTTGATTGTGTTCCCGTTAATATTTGGTATAATATTTTATAATATGCCATCAGGATTGGTTTTATATTGGTTTGTGAATAGCATGTTAATGCTTGTAGCACAAATTAGAACGAAAGTTTCAAAATGACACATAGGACTGTTCTTGAGATTGAAGGAAGCACAGTAGAAGAAGCGGTTAAAAAAGCTTTAAGGCAACTAAAGATTTCTCGCGATAAGGTAAAAATTGAGGTTCTTTCGGAAGAAGAGAGAGGCCTTTTTGGTATGCCGGGTGCTAAGCCTGCTAAAATAAGGATTTCAGTAGTTAATAAATAAAGGAAAATGTAGTTTTTTCAATGTTCCTCGCGGAACAATGGGTATTATACTACATTCTTTCGCTTCAGATGGGGTGGTAAAGTTTTTGCAGAACTATTTCTTTGTGCAGTTATGATTTATATTTAAAGAGTAAGAAAGAATGTTCCTCGCGGAACATTATAAGGTAAAATGGGTAAAATTATAGCTGTTTGCAACCAAAAGGGCGGCACAGGAAAAACAACCACATCAATTAACCTATCTGCTTATTTAGCTTTATTAGGCAAAAAGGTAATGTTAATTGATCTGGATCCTCAGGCAAATGCAACTAGCGGTTCAGGTATTAATAGACATTCAATAACCACCAGTACTTATCATGTTCTTTTAGAAGAACTAGAAATTACTCAAATATTGCAAAAAACAGCCATTGAAAATTTTTTTATTGCTCCTTCAAATTTAGATTTAACTGGAGCAGAAGTAGAATTAGTTGGGCAATTAGGCAGAGAATACCGACTAAAAAGAGCTTTGGCAAAAGTCAAAGACGACTTTGATTATATTATAATTGATTCGCCGCCGTCCTTAGGCCTTTTGACAATTAATTCATTGTGTTCGGCTGGCTCAGTTTTAATTCCTGTACAATGTGAATATTATGCTCTTGAAGGAGTTACACAACTAGCTCATACTATTGAACTTGTGAAAGATAATCTCAATCCTAATTTAGAAATTGAAGGCGTACTTTTAACTATGGCAGATTTTAGAACTAACCTTACTAAAGAAGTTATTCAAGAGGCCAGGAATTATTTTAAAGGTAAAGTTTATACTACGGTGATTCCACGAAATATTCGATTAACAGAAGCTCCAAGTTATGGAAAACCGGTCGCTCTATATGACTCAGAATCAATTGGTGCAAAAAAATATGAAGAATTAGCAAAAGAAGTTGTTGGATCTGGATTGTCCAATCTGAGTTTGGACATTTCTAATGCTCAAGCAATTATTGATGAATTAAAACCAGGAGGGCAAAATGGAACGTAAAGCATTAGGAAAAGGAATCAGCGCATTGATTGTAGAAAGATCTATTGAAAAACAGAATGGACAAAACAAAGAAGAGAAAATTACCTTTCTTAATCCTCTAGAAGTAAAAGCTAATCCTTATCAGCCAAGAGAATATTTTGATGCCGAAGGATTAGAGGATTTAACACAATCAATAAAAGAAAAAGGAGTTATTCAGCCTATCATTGTAAGAAGCAAGAGCGATGGTTATGAATTGATCGCTGGTGAAAGAAGGCTGCGAGCTGCGACTTTATGCAATCTCAAAGAAATCCCGGCAATAGTTAAAAATGTTGACGATGAAGCATCTTTAGAGTTGGCATTAATTGAAAATATTCAAAGGCAAGATCTTAACCCTATTGAAGAAGCAAGAGCTTTTCAGTATCTGGTCGATCAATTTAATTTAACTCAAGAAAAGATTAGCGCAATACTTGGAAAATCAAGGGTTACAATCGCTAACACATTGAGGTTATTGAAGTTACCGCTTGAAATCCAAGAACAGATGCGTAAGGGCAAAATCTCTTTTGCTCATGGAAGAACGCTTTTGGAAGTGGAAGATCCTAACCAGCAAAGGAAAATCGCTCAGGAAATTATTGCCAAGGGATTGTCTTTGGCAGAGTTGGAAGTTTTAGTAAGGATCCATCGTCCAAAAACCAGTAAGCATAAAATCCGCTCGGCTAATCATGATCCAATAGTCGCGGTTTTAGAGGATTCTTTACAGCAGGCATTAGCAACAAAAGTTAGGATTGTGAAAAATAAAAAAAGAGGGCATATTACCATTGATTTTTATTCTCAGGAAGATTTGGAACGCATCGTGGGGAAATTGAGGCACTCGGCCTAATTGCCTGCCTGTCGACAGGCAGGGAATCGGTCGTAGTGTTTGATCATTTACGAGAGGAGACAAATAAAGTGAATCAAGCTGTTTTAATTTTAATTAAGCCGGATGGGTTAAAAAAATCTTTAACTGGAAACATCTTAACGCGTTTGTCTGAGACCAAACTTGAAATCGTCGCTGCTAAAATGATTTCAGTTTCAGAAAAGCTGGCAGCAGAGCACTACCAGCATCTTAAGGATAAACCTTTTTTTGGCGAATTAGTTAAATATTTGCAGGGTGAATTGCATGACAGGCGGAAAGTTATGGCCTTGGTTTATTGGGGGCCGGATGCTATAAAAAAATGTAGAGGGATGGCCGGAGCGACAAATCCTGAAGAAGCTGATCCGACATCTATTCGCGGTTCTTATGGAAGGATTACAACTAAAGGCTTATACGAGAACGTGATTCATGTTTCTTCCGACGAGAAAGATGCCGAAAGAGAGATTAAACTTTGGTTTAATCCGGATGAAATCATTGTAAAATTATATCCCACAAAACAGATCGAAGAGAAAAAACTGCTGGATGCCTGGGATAAGAAAGAATAAAAATGCTTACTAGTATGACTGGTTTTGGCGGCAAAACCGCGGAAGTTAAACCTTTCGGTAAAATTACCGTCGAGTTGCGCAGTACAAATCATAAATTTCTTGAGACAGTGCTGCACATGCCGGAAGGATTCATGTCCTTAGAGGACAGGATAAAGAAAGAGATAGAGGCACAAGTCAAAAGAGGAAGAATAAATTGCAGTATCAATATTTCAGGCAGTCAATCGCAAGGGGTATTTATTAATGAGAAACTAGTTAAAAATTATCTTTCTTCCCTGCGCAGCATAAAAAAGAAATACAAAGTTGCCGGTGATGTGGGCCTCGATGCTTTGGTGAATCTCCCGGGCGTTTTGTCTTTGGCGGAAAGTGCTGTACCTAAGGAGAGGATTTGGCCGGAATTAAAAAAACTGCTCGACGGAGCTTTGAGTAATTTTATAGCCATGCGCAAAAAAGAAGGCAAAGCCCTTCAAATTTATTTAAAGAAAAGGGCCTCTATTCTAACCAAAGAATTGTCAGCGGTTAAATTAATTTATAAAGATGTTTCTTCGAAAAAAGCAGCATTGCTTAAAACTTCGGAGGAAAAATCAAGTTTTTTAAAAGATTCGGATATCAGCGAAGAAATAGAAAGGTTAGGATTTCACATTAAAAATTTCTTACACAAGATTTCTAAGCCTGGTTCTGTTGGTAAAGAGCTTGATTTCATAGCTCAGGAAATGCAAAGGGAAACCAATACCATTGGCGCCAAATCCTGCGATTCATTTTTATCTGCCAAGGTGGTGCATATAAAAAGCCAAATTGAAAAGATCCGTGAACAGGTCCAAAATGTTGAGTAATCCCAAATTAAGGAGCAAAAAAGGATTTTTGTTTGTTATTTCCGGTCCTTCCGGATCTGGAAAAACTACTTTAGCTCAAAAAATTTTAGCCGATAATTCTTTAAAAAGAAGAATAGTAAAATCCGTATCTTTTACCACCAGGCCAAAGAGAACTGGAGAGATAAATAAAAAAGATTATTTCTTTTTATCCCAAGGCCAATTCAAACAAGAACTAAAAGCAAAAAAAATTCTTGAATGGACGAGCTATCTGGGGTATTATTACGGAACCCCCAAAGACCAAATTGATAAGAAGCTGGCTAAGGGTAAACACATAATCTTATGTGTTGATTTAAAGGGAGTGGCAAGGCTAAGGAAGCTTTATCCGAAAAATGCAGTTACAATTTTTGTTATGCCACCGTCGCTAAGAGAGTTAGAAACGCGTATTATCCGCCGCTGCGACAAAACTAAAAAAGCTGAAGTTCTACGCAGGGTCAGGCTGGCAAAAAAAGAAATGCTCGAGAAAGATAAGTTTGACTTTATTGTAATTAACCGGGAGTTAGATAAAGCTGTAAAACAACTTAAAACAATACTGATAAATACGATAATTAATAAGTGAATTAGGAGCTCGTAAGTGGTACTTGTTGAAAATGATACAAGGACGGGTTGGCTTTATAAGAGGAGAATATCGATGGGTAATGTCCCTTTGGAAAAAATGTTAGATAAAACTAATTTTTCTGTTTACAAGCTGGTAATTTTAGCTTCCAAGAGAGCTTTGGAGATAGCTGAAGGCCAGCCGAGGCTGGTAGAGGCCGATAAAATCGCCAAACCGTCGACAGTAGCTTTAATGGAGATTGCTGCCGGAAAGCTTGGTTACAAGATTGTAAAATAAATGTCACAGAAAAAAACTATAGTTTTAGGGGTAACTGCTAGTATTGCCATATATAAAGCCTGCGATATAATACGACGGCTTAAAAGCGAAAGTTATGATGTTATAGTGGTTATGACCAAAGAGTCGGAAGAGTTGGTCCGTCCGATTGTTTTTCAAAGCTTAAGCAATAATAAGGTTTACCGCGGGCTTTTTGATGATTCAAGCGAATGGGAGATCGAACACATTTCTTTGGCAGATAAAGCAGATTTGGTTTTGATTGCTCCTGCGACCGCGAATATAATAGGTAAAATCGCCTCTGGGATTAGTGATGATTTGTTGACCTGTATAGTTAGTGCTACTAAAGCAAAGGTTTTGGTCGCTCCGGCAATGAATGAAAATATGTATTTGAATAAAATCACAAGAAGTAATATTAAAAAATTGACAGGCTTTGGTTATAAATTTATTGAACCGAAAAAAGGTAATTTAGCTTGTGGTAAAGCTGGTGTAGGCTGCTTGGCGGAAGTTGAGACGATCGTTAAAGAAGTAAAAAAGTTGATTTGAAATAGATATGGCGACGTAGCCAAGCGGTAAGGCAGTTGTCTGCAAAACAACTATACAGCGGTTCGATTCCGCTCGTCGCCTTAGAATTTAGTTGGATTGAATAAGCCCCTTAGTAATTTATTTAGTGAGAACGCCATAGGGAAAATTGTAGGTTTGTCCATGGGGGAGTGAACGTCGTAAATCTTGAGATTAATTTTGACATATTAAAAAGTATAAACTGTTTACTTAATAGTGTAGAATAAGCACTAGTGAATGACGGGCAAGTGGTGGAATGGCATACACGAAAGACTTAAAATCTTTTGACCGTAAGGTTGTGAGGGTCCGACTCCCTCCTTGCCCATATGAATTAATAGCGTTGGGTTAATGGTTAATGGTCGATAGACTATAGACAACCCAAGGTATTTTAAGTTGAATTGGGCTCATAGCTCAGTTGGTTAGAGCGTCACATTGACATTGTGAAGGTCTGAGGTTCAAGTCCTCATGGGCCCACCATTTTTTTGCAAAGCAAAAAAATGACCTTAAACAGTGGTTAAATTAGAAGCTGCGGGAGAACGAAGGAAATAAAATGAGTTTAGATACATTAAGACATTCATGCGCTCATGTTTTGGCGCAGGCAGTTAAAGAGCTTTGGCCTGAAGTAAAGTTAGGTATTGGACCCTCAATTGAGGATGGGTTTTACTACGATTTTGATAAGAAAGATCCTTTTACTGAAGAAGACCTTGCTAATATAGAAAAGAAGATGCATCAGATCGTCGGCAGAAACGAATCTTTTATCCGGCAAGAAGTTTCCAAGAAAGATGCGATTGCCATATTTAAAAAATTGCATGAAGATTATAAGGTTGCACTTTTAAAAGAGATTCCTGAAGATTTTGTTTCGATTTACCGAACAGGAGAAGGTTTTATAGATTTGTGCCGAGGTCCGCATATCGAGCATACTGGTAAAATAAAAGTTTTTAAATTACTATCCATCGCCGGGGCGTATTGGCATGGCATAGAAACAAACCCGATGCTTCAAAGGATTTACGGCACATGTTTCGAGACAAAAAAAGAACTAGATGAATTTTTAAAGATTTTAGATGAAGCTAAATTAAGAGACCATAGAAAGCTTGGCCCTAAATTAGAGCTCTTTGATATTTATCATGAAGAGGCTGGTGCGGGATTGGTTTTTTATCAGCCTAAAGGGGCAATACTGCGCACCCTTATTGAAGACTACGAGAAAAAAGAACATTTAAAGCGTGGATATCAATTGGTCATTACTCCGCACATTATGCAGGTAGATCTTTGGAAAACTTCCGGGCATTATGATTATTATAAAGAGAACATGTACACCTTCAAAATTGAAGAAAAAGAATTTGTTTTAAAGCCGATGAACTGTCCGGGCCATATCTTGATTTATAAATCCAAAACCCGAAGCTATAAAGAATTACCAGTAAGGTTTTTTGAATTAGGCACAGTTTATAGATTTGAGAAAGCGGGAGTTTTGCATGGGCTTCTGCGCGTGCGAGGATTTACTCAGGATGATGCGCATATTTTCTGCTTGCCGGAACAATTAAAGGCGGAAATCAAATCAATACTCGATTTTGTTTTTGATACTATGAATGCATTCGGGTTTACTGATTTAAGCATAGAACTTTCCACTCGCCCGGAAAAATATATTGGTTCGGATGAAGATTGGCAGCTTGCCACGGAAGCGCTAGAAAATGCTTTAAAAGATCACGGTTTAGCCTATGATATTAATGAAGGAGATGGTGCATTTTACGGCCCTAAGATTGACATAAAAATTAAAGACGCCTTAAAAAGAAAATGGCAGTGTGCGACCATCCAATGCGATTTTGCTCTTCCTAAAAGATTTAATTTGACCTATGTTGACTCAGACGGTAAAGAAAAACAGCCGATAATGTTGCACAGGGTTTTATTGGGCAGTTTAGAGCGTTTTATCGGTGCTCTCACGGAACATTATGCGGGGATCTTGCCTTTATGGCTTTCGCCGGTACAGGTCGCGATCATTCCGGTGGCACCAGAAGTTAAAGAATACGCACAAGAAGTAGCGGAAAAGCTGGAATATCTTGGGGTCAGGTTTAAAGTTGATGATTCTAATGACACTTTAAATAAAAGAATACGCCAGACAGAGTTAGACAAAACGCCCTATGTTTTAATATTAGGGCAGAGAGAACAAAGTTCTGATACCGTCTCGGTGAGAAGAAAAGGTAAAGGCGATATCGGGAGTGTCCCATTAAATGAATTTTTGAAGCAAGTAAAACAGGAAATTGATAACAAGATCATATAATACCGGCTTAGACGGTATTTAAGAAAGAGAGGTGGTAAAAATAAAAAAATTTATTCGTATTAATGAAAAAATCCGAGTTCCTGAAGTCCGCGTCGTCGGCCCCGAAGGCAATCAGTTAGGTGTCATGAGTATTCAGAGAGCGCTTGAGGCAGCAACCCAATATGAATTAGATCTTATTGAAGTTGCACCTTCAGCTAACCCGCCGGTTTGCCGGATAACTGATTTCAGCAAATTTAAATACGATCAGGAAAAAAAAGAGCGCGAAGCCAAGAAGCATCAAAAGCAGTCAAAGCTTAAGGAAATCCGCCTTAAGCCCAATATTGATACGCATGATTATGGAGTAAAATTAAAACAGATAATCAGCTTCTTGCAAAAGAAGGATAAAGTTAGGGTAAATCTTTTCTTCAGAGGCCGCCAGATGGAACATATGGATTTAGGCAGGAAAGTATTGGACAAAGTTATTGCTGATACTCAAAGTGACGGGCAGATCGAAAAGATGCCGATGCTAGAAGGTAAAATCATGTCCCTGGTGATTTCACCGAAATAATCTGCCGAGCTTTATTTATATAGACTCTTGGGCCGGTTATAACCCGATTAATTGCTGGCCGAGGAACAAAGAATAAAAAAGGAAAAATAAAATGCCAAAATTAAAAACAAAAAAAGGTGTAAGCAAAAGATTTAAATTAACAAAAAAAGGAAAACTAAAATATCATCCAGGCGGTAAAAGCCATCTTGAATCCAATAAAAAGACAAAAAAGATAAGAAGGCTTAAAAAATCAGCGGTCTTAGAGAATAAGCCGGCAGCAAAATATCTCAAAAGAATGCTGCCCTATGGATAGATTGTGGGATTAATCTGGCCAATTATGGCCGGAAATTCGTAATAGTAATCCCTCGCAGCTTGAAAAAGAATTAAAGCTGCTCGGGATGAAATTTTTTTAAGTAAAATAGGGGGTAAATTTCAATGGCAAAGATTAAGCATAGTGTAGCAACAAAAAAAAGAAAAAAGAGGGTATTAAAACAAGCTAAAGGTTACTGGGGAGACCGCAGTAAACAGTTCCAGCAAGCTCGCAGGACCTTAGCTAAAGCTCTCGTATATAGCTATCGTGATAGAAAAGTCAAGAAACGCGAAATTCGCGGTCTTTGGATTGTGCGCGTTAACGCCGCTTGCAGAGAATTAGGTTTAACCTACAACAAATTCATGAATGGTTTAAAGAAAGCAAATATTTCTTTAGATCGCAAGATTTTGGCTGATTTGGCGGTAAATGATCCGAAGGCTTTTGCTAAGCTGGTTGAAATTTCCAAAAAGTAAGAAAAAAGATTACCGTACAACGTGAGGCTGATATGTATGTAATTATCGTGGGTTGTGGCAGGGTTGGTTCTGAGCTTGCCAAGCTTCTTTCAAGCGAGGGCCATGATGTTGTGGTTATCGATAAGAATCAGGCCTCTTTTGATAGGCTCGGCGAATCTTTTAACGGTGTTACTTTAGTCGGCAATGGGTTTGACCTGGCGCTTTTAAAACAGGCTGGAGTTGAAAAAGCCGATTCTTTCTGTGCCGTTACCAATGGTGATAATACAAACCTGATTTCAGCGCAGGTAGCTAAAAAAATATTCAAAGTCCCCAAAGTTATTGCAAGGATATATGACCCGGCAAGGGCTCATATCTACGCGACTTTGGGGCTTGATATTTTAAGCGGGACAATACTTTTTGCGGCGATGATAAGAGATAAGATCATTGAAAGCCGATTTTCCAGTTATCTTATTGAAAGCAAAGAATTAGGCGTTATCGAGATCGAAGTAAAAGGTGATTTAAAAGAAAAACATATTCACGACATTAATATTCCGCAAGAACTGATAATAGTTGCTATAAGAAGATTGCATGAAGTCATTATCCCCGAAGCTCACACGCTATTGAAAGAAAAAGACATATTAATGGGTGTAGTAAAAGTTGCTAATCTTGAAAATATAAAAGAAAGGCTGGGCTTATAATAATGAATTTAGTTATTATTGGCGCGGGTAAAGTCGGGTTTTATTTAGCAAAAAGGATGATTGCCGATAAGCATGTGGTCAGCGTCGTTGATAAAGATAGAATGATTTGTGAAGAGGCCGCCAAGCAATTAGAGGCATTGGTTATTCATGGAGATGGCTGCGAGCCGCGAATACTTGAAGAATCAGGCGTGGCCAGGGCGGATGTTTTGGCGGCTGTTACCGGTGATGATGAGGATAATCTTATCATCTGTCAATTAGCCAAAGAAAAATTTAATGTCAGGCGCACAGTTGCTAAAGTCAACAATCCAGACAATGAGCATACTTTTTCGGAATTGGGTATCGATGTCCCCGTAGACTCCACTAAGATCATTGCTAAAATAATCGAAGAGGAAGTTTCTTTCTCGGATTTTGTAAATTTAATGAGTTTTAAACGCGGCAAACTTGCTATTGTGCGCGTTGACCTCCCGCATGATTCCCCAGTTATCAATAAAAGAGTTCAGGATATAGAATTGCCTACCGATTCAGTATTAGTTTCTATTTTAAGAGGTGAAGAAGTCATTGTTCCTAAAGGCCAGACTGTGTTTGAGACCGGAGATGATGTTATTGCTCTTACTTTGGTGGGGAATGAACCGCAACTTTTAAATTTACTGGTCGGAAAACTTTAATATGAAAAATATTATCAAACCAATTATAGGTATAAGTGTCGAAGTATTTTATGCTTTGACAATTATTCTGGCAGGACTTTTCATTTGTATCTTATTTCAATTTAAAATATGATTTTCAGGCCACATTTGCAAGATTTTAAACTAATAGGTTTTTATCTGGGGAAGATCATTATCGGACTTGCTTTTACAATGATCATCCCAATCATTATAGGTATAATCGCAAAAGAAATAAATCCTACCCTGGATTTTCTGATAACCCTGCTAATTTCTTTATTAATCGGGATTTGCCTGACTAAGTTATCCAAGACCGATCAGGATTTAAATTGGATGCAAGGGATGATTGTAGTTTCTTTGTCTTGGTTAGTAGCTTGTGTGCTGGGAGCAATACCTTTAAGTTTGAGCGGGCACTTTAAATCCTTTTTAGATGCCTGCTTTGAGGCCCTATCCGCCCTTACTACGACGGGTTTAGTTTTAGTGCAGGATTTGGACCACATGTCTTACTCGCATAATCTTTGGAGGCATATTTTAAATTTTATCGGCGGGCAGGGGATGATCATTATTGCTCTTTCATTTTTTATAAAAGGCACCTCCGGAGCTTTGAAAATGTATGTTGGAGAGGGTAGAGAGGAAAAAATTCTGCCCAACGTTATTAACACTTCCCGCTTTATATGGATTATCAGCCTTGTTTATTTGTGCTTAGGAACTCTTGCTTTAGCTATCGCGGGAATCGTCGAAGGCATAAGACCTTTAAGCTCTTTTTTTCATGGGGCCTGTATATTTATGGCTGGTTTTGATACAGGAGGTTTTGCGCCTAACTCACAAAACGTGCTTTATTACCATAGTTTAATCTATGAAGTTGTAATAATTATTATAATGATTATAGGAGCTTTTAATTTTAATTTCCATTTTCAGATTTGGTTAGGTAATCGTAAGGAAATATGGAAGAATATCGAAAGTAGGATATTTTTTATAAGCGTTGTTTTGATTTTTTTATTCGTAGCCGCAGGATTAAGCAAATTGGGTATTTACCAGGGAATATTGCCGTTTTTCCGAAAAGGGTTCTTTCATTTGATTTCCGGGCATACTACAACCGGATATATGACCGTTTATGCCAAGCAATTCATATTAGAATGGGGCAATTTAGCTTTACTGGGGTTAATTTGCGCCATGGGTTTCGGCGCAAGCAGTTGCTCAACCGCGGGAGGAATTAAAATGCTGCGCGTTGGCATAATCGCGAAAGCCCTTGCCCAAGATATAAAAAGAATAATGCTTCCCGAGAAAGCCATAGTAATCCAGAAATTCCATCACATAAAAGAGGTATTTTTAGACGATAAAATTGCCCGGTCAGCGTTAATGATTGCGATAGCATATTTAGTTTTATATAGTTTAGGTACTATTGTCGCGCTTTGGTGTGGGTATCCTTTTTTGGATTCGCTTTTTGAATCCGTTTCTTCAGCGGCAAACGTTGGATTATCTTGTGGTATTACTGATGCTGGAATGCCAAATATTTTAAAAATTACTTATATGTTCCAAATGTGGGCTGGCAGGCTGGAATTTATGTCGATATTTGCGTTGATTGGTTTTGCTATAGCGGCAGTAAAAGGAAGGTAATGAATAAAAAAAATAATCACAATTTATCGCTTAAGCTAATTTTCTTGGTTGCGCTATTATTAGGAAGTTGTATAATAACGGAGCCTAGTTTTGCCCAAAATTTCAGTAGTAGCGAACTGATTAATAATGCAAAGCAAATGGATGGCCAACGGGTTATCTATAAGGGCGAGGTCATTGGCGAGGTGATGATACGCGGGGATTTTGCTTGGATTAATCTTAATGATGGGGTAAATGCCGTAGGTATCTGGGTGAATAGAGGCCTCATCAAAGATGTTTTTTATGCCGGCAGCTATAAATTCCGCGGGGATATTTTGGAAATTGAGGGTATTTTTCATAGGAGCTGTCCCGAGCATGGAGGCGATTTTGATATTCATGCGGATATAGTCCGCAAAGTAGAAAGCGGGAAAAATTTAACGGAAGTGTTAGATGTTAAAAAAAGGAATTTTATATTTGTGTTATTAGGAGTCTTATGTCTGGTATTAATATTGAATTTATTAAAAGTGAAATAGAGGCAGCCAAAGTTAATATAAATTCTCTGATTGACCTGGAGGCTTTTATTAATAAATATTTGGGCCGCAAAGGTTTGCTTGCGCAATTGACAGCTTCAATTCCCAGCTTGCCTAAGGAAGAAAGAGGAAAATTTGGCCAGGAGGCAAATGCATTAAAGAATGAGCTCAATGCTTTTGTCGAAGAAAAACGCATAACTTTCGGCTCGGATAGAAAACTTTCAAATAATTTCTCGAATATGGATATCTCTATGCCGGGAATTGCTCAGAATATAGGCAAACTTCACCCTATTACTCAAATAATCAATGAAATTAACTCTATATTTATTCAAATGGGTTTTTCAATCGTAGAGGGACCCGAAATTGAAACCGAATATAATAATTTTACCGGTTTAAATATTCCGCTTGAACACCCATCGAGAGAAGCATTCGACACTTTTTATCTTCAACCGTCAGCCGGCACCTCTTCTTCGGTTGCGATTGGGGCAGGCCATCATTTAGATAAGGAAGACAAGCTTTTATTGCGCAGCCAGACTTCTCCGGTACAGATCAGGGTAATGAAAAAGCGCAAGCCTCCTCTTGCAATAATTGCTCCGGGGAAAGTTTACCGGCCTGATGCTGTTGATGCCAGCCATTTATTCATGTTTCATCAGATAGAAGGTTTTGTCGTCGATAAAAATATTAAATTTTCAGACCTAAAAGGTGTTTTAGAGGTATTTTTAAAAGGGGTTTTTGGGGATGATATCAAAATGCGTTTTAGGCCGCATTTTTTTCCTTTCACAGAGCCTTCAGCTGAAGTTGATATTTCATGTATTATTTGTAAAGGTAAAGGCTGTTCAGTTTGCGGTAGAAAAGGATGGCTGGAGGTCTTAGGTTCAGGGATGATTCATCCTAATGTATTTAAAAATGTTGGGTATAACCCTAAAGAATATACAGGCTTTGCTTTTGGTATGGGAGTAGAAAGAATTGCCATGCTTAAATATGGCATTGATGATATTAGATTGTTTTTTCAGAATGATCTAAGGTTTCTAAAACAATTTTGATATTTGTTTAGTTCGTTTAGCCCGTTATTTTCGTTTTGTTAGTTTTAAAAACTAAACGAAATTACGAACAAAAGCGAACCAAACGATATTAACGACTATGAAAATTACATACAATTGGTTAAAAGAATTCATAGAAATTAAATTAAAGCCTGCGCAAATAGCGGAAAAGCTGACTATGGCCGGCATAGAAGTCAAAGGTATCGAAGAGAAAAATAATGATTTTATTTTCGAGATTGAAATTACTTCAAATCGCCCGGATTGGTTAAGCGCTGTTGGCTTGGCGCGGGAAGTAGCGGCAATAACAGGCGGAAAAACAAAGAAATTGTCAGTTGTTAGCCGTCAGCTGTTAGCTAAAAAGAATGAAAAATTTTCAACTGAAATTGAAGATAAAAAAGATTGTCCGCTTTACACGGCTAAAATTTTTCGGGATGTTTTAGTTTCCGGTTCACCGAATTGGTTGAAAGAAAAGCTAGAATTAATTGGCTGCCGCAGTATCAATAATATTGTAGATATCACTAATTACGCCATGTTTAGCTGGGGTGAGCCTCTGCATGTTTTTGATCTGGATAAAATCCAAGGAAAAAAAATTATTGTTCGACGAGCTAAATCTGGTGAAAAAATAATTACTATCGACGGGATAGAAAGAACCTTGGATCCTGGAATATTAGTCATCGCAGACGCCTTAAAACCGATTGCTATAGCTGGGGTAATGGGCGGCAGAGATACAGAGGTTGCCCCGGGGACAAAAAATATTTTTCTCGAGGCTGCGGCATTCGATCCGGTTGTGGTCAGGCATTCAAGGCAAAAATTGGGCCTGCAAACAGATTCTTCTTATCGTTTTGAAAGGGGGGTTGATCTCGATACAGTAAGAATGACCTCGCTAGAGGCGGCAAACTTAATTAGCAGGATAGCTGCCGGTAAATGGGTTTTAGACAAAACATCTTCCTCTGTTAGATTAAAAAATAAAACAGTTGAAATTAATATTGATTCTTTGACTAAAATTATTGGAATATCCATAGGTTCAACTAAAATAAAAAGTATTTTGTCCGCATTAGGATTTAAGGTAAAAACCAAAAATAAATCCGTATTTTTAGTTGAAGTTCCTCCTTGCAGAGGGGATATCTCTTTAGAAGTAGATCTAGTGGAAGAGGTTACAAGGATATATGGATTTGAGAATATCCCGGTGAGCCTGCCCAAATTCGTGCCACAGATCACTCAGGCTGAAACTAGTAAATTAATTCCATATACTAAGGAGATTTTAACCGGGTTAGGATTGAATGAAGCTATAACTTACAGTTTAATTGATAGATGTTCGTTAAAAAGGTTTTGGCCGCAGGAAGCGAATTTGCTCGAAATATTAAACCCTTTAAGCAAGGAGCAAGAGTTGTTGAGGCCGATGATCATGCCAAGTTTGCTTAAAACTGTGGCATATAACCTTAACCAAAAACAGGAACCCGTCGGTTTATTTGAAATCGGCAATACTTATCTGGCGATAGACAATAAAAATCATTTAGAAGAACCAGTTTTATGTATAGCGTTATGCGGCACAAACTCAATGCTTTTAGAGCAGGGTGCTATTAAAGAAAAACTTGGGGTTTTTCATCTAAAAGGCATTTTGGAGAAATTGTTAAATAACTTAGGGATTAGTAATTTTAGCTTCGGTTCACCGGAAAACTTAAGTAAGATCGCAGTTAACATAGGGCAGGAAAAAATTGGGCAGATGCTCATTGTTTCCCCTTCAGTTTTAGACGCCTTTGAAATAAAAAATAAATCTGTTTTTATGGCTGAAGTTAATTTGAACAAGATTTCCAAGAGTATGGATTTAAAAAAGAAATTCTTGGGGCTTCCTGTGTATCCGGGGATTTCAAGGGATATAAGCCTTCTGATTAAAGAGGATGTTTTGGCTCAGGATATCATTGCTCTAATCAAAGAAAAAACAGGTGATTTGCTGGAAGAAATCAAAATCGTTGATTTTTATAGAGGAAAACAGATACCCCAAGGGTATAAGGGTATTACAGTATCTTGTCTCTATCGCTCTAAAGAGCGTACTTTAACAGAAGAGGAAGTTAATCCACTATACTCCTTTGCCTGCAATGGTCTGACGGAAAAATTTGGCGCAAAATTGCGTTAATCTTCTTTATGGACACATACGGTGTGTCTATAGGGTTGATTTGATTTGTTTATGGGCTTGTGCTATACTTTAAATGTAAATTATACAGTTCTTTAAATATCCCTGCCGTGACCGAAAATACTGGTAATTATTGAACCAACAGTAATAGAAGGGGGCTTGACTCCAATACTGCTAAGGCTTTATTGGCATGGCACCCACCTGAAACCAAATCGGTTCAGTCTATCAGATAAAACGGCACAGTGCGGGGATTTTTAATGAGGCCACAACTTAACGAGCGAAGCGAAGTTAAGTTGTTTAGCCGAATTATCCTACAGCAGCTGGAAAATTTGATAACAAATTTTCCAGCGTTTTGCTGGCAGGATAAGCATGCCGCTCAACAATTACCCCTATGGAACTATTCGAAAAAGAAATAAATAAAAGCGCCCCCTTAGCAGTGCGTATGCGCCCAGCCAATCTTGATGAATATGCTGGGCAGGAACATATACTAGGTAAAGGTAAGCTTTTGCGTAGGGCAATTGAAGCCGACCGTATTAGCTCACTTATTCTTTTTGGCCCGCCGGGTGTAGGAAAAACTTCACTTGCTTGGTGCATCGCCAAAATAACCAAGTCTAATTATATCTCTATCAATGCCACCACTTCAAATGTTGAAGAACTGAGAAAATTTATCAGCCAAGGCAGGCATAATAAGAAACATGGTGAGAAAACCATACTTTTCATTGATGAGATCCATCGTTTCAATAAAGCACAGCAGGATGTGCTTTTGCCGGATGTCGAAGAGGGTAACGTAATTTTAATCGGTGCCACAGTACATAATCCTTATTTTTATCTTGCGGCTCCCTTAACTTCCCGCTCCATGGTCTTCGAGCTCAAAGCTTTAACAGAAGAAAATATAATCAAGGTTTTAAATGCTGCTATTACTGATAAAGAGCGGGGTCTAGGAGAATACAAAATTAAGACCGATAAAAAAGCTTTAGGCTTTTTAGCTAAAGCATCCGAAGGCGATGCCCGCCGAGCCCTTGGCGCATTAGAGGTAGGAATTTTAACTACTCCGCAAAAAAATGGCGTAATAAATTTTGATTTAGAAGCTGCTAGCGAATCCATTCAGAGAAAGCCTGTGGTTTATGATCGTGACGAAGACGGCCATTATGACACGGCTTCCGCATTTATAAAATCAATGCGGGGTTCAGATCCGGATGCGGCAATCTATTGGATGGCAAAGATGCTTTATGCTGGAGAGGATCCTCGATTCATCGCCAGAAGAGTTTGTATCTGCGCATCAGAAGATGTTGGTAATGCCGATCCTTTAGCGTTGGTTTTGGCAACTTCTGCGTTGCAGGCGATGGAGTTTGTGGGCATGCCGGAAGCGCGCATTCCTTTGGCGCAAGCAGTGACATATGTGGCAAGTGCTCCTAAATCAAATGCGGCTTATTTAGCAATTGATAAAGCCTATAATGATATAGAAAATAACCGCGTACAAGAAATTCCCGACCATTTAAAAGATACACATTATAAATCCGCAGAAAAACTAGGCCGAGGAAAAGGTTATAAATATGCCCATGATTTTGAAGGCCATTTTGTGGATCAAGATTATATGAAAATTAAAGTTAAATATTATGAGCCTACAGAGAATGGTTACGAGGCTAAAATTAAACAGCGTTTGGATAAACTTAAGAAAGAGTAGTTATTAACAGGGTGAATACCGTTTAAATGGTGTCTACCTTGTGGATAAACACTCAATTTAATTTAAAAAACAGATTGGACATTATAACTAGTTTATTTTAGTATATTTACGTATTATTAATTTAATGTCCAAATCTTGACTTTTATATGATTAAGTATATACTTTAAGTGGAATTATAATATACAGTTCTTTTCTTATAGATCTCGAAAATGGTAAACCATCCTAAAGGATGGGGCACAAAG
>Ga0172375_10000260_pt1 | contig 83391 bp, 68 predicted proteins | sample LakKiv1m_FD_114537 | JGI IMG/M metagenome (GOLD analysis project Ga0172375, IMG submission 114537) | Freshwater microbial communities from Kabuno Bay, South-Kivu, Congo - kab_092012_11.1m | ecosystem: Environmental > Aquatic > Freshwater > Lake | place: Democratic Republic of the Congo... | reverse complement strand
CTAGGACAAAAGCAACTAAAACCTTGAGATTATATTTTTCGACCCTATCCAGAACCGCCGGCATTGGTTTATCTCTTTCGGGCAAATTTAAAAAATAGGCTAAAACGGCTAAAATCAAAGGAACACCTAGGAGCCCGACGGATGAATAAAATAAACAGGGGCTGCTCTTTCCTAAAAGATAGGCAGCGCTGCACCAAAACACATCGAATAAATAGTGAGCGACAATCAAAGGCATAATCCCGAAACGTATCAATATAAATCCGTAAAGTAGCCCGATCAGGCTGACTTCAATTATCCGAAACCACACCGGAAATATTGCATATAAGGTGTGTCCCATCCCCCAAACTACGCTGGCCAATAAAACTGCCAGAAACGAATTACGCAGGTATTTTTTGGCAAAACTTATTCCGAATAGCCTGAAATTAATCTCTTCATTAAGACTGGCTCCGGCCCCGATAACGAATGCCGTCAGCAAAGGAATATATCCGGATGAAAAATAAGTCATCGTGCTCCATTCTCTCCAAACACCTAAAAACTTCTGCCCATAATAAAATATTATGGCCTGAAACCCCATCATAATGGCACAGATCAAGTAACCTAATATTATTGAACGGGTTAAGCCCCGGTTAAAAAAACCCGATTGGATATAAGTAAGAAACGAACTGTATTTATTTTTTGGAAATACTTCGTGGGAGAGGGTTTCACCGGCGATACCGGGCATAATAAAACCAATGATTAAAAATCCCGTATTAAATAACCATTTGGTAAAAACAAGTCCGAGAAACGAGCTCATCCGGGCGCTGGTCGGATAATCCATAAAAATAATCTGCAGGCTATTGAACAACTCTAAGCTATTGATAACAAATAAAAAGGCCGCTACGTAATAAAACCATTTTTTAGTCAGCCGCGGGATAACCTCCTGCCTTTTCTTTAAAACAATATTGACCGAGAATATAAGCATCGCAAAAAGAATGATGTAAAAAATACTAAAGAGGTATTCTCCTAAAATAAATTGTTTTTCAACATACCTCGAGAATTTTTCGGGTAAATCAAACCTATGTTTATTAAACTCCCTGATCTCATTTCCTGAGACGGTAACCTCAGTCAGTAATTTAGCTCCTCCCTGGTTTTCTTTCCAGGGGATATAAACACCTTTTTCTTCCCAGGAAAAGACATAATCTATCCTCTTTTCATACCGCTTGGCTTTTTCTTCATGAAAATCGTAATTACTTAAATCTGCCTTGAAGGTTTCCCGCAGGAAATCTTCCGCCTTAAGCCTAGCATTATCTTTGCCTGGATCAATCCTCGGCTCGATATCCTCTATCAAATGAAAAGAACGGATAACTTCGCCTGTTCTGGGGCTGATATAAACATAATACTCCTCTTTCTGCGATTCCTTAAAAAAGCGGACCACCCAACGGAACAGATCAAAGCTATGCTTTTGGATAAACTCTTCTTCTGCTTTCAAGCCAGCGGCATGCTGAAAATAACGGTTAAAACCTTCATCTTCATCAAAAATAATCGCCCGGGAATAATTTTTTACCTCTATTCCCTTAGATTGAAGATACTCTTGCGATTTAACTATTGCTTGCTGTTTATTAATTGATAGGTTTACGAAGGCAAAACGAGGGTATTCTAATTTATACCAAAAGAATAAAAATAGAACGGCTAAGATTGTAAATATACACCAGTCTCTGGTTTTTATTTTCATTTTAGCCTATTATTTAGCCCCAACCGGATTTCAAGCCGCAATAATTTTATTCAGCGGCGCAGTCCCCGCCTGAAAATATTCTGATAAGCGGGGAGAACCGGAAACCTAATAGCCCCAACCGGCCCCGTAAAAATCACGGGGCTCGTTGGAAGACAAAATAGCCCCAACTATCCCGCTAGAATCGTGCGGGACGGTTGAGAAACCTAATAGCCCCAACCGGATTTGAACCGGTGTTTACAGGCTGAGAACCTGACGTCCTGGACCAGGCTAGACGATGGGGCCATGAATTTTTTTTGAAATGGGCGAAGTTATTCTAATATAAAGAAGCTACCCGGTCAACAAAATTATTGACCCTCTTATATTTGCGTTATATACTGCCTTAATATGAATGTAAGTTTTGGTTTTAGCCAAATCCAAGAACATGTCCAAGCTGCCAATGAGGCAGTCGGACAGGCAATAATCGGATTAAGAGGCGCTCCGGCAAACCTGGCGCTTCTCTTTACTTCTGCGGAATTTGCCCACCCAATGGTCCTAAAAACCGCTAATAATCTGCTTGGCGAAATCCCGGTATTAGGGTGCAACAGTTCAGGGATCATAACCAATAAAGGAATCTTAAAATATGGAATTGCGGTTTTACTGCTTTCCCTGGGCCGGCAAACATTTTTTAATACGGCCTGCGTCAAAAACATAAACGGAGAGAACTCTTTTTTATCCGGAAAAGATCTGGGAAGCAAACTATTATACGGCTTTAAAGAAGTTCGCAGGAGCATAACCATAATTCTATCAGATAAACTGATTACCGACGGCACCAATTTAATTAGCGGGCTCCAGGAAGACCTGGGAAAAAGTTTCCCTTTAATCGGAGCCTCTGGCTCCGATAATTTCGCCAACCAAAGGGCTTTTCAATATTTTAATAATGAGCTGGTTTCTGATGCCTGCTGTGGTATAATCTTCGGCGGGAAATTCAGTTTCGGTTTCGGCACCAAACACGGCTGGAAGCCTCTAGGAAGGATACGCACGGCTTCCAAATCCTCAAGCAATATTATTAAAGAGATCGACGGCGAACCGGCGATAAAACTTTACGAAGACTATTTCGCTAAGGATATGCTTGAGCTGGCCAAAGAATTACGGCGCATCTCTATTTTTTACCCGATAGGAATTTACTTACCGGGAGAAAAAGAATATCTGCTGCGAAACGTTATTTCCATACATGACGATGGCTCCCTGGTTACCCAGGGAGACGTGCCCCAAGACAGTAAAATTAGGCTGATGATCTCAACCGAAGAATCGAGGATAGCTGCGGCAATTGCCGCCTGCGAAGAAGCAAAAAGAAACCTGGGGAATCAAAAAATTAAATTTGTCCTTGTTTTTAACTCGGCAGCCAGGTTTTTTCTTTTAGGAAGGCAACATGAAAAAGAAATCAGCGTGATCAAGGAAGCCTTCGGGGAAAACACTCCCTTAATAGGCATCTACACTAACGGCGAGCAAGCTCCGCTTACATCGATCAGCTATCTTGGGCAGACTTATTTTCACAACCAAAGCATTAATATTTTAGCCATAGGAGACCAATAATGTTTTCGTTTTTAGTCCTCGGCGCACTGTCCAGCATTATCGTACTGGCATTGACCCTGTTTTATAAAATGTATCGGTTAAAAGAGCTTAACACAAAGGTAGCTGCCTTGAAATTCTCGCTCGAAGAAATGGACGAACAGGCAAAACTAATCATGCGCACAGACATAGAGCTGAATAAGACCCAGGAAGAGTTGGATAAAAAAATCTCCGGGCTTGATTCCTTGCAAAAGCTATCCCATGAAATAAATACCACCCTTGAAGAAAAACAGATCTTTAATAAAATCGATAATAGGTATCTGGAGCAGCTGGGTTTCGAAAAAGCCATGGCCTTTTTATGGAAAAGCTTCGAAAGGGAATTACGTTTATACCTAAATATCGGCTATAACCAGGATGAGTCAGAAAAGATTAAAGCTGAAATCAATTTAAAAAAAGATTATTTTCTGGATTTAATCGAGAACGGCTTAGTTGCTTCCAGCGTTTCTTCACCCGAAGGCTTCCTAGCAAAGGACAAAATTAATTCGCTTTTCCAGGTTAATTCGTTTATTATCTGCCCGGTGCTAACCCAGGAAGGCGACAAAGGTTTTATTGTCGTAGGAACGCAAAACACGGAAACCCCTTTGACTAAAGGAGACCAAGAATTAATCAGCATATTATGCAACCAAATCGCCCAAACGCTAGATAATGCTCGGCTGTTTGAAAAAACCTGGAAATCACAGCAGGAACTTGAAATGAAGGTCGAGGAGCGCACTCGCCAGTTAACCAGCGCGCTGGATAAAGTTCAAAAAATGAGCAAACGTAAAAGCGATTTTATATCCAGCGTTTCCCACGAACTAAGGACCCCTTTAACCTCAATTAAAGGATATGCGGCAATACTACTTGCCGGCTCGCTCGGTAATCTGCCAGATGAAATAAAAACTAAGCTTGAAAAAATTAACCGGCATAGTGATGAACTGGTGCATATGATAAACGACCTTCTGGATATTGCCCGTATCGAATCAGGCAAAGTAGACATGAAATTAGAAAACCTGGATTTAAAAGCTATCACTGAAAAGATCTTTGACCTGCTTACCCCGCAAGCAACGACAAAAAATATCAGCTTCAACAGTAATATACCCGACAACTGCCAGTCAGTCCAGGCTGACCGCAGCCAGATTGAAAGGGTGTTTATTAATTTAGTCGGTAACGCCCTTAAATTTACCCCTCAAAACGGTAAAATAGATATAAACGCGCGCTGTTCTAACAAAATAATCCAGATTGATGTTAAAGATAACGGCTTCGGTATCCCTGAAGAAGCCCAGGATCATCTATTCGAAGAATTTTACCGGGTTGACAATAAAATAAACCAGGAAGTAAAAGGTACCGGACTGGGCCTAGCCCTAATCAAGCATATAATTGAAGCACACGGAGGAAGAATATGGGTAAAAAGTAAACTCGGCGAAGGCTCGACGTTTAGTTTTACCCTGAAAACTGCCTAAAAAACTATGAGTACAAAAATACTGATTGCCGACGATGATCCAGATATCAGGGAAATATTAAAAATCACCCTTTCCGAAGGAGAGTACGAAATTATTGAAGCCTCAAACGGTCAGGAAGCATTAGAGATTATCCGCTCAAGGCCCCTAGATTTGGCACTTCTGGATTATAAAATGCCCCTGATGGACGGCCGGCAGGTTTGCAACCTAGTCAAAAAAGATTTATTGCTTCAGTATCTTCCCGTAATTATGGTTACCGGTAAAGGCGAAGTCAGCGATAAAATAAGCGGTATCGATGCCGGGGCGGATGATTACGTAGTCAAACCTTTCGAGCCAAAAGAGCTTATGGCCAGGATACGTATGGTATTAAGGCGGACTCAAAGAGACCTTGAGGCAAACCCGCTTACCAGGCTTCCCGGCAATGTGTCCATCCTCAATGAGCTTTCCAAATGCGTAGAAACCAGAAAATCTTATGCGGTCTGCTACGTTGATCTGGATAAATTTAAGGCCTATAATGATAAATATGGCTTTGAATGCGGAGACACCGTAATCAGAGAGACGGCGCGGATACTGCTTAATGCGGTCAAAGAATTTGGTTTACCTGATAACTTTGTCGGCCATATCGGAGGTGATGATTTTGTAGTTGTTACCACTCCTGATCTTGCAGACAAAATTTGTGAAAAAATAATCCACGATTTTGATAAAATCTCGCCTACATTTTATAACCAAGAAGATAAAGAAAACGGCTTTATTATCGGTTATGACCGCCAAAGTAAAATCCACAAGATCCCCCTGCTTTCAATATCCATCGGCGTGGTAAGCAATGAAATGCGCAGCATCACCCACGTTGCCCAGATCGGAGAAATCGGCGCGGAGTTAAAAAAGCTGGCTAAAAGTATGGAAAGAAGCAACTACGTTAAAGATAAGCGGCAGGAAAAAATCTAAAAATAATTTGGTGCGCGAGGGGGGAGTTGAACCCCCAAGCCTTGCGGCACAAGCCCCTCATGCTTGCGTGTCTGCCATTTCACCACCCGCGCATAAATCCATCTGCTATTCTAAAGGATAACTCTGATTTGTCAAAATCTTTTCTTTTAAACCAAACGGCAATATCCGGCTTAAACTTTTAAAACTGGCCTTATTTCCTCCGGCCGGAAAACTAAAATATAAAGGAAAACGCAGGCGTCGTAGACTAAAATCGGAATAAAATGCAGTAGGAAACCAAAAAAACTCTCGTTTTTCAAGATTGTCAGGTGCCGGTTTTTGATTAATTCCAGATGTAACTGGCTGTTCAAATACCTGCGGGCGATAGCCTTATCTTTTCCTGCATCTGGGCGAAATGAGCCTCCGCGGACATGATAGGCGCAGGCCTCAGGAACATAATAAGCCAACCAGCCCTGTTTCTTGGCCCTCCAGGAGAGATCCAAATCCTCGTAAAACATAAAAAACCTGGAATCAAAATACCCGTTCTTATCTTTTATCTTTTCAAGCATCTTTCGCCGGTAAAGAACCGCCGAACCGTTTATTCCAAATACATATCCGGCTTCATTGAACTGGCCTTTATCCTTTTGGCCATAGCCCCTGTCTTTTGCTGTACGCCAAAAGGTTAAAAACAAGCCGCAGCTGTCTAGAGTCTTGGCATTACTGCGTAAAACCTTACCGCCGGAGATACCTATTCTAGTATCCCTTGAGAAAACATCCATAGCTTTACTGATAAAACAACTATCCAGGATAATATCATCATTTAGGCAAAGGATAAAATCCTGAGCGCTTAATTCTAGGCCTTTATTGAGGCTCGGTGAATAAAATAAGTTCTTTTCTTGAGAATAAACTTTAACCTGGGGGAAGATTTTTTTTAACTTTGAAGAAAAAATCGGATCAAGAGAATTGTCGATTACAATAATTTCATCCGCCAGGCAGGTTTGTTTAAGAAGGGATTCAATGCATCTGAAGATGTAATCCTTCGAACCGATAGTTACGATTAGCGCGCTGACTTTTGACATTTATAATTTATTTAATTTTGGAAACCTGCATTTAAATTTTATTAAAATAAAAATAAACCTCGGGATGTCATATACTAAATAAAACGGAGAGGTTAATAAGATCCGAACCGGATTCTGATTTTTTAATATCGTAAGAACACGGTTACGCAGGCTTAAAAAACGCCTGGTTGAATTATCCGTGGATGAACTATTTCCTTGGTGGTAACACCTGGCCTGGGGAAAATACCGGCAATCCCAGCCTTTTTTTTTGCTGCGCCAAGATAGGTCAGCATCTTCAAAAAGAAAAAAGAACCTTTGATCAAAATACCCGTGCTTATCTTTTAAGCCTTCTAAGCTTTTATGCCTGTATAAAGCAGCTGCGCAGCAGGCCCCAAAGACAAAAGAGGATTTATTGAATTTATCGCTATCATCCAGATTACGGCCGATATCGAGAAACCTCCAAAGCCAGGTAGGGCGTATGCCGCAGGAAAATATTTTTCCGCCTTTGGTTAAAATTTTCGGCTGGATAATCGCTGTTGAGCCTTTCTGGGTTTTGGCAAACCCCATTATCTGGCTGATAAAATCATTTTCCAAAACTACATCACAATCAAGGGTCAGAATCCATTCGCCGGAAGCAATCTCAATCCCCTGATTCCTGGCCCGGCAGGGCCCCAGGTTATTTTTGTTAAGGATCAAGCGGAGTTGCGGATAGTTATTTTTGATAAAACCTACTGTTGCATCGACTGAACCGTTATCAATAATGATCGTTTCAAATTCCTTATACCCCTGGTTAAAAACAGACTCCAGACAGGATTTAATGAACCGGGCGCTGTTAAAGGTTACGATTATTATTGAAAGCATCTTTTATCTCTTCAATATCGAGCGCATTGATGTCGGGGTTTTTAATTATATATTTATAGTTACCGTCATATAAAGACCAATCCCGGGAAAGCAATAACCCCTGGCTTTCCAGGCTTTGGTAGTAGGCTGTGCCCGGTAAAGGAGTAGCCCAGGATATCTGAAAAGAATCAGGCCGCTGCTTGTGAATAAAATCAAGGGTCTGGTTAATTGTTTCCCTGGTTTCCCCGGCCAGACCCAGGCAAAAGGTAAGGTGGACTTTAATCCCCAAGGCCTTAGTAATCTCGGTCATCTTTGCGGCAATAGCCAAATCCATCTTTTTATTGCATAAATCCAATACTTCTTGGTTTGCCGACTCAATCCCGTATTTTATGGCATATAAACCGCTATCCTTCATCTTTTCAAGAAGACTCTGATCCATAAGATCGGCTCTGGCCATTGCCGCCCAAGGCGTTTTGATTGACCTTTTTTTAATTTCATTGCATATTCCTAAAACATGGTTTTTGTCGGCATTAAAAATGTCATCGTCAAAATATACTGCTTTGAAATGATATTTATCGATCAAATATGCCATTTCGTCTAAAACTTTTGAAGGCTGCCTCAGGCGGTATTTGCACCCTTGATATATTGTCTGAGGCCAAAGACAAAATGTGCATCCGAAAGGGCATCCCCGGCTAGACCAGATTTGAACATTAGGTAAAGGTAAACCGCAAAAACCATCGTTATAGTTATAAATAGCCGGCTCTTCCCTTTCCGGCCAAGGCAAGCTATCTAAATCTGTGATTTTAGCTATTTTTTTACTTAACTTTACCGCCCCATCTAATCGATATACCAATCCGGCTGCTTGCTCTAAATCCAAAACCCCTTCCAGGCTATTGACTAAATCCAATAAGCCCTGCTCATATTCTCCTATTAAAATATAATCGATAAAATGATGTCTTTTAAGTATCTGGCTGGCGAAAAAACCGGCGTGCGGCCCGCCTAAAGCAATTTTTACGCCTTCGGATTCCTGCTTAATCCTGGCAGCAATCCTGAGATCATTGTTAAAAGATGGCGTAGAAGTCTCAATAAATATGAGCCCGGGATCAAATTCCAGAATTGCTTTTAACAACCCCGCTTCATCCAAATTTAAAGCAATACAATCCAGAAGCCTGGCTTCTTTTGAGTTCTTTTTTAAAAGCGAGGCGGCATAGCCTAAAAAAAATGGAAAAGGAATATAGTGAATTTTCCCATCTTTCTCCGGTAAAGATGTAAAAGGCCAGCGTGAGCCGGCCCTGACCCCCAAACGTCCGTTTGCCTCCCAAGGGAGATTAACTAAAAAGGTGCGCATATTATTGTTTTAGGTCCAGATGCCTTTCTATTTTTTCGAAGAAATTCCTTATTTGATTAATATTCTGGTTCAGATCCTTTGAATCGCAATTAATTTGTTCACAGTTGTTGCTTAGGGCCTGCAAATGAGAGGTTAATAATTTAAGCTGCAAGACAAGATCCCCGTTTAAGCCGGAAATCCCTCCAGAGAAAGACTGGTTTAAAGCCTTTATGTATTTATCTAACTCCGCGGTCTGGTTTTGAATCTCGGCCTTTAAGTTTTGGTTAAGGCTCTTGATATTATCATCCCTTCCTGTTGCCTGGGATCGGAGTTCATTCTTCAGGCTTTCGTTAAGATTATTGATATTGGCCTGGAACTCATTTTTTAAAACCTGGTTTAGCCCCTGGATGATTTTATCTATTTCCCAGGTTTGGTTTTGGATCTCAGCTTTCAAGCTTTCGTTAAGGTTATTAACATTAGCCTGGAACTCATTTTTTAAAACCTGGTTTAAGCTCCACAAATGCTGGGCAGAAACATTATTTACCTCACGAACCCTCTGGACCTCCTGTTTAATATCAAAAACTATCTGCACTATATTAGCAAAGACTCTCATAAAGGCAGATAATATTAGTCCGAGCAATAAAGATCCGGCAATTAAGGGCCATTGTCCGAGCCCTCGAGTAAAATATAAAAATAAAGCAGCAAAAACCCCAAAGGGGGCGATAAGCCAGGATGCGGCTAACAGAATAAGGACTATGGGCATTTTATTTGTCTTCATGATACTCCTTTCCTTCGCAATAAATCTCTTTTTCAATCATTTTAGCGGATAACTTAATTGACTTGATCACTTTTGGGTCCCCGAACATTGCATCTTTCATCCACTCCATAAAGTAGAAAATAAATTTCTTTAGGAACAGTTGGTCAAGAAGCGGGTGCGTTTTATCATACAAACCGCTCCACTCATGGTGCGGAAGGGCCAGGTTGATTATCTTGTCCAACAGATAATGATCGTCTATCTTATAAATTGAAATTAACAGATGTTTATATACCAGTTTCTGGAATTCCTGATCATTGAATTTTTCCTTTAATGACAACCCTAAAATTAAATTTAAGCCAAGTAGGTTCTGTAAAGATTTATACTTAGCCGGCATCATTGACCTGAGGCTATTTTTGCGTAAATCAAAATTATAAAAGAAAACCAGGTCTAACAACGAAAACCAGGAAGCAGTTTTGGGGTCCGAAGGCAAATCCGGATTTCCTTTGCTGGAATAATATTCAAAATCCTTTACACAATGATGCAAAGCCATTAAAAAATCCAGGTAAATAAGCTCCTGCCTTTTAGAACAAAAATCATCCTTCAGGAACCGATTGGCTAAACCAAGGTTATCGTTTAGTTTATATGCGAAATCATTTTCTCCGGCATAATATTTCTGTTTACGGTAAAACTCCAGATGCCACCTCCAAAAAGTATTAAGCAGGGAATAAAGGCTGTCTTTCTTTAAATGGTCCACGCAAGCCTTGGGCTGAAATCTTAGTCCATATCCCATACTTTTAAGCCGCTGGCAGATATCTACATCTTCATAATTATTCTTAAGTTCTTCATTATAAAGCCCTGATTCTATCAGTGCCTTTCTGTTAAATACGGTATTGGAACCAAACAAAAAAGGAGGCTGGCTTAAACCATCCTCCCAGCTTTGTTTCATATGCGTGCTCCGCCATCGGTCGAATATAGAAGAGGTTTTTTCTAAAAGGCTGCCGCCTGCGCCGGCTGTTTTGCCGCTTTTAAGCTCCTTCATTAAAAGTTTTAGCCAATTAGGATGAGCAAGGCAGTCCGAATCAACGGAGGCGACAAATTCGGCACTTACCGCATTTATCGCTGTATTCCTTGCCGAAGCAAGCCCTCTATTTTTAGCGTGGCTTATAATCTTTATCGGATATTTTTTAGCGATTTCGACAGTTTTATCGGTAGAGCCGTCGTCGATCACAAGTATTTCATCAATAGGGGCTGTCTGGAGCATTATCGCCTCCAGACAGGCACGAATAGTTTTATCAGAATTAAAACATGGAATATAAAGGGCTACCTTCATAGCGACTGGATCTCTTTATTGATCTTTATTTTGGCTTTGCTGATTTCTAAAAGTATTTTTTCTTTGTTCGGCATCCGATCATCGCCTGTTTCTTTCTGCTTATTATAAACGTTAGCCAGCCTTCTTTTAATGAGCTTAAAGAACGATCCCCGGTAAGAAACATAAAACCTGTATCTAAGTTTTAAGTTGGTCAACTGCCGGTTTAAAAACTGCCTGGTCTTGTTTATCACCTTCCGGTAATCGATGATCTTCTTTATTTTTTTCGCTTGAGAGATAACATATTCTTTTGACAATTGATTGTCGAAGGCTTCATCATAACAGCTCATCAGGCACCCCTTGCAGCCTTTTTCCTTAATAAGGTTAATTGCGCTTATTCTTTTCTCGGACAGCCATAATTCATACAGGCCGCTTTGCGTAATATTGCCTATTAGTTTATTATCTGCCCCTTCTATCCAGCAGGGGAATACATCACCATTGGGATTTATCGGGCAGGAATACCAAAGCGCGCTGCAGCTACGCGGGCGTAACTTCCTACCGCTTAAATATACCGGTATTTTAGCTAAATAACTGGACGGATTAGTTGCAATTTTATATTCCCTGGAGGAATCGATAAACCTTTTGATTATCCCCTCTACTTTTGGAATATCGTTTTTATCTATCAGGAATTCGCTAAGGCGCTTAGGGTCTTTTAAGAAAATTATATTAAACGGCTGTAATCTTACTGTGGTTGAGCCGTGGACTTTTGCGGTATTTACAATATCAGGCAGGTCGGCATAATTATATTTCGATACGGTTGAAGCTACAGTTGACTCTATTTTGTATTTTTTGAGGTTATCCAGGGCGGCAAGGGCTTTATCGAAACTTCCGGATCCCCTAAGACTATCGTGAGTTTCTTTTACCCCTTCTATAGAAATGTTGACCACGCTAACCGCGGATTCTTTAAGTTTTGCGGCCTTTTCTTCATCCAGCAAGAGACCGTTTGAGGTAATACAGGCGTTCATATTGTTTTTTCTGGCGAATCTAACCAAGTCAAAAATATCTTCCCTTATTAAAGGCTCCCCTCCGCTAAAAACGATGGTCTCGGCGCCTAAACGCGAAGCATCGTGAATAACTCCTTTCCACTGGTCAGTGGATAGTTCACTTACTTTACCAAAAGGTATATCGCACATCCTACAGCGCAGGTTACACCTGTTAGTTATGGATAATATAACTTCTTTTAGATTTCGCATTCTTTTACCAGTTCTTCGTATTCAGTTAATTTAGCTAAAGCAGCGGTTAAGACTTCATTTTTCTCTTTTGCGCCAGGCTTATCTCTCCTTAGATCGCGGATAAAGGTGTCAATAATGTCAGGCAACGAATCCGCTTCAGGATTAGCCCAGCAGGTCTGCAGGCATGGTTTACGGCAGCCCTTCATTATCTTTCTTGCTTTGTCAGCTTGGCTGGATTTTAAGCAGTCACCTAAACTCGAATCTATGATGTTGCCAAATGCCGCCCCGCAGCTGCGTACATTGCCATCAGGGCCTACATTGATAAAAACAAACGGGTTGCATTTCCATTCTTTTTTTGTCAACTCCTGCTTAAAATGTTTTACCCACATATATGGATCATGCAAAAAAGCCACCAGCCCGTAATGCTTTTCGTAGCTAGAGATCTTGGCGACCTGTTTTTTTAATACCTCCAGGTCATTATTATTAAGCCAGAAACGGGCTTCGGAAGAAGTATTCTGCATATCCTCCTGCGCTACTACTACCGGATGATAGACCAAACACTCAACCCCAAGGTTTTTTACTAAAGGGATCATCTCAAACAATTCATTGACGTTTTCTTTCATGATCGTGGTCCATACGGAGATTTGGGGGCCGGATTTCAACGCTCTTTTACTGGCCGCAAGGTTTTTTATCGCATCCAGCGCTTTTTCAAAAGCCCCCTTAGCCCTGACAAGGTCATGGCTCTCTTTTCTCGAGCCGTCTAAAGATATGGCGATATTCTTTAAACCGGAGGCAATTATTTTTTTGGATAAAGCCGGAGTGATCAATGAACCGTTGGAGACTACCTCTAATTTAAGCCCCAAAGAAGAGCCATGGTCGATAATATCAAAAATATCTTCCCTTAAGAATGGTTCTCCCCCTGTAATAACGATTGTTGAATCCCATTTCCAGGAAGCGATCTCATCCAGAATCCTTTTTACCGTATCACTGGAAAGCTCATATCCTTCTAAAATATTCACCACCCCGCACATTTGACAGCGGTATGTGCATTTATGGCTAAGGCTGATATAAATCCAAAGCGGTTTTGCTATAGGCTTGTTCAAATGTTCGGAAAAATAATAAGCCAGGTTTTGCGTAAACTTTTTTAAAAAATTTTCCATGTTTTGCTTCCTTAAATATTAAAATTCGCCAAAATACCGGAAATTAAAACCGGGGGCTGCTTTTAAATTATATTTGTCCTTTAAATAATTGCTCACATATTCACCAACAATCCTATGGTATATCTCATTATAATGCCCGTTTAGCGCAAATTGTAGCTCTTCTGATAAAGCGGCCTTTGCCAGAAATTTACTTAAATCGAGATAAAAAATATCCAGATCTTTTGTGGCGCGTTCGATAAGATCAAGTCTTTCCTGGCTCATATTTACAATAATAAGATCAATTCCCCTGTCTGCGAATATTTTTTGATATTCCTTTACAAGCAAAAATATCAGTTTCTCAAAATCATCTTGATTATATTTCTTACGGTTTTTTTGCTGCCAGAAAACAATCTCTTTTGTGCCGCGAAAGTATTCCGTTTCTTCGGATAACATTTTATTATATATTTTTTCTTTCTTGGAACAATAATTTAACAAGGTCAGCAGGCTGCTCGGGCTATTTATTAATTCATTTTTTTGTAAAATGTCTTTGTCGGGTCCCGACTGTAAAGGCCTGGCTTTATAAAAGTAATCATTCTCGATCTCATTTTTGGTATATTCAATATTTTGTAATATAACTCCGTTTTTATCATTATTCAACACAAAGCGGGGTTTAGCTGTTAGGCTTCCGGGGATGGCTATATCCATACAACGGTATAAATAATCCGAAGAAAAAATAAATATAATGCCCGCATCCGGATTGGACTCAAAACCGGATATCCCCAACTGCAACAAAGACTGATCCAGGCCAAAACCAGGTACACCCATATTGATTACTTCGACTCCCTCCAGCGCCTGCTCGACTACCTCGGAAAGGCGGAAACCGTAATTAACTCCTTCGCCGAACAAAGTAGATTCGCCAAATGCGAGTATTCGGAATTCTTCGCCGGTTCTTTTAGGGCTGATTTCTCTATCCCTTAAACCTTTTGAATTGATTGTATATGTAGCCGTAAAATCGCTCGTAGAAAGCACGTCTTCTGCGCCGGGCCTAAGCACCACTCCTAATTTCTGATCGGGTATAAAATACGCTAACTTTTTATAACCGGAGGAAGCAGCGAAGCTTTTATCAAGACGGGCTATTTTTTTTGCCGACTGTTGATTTACTTAAATAGAAGGCCGCAAATTTTTCCGCAATGACAAGCGCTAACACTGAACTAACCAGTAATACGATTATGTTAATAGATATTTTTCGCATAAAAAATTAATTTCATTTTACCCGTAAGAGCTTTAATAGGGATGGAAATGAAAAACAAGGTTGGTAGCAATAAACATCGCAACCTTTAATATCCCGGCGAGCGATGGCAGAAGCGTTCGAATACCAGATCCTTTTTAAATCATAGTTATTATCCCTAACGGGCAGATGGGCCTTGCACATAAAAACGCAGGGCTCGAACCTGCCTTGCCTTTTAGGATCGGACATAGTAATAAAAATATTCTTAAACCCCGCCATGCATTGCCAATCGCGTTTATGCATCCGGCGCAAATAGTATTTTGCCATCAGGCCAGCATCAATAAAATCATTCGCCCTGATGTGTTGTGTATTGGCTTTGCTTATTTTCTCATAGGCTTCCCTGAATAAATTTACCGCGTTTTCGTCCGGCCACAAAGGCGTTCCGGTAGTGCTGGAAAATTCGGTGTTATCCGGAAGATAAGGCAGGATATCAAAAACATCTACCCCGAGAGAATCGGCTTTAAGGAACAATTCATAAAGTTCCGGTATATTATTCTTTAAGATGACCATGCCTATTCCTATGGAAAATTTTAAATTTTGACGGTTGCGTAGATCAACCAGGGCTTTTATCCCTTCAATCGCTTTTTCAAAAGAACTGTTGTTTTGGCGGATATTGTTATGTGTTTCTTCTAACCCATCTACCGATATATGAAAATGCGATACCCCGGAATGGGCTAAAATATCAGCCTGCTCTTTAAGATAATAACCGTTGGTAGTTAAAATAACCGCCATGCCGAGTGAATTGGCAAATTTAGTGATCCTTGCGATCAAATCATTTAATAAGAGCGGTTCGCCTCCGGTAATAACGATCCTGTTTATCCTAAACTGTTTTTTAGCCGTACCGATAATTTTACTTACTTCTTCAAAGCCCATCTCTTCTTCGGGTTTTGTAAGATATTTGCTTACCGAACACATCCTGCATCTAAGATTGCACCTGCTGGTCAGACTAATCTGAAGAGTATCTGGGAAAAATAAGGGATAATTTAAAAGGTATGAACCTTTAAACAGCAATACTTTTACAACTTCCTTTAGGCCTTTTATCATCTTTTGTCCAAGATCCCGTTGCACTGCTTGCATGATATACTATTTTTATCAATCCATTCTCTAAACTTGAGGTATTTGCGGGTAATAACTTCTAGATTATTATTGTTAATGTTGCCGAAATTAAACCTAGAAATATTACAACACGGGCGGACATAGCCATCTACATCCAGATAGAAACCAAAATTGCAGAAACGGCTTTCTTGACTTTCCAGGGAAATACCCTGGTTTAATTCTAACCCCTTTATTCTGGCCTTTTCTTTTAAACCATCAAAATTAGCCCGGAACGAGTCGTTGTAAAAATCAACCTGCTCCTGTTTGATAGATAATCCTTTTGAAAAATTAACTAAAGGAATAAGTGTAATCTCCTCGACCTTATTCCGAGAAGCTAAATCTATCAGCTCTTCGATACCGGAAAGGTTTTTATGTAAAACTACGCTGTTAAACGAGATAACGGGCGCTTGCTTCTGCAGTAATTCTTTATAGTGGTTTAACCTGCCGATATTGCAAATCACCGCATCTAAATCGCTTCCGCATTTAATAGCCGAGTAAACTTGGCGATCAGCGGAATCTACCGAGATCCTTATTTTATCAACGCCGATCTCTACAAGCCTTTTAGCCAAATTATCGTCGATCAGGGTTCCATTGGTCACAAACCAAACAGTCAGACCTTTGGATTTAGCATAGTCTAATATCTTTAAGATTTCCGGGCAAAGCAGCGGCTCTCCCAGCCCTTGGGTATTTATCGTTTTAACCGGGAAAAACTTAAGCATACCGTCGATAGCTTTTTTAAATTTGGCGAATGGAATATCTTTTAGTTCGACTTTTTCTTCCCTCAACGCTCTCCAGCAAATACTGCAGTGTAAATTACAATTATTAGTAACCTCAAGCTGCAGGGTTGAAATATTGCTCAGGATAGAAGCATTCTTTTCGGGAAATATACGCTGAATAATAGCGCTTAGACTTATCATAAACTTTTAGGTTGTATATATTATGGGTTTATTTTGCTAAGTTCTTTGTCCAAATACTCAAAAATCAATTCGAGATGATTTTGTTCCTCGCTTAAACCTTTCACAGACAGCTTATCGCTATAAGAAACAAGCTGCGTTTTTATCATGCCGAGCGACTGATAATCATAAAGTTTATTTTTATTAAGATAGAGTAAATACTGTTTAACAATTAAAAAAATATCGTTAATGCTCGGGCCGGGATAATACGCAGAGCCCATTAAACACGGCTTTTGACAATTAAGCGTTCCCCCCCTTAATTCTTCCGCACGCTTTGAATGCCAGATCTCGCTAAGCGTATTCTTGCCAAAATCACCTATCTCACCCGGGCAGATATTGATTTTACGATCTTTAAGGATGACTATCCTGTTAAAACCAGCAAAACAATATGCGGCTTTAGACAAAGAGTTTGAGAAATAGGCCTTAAGGTTCCTGAATGATTCGGCTGTATTACTGATAAGATAAGGCTGGCCGCAATTGGCTTTATATTCGAGGACACGCTCTATTTCTTTATATAATAAACCTAGCCTTTCGGAAGGCACCACAAATTCATCCTCTATTGTCCTTCTGTAATAATTGTCATTTTCCGAGGCATAGGGCTGGAAAAATGCCCTTACCCCGATGGAGTTTGCCAATTTAACATAAGCGAGCATTTCATGGAAATTTTTATTAGTCAAAACACAGGCCATGCAAATAATCGGGTATGAATATTCGGAATTCTCCCTGTTTCTCCTTATCTCGGCGAGCCGCCTGACGTTTTTTATTACCCTATTGAACAAACCGGGCTTATTCCGGTGATAATCGTGCGTTTTCGCTGAGGCCCCATCAATAGAGATATTGATCTGGTTTAAGGGTAAGTCTATTACCTTTTTGCAGTTCTCTTCATTTAAAAGGATCCCGTTTGTGGTAACTTCGGTGAAAATGTTCTTTGATTTAGCGTAATTAAGAACATCAAATAAATAGGGCAGCATAAAAGGTTCTCCGCCGCTAAAATAACAATGAGATACACCTAAGCCAGCTGCCTGATCAAAAAGCGCCTTTATTTCAAGCGGTGTCAATTCTTCTTCTACAACCGTAGGATGACGACTCCATATCTTACAAATCCGGCATTGCAACTGGCACCTTCTCATATAATCGAATTGGATCACCGTCGGTGCAACAAGTGGTTCATTTAAAATCCGGGAGTAATAATAATCGCAGTCCCGCTTAAATTGTTCAAAGCTTTGGCAGGGGTGGCCGATAAAGCTGATATAAGAATTGATAATCTCTTCGGCCCTTACGGCGTCTTCGGTATAAAGACATTTTAATGAAGTTTCCGTTTTATTTCCCATTGGCGTTAAAAGCCCCCTGATTTAGCGCAATCAAAACAAGTTAAACCTACTCTTTCGCCACTGGCGCTGTTTAATTCATCTATATACTTATCAAGTATCTGTTCCGGATAATCATGATCCGAAAGATCTTTATTTTCCTTATTGCTTAAGCCGATCTCTTTTAGAAAGCGCAAGAAGATCCTCTCTCTCTTACGCCTTTCAGCCAAATCATTATCAACGTATTTCCAATCAAATCCGGAAGTTTCCGAAAGACAAATCCCCTTTCTTTCGGCATCTTGATAGATCGTCGTACGGGCATTTATTGCCAACACACAGACAGACCCAACCCCATAAAGGTATTTTCTATGCTTAAGAATAAAGCGCATCGATTCGAGGATGTCTGATCTTTCTTCTCCGGGAAAGCCGATAATCCAGTTGGTTACGACCGCCATTCCGGCTTCGGCAGAATTGCGTATAAGCTGGCTGATATTTTCAACTGTTGTCCCCTTGCGCATTAAATTTAAGACTTTTTGGGAACCGCTTTCAGCTCCGAAAGTCAAAGAACGGCAGCCCGCCGAATACATTTTGGCCAATAACGCTTTGTCCATCTTGCGCACTGCAGCGCTGCCTCCCCAGGAGAAATCTTTTATTCCTTTTTTTATCAATAAGTCGCAGACCTTCTCTAAATTACGCAGGTCTCCGTTCAATAAAAGGTCACTGTATTCTATATGTTGCATATTATAATTTTTGATCAAATAATCTATTTCATCAACGATGCTTTCGGGGCTGCGCACTCGGTACTTCCTTTGATAATACCACACATCAAAACAAAACACGCAACTCCTGATACAACCCCTACTCATCAACGCAGGCAATGTATCTTTGGCCAAATATTTTCCCGGATCAAATAAAGAAAAATCCGGAAAAGGCAGCGAATCCAGGTCTTTAATTAACTTTCTTGGAGGATTACTTATGATCTTTTCGCCTTGCCTAAAAATTACTCCATTACATCCGGAGACGGAAAGTTTTTTATTTATCCTCGACAATAATTCAACTAGGGTGATCTCCCCTTCTCCCTGAATAATATAATCAGCTCCTGAAGCATTAAAGAGAAATTCTGGCCTTTCTCTGTAGCACTCCGGCCCACCGAAGATCGTAATCTTGCTTTTATCTAGCTCTTTGATTTTTTTTGCCACCAGTTCGCTAAAGATCCTAGAGGTAGCAGCCACGGAAAATCCGATCACGTCGGGCAGCGATTCAAGGATCTTCCTCGCATATTTATTTACATACTGGTCAAGCTCAGGATTTTTTAAGAAGAATGAGTTAGGATGCCAATACTGATCATTCCCGCTTTCCCATAATTGTTTATACTGAGGATAGAGGTCGGCATTAAAGTCAAAAACTTCAGAACGATAGCCTTCCTTTTTTAATACCGCGCAAAGATAAGCTATCCCCAGGGGCGGCATCTTGATCGAATAACATGGGCATTGAACGATTGCGATTTTCATTTATATTAAGCGCTAATTTAACGGTTGCTGCAGGACTCACACCTAACCGCCTTCCATAAGCTAGAGAAATTTTTCAGCTCCGGCTCGTACATTTCAGGAAATAGGCAAAACTTATCGCAAGCCCTAATGGTTTTTCTTAATTTTTTGGCATTTTTACTATACCAGATATCACGCAAACTGTTTTTCCTGATATCGCCGATCATATCTTTACACATCCAGATTCCATAACTGGCTTTTTCGTTATATGAAATGATCAACCTAGTAAAACCTATATAACAATTACCCATAGGTGGCAAACAGCCGTTTTTAAAATAATCGTTAAAAAGATCAAGCCCAGGGGAAAAATCTAGATAATCTGTGCGGGCATTAAAACTCTTAAGTTCATCCACGACTTTTTTAAGGCTGCCCAGTTCCGATTCAGGAATCCAAAATGGAGAATCAATAAAGTTCCTTTTAAGCGGGTCGGCATTGCTAACATGAGCCGGCCTAAGCGCAAGGCGCGTGCATCCCAGCTCTTTAGCCAGATTAGCAATGTTTAATAAATCCTGGTAATTTTGCCGCATTACAGTAGCAGTCACCCCCACTGACTTTCTACTTCTGATAAGTTCTCTGATATTCTGCGTAACTATATCAAAGGCTCCCTCTACTCCGCGAATCGAGTCATAGATCTTTTTATTTGAGCCATCAAGAGATATCTGAAAATGGTCGGCTTTAGAAAGACTTACCTTCTTTAGAAGCTCGTCTTTATAAAAACCGTTCGTGATCATAACTACGTTTCTGGATTTTTGTTTAGCGTAGTCAATAACCTCAAAAATACCTTCATATAAAAACGGTTCACCGCCGGTCAGGACTAAATCGGCAATACCCATAAGCTCCATTTCGTCTATAATCTTCTTTATTTCATCTACCCTGATCTCATCCGCCTTGTTAAAATCCAGGTTTTTTATTCCACACATTATGCAATGCTGGTTACAAATATAATTCAGAGTAAGGGTAACATTGCGGGGAGGATATAACGGCCGGTCTAGCTTTCTCGAGATAAAATAACGTATTCTCTCCTTATTCTTAATTTCCATAGTTAACCGCCTCTTTTAAATTATTGTCGATATAATCATATAAAGATCTGGCTATAAGTTCATTCCCGGCTATATTAAAATGATACCAATCATCCTCGGCTAGCTTAAGGCCATTTATCCCGGACCTCTCAAAGGCCGTTTTCATATCGATAAAATCGAATCCCAGGTTTATCAGTTTAGCCTGGATCCATTGCCGATGAGATTCATCAAGCTCCGGGTCTATTAAACGCGGAAAAATAACAAATAAAGTTTTAAAATTATGTATCCGGCTTAGCTCTTTAAGCCGATAGAGGGCTTTGACTGTATTATGCGCTCCCAAATCAAAAGTGCTTAACGGACGTTTTAAAGTTTTACAGATCCTGACTATATAATAATTTATCAATTTATAGAGCTCGGAATGCATATACAAATCCTCATAAAAAGGCAGCGCCGGACAAAATGTAACTCCGGAAGCCAGATCCGAGCAGAAATAGTTCCCATTTCTAGAGATAATCCTGTGTTTTACATCTTTATCATTTAAACAATACCCGATAATCACTAAGGTCGGTCGATAATATAAAAGTTTCTTTTCCAGGAATCTAACCTCCTGGACCGTAGCGTAACCAGGAATTCCGCAATTAACCACAATATTTTGGTTACTAGCTCCTTTATTCAGCAATGATTCCAACTGCTGAGGATAATAATTTACATCGTCCTGTGAACCGGGTCTTAAGCGGGTCGTCGAATCGCCCAAAACAAATATCCTGTTTTTAAAACTGCCGTTTTCCAGTTTCGATTTAAAGCCGTAAAACCAGGAATTCGGTTCATAAAATAACTGTGCATCGCGGCTGACTAGATAATGGGATGACTGTTGTTGGCCTTTATCAAGAGTCGCCAACCCCCACCATCTGCGGTTGCCCTTCCATAATAGCTCACATTGAGAAATGCCTATAGGAAAGAGCATAAATTTTTCGGCTATTCTTATACATATTTCTCCTGCCACCAAACAAAATAATAATATTGCCGTAAAAAATACCAGCGATTTTATTTTTATCATTTCCGAATACCTGAATTTTAAACTTTATCGCAAAAACAAGGAAGTAAACAAGGCCACAAACAACGCCCGACTTCCCTACGCGAATGGATTATTTTCTTGCCTCCGAGCACGTCTTTTAAGGATTGGATTCGTATGTCCCCGTAAGGACCAAAACAGGTAGTACACTCTCCCTGATTTGATACTAAAATAGTTCTATCTGCAGATAAGCATTTTACGTCATTATGAGTGAGCTTTCCACGGTAATATTTCTTGATTAGCGATAAATTCCCGGCTGAATTTTTTATGAAATCAGGGTCTTCTTTCTTAACTGATATCAAAGCATCCAATGCCTCGTCAAGCTGGGCAAACCTGGTTTCCTCAACCCAAAAAGGAGAACTTTGTCTTTTGGTCATTTCCAGATTGCTCGGCAGATATGACTGAAATTGCAATGAATTAGCTCCCAGGCCCTTTATAAATTTTGCCAGAGCCATAAGCTCTTCCAGGTTCTGGTTTAGGATAATACTAATTACGTTAAAGTTTACTTGGGGGTAACTTTTCTTAATAACCGAGATTTTCTTTAACGCTTCCATCGTATCCTGCCAAGCTGTAGCAGAATTTCTAATCTGATTATGCAGTCCTTCTTTTAATGAATCCAATGAAACAACTAAAGAAATTGAGCCATCCAATAGATAGGGTTTGATCCTATCGAGATTATCCTTAACTAATATACCATTAGTTAAAACTCCCAAATTTTTTATTTTTAACGCTTTAGCATAATCAAATATTTCAAATATATCTTTCCTGGCTAATGCCTCACCGCCTGAAAGAGCTATTTCTTTTATTCCCAGGTCTTTGGCTTCCGAAAGCATCTTCTTGATATAACTAATATCGATATCTGTTTCCGATTTAGCCGTCTTCCATATGTCGCAGATAAGGCAGTGTAAATTACAAGAATGGGTAATATCCAAAATAAGCAGTTGCGGTGTTTTAGTCGCGCCAGTCTTCTTTTTGATCAGCCCGTTATCTATCCTTACAAACTCAACGATATTGCCTAAAATATATAGGATTTTATGCAATATAAGAAAAGAATATACGGATAACTTCTTTCGCCGGCTTTTTATGGTATTTTCCTTAACTAACCTATTGCCTAATACATAACTAAAAAGCGGGATCTTGATAATGTTTATTAAAGTAGCTCCCCAGAAAGAAGGATGCCCGGTTTTTAACTCCTTTAAAAGCGGCTGATCTTGATGTATGTATTTAACCAATAAATTCCCTCTTCCGTAATAATACGCCTGCTTAAGAAAACTTGGCAAGGTATCATCCCTGTAATGAGTGACTTTTAAGCTCCTGTCCCAAATAAATCTATGCCCTGCCTTAAAAAGCCTCCAGAAGAATTCTAGGTCTTCTCCGCCGGGAAGTGGAAAATCTTCGTTAAAACGGTAACTATCCAATATTGACTTCTTAATAGCCACATTGCAAGTGGGAAAAAAAATGACATCCCTGTGGCTATTAACCTCTATTTCTATGCTTCCTGTGCTTAAAAATTGGCTGACCAGGGCAGGGCTCCTATCGGTTGATGTGATCGTGTCCCCCCCAACAGCTGCTATCTCCGGATTTTTCTCATGCGCATCTGCCATTGCCCTTAACCAACTGCCTTCTAAGACGCAATCATCATCTATAAAGCCTACTACTTTACCTCTGGCAATCTTCGCACCTAAGTTTCTGGCTGCCGCAGGACCCTTACGGTCTTGGGCTATATATTGCAAGTTTTGATATCTTCCCTTGAAATAATTGAGCATTTTCTCTACATCTTTATCCGCCCTATCGTCTACCACGATGATTTCCACTCTTTCGTTCGGAAAATCCTGATTAGCAATTGATTCTAAGCAATTTTTAAGTTTCTCCATCCTATTGCAGGTAGGAACAACTATAGAAACATCAATACTCATTCCTTAAACTCCCTCGATCAATATTTTTCCCTTAAAATATGGATACTCGCCCGGCGCAAGAACAGTATTCTCTTTGTTCAAATACTGCAAAACCCTGCCGCGATGATACAAATCAGAATTAAGAATGTTAAGCTGCCAGCCGGAATTATTATCTTCGGGGACCAACTTCACCGCTGGCAGGTAATTACCAGATTGGTTTTGGCCGGCTACACCGGCATAGTTCTTCCCGACATTACCAGGACCGGCAGGCGACCACAAAACCTGCCAATCATCGCTAAGCGAACCTGCAAATTCCGGAAAGACCCCTGTTTTATCATCCGCGCTCCATCGGCCATAAGCTTCTGAAAGCATAATATTTGTTTGCAGGCGGTCTACTTTTATTTCCTGATCAACTATCATTTTAACCATAAATTCAATTTCATTTTCTGAATTTAAGCTGATCTGCCAAATCTGCTTGAGTGATAGATTAAACCACTTAACAGTCGATATAATATTTTTATCTTCCGGCGTAAAATCCCAGGAGGCAGAAGAACTCGAATCAAACCAACGGCCCAAGGAGCGTAAAGAGGTATAGAGCCCAAGCCCTTTGGTTAATTGCTTTTCCTTCCAAAATATAACTAACTTATCTTTATCGAGTAAAAGCTTAAGCCTTCCTTCTGAAATTAATGCTTGCCGGTTGCAAACAGCCACCCTTTCATTTTTATCTAAAGATACCTCTACTTTGAAACAGGAATAACTGCCGGGAGAGATCCTTATCTTTTCCTCGGCCTCTACTTTATTTATCCATAATTCCCGGGCTTTAGCAGAAATATCGGAATTAAATATTTTAAAAAAGTTAACCAATCCATCTTTAACCTTAAAAGACATGGGAACGACCTGGTTATCGGTATTGAATAAACTGATCCAACCTGCAGTTACGCACCTTTGGAGCGCATCAACCTTGGATTCAAAGAATTTATCTTCAAATCTTCCTGTACCATATTGGCAATAATAATTATCATAGCTTGCCAAGCACTGTAAAACCATGTGCTGGCTCTCAATGTCTATTTCAGCCGTAACGTTGATATCTACATCCCAAGTAAATGAGTTTTCACCGGTTACCTCAAACCTCCAGATCTGGGTTACCGGAAGATTACCCCATGAACCGCTGATAACCAATTTTCTTGCGTCTTTCTCAATCAGTTCCCAGTGCGCTGTTTGCGAAGAATATACCCTTTGGCCCGTATTCATGGAAACGGTTGCATGATCGGCCCTGGTCAAAGCTTTGCCTCCATAGTAAATAATGCATCTACCCTGGTTAAATTTTAACTTCATTGCTCCGTTTGAAATAATTGAATCCTGTTGTAGCTTTCCCAAATATTCTTCTATGTTCGGCGTGTTCAATATAATCCTGCCGGAAAAAAATCTAAGCTTATTTTCGTTATCCCTGGTGTAATTTTGTAAATTCTTCTGGCTATACTGCAATACCCTGGAGCGATCGATATAGCCGCTGTTAAAAACCTGGAGATTATTTACAAGGGAGAGATCCTTTTGTTCGACTATAAAAGAAGGCAATTTCTTGCTATCAGCCGGCTTTACACCAATACACCTTCTAGGCTCATCTGCACTTAACATGGGTTCCCATTTGTTATTTTTATCATAAATCTGGGGGAACCTGCCTTTTTCCTGGCTACTAAACCATTCACCATATTCTTCGCTAAGTAAAATATTCACGCATCCTTCTTGGATATTAAGCGGCTCTTGCGAGTTAATTTCGATATTAACCTGGATTACTTTTCCTTCCAGAATCTCGATCTCCCAGGTTTGAGTACAATTCAATCTAAAGAATACACCTGTAGCTGTTAACCTGTCCGGATCTTTGCTTACTTCCCATTCTGCCTGACAAGAACTATACCATGCCCCGGAAGAAAGAAAAGCGGCATACATGCCGGAATCCGGCGTAAGGAACTTACCCTGCCAGTTTATAAACAGGCGCCCGTTATTAAAAACAAGCTGGAGACCGTTTTGCTCTAGGATAGCCACGCCTTCTTTGCTCCCGGATGTCTGGATATAAAGCGGAATAACTTCATCGACCGGTCCGTCCTTGACAAGCTGGCCCTCCTTAAGAAAAATAGCTCTCTGGCAAAGCCGGCGCAGGATATTCATATCATGCGTAACAAGCAGAATCGTTTTTCCCTGATCTTTCATTTCGAATATCCTTTTGATGCATTTTTTCTGGAAATATTCATCGCCGACGGCTAAAGTATCGTCTATCAAAAGAATATCCGAATCGATGTTTATAGCGATGGCAAATGCCAGCCTGACGAACATGCCTTGTGAATAATATTTGACCGCAGCGTTTATAAATTTACCGATATCGGCAAATTCTACGATCTTTTCATATATGGTTTCTATCTGCGCTTTGGATAGCCCGAATAAACCGCAGATTAAATGGATATTCTCTCCCCCGGTAAGCTCCGTCTGAAACCCGGCGCCCAATTCCATAAGCCCGGAGGTCTTTCCCGAGACGCTAACCTGTCCCCGGTCGGAATTTAACATTCCGGCTATAATTTTTAAAACTGTGGATTTACCGGCACCGTTCTGACCGATAATCCCTACGGTTTCCCCCTTATCGACCTTAAAACTTAAGCCCCTCAATGCCCAGAAATTTTCCAATTTCGGCTTAGAGTCGATTATAAATTTTATGCGGTACATCTCCCAAAGGTCAGAAAAAACGATCTGTTCCATCTTTTTAGATCCTTTTTAATATTTTTGTTTCAAGGTACGCGAAGATCAGCCAGCCGCTTATTATACTTAAGACCGCCCAAGCAAAGATTCCCGCAAAAGCCGCAGGTTCAGGAGCGGCACCTCGATATAAAATATCTCCGTAACAGGTTACGTAAGCAGCTACCGGGTTAAAGTTGCTGACCCAACGGAATTTTTCGGGAACCATGTCTATAGAATAAAATACCGGGGTAACCCAAAGCCAAAACATTAAAATAACCCCCAGCGCGTGTTCAATATCGCGGAAAAATACATTCAGAACGGACAAAGACAGACTAAGCCCACAAACAAATATAAAGTTTAGAATCAGGACGATCATAAATAAAGGCAGATATAAAAATATTTTTGGGTTGAAAATCGAAAAAATTGGATAGATAGCAATCCACCCGATAAGAAAATTCATAAAGTTAGACAAGCAGGAGCTTAAAGGCAGGATCTGGCGGGGAAGATTAAACTGCCGCAGGATGTTTTGTCTATCCAGGATCACGGAAGAAGACTCGGACAAAGCCGAGGAAAAAAATAACCAGGGATAGATTCCCGAAAGTATGAATAGGGAGAAATTTTTCATCTCCACTTTAAAAACAACGGTAAAGACAAAACTTATTGCCGACATAACCAAAAGAGGGGTTAAAACCGCCCAAAGAATGCCGAAAAAAGAAGCCGAATACCGGGCCTTAAGGTCCTTAAGAGCCATATCCCAAAGCGTATGCCGGTATAAATATAAAATTTTAAACTCTTTAAACATTGCCGGAAGCCCTCGCAGCCGCCTGCATACCGTCTAAGACCGCATCTTCCATAGACATATATTTCCATGAACCATAACGCCCGCAGGCGATTATATTTTTCTGCAGTAGAAATTCCTTGATCAGGCGGGTTGCTTTCAGGTAGTTGCGGTCATAAATAGGATAACCATACTTTATATCATTTTGATCGCTAATCCTGATCCTGTTTTCTTTCTTAATCACCCCTGCCGAATACAAGCCGTTTAAAATTTGCTTAACTACCATTTTTTTATTAATTGGCCTTTCTTTCGAATAGGAAACTTCCGCATATATTGAGCTTTTGCCTTTCGGGGAAGTATTGCCGGAAAAATTATGGAAAAATCCGACTCTAAAAAAAGCTGTTTCCTTCTGCGGAAAATATATCCAATGTTTTTTCGGATGGCATATTCCATCTACCCCGAGGTTAAAATTATAAATTGAATTCCAGCGTAATTTTCTAAGCTCCCGGAATATCTTTACCGGCAGAGGCCTGGCTATTTTTATTAATTCGGGAAGGGGGATCGTTGAAATCAAGATTTCAAATTTCTGCCTGCCCTGGCCTTTTATAATTATTTCCTTCTTCGTTAAATCTATCCCGCTTATGAGGCAATTTTTAGATATCCTGCCAGCCTCTTTTTCAAAAGCCAGCGCAAGTTCGCTTATCCCTCCTTTTTTAGGATAATAAAAACAAGCGTTATAGCCTAAATTCTTGCTGTTTGTCCCGAAGAACCCATTCACTATATCATAAAGATAAACCTGGGGGATAAATTTATCGGCCCAAAATGAACAGACAATCTTGTTTAAGGGAAACGCCCAGAATTTTTCATTATAAGGTACCATGAAATGCCTGGCTATTCCTTCCCCGAGATTGGCTTTTATCCATTTCAGGAAATTTGCTCCGTCCCCGGAAGAACGCGTATTGCAAACCCGTAAAAAACCCCAAAGACAATCAAGCGCAACGGGCTTAGGCAAGCCATGAAGGTTAGCCTGAAAGGGATAGCGGATAAATGACTCAAAAACTTTTACCCAGGCCTTCCTTTTATGCCTGACCAGATTGCCTTTTAGTAATCTGTGTACCAGCTTAAAGGTATAATTATTTTGGAAATGCAAAAGGTGACCGTCATAATCAAAAATAAAATTCTTCAATCTTTTAGATCGACATAGGCCCCCCACACTGTTTTCCTTCTCATAAACAATAGGAGTAATTCCTTTTTCCTTGAGATGCCAGGCGGCGCTTAAACCCGCAAGGCCGGCTCCCAGAATAATAATTTTTTTAGACATTTGTATCGATCTTTACCAGTTTAAAAAATATCCCGATGCTAAATAAAAAAACAGAGATAATTATTATGGCTGCAAACAGATTGTTTACCCGGGACAACCCTACCCCGCAGGCTGAAAAGATTGCGCCCAATAAATACATGATTAAAACCGTCTTCGACGCAGAAAAACCCAGTACCCCTATTTTTAATGCGATATGGTCACCGCTCTTATGAAAAGGCTGTTTTCTTTTAATCATCCTGAAAATTACTAGTAAAACCGTATCGATAACCGGAAGACCTACGATCATTATCGGGCTAAACAGCGCGAAAACATTACTGCTTGATGCATAATGCGTGATTAAAGCAAGCGCGGCAATAAGCAAGCCAAGAAAATGGCTTCCTGAGTTGCCTAAATACACCTTGGCCGGATGTTTATTAAAAACAAGAAAGCCCGCGCTTGAAACGCACAGGATAAGGCTCAAAATCTGAGCGTTTAAATCTGAATTCAGAAAACCTAATAAAAGAAAGGCTCCGCTGACTATTAAAGAAATACCCGAAGCCAACCCATCCATAATATCAAGCAGGTTAAAAGCATTGGTTATCCCCAAAATCCAAAAAAAAGTAATCGCAGCATTTGCCCAGAACCCGAAATAGATGATCTCAGTCCTTACCCCAGATATAATCAATAGGACGGCGCAGAATGATTGGCCTAGTAATTTTTGAGTTACTGATAATTCTTTTAGGTCATCGATTACGCCTAAAACCAGCATAAACAAACCCGCTGCTGCAATTGCCAAGACCTTGGATATAGCCAGATCAAACATATAGATGCCTAAACCAAGAGAAAAAACAAAAGTTAAACCGATACCTAAGCCTCCCACTAACGGAATATTTCCGGTCCTAAGTACTTTGCGTTTTAAGGATATTTTTGCCAAAAGAAATGTAAAAATTATGCTAAGGGTTAAAGCGGCTAAAAAAATAATTCCATATTTATACATTTTTCTTTTCTCTCCCCAGATTAAAATACAGCTCTTCGGTATTTTTGACCATGCTATTCAATGAAAATTCCCGGGAGCTGATCCTCTTTTTTGCAAGCCTGGCAAACTCATCCCGCTTTTGGCTGTTTGCCAATAATTCCTTTATTCTTTCACAGATTGCCTTATTATCTTTGGGCTTAGCCAGGTACCCGCTCTGGCCATCTTGAATTACATCCTTGATCCCCCCCGTATCGGTAGCGACCACCGGGACACCTGCAGCCATTGCCTCCATTACCGCTATCGGTAATCCTTCCCATAATGAAGTAAGCACAAAAATATCGAAAGCGGATAAGATCAACGCTACATCATTACGCCAACCGGTTAAGGTGATCCGCCCATCTAAATTAAAGTTTTTTATGGATAAATAAATCTTTTCACGCAGGCAGCCATCGCCTACCATAATAAATTTAACGCCCGGGAACTCATTTGTTAGGCAGCCGGCGATATTTATGAAATCTAACGGTGATTTCTGAGGCTTAAAACAGGCAACCGTTCCGACTACCAGGTCGGCTTCGTTTAAACCTAAAGCCCGCCTGGCCGAACTCTTCAAGTCAGTTTTAGCGAATTCGTTAAAGTTGATCGCGTACCTGATCAGGCAATACTGTTCTTTTTTGCCGATTGAATTCCTTAACCCCTTTTCTTTATCCGAGTTCGAAACAACAATGATCTTGCTGGTAAAATTTGCGCATAGCCTTTCCAGGGCCATATAAAAATAACGCACCGCTTTCGGCTGATAGTCATGAAAACTCCAACCGTGAACGGTATGAAAAATTACCGTTTCCCTGATCGAACCAGCGGCAAGCCTGCCCAAGATCCCCGCTTTAGAACTATGCGTATGGACTATCTGGATCTTATTCCTTTTGACAAAGCTGCGAATTTCGAAAAAAGCCGCAAGGTCTTTAAAAATATTGACCGGCCGTTCCAAAAATCCGGACATTTTTAAAACCAAGCCTTCTACCGCTAAAGCTTCATTTACTAGCAACCCGTTTTTAGCGGTAAATAAAAAAATATTATATTTTTCTTTATCCAGGCCGCGGATTAATTCCAGCAGTTGTTTTTGCGCGCCGCCTAATTCCAGTTTAGTAATTATATAAAGAAGGTTGATTTTGGGCATTTATACCTAAACTTAAGCCAAACAGGCTATATAATTTTATCATAACTCAGGTAGTTAAAGAAACAATTTTACTTTTTTTGGCAGATTCCGCAGGATTGGGCCGCTAACAGGCCAAGAATTATCCACCACACAAAAGCTACTTCTGGTAAAAAAAAAGTAAAATCTAAAAGGTTGTGGATTAAAAAAACCGAGCTTGATATAAAAATATAAGGGCAGAGATTGTTGCTTCCTGACAAACGCATATTCTTTAAAGAAGCCCTTAAGGCTTTGAATACTATCAGGATAAAGGCAAAAATAACCGTAACGCCCATTTCAGCCCAGATTTGTAGATAGGAATTATGGGTATAACGACTTATGGTTAAGCTAAAGTTCCCCGGGCCCAATCCCGCAAAGGGATGTTGTTTGATTATTAAAAGCGTTTGTTTCCAATAATCTAACCTGGCAAATGTAGAAAATAAAGGCTGGAGATGCTCTCTTTGCTCGAGACTTCGCCAGGCGAAAATTACGGTAATCAATGCAAATAGGCCGATAATGCCGAAAAAATAATCCATCCTCCATTTCTTGCGCAGCGATGAATAGATAATCATGGCAAGAAATAAGCTTATGAAAGCAGCCAGGCTCTTTGTAAGGAATAACGCCAGAAATACCGGCAGGATAAACCAATAACGCCTTTTAAAAATTAGTAATAGCGGTATAACCATTGCCAGAAAACCCCCTAAAATACCCGGAGTCACAAAAGGGGCAAATACCCTTCTGCTTTTAAGGTAATCTACAATAAAAGGTGTCTGATTGTTATTATCAGCCAGGTAATTTGCAAGATTGGAAAACCCGAATAGATATTGATATAGCGCTAAAATACCGACGGCTAGCCCGGATAAGGCTATTGCTTTAACAACCAATACCTGCTCCTTCTCTGCAAGAGCAGCCGAAACCAGAAATAGAAGCAGCCCAACCATATATTTATAGAGCTCAACCAGGCTATTCGGCCTGTCTTTAGAGAAAATCAGGGTAATATACAGCCCGAAAATAAATAAAAGAACGGGGTAAACCTCGAACTTGAGATTCGAAAATGACGGTCTTTTGCATATCAGGTAAACACAAAGAAATGCCGCAAGCAGTCCAGAATAAAATAAATTTAAACCGGGGAAAGCTAGCGAAGAAATAAACGGCCGGATAAAGATCAGTATTAAAAATAACTTAATCATCTATTATTTGGCTTTTATGCTCCTTATTTGCCCTTGTCCGTACTCCCAGCATTCTGCTAAAGAGCTTTTATCCTTAATTTTTATACAGGATAAACTAAGGGCCGGAAAACTGTGGGTAAAAAAACCTGCTTTGCCGGATTTGGCGGTTATTTCCGCAAGGCATGGCTGGTTTTGTTTATTTATAACCATAATAATTATATCCCCATTATTGTCACAGGCGTAAATATCAAGTTTATCTGTTAAGGTGTTTTTTACGTCCAATAAATAACCCCGGAAATGCCGGCTATATAATTCAAAGGGGTAATATAGAGCCGTAAGGTTATCCAGGTCATCAAGAAGAGCGGCATGTTGGTCAGATGAATTTAAAACAAACTGCATAAAATAATCGAGGTTGCCCCGGGCCAAAACCCCATAAAGCTTTGCAAAATAAAGGGCTTTTATTAAAGGGTCATATTCAACCATCGATTCGGCTTCAATATTAAATTCTGTTAAAGCTAATTCAGTGCCTTCATAATTATCTTTAATCAGCTTCTTAAACCTGGGCAATATTTCGGGAGAAAACCCAAAAGGCAGATGGCTATCGATCTTGTTTTTATAGGAACCATCCCAAAAGCTCGCCACTGAACCAAGGACCCTATTGATATCATCCTTAAGGTTTCCGGTTAAGTTTTCGGAAAACGAAGGAAAATAATGGAAGTTCAAAACATCAAGAATCCTTATCCTTAGCGGATTTTCCTTCCTATTATCCTGGAAAGACCGGCATCTTCTCAAAAATTCGGCTATTTCGGCAAACTGCATATCTTCCAGGCAGAAAGAAGGCGCAAAAACCTTGATTTTTAGGTCGGGATTGATTTCATTCTGCGCCTTTTTTAAAGCCAGAGATATATTTTTGAATAAACTAAAACATTCTCCCGCCGAACAGGGAACCTGCCTGACGTCAGAATGGACCTTGTGCCAGATAAAAGGTTCATTGCCTATTTCAAAAAATTTCACATTATATTTCTTTTCCTTATTAAGGTAGATTAAAAGCTCTTTGGCCTGTTGGGCTATCTCGGATTGGTTTAATTTAGCCAAACCATTATCTGTCGGGATAAATCCTAGGGCATTTATCTGAATTAACGGCTCTGCCCCGATATTGCGGCAATAGGCTATGAATTGATCTAAGCTGGTCATAGGTATAACCAGATTGCTGCCGGGAAAGGTAAATTTTGAATTCCTCCAGTTACTCCTGTCGATAAAAGGCCCTCCTGCCCTTAAAATCCTGGGTTGTAATCCAGCTACTTTTTTTTTCGAAGGTAAATTCAACCAGACGCCCCAATTGGCTCCAAAAAGATAAGGTGGAACCGCCTGTTGATTTTTCGCAGATTCAATTATAATCTCAGTTTGGGCGTTCTCCAAAACCCCTTGTTTAATTTTAATCTTATAAAATTTAGGCGCAAAGCTGCGGATCAAAGCGCAGTCAGAACCAGTTGGTTTATTCTGTAAAAGCTTCAGGTCAAAAAGCGTGACTTTCCCTTTTTGATTATTTCTGCCTTTTAAATGCAGGCCGAAAGACCTGGTCTTATCCAATTCGAAAGAATCAGCATAACCGGTATTACGCGGCTGCCAGTCGGAAGCTATTTTAAACCCTAATAAGGGCAGGTAGATCTTTTGCCTTTTCCCGGTAAACATGAAACGGCTGACTACTGGCTTGAGCCTGGCTAAGTTGCGGTCTTCGACAAGAAAATAAAAATACATCTCTTTCCCTGGTTGGCCCAAGATGTCTAATAAAACCCCGCTAAATCCGCTTAAATCAGAGCTTCCCGGGAAAGTAACCAGAAAATCAATCTCCGGCCAGGGCCAATCTTGAGTTGCTTTAAGCTCATAAACCAATTCCCGGCCATTTTTCGTTTTATCAACCTTACCGCTGGTTGCCCCTGCCTGGCCTGAGTCAGCAATTACCTGCCAGTTCCCCTCGTTTACGCCTAAAAGCGACAGTTCTCTAGCCCAAAGATTGCCAGCGCTGGCTAGAATAAAGAAAAATAAAACAGCAAATTTTATGAAAATTTTTCGGTAATATTTATTCATGAATTAATTTTACGCCCAGTGTCGGCTTTTGGCTTCTTCCCAATAGTTTAAAAATCAAAAATAAGGTCAAGGGTAATGCCACCGGCATCATAGTTGGCTTTGCGGATATTAAAATGAACAGGAAAAGAGCAATTATCCAGTAAAGATTTACCTTACGAATAGCCAGCATGATCATGACCAAAAACGGCAGGACAGAAACTGCTAATACCGGTTTTTTTAGTTTTATAAGGCTTAAAAATATCAGGACGCTGACCAGATTAAAGACTACTAAATAAAACAATCCTTCTATAAACCTGGATCTGGAAATAGAGGGTTTATTCCGTAATTTTACAACAGGGAATTCAAATTTAAGCGGCAGGGAAAATGACAAAGCTATTAATAAACCAAGTATCACCAGTTCTTCCGCAATCCGGGGAAAATCCGAACCGCCGGAAAACACAATCGACCAGGTGCGTAAAAAATATATCAGGAAAAAAACTGCTTTCCATCCTGATTTTCTAAACTTTGAACATTCAATAAGGAAATAAACTGCTAAAAAATGTACTGCGAAAAAAAACCAGGCCTGCATTGCGAAAAAATGGGCATCCCCGACTAAAAAAACGGAAAAACGACCGTCATGGAATTTCCAGCGCCACCAGCCCATGTTTACGCCTATAGTCTCGACCGCATAAGATATGCTGGCTGCCACAAGGCCGGCAAATAAAAGCGTAGGAAAAATTTTGCCTCGGAAACTGCCCAGCCGATCGGTGATTTTTTCGGCGATTGTCCAGGCAATATAAAAAGTAAAAATCCAGCCGAAAATCACAGTTAAAAAAGAAATAAAAAAAGGAACATCCGCCCGGGGAAAGAAAAAAGGAGAACCTTTTAGCATAATTGATTCAGAGCCGAAAAAAGTCCCAATCTCTTTCCTGAGCGCAGCGATAACTCCGAATAAAAAGAAATTAAAAGTCAGCCTAAAACCCCTTCGGTAGTAGGCATGGGTAATTAATAGAACTAGGCTGATTAAAACAACTGCCAATAATGAAGTGGTGTTCATTTACTCCTGGCCTCCGGAAAATAAACCTGGTAATCCGTAAAAAATAGGAATAAAAGCAGCAGGATAAAAATTATATATTCGGATATTAATAATACCTGCTGGCCCGCAGATACCCTGGCGGCCCAGGCGGGTAAAAAAGGCAGAATAAAGAAAATTGTTTTCCAAACAGAAGTACGAAATGTAGAAAAATTGATTATGAAAAAAGCGCTTAAAAAATAGAGGCTGAAGAAAAACCACTGCCAGGATAAAAACCCCGGGGCAAACTGCCCTAATTTTAAATTTAAGGCGACCAAACCAATTAAATAAATTAATCCGCCGGTAATAAAACAAGAACACAGGGTTAGCGGGAGTATTTTTGCTTTTAAAATTTTTAGGCTGATAAACCGGGAGGCTACCATATCTACTAGAGCCCATCCGGCATATAATGAAAATAGGCCCCAGAAAGCCGAAACTAAAGACAGGCCCGGGGTAAGCCTTTCCAAATTTATAAAGTAGAGTTGAGGAGATTCCCCTTTTGTAAAAAGAAGAAAGAAGGCAAAAAGGAAAAAATTAAATGTTACCCCGGAACCATATTTCCGATAAGAATGGATTATTGACGCTAATAGTAAAAAAAAGCCTGCCAGATAAAAGATAATTCTATCCATTTTCCTGATCAGCCCCCGTATAAACTATCCTGTCTATCTTTGAATCTCTGATCCCTTCAGGTAAAAAATAGTTCCTGTAGAACAATGCGTTACCCCGCATAAAAACGGGGGTTCCTATTGCTTTGTTAAAGATCTCCTTGGACGGGCAATTTTTATTTATACAGGGCAAAAATTCAAGCCCCGCGCGCCTTTTAGTATGATATTGACAATAACGGCTTAATGTTACGTAAACAAAGGGTATATGCAGAGAAAAATTAAAACCGTCTAGTCCGGAGAGGTCCAGGCCTTGAAGGACATTGTCTAATTCAATCCTTTTTATATTCCATTTGGACAATAAATCCAATAGAAATTTATTCAGGCCAATACCCTTTACCCTTTTTTTCGCACCAATGGGAAGCGAACCGATAGATGCGGCTATCCTGGGATCGCGTTTTTGTTTTACCAGTAAGCGCCCCAAAACCAGCTTAAGCGGCCAACCTTTGAAAGCTTCAAGCATACCCCAATCATTGATAACCAATTCTATATTCTCATGGCTTTTCAGCGCTTTTTCCAGTAATCGATTATAGTTTAAGATTTCGCTGTCATTACAGAAAGAGGTTACGATTGTCAAAACTAAATTTTTCCCCCGGATAAATTCAAGTATTTCTTCTAAAACAGCCTCTGAAGGCATTCTCCAGTTGCAGAATTCATCACCTAGATAAAGGCGGCTATAGCGAGGCTGCCACAATTTTAATTCTCCTGGATTACTGACCACTAATGCCTGCTCCATTAATTTACCCGGCAGAATAGAAACAATGTAATGGCCTGCATTTTTTTGCAGACCCCGCAATATTTCTGGCTATTTTTACAAAATCTTCCCTTTGTATCTGTCCATCTAATAAACCGGTTATTTCTTTAACCAGCCTAATATTCTTAATCTGGTCGGTCAGTATGGAGCGGCCAGCGATTTTGATATGAGAAACCCCTAGTTTATAGAAATCATAGATATTGCATAACCCGCAGGCATAAAGAAAATGATCAGCTGTGTTAAAAGTAATCTTGCCTGCGCTGCTTCCTCTCTCCCTGAAAGTATAACAGCAGGGATGGCTTTTAGAAACCAGGTAATTGTTAATAAACTGCAAAATATTTTTAGGAAAAAATCCCACATATTTCCTAGCTGCCCAGATTAAAAAGGGAATTTGGCTGAAATTTAACCCTCCTTTATTCCCGGTATTTCCGTGCTGGAATGAACAAAAACCGTCTAGATTAAAACATTTTTCATTTAAGACAAATGCCTCTATGGCTAAACCTCCTGGGATCAAACTCTTAAGGCTGGCTATCTCTTTTATACTTAAATGCCTATGCAGGACTATTCTCGTTACCCCCAGCCCGGCGTATAGTTTAATCGCCTGAGAGTTAAAAACCGTAGCACAAGAGCTTAAGTAAAGCTTAATTCCTTTAAATTTACCCCTGAGCGCTGATATCAGCCCCAAATCAGAAACCAGAAAAGTATCTACCCCGCAGCTAAGCGCTTCTTCAACCTGCCGCAGCGCAGAAATCAGCTGGTCCTGATTATAAAATTCGTTCAGCGCCAATATCAGAGGAATACCATTTTCTCCTGTTATCCGGGCTGCCTGTTTCAATTCTTTTTGGCTGTTCAGATTGGAGAATAAATTCTCCCTCCTGTTTAAACATGCCGAGCTTGCATATGCCTGCCATTGGGTACGGTCAATCAGTCCGCAATAAAGCTCATCAGCTCCTGCTTTTATTAAACCTTCTATTTCATGAAACCGGTTTAAAGGCGCCGCTATTTTCATATTTTTTCCGGCCTTTTTGCGTCAAAAGAAAATTTTACCTTTAATAAAACTCCTGAAATTACCGCAATTGCCGCAAAAAAAGCAATTTTACCGAATATAACACAGCAAAAAACAGCAAGCAGGGATGTTACCTGCAGCGGAATCCTTTTAATGGCTAATAAGACCAGGAAAAACAAAGGTAAAATCGCTATCAATAACTTTGCGTCCCTGGCTTTTGTTAAATCAAAAAAAGTTAAAATAAACATAAGGAGAAAAACTATTAATATCGGCAAAAATTCCCAGGCCAGCGGTTTCAAAAAACGCGGCCGGGCATAATTTACCGGGGCTGGATATTCAAGACGCAGCCGGCTGGTAAAAGCCAAGATAGTTATTGCCCCTAAAGCAAAATATTCGAAAGTTACCCTGACGGATTCCGGATGAAAATCCGAGGTCAGGCTGTGCAGAAAAGGTATAAGGAAAAAGATCCCTTTCCAGCTGGCCTGCCGGAATTTCGAGAAATTGATCAAAAAATAAGGAGCCAATATGTACTGAGTCGGAAAATGCGCCCAGGTTATCAACGTAATAAAAGGCGCGCCAACCAGGTATTCGGTCATTCTTATGTCTTCAAATGTCCATCGCCACCATCCGATACCGATTGCTGAGGCTTCAACCGCATAACCAATGCTTGCTGCAACCAGCCCGGCCAGGAATAAAACCGCAAACAGGTATTTTTTACCGGGGTAGATCCTTTCGGCAATCCTATCCGCAATAAACCAAGCCAGGCAAAAGGTAAAAACCCAACCGAAGATAGCCAGGAGTGAATTTATAATTACGGAGGAATGACTTTTTAAAAATTCATACGGCATGGCCGGGTTTCTAAGCCATACCCCATTTATTTTCATCGGACCCTCTTTTAATGAGGCCACAAAGAAGGAAAAAAAGAAGAAGTTAAAGGCGGCCCTGGGCCCGTACTTATAATATGCAAAGTATATAAATGCGCCTATACTAAAAATACAAACCAGGATTGTAAAGATTAAGCTCATTTACCCCTTTTTAAACTGTCAATTTTTGATTTGTTAAAAACCGCTAAAATTATAATGGCCGATAAAATTATTGCTCTTCCATAAAATACACCGATTTCAGCTCCGAAAAGCCTGATTGTCCAGAGATAGACAAAAGGCAATATAAAAAATACCATTTTCCAGCTTTTATCCTTCCAGGCGGAAAACTCTATCAAAAAATAAGCAGCCAGAAACGGCAGGCAAAAATAGAACCCTTCCAGCCAAAGACGCCTGGGATGGCCGATTAAAAATATACCGTTGGGAATAACCGGAACAAACCATCTCTGCCAGGTAATCCCATTGATAAATTCTCCAACCGGAAAAAGGATAATGCTGATTGCAAGCGAACTTAAAATTAATGTCGGAAAAAGAAGTTTATTGTATCCTTTGAAAAAACTTAAAATTTTTTCGGCACAAAGCCAGCCAAGATAAAATAAGGCCATCCATCCCAATATAGTAATTATTGAAATAAGCGCCAGTAATGTTGTAGAAAAAGGCGCCGGTAAAACCGCAGCCCTATCCGCAAGGGTCAGGGAAAATAAATCCTGGCTAATATCCCTCCAGATCCAGAATAAACAATAGAAAAAGGAGAAAAAGAAGAAATTAAAGGCAGCCCGGCGGCCTCTGCGTAAACAACAGTCGCGCAGAAAAAAAACTAAACTAAGCGAAATAATGATTAAGGTTAAAAATAGTATTAACATCTTATTTAAAATAATATAGCTCTATCCCGTTAAATTCCAGGTTTTTTAAATACAGGCTTTTTTTACGCGCAGACATCCACTCCCTTAGTTCCAAAGAAACAAAAGGCAGGCTTGACCAGTCTGAACAAACCACCCAGACTCCCCCCTCTTCTTCGGCGAAACTATCCATATTCATCATTCTAAAACCAAGCTGTTGTTTAAGCCTTGACCGGGAGTATGGATCGCCAGAATCAAGCCGTCCTAAGGGGTCATCCAGATAAAGCTGGCTTTTAACTTCAACAGGGAAATAATAGTTAAACGAAGGCCAGCTACTGTAATGGGAGAGAATAACCTTATCCCCCTTATGAAAATACCGGCTGATATAGGCGGCCGCCTGCCGGAACTCCTTTTTTATTGAGCCAGCTCCCACGGTAGGAACAAAATTATCCTGGGTGTACTGGTTTTTTAAGGATACTGAAAACAAAATTGCCAGCAAAAATACAACCGCTGAAAAAAGAGCTTTTTTCTTAGAAATTTCCAACATCGCTGCGGATAAAATAATATAGTAAAAGAATGAGAAAAATATCAATGCCCGGTCTAAAAATAAAGGCCGGACGCTGGAAATCACCAGGGTCAGCGCGGGAATCAACAAGAAGCTAAATAACAAGGTGATATTCTCTCTGGCCTGGGGGTAATCTTTCCTATTTATTTTAAGAAAAAATATCGAAATCAATCCGGTTAGGATCAGCGCTGCCAATAGGACCTGTAAAAAAAGGTAATTTAAATTTCCGGAATAGAAACCAAAGGTAAAATTCTTAAATACTGTAAATATATTTTCCGAGCTGACCTTAGGTATCCAAAAATCCCCGATTACTCTGTCGATATGCTTAAAAGCAGCATACAACCAGGGGATAAAAAATAAAAAGATTAACCGTTGCATAAACAGCCATTTTTTTAATAAGCCTTGCCTGAGTTTCTGGGAATTAATTATTATAAAGATATTCTGAGCGAAAATATTTAAAAACCCGAAATAATGGGTGTATAGGCTAAGTACCGAAAAAAATACATACCATAGCCAAAAACTCCTATTGCCATCCTTTATGGCTTTGATAAAGAAATAAAGCGAAGATAAAGAAACTAAGAAAAACAGGGCATAGCTTTTTACCTCCTGGGCGTAATATACCTGAAAAGGCGAAACGGCTATAAACAAAGCAACCCATAAAGCCGTTGGTTTGCCAAAAATCAACCTGGCTGTTTTATACCCCAGGATAATGCAGCCCAGGCTAAAAAATAAGGAAGGGATCCTGGCCATTACATCACCGCTGCCTAAAAACAGCCAAAAATGCATAATCAGCCGGTATAACGGCGGATGTATGCCTTCAATGTTTATATTAAACAGCTGAATAAAGTTTTTATTCGCTTCGAATAAAAGGGCAGCCTCATCATACCACAAAGATTTAAAGCCTAGACCATAAATCCTTAGCAAGCACCCAAGCACAAAAATGGCCAATATCGCCCAATTACCCCTGTCTCTCATTGCCTTTAAATTATATTTTTTAAAAATTACCGAATCCATTTTTAATATTAAAATTTAAAAATATAAGAAAATGCCATTTTAAATCCTGCTTTAAGCTGATTGATAAACTGCCTGAAACTTTTTATGCTTGCAACAACCCTAATCAGCCGGCGGGGATCAAGGTAAAACCCCAGGTTAGCATCTTTAACGTAATTTAAAATAACTCCTGCGGGCATCCCGGACACTATTATCTCGGGGATTTTCTGGCCCTCCAGGATAAAACTACCCCAATAATCTTTTTTGCCAAGCCTTAGATGGTCCTGGTATAACTGTGTTGCGGGAATAACCGTAAGTTTGGAAAATTGGACAAAATCAAATCCGGCTTTTTTTGAAAATTGCACGCTATTACCAATGGTTTGCGGGGTTTCTCCCGGAGAACCCAGCATAAAAAAGCCAAAAGGGGAAATTCCTGTTTTTTTAGTCAAACTGACCACATCTTTTATCCGGTTTGGGGGTAAATAAGGCCTGCTCAGATTTTTTAGTATGGCTGGCTCAGTCGATTCTATGCCATACATGATCATCCTGCAGCCGCTGGCCGACATTTCTTCCAAAAGCTCCTGATCGATATAATCTATATGCGTCCTGATGGTCCAGGAAAAACCAAATTTTTTTGCCCTCATTTGTTGGCAAAGCTCGATTGTCCTTGCTTTATCCACGGTAAAAATGGAATCATAAAAATCAAGGTCCCTTATACCCAAACTGCGGCATTGCTCCATCTCTTCAATTACATCAGCAATCGGTCTTAATTGAAGATTACCGGGCAGACAACAATAAGCGCACCTGAATATACAGCCTTTGCTGGTAATGAAAGCGGTGAAATTTTTTTTAGAAGAAAACGGTGAGTAATATTTATGGTTCGGCAAAAGCTCCCTGGCCGGATGGAGCAATTTGATAAAATCCTCACCCGCTTCCCTGTCATTAATCACTGATTTTTCGTCCCTGCGGAAACACAATCCCGGTATACGGCTTAAATCTCCATTTTTACCGAAAAAATCCATAAAAAGGGGAAGAGTTACCCTGCCTGAACCTATGACAGCATAATCTATCTCTTTGTGGGCCATTACCTGCTCGGGAAAAATGTCGAGCAAAACTCCACCTGCAATAACCGGAATATTCTCGGCATTCTTTATCTGGCGGATCCAAGAGAGAATATTATGGAAAGTACTAGTTGTTAAGCTAAAACCCAAAAGGTCCGGAGAAAACCGTTTTATTTCTTCGCTGATTTTACCCAGCCCATAGTTTAAAATATTGCCGTCGATAATAGTAACTTCATGCCCCGCTTTTTTAATGATCGCTGCGGTATAAGCAAGGCTAAGCGGAGGATAACCGTGCATAATGTTGGAATATCCTCCTATCCCGAAAGCCTTCTCCTGGTAACCATATAGTTTAGGGTAAATTAAAGCTACTTTCATTTAAATTTATGCCCCTTAATTATATTCCGCCTGATAAAAATATAGCGGAATTTCTGGGTAATCTTTAAGCAAATTTATTTTCGGATATTTTTCCGAAGTGTTAAAATTAAGCCTGTTTTTCGAAATAAATATGTGGGCCGTATTAGGCGGAAGTTTTTTAACCTTTAAATCGATGAAATCAAATACATCATTATTTAGAAAACTGTCGCTTTCGTCGCCATCTGCATAAAATGCAATCTGGCCGGGCAAATACATCCATAGCCTGCGGATTATCTTATCGGTAACCTCGGCTCCGGGCACCACGCAAACTCTGGTGATTGCTTCTTTTTTTATATAACTGTTTAGCCATCCCGAAGCATCTTTAATAAGTATCTCTTCATTTTTTGATACATATTCTTGGCTAGACTCAGGCAATAACTGCAGCCTTCCCAGCTGGAATACCGTAATAGCTATCAGTATTGCGGCCAGTAAAAACCTAATAAAAAAATTATATTTTTTGGCCAGCAGGCTTAAGCCTTTAGCCGCAAATAATACGGCTAAAGGGGCAAGCGGCATCAGGATCCTTATTTCTCTACAAAACAGGCCTCCTGATTTAAAAAAATGCGCGGACTCAAGGACTATAAAAAAAGCGATTTGGGCCAAAAAACATATTCTAAGAGCCCTGTAAGGCTTGTCCTTTGAAACTGCAAACAATCCGATTATTGAAAGCAAAAATAAAGGGTGAGCGCCCATAAGCCTGAGTAAACTTAAAAAACCCGAAGGTAAAGCCAGGGAGTTAACCGGGAAATCCGTCGGAAGGTAAAAAATAAACTTTATAAAAGGGTGGCCAAAAAATAGCTTGTTGATCAGGACCCAGCAAGCTGCCGGGATAAAAAGAAAAACTAGGTATTTCAATCTGAGTTGTTTAAAAGTTAAAAATAGCCAGATAAAAACATATATCAGGCCTTCCTGCCTTATCAAAGGAAGCAAAGATACGAAGATAACCGATAATTTATATTTTTTAAGGCAGAACAGGTAAAGGGACAGCATAATAAAAAATGAATAGATTACCTCGGACAATACTGAAACCGACAGGATTAAATAAACCGGAAAACTGGCTAATAAGACTAAAGTTAAAAAATGAACTTTTTTCGGCAACGACAGAAGGACCATGAATTTATAAACCAGGAAAAGTATAGCGGATGAAAAAATTGTGTTCATTATCCTTAAAGACAGCATCCCGAAAGGCAGTAAACTGTGGAATAGCCCGGCTATCAACATATAGCCGGGTTTGCAGTAATAGTTCAGGATAACTGCGGGGTTAAAAGGTAAAGTTTTTACATGGCAATACCTGAATATATCATCTACATAATACAGGAAAAACCGGTCTATCCGGGCCGCCTGGCTGATATCCGACACAAACCAGGCTAGAGCTAAAAAGAAAACTTCGATTATTCCGATTAATAAAAAAGGGTAAGCTTTCGAAACCGGTTTATTCATCTTTGGTTTTTAAATAGTTCTTCAATAATAAAAACGCTCCGAATATAAGGTCGGGCAAAGAAAAGGTGCCTTTTAACAAATGCTTCAGGATAATCCTTGGCCGCATATAGAAACTGAACATCCCCTTCCTTTGGAGGTCAGTCAGCTCTCTCTTGGTTATAGCGCTTGAGCTATAGATTATTTCCCCGACCGAGCTTGACCAGTCATGCCAACTAGTGAACTTGCTGTCTATCTTATCGATATTTCCCATCTTATATTTATTTTCTTCGAAAAAAACCGAACCCGGGAAAGGCACAGCTATATTGAACTTAACCAAATCGCAATCCAGCTCTTTTGCAAATCTGACTGTCTGCGCGCAGGTTTCATTTGTATCGGAAGGAAGTCCCAGCATAAAAAGCCCGAGGCTACGGATATTATATTTTTTTGTATATTCCATCGCTTTACGCGCCTGTTCAAGCGTAGTCCTTTTATCTGTAGAATCAAGGACCTTTTGATTGCCTGATTCAAAACCGTACATGACCAGATAAAGGTTTGATTCTTTCATCCGGCGCATCAGCTGGTTATCAACCATGTCTACCCGGGTTTCTGTAAACCATTTTATCTTTTTATGCAGTTTTCTGCGGATAAATTCATCGCAAAATTCCAGCCCTGATTGTTTCGAGAAAGGAAAATAGGCATCGGTAAAACCGACATATTTCATCCTGAACCGGCTGTAAAGGAATTCGATTTCGTCTACCACCTTGGAGATCTTTCTGTAACGCGGTTTTTTATAAAATTTGTCCTGGGAACAGAACAAGCAATTATAAGCACAGCCCCTGGATGCCTGTACAGGCAGAACTAAGCTGTTATAAATACCAAGCATAGGATACCTTTTGTAGTAGTTTAAATCCAAACAGTTCCAGTCCGGATAAGGTAGCGAATCAAGGTCTTCCAGGATCTGTCTGTCTTTATTATGAAAGATCTTGCCCCGATCAAGATAACTTATCCCCTTGATGGTTTTTAAGCCCTGGCCTTTTTCTAAAGCGATTATGGTTTCTAATAATGACTCCTCACCTTCCCCTCTTACAATTATATCGGCACAGCCGTTTTCCAGCGTCTCATCTGTAAAGATAGTCGGATGGATATTGCCTAAAATTATATGGCCACTTAGACCTGCCTGCTTGATCAGCTTAACCAGCCTTTTTACATTACTCATGGCGGTAGTAAGGCAGGAAAAACCTATTATCTGGGGCGAGAAATCCGCAATTTTTTTAACTAATGCCTCGTTGCCTATGCAACTGGCATATTGGTCCTCTACCAAAACATCCAGGCCCCTGTTTTTTAACACCGCTGCCAACGAAGCCAGCCCGAGCGGAGGCAGCGGCGTGACCGAACGAAAATATGTGCTCGAACGGGCCAAGTCAGATAAAGGATTAATTAATATTACTTTCATAATAGTTTCTGTTTCATTTAAAATATTTAAACATATCCCCGGAAATAATACTTTCTAGGCAATCCCTATAGTTCTCCTGGATTATTTTATGTCTTAAGGGGTCCCGGATATTGACCGCTTTTTGCACAAAAGATCCGCAAACTGCACAATCCTGGCACGATTGGCTGCTGCAATCCTGCCTGATCAGTTTTTCCATGAAACCGTCTAATTTTTTATTGTCTATGTAGACGCAATTGTCGATTAGCCCGGCCAGTTTCCTTAGCTTAAAAACATTTACCTTAAAAGGCCGGAAGAAAAATCTTAACTTTTGCAATATCTCTTTCAATGAAAAACCGTTTTTAACCGGGCAGGGGAACAGATCCAGTAGGTTACCTTGGAAGGAACGGTCAGTATAAGATTTTACGATGGAAAGTATCCGCTGCGTACTCATTCCCCGGTCTATTATTTTAAAATAATCTATACCCAGCTCCTCATAACAAGCTACATCCTCCGGCCTAATCCATGTGCTGCGGATAAAATTCAAGGGGTTCATAAGCTGGTTATAACGGCACTGTATCCGGCAATAATCTATAATAAAACCCCTTAAGCGGTGAGATAGTTGCGAAGCATGAGAAGCTGAATTTGCATGTTGGCGATAAGCCGGGCATTTATGCAGGCAATTTGCATTGACGATAAGTTTAAGCTGGCAATTTATCTCGGCCCTAATTTTTTTAAGCAACGGAAAATCCCGGTTAGTGTCCAAATTAAGCAGGGTAATAGCCTGTGCTCCCAGCTCCTGCCAGTAACGGGCTTTTTCCACCGAATTTACGCCGGCCAAGGTCGAGATCTGAATCTTAGCTTCCGGAAAATACTTTTTGATAAGCCCGAATATGTAAGGAGAACTGACTGTTACCGAATCTACTCCGATATCTTTCATCCACTGAATAAGCCGGATTATCTGCCCTCTGCCTTTTAAAGTAAATTCCTTGTTTTCAAGGCAGCTACTGTTTAAAAGATAGTTGAATTCAAGCCCCTGGTTATGCGCTTTCCTGATATTATCCGTAATTTTCCTTTTGGAAATAAAAAGAGTCTGAAAAGAATGCTTGCCGCCTCCCACAAAATCAGCCGTGGTTTTACCGTAAATTTCCCGCACCTCAGGATAGTTGCCTAATGCCGGGATAAGATCGTTTTTTCCGTTAAAAGGTACAGATAGCTTCATTTAATTTTTAGCGGTTTTAGCAAAAAAATTACCGCAGTAGCTGCACGTCCGACATGATCCAAGATCGCATCCACCTTGCCTGAAATAATCCAAGAATCCGCCTAGTTTTTTATTATCTATGTATAAGCCGGGATCCCCGGGGCTTTTCGAAAGAAGGTCCATAAGATTACCCTCATAACCTCGATTAAAATATGCTTTCAATACCGTTGCTTGGCGGCTACCGCCTGGGTTGACTAATTTCAAGTTGTTAATTCCCATTTCTTCATAATAAGACAGGTCTTCGGGCCTTATCCAGCCTGAACGGACAAATTCTACAGGGTCCTTTGATTTTAAGTAACTGCAGCTTGGCAAATATCCTGTTTCTTTTTCCTGGGTAGGATCAAGCGAAAAATGCGAAATGCAGGCTGAATGATACATCCAGAAAGGACAGTCATTTAAACAGGAAAGATTAGCGATCAGTTCAAGTTCAGACTTGACCCCGCCACGGATCCTGGCTAGTAATTTGAAATTACGGTTCAAGCCCGAAACCGCCGATAAGGTTATCCTATCAGCACCAAGGCTACACCAGTATTCTGCCCTTTCGAAAGAATCGACTCCAGCTGAAACAGACACATAAACTTTTAACTTCGGGTAATTATATTTAATGAACTCCATAAGATAAGGAATGGATACTGTTACCCTGTCAATGCCATTATCGATTAGCCACAAAATAAGCCTTCTGATCTTTTTCTGCCCGTTTATAGTTAATTCAAGATTACCGAGGCAGGTAGAATCCATCAGATAATTAAACTTTAAGCCCTTGGATTTTAGCTTACTTAACAACCCTGCCGATTCCCTCCGGGAAAGCGCAGGCTGTGAAAAACCGAGGAAACCGCTGCCTACGCCATCAGGGTAAAAACTCCCGTATATTTCATCAATATTACCGGTTTTTACGGCAGCTAAAGTATTTTCTTCTACAATCGGAATACTGAATTTTATCATAAACGCCAGGACTTGAGGCGCGGCCGATGGATATTTAATACCCAGCCTACAAAAAATTTGGCCGCACCCGTAATATGGTAGAATCTTAAATTGCTTAATATTTTTTTCAGATATTTAAACCTGAAATAAAATTTAAAGTAAAGATTTGATCTTAAGCGCATTATTCCCTGGGCCGATATTTTTTCTGTGCTGATTACGGAATAATTCAACTCAAACCTGTCCCAGCCGGCATCCTCTAGCCATTTATTCTTGCTGGCCAATTCATATAATTCTGTGCCCGGAAAAGGCACCGCACAGTTAAATTGGACAAAATCAGGATTTATTTCGCACAGCAGCTTAAGCGTCTCTTTAGCCGTATCCCTGGTTTCTCCGGGTAACCCGAGGATTGCCTGGGCCAAAGTCCTAATCCCGGCTTTATTCGACCAGTAAAATGCCTTTCTGGTCTGCCCTACGGTTATCCCTTTTTTTGCCGAATCAAGTATACGCTGGTTACCGGATTCAACTCCATAAGCTATCCCGCAACAACCGGACTTTTTCATCAAAGCAAGCAAGGGGTAATCAACGGCATCAACTCTTGAATTTGCCATCCATTCAATTTTAAAGTTATTTTCCAGTATTTTTTCGCAGAACGACTTTACGAATTCCCTTTCAAGAGTGAAATTATCGGAAAGGATCGCAATATTTCTGATCTTTAACTTACCGGTAACTTCCCTTAACTCCATCATTATATTATCCATTGACCGCAATCTTAACTTGTTTCCGTAATAATTCTTTGTCTGACAAAAAATACAATTATGCCAGCATCCTCTAGAGGGAACGATAAAGGTATATTTTTTCCCGTTTGTGGGCAAACGGTACCGGCTTAAATTAAGCATCTCCCGCGCAGGAAAAGGTAAAATATCGAGATCTTCAATTAAAGGCCTGTCGGGATTATGAAAAATACGGTTATGATCTTTATACGAAAGTCCTTCAGTTCCCTTTAAATTTAAATTATTTTCCAAGGCTTCTGCCAATTTAAGGCTGGTAAGCTCAGGCTCGCCTCTGATTACCGAATCAAGACTCGATGTTTCAAGTGTTGTTTGCGCCATGATCGTAGGATGTAAACCTATTGCAGAGATATGGGTTGCCACCTTATTCTTTATCCGTTCTATAAATCTTACATCATTCGAAAAAGTCGGGGTGGTAAGCGGCGTGATTATCAATTGAGGATTTATTTTTTCTATTCGCCGAATTAATTTGCCCAGGGTTGGTCTACTTTCTGCCATATAATCGATTAGTTCCACGCAAAAACTGTTTTTACGCAATAATGAGGCAATATAGAGCAAAGATATCGGTACCATCAGATAATTAAATGAAGATACTCTCTGCTGGCACCTGCCTTCCCGATTAAATTTTATTGAATCAAGGCGAGGCAGATTCAATAAGAGAATTTTAAACATTCCGATCCTTAAGTTAAGAAGAGGGAATATAGAGGTCTAAACCTACTATATCTGATTTGCCTATATAAACCACTGACTCTTCGGATGCATCCTCGGCAAGAGGCGGTTTTTCTGAATCCCAAACCGTGGCTATTATAATTGATTCACCGACACCAGCCGGGACTGATAAAAAATATTCTCCCGGTTTCGACAGGGTGGCTACAGACAACGGCCCCGAAGGATAATAGTTGCGGTTACGCAAAGAAACCTTGATCAGCTCAGAACTATGCCCTTTAAAATAAATTTTTCCCGAAATTTTTATTACCGGACCGCTATAACTGTCGATAAATGGTTTCCCGATTACGGGAATAAAAAAAAATGTCTGTATTTTATTTAATATCGGCTGGTCATCTACTAATAAAGAACCCTGCGTTAATTTAACATTTTTGGGTATTTTATTCGAAACCCATTCCCTGGCATAAGCTTGGATATTCTTTTGGGGAATAAAAAAATCACCTTTTATAATGCTGACAAGGGAAGGAACGAGCAAAGCCAGGGAGATGGATAAAAGGGCAAAACTTTTTAGCTTGACGGGAAAATTAATTCTTTCGGAAAGATAAGTTATAAAATAAGCCGCTAATAAAGCTAAAAATGGCACTATCGCAACAATCCAGTGGGAATAAGCCTCGCTGGCCTGGCCGTAAGATAAATAAAAAAATAAAGGGAAACTTGAAAGTAATATTCCGGCTTTACTTCTAAAACAAACGGCTATTCCCGCCAAAGCAAGAGGTAAAATTGTCCGGTCAGAGTTAAAAATCATCTTAAAATAACTTATATAACCGTTTTCCGCAAGGCTACCCGCTGAAAAAGCGGGTTGAAAGAGTCGAGAAGAATTCCAAATGAATTTTTGGATAAATATACGGAAATTGCCTAAAATTGCCGGGTTCAAAAGGATAAATACCGTAATGGCCACAGCCAAAGTAAGTAATATTTTTTTTGAAAAAATTACCCTTATCGTCCCCTTGGCTTCTTTTTCATGGAAAAAATGGGCGATAAATAACGTAGGGATGAGCATCAACTGCTGAAAGTGAATTGAGCATCCTAATCCCATAATTAACCCCGCAAAAAAATAATCTTTTAGGCGGCCGGATACAAAAATATTCCAGATAAACAGGAAATTCAGCATGATAAAAAAGGAGCTCGGTACGGTATTATAAAGAAACCTCGATTCTTTCAGGTAAAAGAAATTAAAAGCTAGAAATGCCATTGCTATGATCCCTGTTTCGGCGTTCTTGATCTTCTTTCCGGCCTTATAAACCAACAGTATAGTCGAAGCGCTAAAAATGATTACAACTATCCTGCCCAAGGCCATAAACATCGGTAGGTTATTCAATCGCAGGCTGTCAAAATCTAGCACCGATTTAAAAATGCCAAAGAATCTGCCAATTAAAAAAACTATCCATTCGGCGCAAAAAAGGACTAACTGGAACAGATTAGGATAAAAAACATACTTTTCGGAAAAATCGGAGACACAAGTGAGGCTCCTGTTCCAAATCCAGATCGTCTCGGAAAATAATTGGGGGTTTTGAAAATAGATATTGTATAACCTTAAAAATAAAGCCGCGGCAAGAATAAACAGCGGATATATAGTTTTTTCATTTAATATCTTCATAGCTTATGTTTCCTTGCGTCATATATCCTTATTACGGAATGATAAAGAGGGTGATACATCGAATGCCGCGCCGGCCGGGGTATAACTGGTTTAATTTCTTTTACCAGCGGAAAATTTCGGTTGATATAATCGTAAAGCGCCATTTCACTTGCAGGCCTTCCTGATATGCAGATAACTATGATATAATCCGGGTGATTCTTGGAGAAAAAATCAGTATAATCCTTTTTTTCTCCCCATTTAATCGCGTCTATTTTATAACTTTGCCCAATATCGACAATACCAATGGGGTTAGCGGGGCTAAAGACATCCAGAAGAAGCCTGCTTTCGGGGGCAATGTTTTCCCTAATCCAGTTTCTAGCCATAATTCTTGTATCCGGCTGATTGACCCAATCCATATAATAAATGGTTTTTTGGATGGTCGGCAGAATAAAGCCGAAAACCGCCAAAACCATAATCCAGGTTCTGGCTTTGCCAAAACCAAAGTTACCGGCAGCAGTTATTAACCCCTTTAAAAATCTGGCAGCTAATATCAAGGCAAAAGGAATAAGGGGTAAGGCATAATGAGCGGGATTATTCCTAGAAAACCCCATTATTATGTAATATAAAAACGGAAATGACAAAATCAGGAAATTTTTTTTTGAAGGGCGGATAATACTTTGGATTAAACCGCATATCGATAAAATCAGGATTCCCTGCCCTAAAACTTCAGAAATAATCAAAGGATAGCGGATCCAACCAAGGTAATCCGCCATCCTTAAATGAAAACCGTATCTAGCCCTATAAAACTCTCCTTTTAAATCGCTAAGAAACGCAGGAAAATCAAGAATAATAAATGGGTTAAAGACAAAAAAACTTAAAATAGCCGTGGATACGGTCAAGATCAGGTTTTTATCCATAAAATGTTTTTTGTCTTTAAGGCTGAAAAAGTGGGCCGCAAGAAAAGGGGCGATAATCAAAACCGCATTATATTTTGTTGCGGTTGCCAGCCCGATAAAAATCCCTATCAAGATGTAAACCGACTTTCTTCTATCCCCTGAAAATAACCTACAGATGGATAAAAAGGACAACAGGACAAAAGTACACATAAGCGTATCCGGCTTAAAAGTAAAAGACCAGGCCAAAGACATCGGCTCTAGCGCTAAAAATAAAGCGGCAATCAGGGCTGTATAATGGTCAAATAGCTTTTTGGCTATCAAGTATAAAAGTACAATATTGACCAGGCCAAAAGTAACCATAACCATCCTACCTAAAAATATGTAAGCGTAATAATCCCCCAAACCGAAAAAGACGGATATTGCGGGTAAAAAAATCTTAAAACAAAAAAATAACGGAAAGAAAAAATAGTAGATAAAACCTGGGTAAATAAAATCATGCGGGTTAGGGCCGGAAAACTTTAGGTTGAGGATAATATTATTGACCAACCCTTCTTCTATCTGGATAAAAAACGGCAAGCCGTTAAGTACGCCTTTTAACCGAATAATTGCGCCTAAAGTTATAATAAACAGCAATAATAATTTTATGTTTCTATTCTCAGTTGCAAACATATTCGAAAAGCTTGGCTCCCATCCGTAATTTTTTCTTAAATTCTTTCGGTAGAGAAGGCTTGGCAAGGGCCTGAATCAAATAAGCTGGCCTGAAATAAAAACGCCTGTAAGCCTTTTTTAGAAGGCGGCATAGTTCATCCTCCGGTAAGAATTCCTCCCAATAGCATAGCTTGGCTTCAGGAAGCGGCTTACTAGCAAACTCCCTCCAAAAATCACTCTTGAAAATATTATTTTTTAAGCCGTCCCTATAAAGCTGCGTATCCGGAAAAGGCATGGTGATAGAAAAATGGACATAATCGGGGTTTAATCTGACGGCAAAATCTATGGTTTCTAATACCTGCTCTTTGGTTTCTGTGGGTGAGCCGATCATAAAATATGCCAGAGTTTCTATTTTTGCCTTTTTGGCCATCCGGAAAGCCTCTTCTACCTGGCCAAGCGTAATGTTTTTATTTAAGGCATCTAGTACCGTTTGAGTCCCGGCTTCTACCCCGAACTGGATCCTGGAGCATCCTGCCGCTTTAAGCCTTTCAAGCATTAAAGCGTCGACACTATCTACCCTGGTCCTTATGCTCCAGTTGATCTTCAGGTCCTTCTTTACAATTTTATCGCATATTTCAAAGGTCCTTTGCCGGTTTAGTGTAAATACATCATCAATGAAAAAGATATCCTTTATTCCCAAGTTAAAACATTCTTGCATCTCGGCTACTACATTGTCGCAGCTTCGAAAACGTATGTTTTTACCCATATAGGAATGATAACAAAAGGTGCAATTATACGAACATCCCCGGCTTGAAATCATCGTAGTAGATACGGGATAAAGACTTAATTTATTATAATAACTCCCTAAATCAAGGGCCTTTCTTTCGGGAAAAGGAAGGATATCCAGGTCCTCGATCAGGCTTGCCGACCTGGTTTTGATAATCTTGCCTTCGGCCCGGTAAAAAATACCGTTTACTCCGGATAAATCGGTTTTATCTCCAATGGCATCGGCTAATTCGGTAAAAGTTATCTCCCCCTCTCCAGCCACGATTGAATCGACATTGGGATTAGACATAGTCTCTTGCGGATAAATGTTCACATGGGGCCCGCCGAGGTTAATATGGGTACCTGGATTAATTTCTTTTATTTTTCGCGCCGTTAGAAATACATCCAGTAAGTTGAAAGTACTGGTATAAATCCCAACCATATCCGGTTTATTTTTTGGAATAATATCTTCTAATTTTATTTCGGCATTGCTTGTGTTTAAATCGATAACATCTACTTGATGCCTGGATTGTTTTTTTAAAAAAGCTGCTATATATAAAATCCCAAGAGGCGGAAGCGATTTCACTTCCCTGTCAATTTCATCAGGGAAATTAGATTTAATTATTTGCTTGTGGCAAGGATTTATAAGCAATATTTTCATACATTATCTTAGAAAGCTAACTAAATATCTTACCCGAAATAAGGCTTTCCAGGAACTTTCCATAATTTTTAAGCAGCTGGTTATAGGAATCGGTGTTTAATATTTTTACGGCATTTCCGGCTGTCCGTGAACAATAACCGCACTCCTGGCAGGATTTTATGCTACAATCGCCGTTCTTTAAAAAATGCTCGATAAAACCGTCTAAAGCGCGATGGTCGATATAAAGTCCCGTTTCACCTATAAGCTTCCTGGCCTCCATAAGTTTATACATATTCACAGAAAAAGGCCGCAAGAAATAAAGAAGCTTACGGAAAGTATTTCTTTTACGCATAACAAAGGTTCTGGTAGGGTCGGAAAATAAATCAAGGAGGTTACCTTCGTGCCTGCGGCTTACATAGGCATCGGAAATCCTAATTATTGTATCTGTGGACATTGTCCTATTGACTAGCTTAATTCTTTCGATGCCAATTTTTTCGTAATAATGTAAATCTTCGGGCCTGATCCATCCTGAGCGGATGAATTCTGAGGGATCCTTAAGCCTCAAATAACTACACATTATAAAAGGATAATCTATCGCGAATTTTTTGTTAAAAAAACCTTTTTGTGAATCATGGGAACTGATATTGCCATGATAAAACCAGAAGGGACAGCTTTTCAAGCAATGTAAGTTTGCTATAAGCTGCAGTTCGCATTTCAAATTTTTTTTCAAAGACTCGAGCAGCCTAAAGTCGCGGTTTACTCTATGCACGGATAAAGTAATCCTATCAGCTCCCATATCCTGCCAGAATTTGGCTTCTTTGACTGAACTTACCCCGGCCTGCGTTGAAACCGACACGCTAAACCTGGGAAAACGCGCTTTGATTAACTGCAAAAGGTAAGGTACCGAAACCGTTAGGCTGTCTACTCCGATATCGTTAAGCCAACCCAACAACCTATTTATCTCATTCTGGCCTTTTCTAGACCACTCCATATTACCCAGGCAGGTACCATTTAATAAATAATTAAACTTTAGGTTATGATCGTGGGTTTTCTTGACATATTTCCTTACATGCTTTTTTGTTATATATGGAAGGATAAAAGAAATCCTGCCCCCGCCAACTGCATCCCTGGCTAGCTTGGCATAAATTTCATCAACTTCGTTTTTATTGATCTTTTCCAGAAGCGAAAAATCCCAATTTGTGGGGGCGGAAATCTTCATCTTCTTCCCTCTAATCTTACTTGGCGACGCATTTATAAATCCTATGCGGCCTATTATAATAATAGCCGTAAAGATTATAATAATTATAGGCCGGTGCCGAAATAGCCGGACGAAACTCTTTAGCTATTTTAAAATGTCTCTCTAGGTAAATGTAAAACTCCCTGAAGGTTAAAGCAACAGGAAGATCAGGATCGATAATTACGTAGTCGATTTTATTTTTGTTAAAGAAATCATCCGGATTAATAGATTCAAATTCAAAAAGCGAGATCTCTCTATAATTTTCCGGGCCAAATATATCCCTGCGGGAATCGTGTAAAACTACGCTGCCTTTTTTGATATTCTCCCTGGCCCATCCGTAAAAATCCCGATAGATATCCTTCTGGGAAATCCATTCAAGAAAATGAACCGAACCGTAGATAGAAGGCAGCGTAAAAATAAGAGTCAAAGCAAATAACAAGCGGCTTGATCTTATTATTTTTAAATGGAGAAAGTCAAGAAAAGAAGCGGATAAAAAAATCATAAAAATTACCAAGGGCAGCAGAAAACTAATATCGAACCTGCGAAAATTACCTAGAAAAATATAATCAGAAATAATAAACGATAAAATTAAGAGATCTGTTTTACTGCGCCTGAATAAACCCAATAATAATCCAGATATCGATAACAGTAATAAGCCAATTCCCAGGGCACTCTTTAGGCCAAACAAAGAGGCCAACCATCCTGCCTTCTCTAAATCTCCACCGGCATAATATATGCGGGAAAAGGATTTATCAAAAAGAATCGGGAAATTGTAGGATATTCCGGCAATAAATCTGTCCCAATGAATTAAAACCGGTATAGAAACGACAAAGATAGCTGCCAACATAGCCAGAATCCCCGACAATAAATACCGCCCTGTTCCTTTATTTCCGGCGAAGTAGTGGGCAAGAATAAATGGGATTACGGTTAGGCCGCCTGAATATTTAGTGGCAACTGCTAAACCGATAAATACGCCGCAAATAATATACTCTTTCTGCTTGGCCTCCTGCTTAAATATTCTGGCAATGTAGAAAAAGGCCAAGCAAATAAAAAAACTGTGCGTGGCCTCCGGGAGGGCTTTAAAAGATTCAACTATTGGCAGAGGCGCCAAAGCTAAAAATAATGAAGCGATAAAAGCGATTCGATTATTAAATAATTTTTTGGCCGTAAGGTAAACTAAAAATACCGAGGCTGAGCCCATTGATACGGATATAAGCCTGCCCAGCATTAAAAATTGCGAATAGCTATTGTGAAAAAAGGCAAGGAAATCCGGAAACTCTCTAAACCACCCAAATAAAAAACCTAATCCATAATAAAGCTTACCAACAAAAAACACTATCAGCATATATAATGGAAGGTGTTGTTTGGGGAAAGGATCGCTGAAATAATCGGTCAGGATTTTATTGATGAAATTGGTTTCATTAAAGAATGTGCCATCCTGCAAATGATGCAAAGAACCGATAAGCCTTAAAATAAAAGCCAGGGCAACTACAAGTAAAATTATTATTCCGTTTCTATTTTTAGCCATAAATTTTTGATTATCCATAAGTATATACTAATCTAACTTTTTAAGTCAGCAGCCTATCTATTTTACCATACCTTTTAAGGAACTATGGTATAATATTTTTAAATTTAACCGGTTTAAAGGGATTTGACGCCGATGACTAGATTTTCCGGACGGACCAATGCGTTTTCGATAGATCTTGAAGAATGGTACCATGCCGAATTAATCAAAAATGTAAATTCCTCAAAAATAAGCCGGATAGAACCACCAACCTCTGATTTATTGGTCCTTTTAAAAAAATATGATACCAAAGCCACTTTTTTTATAGTAGGCAAGGTTGCCGAAGATAACCCCGAATTAATCAAAAAAATACATGCTGCTGGCCATGAAATAGCCCTTCACGGATATACCCATTCCAGGCTTTGCGAAATCGGCCCGCAAGGCTTCAGAGCGGAACTAAAAGAATCTATCCGGATTTTAAAAGGGATCTTGAGCGAAGATTTACAAATAAAAGGTTACCGCGCCCCCAGCTTCTCTTTGAATCAGAAAACCCGCTGGGCAGTAGATATCCTGCAGGAATTCCGGATAAAATACGACTCCAGCGTTTTTCCGGCAAGAAACTTTCTTTACGGAGAAAACGGTGCCCCGATAGATATCTACAAAATAAGCAGCAGAGACATAAGAATCCCCGACGAAACAAGCGGATTAATAGAATTCCCGATTACTGTCTTTAGTTTAGGTAGATTGCGCTTGCCGGTATCGGGAGGTTTTTACTTAAGGCTTTTACCGGTTAGCCTGCAGATAAGCCTGCTGAAACTGGTTAATAAAAAAAGGCCGTTTATAATATACCTTCACCCCTGGGAATGCTTTAAAGACACCCCCAGGGTTAAATTAAGACCTTTATATCATTTTATAACTTACCATAATATAAATTCAACCCTTAAAAAGATAGAACACCTTTTAAAAAGTTTCAAATTCGACCGGGTTGATAATATTTTAGGAATCTAAATATATGAATGTACTGGGAATTTCAGGATTAGGAGTAGATCCGGCAGCCTGCCTTGTCAGGGATGGCAAGCTTGTAGCCATGGCCCAGGAAGAACGTTTTAACCGCCTAAAAGGCTCATTCGGGCTTCTTCCCCAAAAGGCAACCCTTTTTTGCCTTGAATTCGCAGAACTGACCCTCGATGAAATTGACAGTATCGTCTTTTCCTGGGATGTATACCGCTATAAATTCCAGATGCCCTATTTTTTCTTAAAAACTTACCTAGAACGAGCGCCTAAGTTCCAAGCCGGCTCCTTTATGCCGACTTTAGCAGAACTCTTAAAGTATCGCCCGGCCAATGTTAAAAATGCAATCGCTTCCATGCTGCGTCAATCAGGCTTAAAGGGAAAAATACCGCCGATTGAATTTATCCCACATCATCTTGCCCATGCAGCAAGCGCATTTTATTTTTCCGGTTTTGATAAATCGCATATCCTAGTTATTGACGGAAGCGGTGAAGACAAATGCACTACTGTTTTTAAAGGCGATGGCCTTGAGCTTAAGGAAGAAAAAAGCTTTAAGATACCTAACTCACTGGGCTGGTTCTATCAAAGCATTACTGAATTCCTTGGTTTCCTGCCGAATATGCACGAAGGTAAAACCATGGCCCTTGCCTCGTATGGGAAATATGATAAAGAAATATTCTCAAGTCTAAGAAAAATGATCTCCTGCGACGGTAAAGGAGATTACCGCTACGATGCCAGCTACAGCTTCTTGGGTAAACATGTAAATGGAAAAGTTTTTAGCGAAAAAATGGAAACCTTGTTAAAAAATAAGCGCGGCTATCTTGGGCCGATAGAACAGGCCCATAAAGATATAGCTTTCGCCGGTCAAAAAATACTCGAAGAAATAGCAATTTCCCTGGTAAAAAGTATAAGCGGGCTGGCTGGATACAATGGGAATATCTGCCTATCAGGGGGAATAGCCCAAAATTGTAAAATGAATGGCACGATTGCCGGCCTTAATTATGTAAACAATATATTTATACCGCCTGCTCCCAATGACGCAGGCGCAGCATTAGGGGCAGCACTTTATTTCTCGAAAACAAAAGGGTATGGACAGAAATTAAGAACCGAGCATGCTCAATGGGGCCCAGAATTCTCAAACAGTAAAATAGAAGCAATGCTTAACGGTTTAAAAATAAAATATGAAAAACACAACCAGATTGAAGAGGTTACCGCAAAGCTTCTTGAAAAAGATAAAATCGTCGGATGGTTCCAGGGGCGCATGGAAATCGGGCCCAGGGCATTAGGGGCCAGGTCAATTTTAGCCAATCCCCAAAAAAACTGGATGAAAGATAAAGTAAACCTGATAAAAAACAGGGAATCCTGGAGGCCTTTCTCTCCTTCCTTGCTTTACGAAGACAGGGAGGAATATTTAGATAAACCCAAAGATTCTCCTTTTATGGCTTTGGCTTTTGAAGTGCCTGAAAAGATAAAACTAAAGATACCTTCTGCGGTACATATAGACAATACTGCCAGGGCCCATTTAGTCAAAAAAGAAGTCAGCCCGCGATACTGGAGGCTTATTAATGAATTTAAAAAACTTACCTCAACCCCTGCCCTCTTAAATACTTCTTTTAATATACAGGGAGAACCTATAGTCTGCACCCCTCAAGAGGCGTTAAAGACATTTGCGGCTAGCAAAATTGATTATCTGGTAATGGAGGACTTCTTGATTTACAGGTAAACTTTAGGGGACAATCTTTTTTTACCGAAGGATATCTTTACGGAAACTAAAAAAGAAAATACTATATTAATAAAGAAGTCTATAATTCCGGGGCGCCTGGTTCTTTTCCGGTAATAAGGCACCATAATAGAATAGCTATTGTCGACTTTATATTTTAAAAGGCTGGCAATGATAGCTATTTCACTGGCGCACGAATACCTATAGCCGGTATAATAATTCAAAAGATCAGGTATAAAACCGATTTTCATCATTTTAAAACCCGACTCAATGTCTTCAAATTTAAACCTGCCGACCAGAGAATTAAGGAACGAGATTAATTTATTCCCGATAACCCTGTATAAAGGATAATTCTCCAGGTTCCTTTTGGCAATCAATACTTCGCAGTTCTTGCCGGTAAAATAAACTTGCATTTCTTTTATAGTCGAAGGATTATGCTGGCCGTCAGCGTCTATAGTCACCAGTATATCCTGGCAGTTAAATTTTCCGGATTCATATTCTGTTTTGATAAATCCAAAACCCTGCAGCAAAGCTTTAGCCATCCCCCTGTTTTTTTTAAAAAAAATGTACTTTATGTTTTTTCTATCCCTCATCCAACCCGATATCAGTTCACCGGTTCTATCCCCAGACCCGTCATTGATAATAACTATATAATCGGTCTGCGAAACTAAACGGTCTAAAAATCGGATGATATTCGATTCTTCGTTAAAAACCGGTACCAGGGCTATAAGCATTGATTTATTTAGATTAATTTATGAATCATACCAAGCCGGCTTCTTAAGCCGCATAAAACCGGTGACTCCTTCGAACTTCTTTCTTCTTAAAATTATATCCGTAATTTCCAGAAAGATCATTTTCATTGTATTGCGGAAAAACCACCAATAAAGTTCTCTTTTATGCTTGTATGGAGAGAATAATCCGCGGAACAGCCAATGGGGACGGCGTAATATATACCGTTTGTTCAAATCCATATTTAACCTGGCCAGTTCATCCAGCGATAAACCGCTTGTAGAGCGCATTATCGGAGTAGACCAATCATATTTGCTGAAATCTTTTTCTGCTAAAAGATCGTTTTTCTTGGCTTCTTCATAAAGATATGTTCCCGGAACAGGCGCAACGGGGTGGAAAGCCGGATAATCAATATCGATTTCGACGGCGTATTTTACCAGATTAAGCATCGATTCTTTAGTATCGTCAGGCAAGCAGGTAACAAAAGTACCTTGCCTGAATACCTGTGGGTATTTATGCTTAAAAACAAAGAAAACTTCTTTTACTAGGTCGCGTGTATAAACAGATTTTCTAAGCTTCCTCAGGTCTTCTGTGCAGCCTCTCTCCACTCCGATAAGCGGATGGGTCAGGCCTGCGCGGACCATTTTATTTAATACTCCGGCTTTTTCGTCCCTAAGCAAGTAGTCCGCCCTTAAAAAAGCCCACCAGTGAAGATCCTTATAGTTTCTCTTAAGTAGCCCTTCACAAAAATCGTCTGTCCATTTTAGGTCTACGTTAAAAGTCGGATCGGCCCAAATGATATATTTCCGGTTATATTTCTTATAAGCGATATCCAGCTCTTCCAGGGTCCTTGCTACGCTTTTGGTCCGATAGGCCGGAGAAACATCTAGCCTGCCATTTTCTATGTCTGTTTCCAGATGCCTTCCCCAAAAGGTCCATAAAGAACAGAAGTTACACCTGTCCACGCATCCCCGGGAATGTTCTAAAGTGACACTCTGCGGCCAGAGATAGCCAAAAGGGGAATATTTACCCATGGGCATCAGATCATATGCCGGCAAGGGAAGCGAATCAAGATCTTTTACTAAATCCCTGGCTGCGGTCCTGATTATCCTGTTATTAACCTTATAAGCAATTCCTTTTACAAGCGAGGTGTCTTTTCTTTCTTTAAGGGCCCAGATCAAATCTACTATGGTTTCTTCACCCTCGAACCTCACGATAAAATCAATCGGAAATTCCGTTAGGCTTTTTTCGACCATCCAGGAAAAAAAATGGCCTCCGGCAACCGTAATTACCGAAGGGTCTATCTCTTTGGCTAGCCTAAACAACCTTACTGCCTCATGACAGTAAAGAGCTTCTTCGCCCGCTCCGATTATATCAGCCTTCTCTTCCTTTAATATCCTGCTTAGGCTTAACCATCCGATCTTAAGTGGCGGACAATCAATGATCTTGACCTGGATATCGGAGATCTTTTCCCTAATAGAAGCGGCTAAACAAGGCAGGCCTAAAGGCAGAAGGAAATTATCAGATTCGTTTATAAAAGGCCAAAGGAATCTCGGCGGCCTGATCAGTAAGATTTTTTTCATTTCTTTTTAAATAAAATTTTGGTTTTAAAATAAAGCCGGTAGATCAACCTTAGAACTCCCAGCTTTGCTTCACGGATGAAAAATCTAGCGCTTAGTTTTTTTAAAAAGTATCTGCCTTCTTCAGGAAGGATTACCAGGCCTACTTTTATATTGGGGGCTATTGCAGTAGGAATATCCTTCTCAATACATACCTCATATATTTTTTTAAAAATCGGCGCCATTACTTCAGGTTGCGGCGGGTCCAGGTTTTCAAAAGCTGTTCCTAGGCAGGGCCTAAAAATACAGACTGTGGTCACTGCGCCAATTTCTGCGAAATTTTCAATAGCCTTGATGGTATCTTCCGGAGACTCTAACCCTGCAACTATTTCTCCCGCTACCCTTCCTTTACCGAATAGTTTAACGCAATATGCTATAGCTTCCAGGTACCTAAGGCGTCCAATATAACGGCTTTTACCGGGGCAAACATGCTTAAATTGATCAGGATTGAAAATTTCCAGGCAGAAAGAAACATGGTCGACCCCCATTTTCTTTAAATTCCTGTATTTGGATAAATCGGGCGCCGGCGGGCACTGCGCCCCGACTAAAAGCCCGGTCCTGGATTTTATTGCTTCGATATAGGGCGCCAAAATATCCAGCTCTTCCCCAAAAAGAAAACCTGTATTAAAGTGGACGAAGCTGATATGTTCTTCTTTTTGAGCTGCCTTGACCGTTTCTAAGACTTCTTCTACAGTCTTTTCGCATTCTTCGGTATTACCTACATTTAATCCCACCGAACAAAACTTACAATTTAACGCAGGTTCCATTTTCCAAAACTGACAAACTTTCGTCGGATAAACTCCCAGGTATGTACCCTGCATCACACCGATACGCGACATAGGTTTGCCGGTAGAAGTCAGTAAGTCATAAAATTTCGGTTTTCGCGGCAGCTTCACCTTGCAAACAAAAGCTTTATTTTTTTCAATAAAATAAGAATTAGCTTTTTTCAATAAAACATAGGGTGTTTTCTCGACAAAATGCTCGACAACCGGAACGTTCACATAAATATTACCGGCCAAAACCAGCTCCAAACCGCTGCCTAAACCACCCCGAGTGCGTAATATAGGGCGGGCATCTGCGGATAAATCACAGCTTGAATCGATTTTGATCCCTTTGCAAAACAATTCTAATTTTAACCAACCGGGATTAAATTTCATATTTTAATCAAATAGGCAACGGCAAAACCTACCTGGCCTGCGATCAGCATAAAATACATGTGGAGCCACGAGGCATGATTTTTTTCCAAAGTAAGAGAGCTTGGATCTTGCTTAATTAAACGGGCTGTATATAAACCCCAAACTGCCAGGAGCACAAGCGGCAGGGTAGTCGGCCGGATTATCCCTGCCAAAACTCCTAAAGGGATCAGTATAAACGGCATATAAAAGAAAGGAGAAATGATCTGTAAAGTTTTCCGAACTCCGTAAACAACTGGCAATGTCTTTATTCCAAACCGGCTATCCCCCTTTATATCGCTAAAATCTTTTGTAGTTGCGGCACCGAACAAAAACAAAGCGAAAATCAAACCGATAAACCAGGGTTCCAACCGGAAAACAGGCTGGCTTACGCTCCAGCCGGCGACAATCAAAAACATCCCCCGGGGTAAAGCTATAAAAATATTGCTGAAAAATGTAAACCTTTTAGCTCTAATCGGAGGAGCCGAATAACAAAAGGAAATAACCGCTGTTATCAAAATAATAATGAACAATTTTAGGTTAACTAACCAGGACAAACCCAGGGCTGTTAAATAGAGGATGCAAGAAAAAGTTAGTATCCCTACCTTGGATATCCTTCCTGAAGCATAAGGCCTGAAAGGTTTGTTTATTTTATCTATTTCCAGGTCGAAATACTGGTTGACTACATTAGATGCTCCATTTAACAAGGCAGCTGATAAGGCCCCTATAAGACAGTGATAGTTTGGCAATGAGCTTGAAGCAATCACGCTGGCTGAAAAAAAACCTATCATCGGCGCGATCAAAGTAAAAGGCCGGATCAGTTCAAGGTAAACCTTCGGGTTAATTATGGCAAGATTCATCGTCAATGGTAAACCGAGGGAAGAATTAAGAGCTTACAAAAAACTACCTTTGAAAAACTATACCCTGGACATCAGTTGCCCCTATATCTATATCCTGGCAAAAAGGAGGCTCTTCGTTTTGCAGCCTGAAAAAGCAGATTACCGAGGGCCCCAGATTCGCGGGTAGATCCAGGTTAAAATAAACCACCTCTCCCGAATAATCAATAATTGTTTTGGCTGCAAGCGGAGGGAAATCTCCGCGGTATTTTACCTTTTTTTGAGCTTCTTTGGTACTGATATTAATTTCGATCTTCCCAGAATATCCCGGGGAGTTAATAGTCCCGGAAACTTTAACCGTTTCCTTACTTTGGTTTTCTACCTCTGCTTTTGGCTGCTCTAAAGACAGATAGACTGTCTTTTTGCTTTCTTTAGCAACGTTAACTTCGCTTTCTGCCTTAAACAACATGTTGCTTGAGTTCTTGCCGATCAAGCTTAACTCTACAATACTTTTACGGGGCACAGAAAAACTATGCCTAGTCCAGAATTCGTTTTTATCCCTATCAATTATAAATTTTTTTGTGTCCAGGCTGCTGCCAGAAATATCTTTAATAAAACAGGTGGCCTGGTATGAATTAACTGTGTCATCGGAACAGTTGACCGCTAAAGATATAGTTGCTTCATTAGGGCCCAGGTCACAACCGGTAATCAAGAATAAGATCGCTGCTAAAAACAAATTTTTTTTATGCATCTTAACCTCCTTTTTTAAGGAAATTACCTAAAGATTTCTTTTCTTAAATACTTTATAAGAATGATTGTAAATAGTGCCGTAAATGCTAAAAAAATCTCGACGCGGAGTAGGATATATTGGGCTGAATTCCCGTATTAAAGTAAATTCATTTTCAATATAGCTATAGAACGGCTTTAGGCCCTTAGGCAAAGCGCGAGTCACATCAATTATAACATAATCAAATTCATTATTATTAAAAAAAGTTTGCGCCTTCAGCCCTAGGCGCCAATCAATAAAACTAATCCTATATGGCAGTTTTTGATTACAGAATAATAGCGGCTCAAGCTGGCGCGACCCGCTTAAGTCGTCTGCGTCCATTAAAACAGAGCTGTCCGGAGGTATGTTTCTTAATATCCACGACTGGGCTTGCCCTTCGGCCGAATCCTGGGAAATCCAATTTTTGTAATAAATAACTTCATTTAAAGACGGCAGAATAGTAACAAAAAACAGCGGGTAAATAATTAACCGTTTTTTAACGGCCGGGCAAAGTTTAAAAGCCTGTATTACGAAATCGCAGGCCAAAAATATCATAAAGGGGACAATCGGCAAAATATATTCGATTAAAGAATCATAAAAATAACCTATAAATAAATAGTAGGTTACCGGGAAAATCAATATAAGCATGCCTTTCCTATTTCGCTTGATCAGCCTGAAAAATAAACCCAATATAGATAGCACAAATATGCCGGGCCCTAACCCATAGAATAAAGAATTAGGGTAGCTTAACCACCCCCTGGCCCGAGCTAACGCCTGATAAACAGTGTTGTGGTCAGAAACAGGCTGTCCGTAATTATTAATAAAAAATCTAAATGTAGCGATCGAATCTTTAAAGTCTATTATCAAAGGCAGGCAGGTGATAGCCAAAACTCCCAATATCGCCGCCAGGCCTGTATAAATGTAACCCTTTGTCCTTTTATCTTCCGAATTGTAAAAATGGGCCAATAGTAATGGCCCTATGCAAAAAATGCCGAAATACTTTGAGCTTGCCGCTAAACCGGCAAATAAACCAGCCAGCAGATAGTATTTTTTCTTGCCGAAAAGGAAAATTTTACATGCATAAAGGAACGAAAGACATATAAAAAATAGCTGAAGGTTATCCGGCCCGATAGCATCCATGGAGGTATAAACATGCAGAGGGGTTAAGGCGAATAATAATGAACAGAGTAAGCCGGCTTTTGAGTTAAACAGGTTTCTGGCTATCAAAAATATTATCGGCACTGTTAGGGTGCCGATAAAAGCGGTGACAAAGCGGTGTAAAAATAAAAGCCTGGTAAAATCCAGGCTGTATTCGAGATTAAAAGAAGCTACCAACTGAGCCAACTGTTTAAAGTGCCCCAAAACCGAATAAAAAATAAAATAAGCGTAATTGATAAAAGAGAGCCAAAGATTGAATAAAGGCGGGTAGTTGAACCTTTTAACCTGGGAGATCTCACCAGAAAGCAGCCTTTTAAGATAGGTTGGCTCCTCAAAAAAAAGCCCTCCCTGCAAATGGTAGTCTAGTTTATATACCCTTAGAAAAAATGCCAGGAATATAATCAAAAATAAAGCTGTATTTATGAAATATTTTTCTTTGCGCTGGGCATCCATTTTAATTTTGTCAATATAACTTGTTACCCCTGCGACCTACGGGATCGAAACCGAATAATCTTTCCAGCTGCTCGGGGACCCTCTCGGATAAAACAGCCAGGCTGCTAGTGGCCAAAGCAAGTTTCTGATTAAAAAGTTCGCAGCTTTTTTTATGGGGTAGAGAAGGATCACCGTTAAAAAAGTAGTTTACGTTTAAACATGACCCTGTTGAACGACAAAGATTAAACAAGTGGCAATCGCTCTGGCAATGCAAAAAACGCTTATTTGTCCTTTTAATGAATTTCTTATATTTGTTTCTATCGATGCCCGAATCGACATGGCCCAGATTAAATTCGTCAATACCGAGAAAGGAAGTGCAAGGATAGATTTGCCCTTCAATAGATACTGCTATCTGGCCTTTGGCTGCCGGGCACCCTCCTGAAACCTGCTGGCCATAATACAACCTCTGCATCAATTTAAAAAAACGGTTGAAAAAAGTCTTGCTGTAGTTTAGTTGCCCTCGGACAACGTCGTCGATATATTTCAGGGCCAATTTTTCGTAGGACTTGAATAAAGACTTATAATTCTTTTTCGAACTAAAAAAACTCGATCCCTGGCCAGGTAGAATTTTATGGCAAGCATCTTCACTTTCAAAGATTTCAATCCTCTCAAATCCCAGGCTTTTCAGATGTTCATAGAGTTTTACCATATCCGGGAAAAGAGGGGTTACCGTAGTCCTGCCTACCAGCCTTTTCATGATCGACCGGGGCATTCTTTTAAGGTTAGCTATAATTGTCTCAAAGCTTCCACTCTTATCAATAAACGGCCGGTTTTTATCATGTACAGCCCTGGGCCCGTCAATGCTGACTGCGATCTGGACCCCTTGACTAAAAAGCTTCCTAGCCGTTTGAGGAGAAAGCAGTGTGCCGTTAGTTGCCAGTAAAAAATGAAAATTGACTTTCCATCTCTCCTGGTTTTGCCTGCAATAGTCCACGGTGGCATAAAGGGTATCGGTATTTAATAACGGTTCTCCGCCGTAAAAATCTACAACCAGGTCTCTGTCCCTGCCTCTATTTGCCACCAGGATGTCTACCGCTTTTATAGCGGTTTCTAGGCTCATCTTCCGGTTTCCAGAAGAAGCATAATCTATCTTTTTGTTTTTTAGAAATTGTCTGTTAGAATATTTACCCTGGTCGTTCCAGCAATAAACACAGCGAAGATTGCATTCTGAGGTCAGGTTCAGAGTCAGGTCAGTAAGGCAGGCAGCTGCTTCTTGGTCAGCCTTTAAAGGTCTATTTTCTTTTAATAGAGGGAAGGAATCACAAACGCCGGGCGGTATTTGTAACCGGCTGGCTAAAACTGCCATTTTTTCTGCAGTAATTCTACCTTTAAGCGAATAAATTTCTTTATTCCATTTTTGCAGTAGGCGGTAAGTTTCAGGAGAAAGGTCGTAAAAATCTCCAGTAGAAGTAGATATGCCTATATAGCGGCCCAGCTTATGTATTAAAACGATTGGCGGGATTCTCTTGATGATAATTATCCTTTAAAAAACTTTCGAATAAACCTAATTTCGTAAATATTTTTTTAAAATGCGGATTTAGAGGGTTTTAAAGAATTACCACAATACCCTACCTGAGCGGCAATAACGAGAAAGTTTTTTCTTACCTTTGGTAGTTTTATTAACTTTTTTAATTTTCATCAGTAACACCTCCTGAAAAAATTATACCATCCTTAAGCTTTAATACAATAAAAAATTGTATTAAATTCGGCCGTCAGAGGTTTTTGTAAAAGTTAAAGACCGATAATGCTATATCCGAAATAAGTTTTTTAGCAGGCATAGAAAATTTATTTCCATGCTTGACTAAAACACAAACCAGAAAATTACCTTTCTGGGTGTAGACTATCCCTGCATCATGGCAGATATGCCTTTCCAGCCCGGTTTTATGGGCAACCAACACTTCTTTTTTGGGGAGTTTCCTGGGTATGCGGTCATTAATTTTCTGTTGGTTCAAAAGTATAAGGCATTTTTCAGACACATCTTTATTTAAAAACTGCCTCCGGTAAAGTTTATCCAGAATATATGCCATATCGTAGGCGGTAGTGTAGTTTTCAATCCCTTTTTTCCTGCTCTTAAAATCGAGCATTTTCCTGGAAAGGTTGGTATCTTTTAATCCCATTTTTTTAAAATAACCGTTTAAGGCATCGAACCCCAAGAAGTCTATTAATGCGTTGGTCGCCGAATTATCGCTGAGCGTAATCATCGGGCTAAAAAGCTCTTCGACAATGAATCCGGATTTAACCGAAAGCTTGTCGGGTAGTTTCTCAAACGACCTGAATTTTATATTATCATCTAGCTTGATCCTGCCTTCTTCCGCGGCATAAAAATAAGAAAGCATAATCGGCACTTTTACCAGGCTGGCCGAAGGCACAAGCATCTTTTCATTAACAGTAATCACCCAGCCTGTATCCAAATCTTCGACCACCAGCCCAACTTTGCCTTTAAAATTACGTAGCTTGGCTTCCAGGTTTTTTTCTAAATTAAACCAGGCTTCTTTTCTCTTATTTAAAAAATGCCTCTGCCTTACGTTAGCTAGATTGTCTTTATAAAGTTTAAAAGAAAATATGCTGAGGGCGCTAAAAATCACGCAGAAAATTATAATTCTGATTTTCATTATTTTAAAAAGTTGAATAATTGCAAGCAAGTGTAGCGGTTATTTTTTGGCTATCCGCTCGATATCATTATTGAGTATCATGATATTGCCCCTGGAATTGCCGATATTTATTTCTAAGATTACTCTGTCCTTGGTCTGGCCGACAACCACCCCTTCGAATTTCCGGCCGTTTTTTAGATACACTGTTTCAAAAACCCGGGCCTTTCCATTTCCCAGGCCGAAATCCTTTAATTCTTCTTTTAGATCGTCGATTTTCTGCTGGATGAAAGGCTGTTTTTGGCTCAATAGTTTATTAGCCTTCTCTAAACTAGCCAGGGATGCCTGATATTCCCCTATGTTTTTTTGTATGGCCGCCAATGTCAGATGCGCTTCCCGGGATTGGGGTCTGGCAGCCAAAACCTGGCCGATTATTTCTTGAGCCCTAGCATATTGGCCGATTCCGTTATATGCATAAGCAAGGCTGTTTAGAAGCATCAGGTCATTCGGATTGCCTAAAAGTTTCTGATTGCAGACATCAATCTCTTTCTGGTAATTTGCCAATGCCTCTTTCATCCGGCCTTTTAATTTATCAATATCGGCAATATCATTATAAACATTGGGGAAATCCGGTTTTTTTTCTAAGATTATCTTATATTGCAAAAGGCTGTCTTCATCCCTTCCCATATCCCTGTAAAGGCTGGCCAGACTATAACGGAAATTTAAATTATGCGGATCAAGATTTACCGTTCTTTCAAGGTATTCAACAGCACGGTCATAATTTTCAAGGTGCATATACGAAAGTCCCAGGTTATTCAGGATAACCGGGTCACCCTGGTCTTTCAATAAGGCTTTTTGATACTCCTCAATAGCTTTGTCAAAGTCTTTTTTTGAAAAATATATGTTCGCAATCAACTTATGAGTGAAAAGAAACTCACTGTCGATCTCGCTTGCTTTTTTAAGCATTTCCATGGCCCGGTCATAATTAAGGTCAACATAGTAAAAATAACCCAGCGAATAGCGGGTCAGGACAAAATCAGGATTTAGGTTAAGGGCTGTATTCAAAGCTTTATACCCCTCTGATTTATTGCCATCCAGGTAAGCTTCTATCCCTTTATTAATAAAGTATGTAGCCTGCTTAAATTGGTTGAGATTATCCAAATCCTTGAACTTCTGTCTTTCCGTAAGGTTGATATCTGCTTCTTTGAGCAAGACATTCGCTTGCTGGAAATTGCCCCTCCGAAGATATATATCTAACAAGGCCTCATAAGCCCAAAGAAAATGAGCATCCAGCTTAATGGCTTTTTTATATGCCTCCATTGCCTTTTCCTCCTGATTATCAAAATCATAGGCATTGGCCAGGCTATAATGGGTTTTGCTTGACTGGGGGTAAAACTTCAGGGAATTATTAAAAGAGCCGATTGCTTCCCTGTAGAGACCTGATTCGTAATAATTGCATCCACGGTTATAGTAAAATGCGGCGACCTTTTCCCTGGCGATAAAAATAAAAAAAGCCGTAAGGGCTAAAAATACCAGTAATTCAATAAAAATTTTTATTTTACCGGATTGCATAAAAACCATTATACAGTCTAAAGGACGGATTGCAATAAAATTGACCCCGGAAAGAGCTTGTTCTTAAAAACTAAATAATCCTTGTTAATCAATACCTGTCAGATATAATAATCGCCATGCCCTATTTTGTAAGTATTCTAGCCTTTGTCAGCGAATACCTTGATTCTGGCCTAGGCATGGGTTATGGAACCGCGCTTACGCCGGTCTTGATAATTTTAGGCTTTGACCCATTAAAGGTGATTCCGGCAGTGCTTATTTCTCAGCTTTTTACCGACATAGCGGCATGCCTGTCGCATCATAAATTAAAAAACGTTAATTTAAAAATAGGTACGGATGATTTTAAAGCCGCTCTCCTGTTAGGCGCCCTTGGCGCAATCGGCGTCACCATTGCCGTTATTACGGCAATAAAAATCCCCAAGAATATCCTAACTTTCTATATAGGGGCGCTTGTTTTTACAATGGGCTGGCTGGTTATCTATACTATTAAAAAACCTTTTTGTTTTTCCTGGATAAAACTTATCGGCGTAGGCCTGCTGGCATCATTCAATAAAGGTATATCCGGAGGAGGCTACGGACCTTTGATAATGGGCGGGCAACTGGTTTGCGGATTAAATGTAAAAAATGCGGTGGGAATAACCGCTTTTTCCGAAGCAATAACCTGTTGCGTAGGCTTTATTGTTTACCTGATACTGCACAGGCCTATAGACTGGAATTTAACCGGGTTATTGATTGCAAGCTCTTTGCTGGCAGTGCCGGTTGCAGCTTTTACAGTGAAAAAAACCCCATCTGATTCGCTTAAGCGCTATATCGGTCTACTTATGGTTGTTTTGGGCTCTCTGACCATCTTAAAAATAACTTCCGGAAGTTAACCCCCTTATTCTTGTTTAGCGTCTTAAAACATTCGAACCAAAGCAGGCTGGCTACCCCGAAGGCAAAAGCCAGCAGAAGATCAAAGATCGATAAGATCGAAAAGTGAAAAAGTTCACGCAATGTCGGAATATAAATAACCACAACCAGAGCCGATATTGCCGTAAAAACCACCAGTAATAATGCTTTATTTTTCAGCCTTACGATTTCGGCCAGATTTTTCGACCAGGAAAGGTTGGTTATAATCAACATTACATTTGCAAATACCAGGGTGGCAAAAGACAAGGTGCGAGCAACAAGCTCCCCTTTGTTGAAATATAACGCCAATATAAATACTAAAAACACTACGGCTAATATGCCAAAACCCTGAAGAAGACTGAAGGTAAAAGACTTCCTGCCGAACAAAGATTCTTTTAGATCCCGCGGTGGTTTCTTCATAATATTTTTCTCTTCCGGACAAGCTTCGAAAACCGTCGAACATGCCGGATCAATAATCAGTTCTAAAAAGGCGATGTGGGCCGGTAACAATACTAGGGGTAAGTTGAATAAAATCGGTAAAAACGACATCCCGGCAATCGGCACATGAATCGCAAAAATATAAGCAATGGCTTTTTTTAAGTTCTCAAAGATCCTTCTTCCTATCTTTACCGCCTGCACTATTGAGGAGAAATCATCATTGAGCAAAACTAAGGCTGAGGCTTCGCGGGCGACATCAGTGCCTCTTTCTCCCATGGCTATCCCGATATGAGCTGATTTTAATGCCGGAGCGTCATTAACCCCGTCTCCGGTCATGGCCACAATTTCCCCATTAGCTTTAAGAGCATCAATTATAAAAAGTTTTTGCTCAGGGACTACCCGGGCAAATAAATTAACCGTAATTATCTTTTCCCTCAGTTCTGTTTGGCTCATTTTTTCTAATTCCTGGCCGGTTATATAAACCTCAGGGTTTTTTAAACCTATTTCTTTGGCAATATGGATAGCAGTGCCGGGATAATCTCCGGTAATCATAACTATCCGCATCCCTGCCTCATAAGCCTCCAGGATAGAACCCGGTACCGCTGGCCTGACTGGATCAATAAATCCTAACAACCCTACAAAATTGAAAACAAAATCATGTTGCAGATCCGGAAGCTCTTTTTTCTTAAAAACAGCTCTGGCCACCCCCAAAATTCGTAGCCCCCGGGCGGCCATATCTTCGATACACCTTGATAATTCCAACTGCTGGGCTTGATTAAAATGGCAAAGATCGGCAATAGCTTCGGGAGCGCCTTTAGTTGCAATAATATAATTTTGTTTATCCGGAGATTCCCAAACATGGGACAAAGCCAACAGCTCCTTTGATAAAGGATACTCCTTAACAATCTTCCAGTTATTATGGATGTGTTCGGAACCGGATAAATAAAATTCACCTAAACGTTTTACTTCTTTTTCTATCGAGTCAAACGGGTCTTTTTGGCTAGCTAGAATACCGTATTCAATTAAATCGTGCATTGTTTCCGGTAAAATATCAGATTTTTTAGATTCAGTATCATAATAGATTCCGTTTACGCAAAGAGAGGTTAAACGCATTGCGTTTAAAGTAAGCGTGCCTGTTTTATCGGTGCATAAAACTGTGGCCGCGCCCAAAGTTTCTATAGCCGGAGTACGCCTGGTAAGAACTTTACTTTTAGAGATTCTCCAAGCTCCCAGGGTAAGAAAAATAACTAAAACTACCGGAAACTCTTCGGGAAGCACTGCCATACCCAAGGTTAAACCGGAAAGAATTCCATTAACCCAATCGCTACGCGTCAAACCGTAAATAACCGTAACCAAAAGACAAAGCGATAATCCGATAATAGAAAAATTGCGGACGATCTTTCTAATCTCTTTTTGTAATAAAGTATCCTCCTGGCAAATATTACTTAAAGCCCGGCCGATTTTGCCCATTTCGGTTTGAATACCTATGGAATTTACTTGCGCAATGCCCCAGCCCTGTACAATCAGAGTACCGGAATAAACAAAAGGCAGATCATCACCACCCGGTTTTCTAACCAAACCCTTGCCATTATGTTCTGATTTACGTACAGCCATGGCTTCGCCTGTTAACAAAGATTCATCAACCAGTAAATTAGAACAGGATAAAACCAGGGCATCGGCAGGGACACGGTCACCTTCTCTAAGTATAATAATGTCATCCATAACCACTTGGCGGCCAGCGATCCTTTTTTGTATCCCGTCGCGAATTACCAGGGCCCGGGGACTGGAAAGGTCGCGTAAAGCCTCAAGGGTCCGCTCCGTTTTTCTTTCCTGGTAAAAAGTGATGGTAATTACAACCAAGACAAAAGTAAGCAACATCAGGGCATCGGAAGTTTCGCCTAAAAATAAATATATCAAACCGCTTCCGATTAATAAAAGTAGCATTGGTTCTTTAACTACGCTAAAAAATATAAGGAAGATATTCCGTTTTTTCTGGGAAGGAATTTCGTTGTAGCCGTATTTCTTCAACCGCTCTAAAGCTAACTTCTCGCTAAGTCCGGAAATAGGATTAAGGTTTTCTTTATTAAGTTCCATAAATTATCCTTATTGAAAGACAAGCTCCGTAGCTTATCAAAAAGCCTAACGGAGCCTGCTTAAAAAAATATCTTTAATTACCGCCTAAAATAAGTTTTATGGGTAAAATTCCGATTTCCCAGATTCCCTTGGAACCAACTTTAGCGGTACTCCAAGCTGAATCTACTGTGTTGCTAATCGCTGAGAAAACGGGCACTACAGTCAAATTAATCAGCTTGCCTAAGTCTGTATTCTGTATCGCCTTATAAACAATCATCTTCACTACGGCATTTTCGTCAGTTAATCCGACAAAGGTAGCGTCTTTGATACCGATATTATATTTTACTTCTTTTCTGGGATGCGTATTTTCATCGGTATATTTGACCTCTCCGATACTTAAGACCAAAACATCGAAATAAAAAGGATTCGCGGGAGAACCGGCGCCTTTGGGATCGGTGACATCTTTAACCGGGATTAATTCTTTTAAATTTATTTTTCTTTCCTTATTCTTAATAATACTCAGGCGCTTTAAATTAATCGCTGTCAGGTAGATGTTGGGTTTTTTACGGATAATCAGCTCTAGCGGGTCAAAAACAAAATGCAGGTATTCGATATAGGCCAGCTCATCTTCAGAAAAACCGGCGGGGTTATGGATAGTAACCTGTTTAAGCCAGATATGAGCCAAAAGCGGAGAATAGGTTATCTCTCCTATCGAGACATTAATACCCAAACTCTCCTCTATTTCCTTCTCGACTATATCCTTTAACCTGATATGTTTAGCCAGATAAAAAGTGCCGCCGAGCAGGATAATGACAATCAAGGATAAAATTCCTAGTGTAAAAATTAAATATTTTATGATTTTCATGGTAATTTTTATTTTTGGCGGTATAATTAGTTTATGAAAAAATTCTTTTTCCTATTAGCAATATTCCTTTTTTCCGTAAACCTAAAAGCTGAAACAATAAATGAAAAAACCATATCCGGAACAGTCGTCGACCTGGACTGGGTCAGCTCAAGCGTTACGGTCCGATTTTACCCTGAATTCAGCACTAACGTCGACGAAATTACTTTGAAAGCCACGACGGATTCGGTTATACAAAAAGTAACTGACTCTATGTCTCTTTCTGATATCTTACTATCCGATCCGGTAACAGTTACTTATTATGATGACGGAACCAGCGGATTAAAGATCAAACGCCTAACTGATTTAAATCTAGCCGGCATTTAACGCTATTCCTGCACAGCCGCAATATTAAGCCGAGTTATACCTAAGCCGCTCAAAATATCTAAAATGTTTACTACCTGCTTAAATCGTACAAGCCTGTCTGCGCGCAAAACTACGCTAAGACGGGGGTTATTTTTATGCTTGAGGGAAATCATGCTTTTAAGGTCTTTAACAGTAACTGATTCTTTACCAAGGTATAACGCTCCTTCATTAGTCAAAGTAATAGCTAACTGTTCTTCTTCGCCCAGAGGAGTTGTATTCGAGGCCTGAGGCAGTTTGATCTCCAATTTTTGGGCCCGAAAAGGCTCGAAGGTATAAAGCAGGCTAAAAGATACAAAAAAGAAGATAAACATATTAAGCACAATATCCGTCATTGCTACTGATTCAAGGCTTAACATGTAAGTGCGTTTACCGGAAATTTTCATTTAGCTTTATTTTCTTTTTCTTCCGAAAGGATCTCAATTAGTTGAATGGAATAATTATTAAGTTCATTAGCGATATATTTTATCTGACTGATAAAATAGTTATAGAAAAGGTAGAGTGAGATGGCAACTGTAAGTCCGGCTGCCGTCGTAATCATGGCCTCATAGATGCCTCCGGCCAAGGCATTAACCGTAATATTTGCTCCGGCATGCTCCCAGGACATAAAAGCCCTTATCAGACCGGTAATTGTCCCCAGAAAACCGAGCAGAGGCTCAATGGCAATGATAGTAGCCAGGAATCCCAGGTGCCTTTCTAATTTCTGGATCTGGTTATTCCCCACCTGCTCTAAGACTTTTTCCAGCCTTTCCGGAGGAAGCGATCTTCTTTCTATGCCGATTTTAAGTATTGCCGCTAACGGCGAAAAAATTTTTGTCTCGCAAGTATCGAGCGCTTCTGAAAATTTGCCGTTTTTAATTGCCCTGAAGATCTTCTGGGTAAGCTCATGGTTATCGATAGATTTCAAGCTTTTAAAAACCATCAGTCTTTCTAATACTATCATCAGACCAAAAATAGATCCCAGGACTATCGGAATCATCACAACTCCGCCTTTTACAAATAAACTGATCATTTAAGCTCCTTTGGTTAATAAACTTACTGGTTTATTATAGCCCATTTGAAGATAGCTTCAACTTAATTTTATACAAAAGAATTGTGCGCATTTTTCTTTATAGTACAATATAGCTATGCTAAGAAACAAATTTGTATTACTACTTGGTGTTTTATTTCTTTTGTTTACGGTCCTAGGTAAAGCAGGCGCTCAAAGACAGGACTATCAACTGGCCAAGGATGCGGTAAAAAACGGCGATAAGGAGTTTGCGCTGATGCATTTTTCGTCTGTCTTGAAGAATGACCCGGACCAGAACCATAGGCAGGAAGCCCTGTTTGGAATGGCAGAATATTATTATCTGGCTAGAGACTTTCCGGACTCTTTCGGGTCATTAAACGAATTCCTGGAAAATTACCCTGATTCCAAATTAAGACCAGTTGCCCTTTTTTTACTTCTGGAAATATCCGAAAACTTTAACAATGATTCTTTGTCCAAAAATATCGAAAAGCAGATAATGGATCTAAAGAGGATTTTTCTAGTTTTTAAAGAGGCTCAAGAATATAGTTTCAAATCGCCCCTCGGCCTAGATTACAAATTAATCTATTATATAGATAAAATTGAATTTTTCATCGATGGCCAACTTAAAAAACAAATCCTTTATTAAAATTAAGGCCCTCTTCTTTATTTGTTTCGCTATTTCTTTAATTTTAATAATTTCCGCTAATATAATCCTTGCCTCCAATAAAGACGTCTTGATTAAAAACCTTAACCATAATTTATTTAAGCAGGTTGACGCGGAAAATATTTTTTATCTTCCTCCTAATTTTATAATTATAAGAAAATTTAGCGTTAGCGGTTCCGGAGATAAAAAAATATTAAGCTTACCTTTTTCAATCGCCTTTTTTTCCCTGCCTGAATTTATCTCGAAAAAACATCTCCGCATTTTTTCTATTTACTCTGATAGAGCAGTTTTAGATCCAAACACTCTGGCTGATTTTCTAAAAGATGACTTTAATCGGGTTTTGGAATTACTGTTTAAGCTGCCCAGGCAGGATTTCAAATTAAACTTGCGCCAAATAACAGCCGGCGTTTTAGAAAATAGAGGCTACCCGGCTAAAGGGAATTTTTACCTTAGAATATCCAAAGATAAGGTTTCGCTTTCCGCTAAAGCTGGTGATAATAACTTGGCTTTAAACGGAAAAATTAGCCAGAATCTTTTTATCGCTGATAATTTAAAATTTAAGAATCAAAATATAGATTGCCAGTTAAAAGGAAAGCTAAAACCTAGCCTGGCTCAATTACAAGGTTTTATCATTTTAAGCGATCCGGCTTCCAAACGAAAAGACCAGACTAGTATTTTTATCCTTGATATAGATTCCAGTATAAAATTTGATTTTCCGAAGGTCGAAGTAGAACGCTTAAATTTTTCTATAAACAATAACCCGGTCAGACTTACTGCTGATATTTCCATTTCCCCTTTTAGCTGTCTTTTAAGAATTGTTTCTGATTTCAGGAGCCTGGAAACTAGTAAAAAGAGCGAACTTAAAAATATCGAATTTTCGGCAAAATTGTCGTCTGCAGCAAAAAATAGTTTAACCGCTGATGGTAAGCTTAATATTGATGTCTTAGAACATAACCGAGGTTCATTGCCGATCGATGAACTTGAGCTTACCCTAAAAAATTTACTCCTTAACTTTAATGAGTTCCCTATTTTAAGAATAAAGGCGGAAGCGATTAACTTATTTTCAAGGACAAATACCAATGCCTATAATATAGATTTAACAAATTTTAGAGGAAAGCTTGACAGCCTTAATCAGCCATTAAGGCGCTTTAAATTTACTTCATCCTTCTATGGCGGGCTGATTTTCGGAAAAGGAAGCTTAAAAATGCTTGATTTTATCCCGGTGGTTCAAACCGTAGCGGCGATGAAAGATATAGACTCAAACCGCCTTGATGGAGTATTGGTGCATTTTTCCAAGACTTACGGAAAATTGTCCAGCCAGATGTATCTATCCAGCTATCCGGAGCCTGTTTTTCAAGGAAGAATGAATATTAAAAACGGCTATTTAAATAATTTTGAATTTTTAAAATGGCTGGCTAATCTATTCGGGATACCTTCGCTTAAAAAAATAGATTTTAATACCGCCAGCGCGTCTTTTAAGGCTGACAAAGAAGGGGTGGGAATGTATGATATGAATCTTGATTCCAAAGACATGGAAATAAAAGGGTTTTTTAAATTAAAGGAAGGCGATTTTGTTGCCAGTAAAATATTCCTTTCCTTCCGCAAGGCGCTGCTGCAAAAATCCGCCAAATTCAAACCTCTTTTAAGGCTGCTTGATAAAAATCAGGACCTGGTTAAATTTAATTTTCAGCTCTCGGGTAAACTAAGCGGAATGAATTTTAAATGGCTGGAGTCGGAATTTAAGGAAGACCTGCGAAAAGGTATACCTAATTTTGCAAAAAAGGGATTCGAAGTAAAAATAAGCAAAGCTATCGAATCCATAGCTGCGGAAAATTAATCCCCTTTTATTTTTTTAACCGAATGACCTTGAAGATATCCGGGCTTTCCCCATTCTCAAACCTGGATTGGGCAAGGACTATACAAGAACTATCCCCGGACCAGCGGATTTTCTCAAAACTGATCGTATGGTTCGGCGGCGCTATACTCAGAACCTTGTGTTGCCGGCTTTTAATGCCGAAAATTCCCAACCCCATTAAAAAATAATCTTTTCTTTCCGGTAAACGGTAAAACCTCCTTAATAAGTTTGAATAAAAACCTATCTTACCTTTTGCCAAGATAAGCCTATAAAGAACTGTGTCTCCATCGTCGGATACTAAAAATGTTTTTTCTCCTTTCCGGGAGTATATTCCGTCAACAAAATCGGGGTTAACTTGCATTTTATCCAAAAAACCGGCATTTTTAAAAATTGAAAAATCCGGGGGTACAAGCTTTGGGCTCCTTGAATTTAAACTCCGCCAATCCGACATAAGAAGCCGGCCATCCTTCCAATCAATTCTTTCCCAGCTGGCTTCCTTAATCTTATATTTCCATATTTCTTTCTTTTCGAAATGGCAGCCGAAATCATCATCCGGACTATACCCTTCTTTCGCATAGGGCTTAAAATATTCTTGGTATTTATTTAAAAATATGCCTTCCTGATTATCTTTTAACTTTAGCCAAGACAGATAAACTGTTTCAGCTTGCTTGAGATCTAACTTTATTCTTTTATACCGCCCTCCGGGTATATATTCGTCTAAAGAAAAGTAGTTAGTGGTCCTGTAAAAATATAGTTCTTTAACTTCCGCTTTCAATAAAACCAGGATTTCCTGATTGCTGGGGCCAAGGTAAAAATCTTCCACCCATCTGCCCTCAGGACAGCTGATCTCTTTTACCGAAACATCAATTATTTGATCCTGGGCCTGAGAAAATCCAGCGGGAACCGAAGATATAATTAAGAAAAAAAATATTAATTTAATTAATGATAATTTGTAGGCCATTGATATCTTTATCTGTTACTGTTAAGGGATTATCTGGATAACTGGCTTGTAAGCTTCTTGGGGAATTGCCGCTTTTTTCCCCTTCCGGGATACTAACCGCAAGCAGGCAAATCTTTCCTGAACCCTGCGGAACTTCAAGGCTGAAATCACCCGGGCTTTTTAAGCTGGTTTTTGCGATATCGGGAGGAAGCCTCACTTTTCCATACCAATCCTGGCTGTAAACACAGACGCTGATTTTCCCTTTTTCACAGTTCCTGCAAGAAACCTCACCCGACAATTTTACCGTCGGCCCCTGATAATCATCCATCAAAAGCTTGTTCGGCTTTAAAACAATATCGTAGCGGTTTAGGTCTTCTAAACCTATACTTATTGGTTCAGAAATAAAATAGGCGAATGATTCATGCATCGAGCCCTTATTTCTCGCACAGATATAGATATTGCCGAAATTTCTGGGTACTTTAAGCCTGTACGGCCCGGGCTTGGCCAAATAAGTTAAACCCTGCTGAAAACGGGGGTCCGGCGGCCCGCCGATATTCAGGATTGAAGTCCAGTACAGCTCGATGTCCCCTTTAACAAACTGGTCGTAAACTACCCTGCCTGAAATAGAAACATAAGGCGCCCGGCTTCCCCGGATAAATAACATGATTATTAAAACCGAAGCTAAAACTAAAAAAATAATTTTTAATTTTTTAAGGACCATTGTTTATATTCTTCCGGCTTGATTTCTTTAAAAATGGAATTGACTATATTTTCAGCTAACAACCTGTTTCCTTCTTTTGTACAGTGCCCGAAGTCACCGGCAAAACGGTCAATAAAATATGCGCTGTATCCTGACTTATTCACACCATCCTTAAATGATTTTTCGTTATCTACAAAAATAATCCCATCATCTTCGTCGAGTATATCTTTAAGTGGCTGGACCTCCCACATCGGGTATTGCACCCAGACAAGCCGTATTTTTTTCTCCAGGATTATTTCTTTAGCCTTTAAATAATTGGAAACCACAAAAGGACTATAAAAATTTTTAATCTTGATATCCCTGGCTTTTTTGAAATAATCTTTAGCTTGCCGGGTTTGCCCCAGCTTCTGGTAAAGAAGAGCTAAAGTTCCGTAGCCCCTGTAATCTGCGGGATTAAATTCTATCGATAATTTGTACATTCTTTCTGCTTCGTAATTTTTCCCTTGTTTTTCAAAATTTTTACCAAGCTGATAGTAAACAAAACTGTCTTTAGGGTCAAGCTCTAATATTGAACTATAAAGTTTTTCTATATCTTCATACCTTCCTATCTCCCTGAATTCCTTGCCTCTTAATTCAAAGGCGGTATTTATATGGTCAGGGCTTAACTGCTTGGCTTTTTTATACATAAGTTCGGCTTCTTCACTCCTGCCCTGCTTACTGTAACAATCCCCAAGATTATCATAAATTACGTTATTGCCGGGTTCGATTTCTAATGCCTTTTTAAAGATGCTTTCGGCTTGCTTGAATTTATAGCGGTCCCGGTAATAATTCCCCAGGTCACAATAAAACCTTATAACTTTGGGGTTTTCTTTAATAGAAGTTTTATATATGTCTTCGATTCTATCAAATTTTCCTTCTTCCCAATAAAAGCGGGCTAAATCCGCATAAGCCCGGGCCAGGTCATCCGAAGGCATGACTTTTTTTATGGCTCCTTTATACATTTTTTCAATTTCAAACTGGTTTTTTTGGGATTTATAGTAATAAGCCAGAGCCAGCCTTACAAATGGGTTCGCCGGCTCTTTATCAATAAGGCCTTTTAACATCGCTATTTTTTTTGCCAAGACGGAGTCCGCCGGTAGGACGGGGCTCTTTTTATTTTGCTGCATATTCAGAAACAACAGTTTAAATAATTTATATAATTTAAGATTACGCGGGAATTTACTGTTTTTGGGATCCGAAACGATATCTTTTATTTTAAGGCCGGGGCCGTCATTTACCCCCATCATCATTATAACTATGTCAGGCTGATACTTTTCCAAATTATTTTTTAGCTGCCCTACAATAGTGCCGGTTGTAATCCCCGGTATTCCCAGGTTAATTACCTTGAATTTCAAATCGCTGCTTCTTTTATCAAGCACCTTTTGTAGCCAGCCGGGGTAAGAGTATGCTCCACCGTCATAGGTAGTAGACTCACCTATGCATAAAATGCGACAGCCTTTAAATCTTGGGCTTGAAATACTTTCTATTGTATCCCTGGTAAAAAGCACCAGGAAACCCCCGATACGCATTGACGCTTCAAGCAAAAATAAAAAAAGGACCGTCCCAGAAATTAACAGAAATGCTTTTTGTTTCATTTTATAGTCTGGCTAATTACCTAAATTAAAAATACTCTTTTATTCTATTATCCAAACGGAGTGCTGGCAAGTAAAATCATTAATACCGGCTAAATTTAAAAGACAATACCAGGAAGTAATTATTTCAGAGGTAGACCAGGTCGTCTTTAGCGGCCGAAAATCTTTTCCAGATTTCAAGCCAAGAAGCCGCCCGGTAGATGGGATTGTAACCTGGGCTGAACTTTTTAGTTTCAAAATAAAAATAAATAAAACTAAGCAGGATAAGGGCTATTGAAGCGACCATTAAAATCGAAAAAATTATAATAAGCGTCCTTTTCCATTTATTTTAAGTTTTTAAGAATTATGTCGGAACTAGTTTGAAAATATTTCTTTTAAGTTTCTCCCGGTATTATCCAGTGTATCCTGAATAGCTAGGCCTGCTTCTTTGAATGGATTTTGGGCAGCTCCCTGAATGTTAAAACCGGAGAATTTTTCAATCCCTATCCGAGAGAGGACTTTTTGCAAAATTTCCGAGGTTACTTTGGCAGGGTCGGTTACATTGTGGAAAGTTTCGTTTATGTTGGGGTTAAACTCCATAGACTGGGCGCCCATGGCTGGAAAATACCCCTTATAAACAACCTTGTCTATTTTAACTTTTAATTGATCGATTTTAATCTCCGGTGGCTTTCCTTTACCGGGTTTTGGAACAAGCAAAGCCAAAGAATTAACGTTTAGCTTACCCTTTTCATTCAATATAATATTTAACTCTTTGACCTCTATCTCAAATTTAAGGATATACACTTTATTCTTAAAGAATGCCGGCAGGTTAAAATCAAAATAAATTTTCCGGATATCGGCTAAAACAGGCCCCTTAAAACCAGGGGGGTTATGGATTTTAAGCCCTGAAATTTCCACGCTGGGAAGGCCGATATTTAGTCTTCCTATTTCCACATTCAAACCGCTGGTTTTTTTAATTCCGTTTACAATAATAAACCTGGCAATGATATTGCGGTTAAAGATTATTACTGCTAAAACTAATCCAAAAATGACTAAAAGTGTAATCCATATTTTTTTCATCTTTTATTAGTAGATAATCGAGCCCTTTTTTATCTGATCCAGGCGAATATCATACTGCTCCTTAGTGATATTTCCGGCTTTATAGTCTTGGTCTAATTTGTCAATCTGGTTTTTGGCGTTAATAGTATCGGCTGCACCGACTGCCACCGCACCGACTGCCGCTCCTCTCCAGAATGAACCGCATCCCGAAAGAATTGCCAATAACCCCGCCATTATAACGAAAACTGAAATATTGTTTTTCATAGACACCTCTTTAAAAATTTAGCTGTTACTAAACCTGAAAAATTTTCCTTTTACCCTAACTTTATTATGACAAAGTTAGTCTATTATTTGAATTGGATAAACACCCTTTTTTATGACTTTTTTCTACTAAGATAAAGATCGGAAAAAGTAAGCTAAGCTGTTTTATTGGATTAATCTAGCTTGCAAAAAATTAAAAAGGTAACCTGTAAATATGATCCCTAATGTTGTGATGCCAAAAAAGATAAAAATCAGTTTTAATTTCATCGCTCTTCTAAGCATAATAACTTCGGGCAGGCTAAGGGCAGCTACTGCCATCATAAAGGCTAAAGCGGTGCCCAACGGAAACCCCTTTTGGAACAGAACTACTGCTATCGGGATAATTGCCGCACAGCTGCCATACATGGGGACACCTATGATAGTTGCTATGGGCACGGAAAAAATTCCTGTCTTGCCTACCAACGATTGAACAGCCTCCCGAGGAATATAATTATGAATAAACGCCCCTAAACCAACTCCAACTAATACCCATATCCAAAGTTTTTTCACTATACAGGCAGCCTCTTTTATCCCAAAAAAGATTCTTTGTTTTATATTTTTAGCCTTTATGTCACACTCATTTTCCTTGCTTCCGGAAATAATATCCTTTTCGATGTATTTTTCCAAATTCATTTTCCCGAGGATGATGCCACAGACGATCCCAATAAACATTCCGCTCATTACATAGGCTATGGTGATTTTCCACCCAAAAAATCCAAGCATTAAAACAACCAGGTATTCATTAATCAAAGGAGAGGTAATCAAAAATGAAAAAGTTACCCCCAGCGGAATCCCGGCATCAAGGAAACTTATAAAAAGGGGTATCGAAGAGCAGGAACAAAACGGGGTGATCGCCCCAAAAAGAGAAGCAAAAAAGTTGCCCCAGCCTTTTTTCTTGATAATCCAAGCTTTTATTTTGTCTTGCGGCAGAAAACTACGTAAAAAACCTATAACCGAGATCATCGCGAACAAAAGCAATATAATCTTTACAGCATCATAAATGAAAAAATTAATGGCCGAACCTATTCTGGATTCAGTGACCTGCCCCCATTAGTTGTACCAGTTCTTATGAGAGAGCAAACGCATTTTCTAGCTTAATAGCCTCTGGCGCAGGAGGCCGGTAATTCAATGAGCTATGCGGCCTGACTGTATTATATTCT
>Ga0172375_10000257_pt1 | contig 83894 bp, 78 predicted proteins | sample LakKiv1m_FD_114537 | JGI IMG/M metagenome (GOLD analysis project Ga0172375, IMG submission 114537) | Freshwater microbial communities from Kabuno Bay, South-Kivu, Congo - kab_092012_11.1m | ecosystem: Environmental > Aquatic > Freshwater > Lake | place: Democratic Republic of the Congo... | reverse complement strand
TATGGCTTTGATCCCTTCATTCACCAGGCGACGATGGAATTAATTGATAAAAATGGCCTGGTTACACCCAAGCCACCTTATTATTTAGGCGAATACGGTTTAGTAATTATTTTTCATAAGCTGACGGGCGCCACCATTTATTTTTTGAATAAAATTTTAGTGCCCCTCTTAACGGCGATTTTTCTCCCGCTGACTTTTTACCGTTTTTTAAAACCGCTTGATGAAAATTCCACCAAAGAGAACCCGGCCGCCAAATTTTTAACGGTTTTATTCTTGCTGGCCTTAACTTTTTCGCCTTTTATTGTCACCACGCCGCAAAACTTAACTTATCTCTTCTTAATTTTAACTATTTTTGCCGGCCTGGGCCGCGCCAACCCTTTAGAAGTTTTAACTTTGGCGCTGGCCGTCTTAGCAATTCATCCCTTAACCGGCATCCCCGTTATTTTATGGAGTTTATTCTTAATCGTGCAAAAATATCAGGAGAAAATTAAAGTAAAACTTGGAAAAATCTTAAAAACAACAATTTTTTGCCTGAATGCCATCGCCTTACCGCTAATTTTATATCTGACCGCCGGTAAAGATTTTAAAAAACTGGCCTGGAGCCTCAAATTTTTAAGCGAACCGTTTAAAAACATCTTTGCCTCCCTGTCTGGCGCCGGGCAAGAAAACTGGTTGCTTAATTTTGTTTACTTTATCGCTTATAACTATAATCTTTTCCTAATTATCGCTCTGAGCGCCAGTCTGCTTTACTTTTACCTTCAAAAAAACCGACCGCAGTGGCAGAATTTAATCATGATTAATTTATCACTGGTCATCGCCTATATTTTAGCGAGTCAAATTAGTTTTAATGATTTAATAAGTTACGAACAAACCAGTTACGCCAGCCGGATCCTAGTCATCATCATTATTTTTTTCCTACCTTACTTGGTCTTTAGCCTTTACCATTTAATCCGTAAAGTCTTAATGATGGACTTAGCGGTCAAACTGCTCTGGTTCGCTTTGGGCCTAGCCATTTTAGCCACCTCGCTTTATATTTCATATCCGCGCTATGACAAATATTTTAATTCACGCGGTTATAGCGTCGGCCGTAATGACCAACTGACGGTCAGACAAATCGCCGCTGGGACCAAACAACCTTATATTGTTTTAGCCAACCAACAAGTCAGCGTGGCCGCTTTGAAAGAATTTGGTTTTGATCATTATTATCCAAGTCTCCAGGGGCCGATTTATTTTTACCCCATCCCGACCGGCGGCCCTTTATATCAGTATTACCTGCAAATGGTTTACCAGAAACCCACCCCAGAAACGATGGATCGCGCTTTAGATTTAGTCGGCGTCAATGAAGGCTACTTGATTGTTAATAAATATTGGTACGAAAGCAGTAAAATAATTAATGAAGCAAAATTAACGGCCGATGATTGGTCGGCCGTTAATAATGATGTCTATATTTTTAAATATCGCCGCTAAAAACCTCGGGCTTAATACGCTGGCTAGCGGCCTTCTTGATAATCCCAAACCGGACCAACTGAAAAAACCTTATTAGCGCCGGAACCATGGATGAGAACTAATAATTTAAACCGGTTCAAATCTTCTTTGAGGCCGGTTTTTTGAATTCCGGATTTGATGACTAATTGCCGGTCATTAATAGCGACCGCCTCCACTTTTAACTGTTTAACAAAATCCGCAATCGCCTCATTATCTTCGCTGGCTAAAGTTTCGCCGCTGATTTCTTTTAAAACCACTTTCTTAAGAGCGTTTAAACTATTGGAAGATTTTTGTAAACTTTGCGCGGCCGGACCAACCTCTTCGTTTAATTTTAAAGCCATAAACATTTTCAGAAGCATAGTATTATTAGCCAGCAATTCATTAAACAATTCTAAATTCGGTTCGACGTAAGAGTTTTCATTCGCTTGAGAAAGGCTGCTTAAGCCTTGCCCCTTAAATAATTGCACTAAAGAAAATTTTTCCAGCGGCAATTGGAGATTGACCCAAGCGCCAGCGGCCGTGGTCAAAGATTTTTGGCGCCAAGCCTCAGATTGCGCGAATTGCGGCCAATTATTCCGATTAGTTTCTAGCATCGCCTTGATTAAGCTGAGAGTCGTCCAATAATTAGTCAAATGCCAAACCGTCCCCTGGTTTAATTGGGCGCGAAGACGATCAGAGATTGTCTGATAATTTTTATAATTAACATTTTCATCAAAATAAGGATTACCGCGGAGTGGTGAAACTAAATTAAGCGTATCAAAAGCAAAGCCATTACAGCGCCGGGTCACATTCTTAATTACACAGCCAGTAACATTATTATTTTTCGTTGAAGTCCCTAGATAATTATCAACCAGGGGCGTGGTTAAATTACTAAACAAATAATCATTCGGCCAATAAGCTTCCGCCAGCATTTTAAAACCAAGTCGATTTTTAAGACTAGGCTCTTTTTTATCATAAGCGCCCTGCAAGGCTGAAAATTCATAGCTTAATAATTTAGCCCGTAATTTTTCCAAATTATCCAAAGAATCCTTATTCTGATCAGCAAATAATTCGCTAATTTGATAATCCTGGCCGAAAAGAGCGGTTAAAGAGTCGCGATAATGAACATAACTTAAATCTTCCCGCAAACCCTTAAAAAACCCAATTACTTTATAAATCCGCGCCCATTTATTTTTTAATTCTGGCAAATTGGTCGCGTCTTGAGAAATTAAACTGGCGGCAATCATGTTTAAACGCCAATCTTCTTTATCCAAGAGACAATCCGGGCAATTTTTACTGCGATAATTAAGAGGAAAAACAGAATTAAGCCATTTAGTCGTCAAGTAAAAATTATTTAATTTGGCGTTCGCCCGATAATCCGAAGGAACGCTGAAATCCTTATAATCGCGAGCGTACAGCAGAATGGGCGATTTGAGTTTTTCCTTAGCTTCGCGGATAAGTTTTACTTCGCGCAAAACATCATCGCGCAAATAAGTCGGCGTAATAAAATAAAAGCGATCAACCTCGCCGGTAACAAACTTACTCTTATCATTTAAAGATCCTTTCAGGGCAATCTGGTCAACGGCCGGTTTTAATAGCTCTAAGGCCACCGCAAAATAAGCCGTTTCTAAGCGCTCCCCTTCGAGGACTGAATCATTAATATTGCCGATCGCCGCCAAATGCGCTTCGTAACGATTTTTCGCCGCGCTATATAATTCTTTATTAATGTTCCAGAGATTATCGTAAAAAACATTTTCTTCAACATCCTTAAAAACTTTTTTTAAAGTATTCTGATAATAGTAAATAATAAAATCCGTCGTAATTAAAACCGGGATCTGCTTCTCGTCTAATTTTTCATACAGCGCGTAAAAATCTAAAGCTTCTTTTGGCCAGGGATTATCTATTTTAGCAAAACCATAATCATTTAAATCTTTTAAGCCGGGGTCCAAATTCAATTTACGGGAAACATCATAATAATTTAAAACATCCAACTTAATATTAAGCGGCAATTCATAGTCTTTAAATTTCGCTTCAATTTTATTGTCCGGCGAAGTATAAAAATCAGCGAAAGACAAATATTCAATCGCTAAGTTAGAAAAAGTAGTGGTCGCCTCGCTCGTCGTCGCGATTTCCGGCTGATTTAAGTTGGGTAGATTAGCGAAACTAGTCGAACTCGAATCAATTAAAGCCGGGGTGGGTTGATTAGCAGCCAAATTCTTCAGCGGCCAATATTTTTTTATCAATAAAAAACCGCCGGCGATGATAATTATCAGACCGAGCGCGATGGCTCCGAAAATCAAAATTTTTTTAAAAGGCGGAGACGGCGGCGAAGAATTAACTGGGACTGGTGGAGTCGTCGACAAAATTGTCGGTTGCTCTGAAAACATATAATTAAAATTTCTTAAAAAATCTAAGTATTTACTTTAAATATTTATATTTATTCTGCCGGTGTTCATCGTAAGTCTTGGCATAAATCACTTGCGAACCGTCTAAAGTCGTTAAAAAATAATTATAATTGCTGGCTAGCGGATAAATCGCCGCTTTAATCGCCCATAAACTAGGGTTGCAAATCGGTCCCGGTGGCAAACCGCGATATTTATAAGTATTGTAAGGCGAATCAACCTCTAATTCCGAGCCGCGATGCTGCGGGTTCTTATCGTTAAAAATATAGGAAAGCGTGGCATCGGATTGAAGCGCTTGGCCAATTTTGAGGCGCCCCCAAAAAATTCCCGAAATTAAACGCGCCGCGCGATCATCATTAGTCTGATAATCAAAGGGGGCTTCTTTTTCAATGATTGAAGCCATGGTGATAATTTCGTAAATTGTCTTCCCTTGCGCCTTAATTTCTAATCGCAGCGCCGGGCTTAATTTCTGATCAAAATTATCTAATAATTTAACCAGCACTTCATTTAAAGTCGAGGTCGCGTAGACTCGATAAGTATCAGGGAATAAATAACCCTCTAAATCAGCGGTTGGCGGTTTATCTTGCAAAAAAGAAAATTCTTTTGGCGCGCGCCGAGCGGTCTGTGAAAATTCTTCACTAGTCCCTAAGCCGGCTTGTTCCAAATACTGACCGATTTCCTGGTTAGTCCAACCCTCGAGAATCTTAATCGTCTTCTCTGGTTTATAGATTAGCGGCGCCGGGCTAGGGGTCTGATATCTTTTATAAATTTCCCGAACAATAATAACGAGGGCGAGAATGACTAAGATGAGAACAAATAATTTAAACAATCGTTTCATAAATTATTTTTTTGCCGGGCGCCGGGAAATTTTAACAGTTTTAAGGGCGGCGGCGCGGGCGATCATTTCCGAACTGGCCCGAATTTTTTTGCCCAGACCATCAACCATTTTAATCCCTAATTTTTGGCAAATGTCATATTCCGGCACATTGCTCAAATTTTTCCGATCGCCACCGTTAGTAAAAATATCCGGTTTAACCCGGGCAAGCGTTTTAATCACCGGCACTTCGCCGCTGGCTAATTTATAATCATCAATAGCCAAAACTACTTGGTCGACAAAGCGGAGCGCTCTAATTATTCTTAAACGATCGCCTTCAGGCATGAACGGCACTCGGCCTTTTAAAGCGACCTGCTTGTCGTTATTTATAATGACCACTAATTTATCACCTAATTTTTTGGCTTTTTGTAAATAATCTAAGTGACCGACGTGCAACGGATTAAAATAGCCGGAAGCGGCCACGACAATTGGTTTTTTTCTTTTATTTTTGGCAGATTTTTTACTAGGCATAATGAAAAATAGAGATTAAATCACTAAGTTTATTATAACAAAAATGCGAGTTAACGACAAACAGCGATTATGGCGATTGACGCGGGTTGGGTTTATTTATTCCTGATTTTAAGTTAAACTTAGATTATAAATCTAAATATATGACTATTTTCCACAGTTTAATTTTAGGAATCATTGAGGGCTTAACCGAATTCCTGCCAATTTCTTCAACGGCTCATTTAATTCTGGTCGGCGAATGGCTGAAAATTCCCAGCACGGAATTCTTAAAAACTTTTGAAATCTCTATTCAACTGGGGGCCATTTTGGCAGTCGTCATTTTATATTGGAAAAAAATCTTTTCTTCCTGGAAACTAATTTTTAAAATCGCGACCGCGTTCATCCCGACGGCCATTATTGGCTTAGCTTTCTATAAGATCGTGAAAAATTATTTAATGGAAAATAATTATATTATTGCTGCTGCACTCCTAATTGGCGGTTTAATTTTAATCGTCTTTGAAAAATATTATTCCAAAAAAAACTTAGCGCCGGCTACTGAGAACTCGCTGGTCAGAGATAATGATAAAATAAATATTTCCTATAAACAATCACTAATCATTGGCGTTTTTCAATCTTTAGCGATTATTCCCGGCGTTTCCCGAGCCGCCGCGACGATTATCGGCGGTTTGAGCTTAGGAGTAAATCGCAAAAATATTGTCGAGTTTTCTTTCCTTTTAGCTATCCCCACGATGATTGCCGCCACCGGCCTTGACCTATATAAAAACCAAGCGGCTTTGATCGGCCTCGGGAGTCAGGAATTACTTATTTGGCTAGTCGGCTTGGCCGCCTCTCTGATGACCGCGATTATTGGCGTTAAATTCTTTATTAAATTTATTCAGAAGAATAATTTCATTCCTTTTGGCTGGTATCGAATCGCCTTAGGACTCATCGTTCTCGCCTGGCTCTGGTTTTAATCAAATTTAAATGATAAACTAATAAATAATAATTAATTTTAAATCTATGGCTTTAATTACCTGGCAAGCTGAGTATGCTTTAGGTCTTGAAGAAATCGATAACCAACACAAAAAAATCGTGGAAATTATCAATCATCTTTTTCAGATGTTTACGGAACATAACTTGAACGACGGAGCCGACTTAAATGTCGTTCTCCAAGAATTAACCGATTATGCGAACTATCATTTCAGCACTGAAGAAAAATATTTTGCTTTATTCCAATACCAAAAAACGGCTGAACATCTAGAAATGCATAATAACTACCGAAAAAAAATAGAAGAATTCACTAAACAGTATAAAATTGAAAAGAATGAAACCATCTTCTTTAATTTAACAAATTTCTTACAAGACTGGTGGGTTTGGCATATTAATAACACTGACCGAGATTATGCCCCCTTATTTAAAGAAAAAGGAATAAAATAGTTAACCAAAAACCCCGGAATTCCGGGGTTTTTTATTTTTTGAACTTAACGGCTATTTATATTTGTCTAATTTCATTTGTCTAAAAAACAAGCAAATAACCAGTCAATAAATTTAGCCGGCGCAAACTTAGCAATTCTCGCCAACAACCAGTTGGAAAAATAAGCTTGATAGCGCGCTTGCGGTCGAGAGCTTTCCACCGCTTTAATAACAGCTCGTTTTAACTTACTAGTTTCGGCGGCGTGAGCAGTATTAAATTTCAAAAATTTAATAAAATTGGCCACGGCTGGTTGATAATTAGTTAAAACCTCAGTCTGCGATTCCATAATTTCTTCTGACCAAGCAATCGACTTTTTCCAAATCGGCGTCTTAATTGAGCCGGGTTCAATTAACACCACTTTAATTTTTTGCGATTTTAATTCTCGGCGCAAACCGTCTGATAAAGCCTCGACCGCATATTTAGAAGAAGCGTAAGCTATTAAAAAAGGATTAACCAATAGGCCGGAAATAGAACTAATGTTAATGATCCGACCCTGGCTTTTTCTAAGTAAAGGCAGAAAATTTTGAATCATTCTGATATAGCCGAAAAAATTAACTTCATAAAGTTTTTGAATTGACCGAAGATCAGTCGTTTCTAGCGGTCCGCCCAAAGCCAGCCCCGCGTTATTGATTAAAACATCAAGCGCCCGACCAATTTGCTCAATTTCTAATTTGGCCTGAGCAATCGCTTCTTCGCTAGAAACATCAATCAAAAGCGGTTGAATTCTATCAGGATTAATCTTTTTTATTTCGGAAGCGTCTTGGGAATCGCGATAGCCGGCAAAAACAAAATGCCCGCGAGCAGTTAAGGTCTCAACCAGATAGCGACCAATACCGGAAGAAGCGCCGGTGATTAAAATGGTTTTAGAGTTATTCATATTTAAACAAAAAGCTTATTATTCTTATTATATCACAAAAAATTAAATTAAAATTCAAAAGGACTGTTTGGCAACAGTCCCTTTTTTATAGTAGCAATTTAATGCTTCTTAGATCTCTTCAACCAGGATAGCTTTACGAGTATGCTCATCAACTACCACGGCGATGTATTTGGCTTTGCCGGCTAAATCCGGATAATGCTTCTCCAGAATCTTACGGACATACTGGCGGAAAAAATTCGCTTTCTCCTTAGCCCGATTTTCGTCAACTCCGTGTTCCCGGAAAGGAGCCGAGGATAAAACCAGAAAACCATCGTCGCTGATACGGCCGTTTTTCATGTTATCGGCAATAATTCCGGCTGCTTTGATAATCGGTTCAGAAAGATCCGGGCTATAAGGCCCTATAATCAGCGCGGTATTCGGCTCATGCATCCAGTCAAAACCACGGCCAACCCCCAGAACCCACTCACGGTGTTGCATATCTAGCGGTTCACGGCCCGATTCTTTAACATCTTTAATATGAGTAATATTCCCCTGAATTAGAGGAAGTAAATCCTGACGAACCGTCTGATCCATGTCCGGATATAAATCGTTTAAAATTCCCAGAAGATAATCAGCCTTATCAGATGTCTTTTCGGAACAACAAAAAATATTTTTTCCAGTCGGATCCTGCGGATGGAAAATCAAGGAGTCGGAGTCGGTTTCCAAACCAATAACGATCGGAAAAACGACCTGATTTTTTTCGCCAAACAGGCGATTAACCTGTTTATAGAAATTGATCGTAAACTGGAAAGCCGCTTCCTGGTCATAATTAAAACCAGCACAACCGCGATGTTCATCTCCTTTTGAGTAATGATAGGTTACCAGGATTAAAGATTTACGTCCTTTAGTGACGCCATATTTTACCCAATTGGCTAAATCTTCACCAAGTAAAGGCCAGCCCAGGTCAAAGTAACCACCAATATTACGATAGGGGCGAATAATTCCTAAGGGCGTGTGTGTCACGAATGGAATATGGATTCTACCATCCATACATTTAAACGCGCAGATCTCCGTCGGATGATTTACCCGATAGAGTTGACGAGATAAACGAGTCCGCATGAATTCGTCGGAGTGGGCTTTGTTCATCCCAAACAGCCACTCAACTTTTTCTGAAATTGTTTTTCCGTTCATTTTTAAATTTTTATTTTTGGTTAATGTACTATTCATAAATCGTGATATTGTATAATATTTTTTACTTTTTGTCAACTATTTATTCTCCCCCTCTTAATCTTCGCCATTTATTAACCGCCCTTAAACGCGCTAATTCTTTTTCTAACTTAGCGGCGATTTCCGTAAATTCAACATCGTCACGATTTTTGGCTGTTTTCTTAAGTTCTTCGGCGCGATTATGCGCCTCTTGAATACGCGCTTCATCTAATTCTTCCGCTCGTTCAGCCGTATCCGCCAAAATAACAATTTTATCTTTCATCACTTCAATAAAACCGCCGGAAACCGACATGATTTCCACAATATTATCCGAGCGTTTAAGTTCAATAACTCCGGGCTGCAAAACCGAAACCAGCGGAATATGATCCGGCAAAATAGTGATTTCCCCGCTCGTGGTTGGTACCGTAATCTGTAAAATCTCCTGGCGTAAAACCACGCGCTCTGGAGTAACAATTTCAAATTTTATTGTCTTTTGAGACATAATAATTATTATTCGTTGATTTCTTCGATCACGCCGCGCATATAGAAACTGTCTTCTGGCTTATCATCGTGTTTACCGTCTAAAATTTCTTTAAAGCTGCGGACCGTATCGTCTAACTTAACATATTTACCGGGACGGCCGGTAAACTGTTCGGCGACGAAGTTCGGCTGTGATAAAAATTTCTGAATTTTTCTGGCCCGAGCAACAATAACCTTATCTTCCGTGGACAATTCTTCCATACCTAAAATAGCGATAATATCCTGCAAGTCTTTATAGCGTTGTAAAATCTTTTGGACACCACGAGCGACTTCATAATGTTCCGCGCCAACAATTTTCGGATCAAGAATAATAGAAGAAGAATCTAAGGGATCAACCGCGGGATAGAGACCTAATTCCGACAAGGAACGAGAAAGAACGACCGTCGAATCTAAATGGCCGAAAGTCGTGGCCGGTGCCGGATCAGTTAAGTCATCCGCTGGCACATAAACCGCTTGAATAGAAGTGATAGAACCATTTTTAGTAGAAGTAATTCTTTCTTGGAGTTCTCCCATTTCCGAAGCGAGCGTCGGCTGATAACCAACGGCTGAAGGCATACGGCCTAAGAGGGCTGATACTTCTGAGCCGGCCTGAGTGAAACGAAAAATATTATCAATAAACAATAGAACATCTTGGTTCTTTTCATCACGGAAGTATTCGGCAATGGACAAACCGGATAAGGCCACGCGAGCGCGCGAGCCTGGCGGTTCATTCATCTGGCCGAAAACCATGGATACTTTATCAATAACACCGGAATCTTTAAATTCATGATATAAATCATTACCTTCACGAGTTCTTTCGCCGACACCGGCAAACACCGAGTATCCCCCGTGTTCCGAAGCAATGTTATGAATTAATTCTTGGATAACGACGGTCTTACCAACCCCGGCGCCGCCGAACATACCGACTTTGCCGCCTTTGACAATCGGACAGATTAAATCAATAACTTTAATGCCGGTCTCTAAGATCTCGGTGCTGTTAGATTGATCCACGAATTTTGGAGCGGAACGATGAATCGGATATTTTTTTTCAGTTTTAACTGGCGCACCGCCATCGACGACATCGCCTAAAACATTAAAAATACGGCCCAAAGTTTCCAAACCAACTGGTACAGAAATAGCCGCTCCCGTGTCTAACGCTTCATCGCCGCGCTTTAAGCCATCAGTTGAGCCCATGGCCACGGTTCTAACCAAATTAGAACCAATATGCTGATTAACTTCCAAAATTAATTTTTGACCATTCAAATTAACTTCTAAGGCGTTATAGATTTCGGGTAATTTATTCTCAAAATAGACATCGACAACCACGCCGATAACTTGTTTGATAACCCCACTGTTTTGCTTAAGTTCCTTCATATTATTTAAATTATTTTTTATTTTAACTTGTAAATCCGGTAATTTCTTTTGGTTTATTATTTATATTTCCTTTAATTAAATAATTTATCGTTTCTAAAATATCTTTTATCTTTTCATCGTGTTGCCAGTGCTTCTTTTCTAAAGATGCTAATCTCTTTTCTAAAACTTCATAAGAAAACGATAGTTTGCGCATTAAAACAAATACTCTCATGATGGCGATATTAACTTGAACAGCTTTTTTACTATTTAACACGCTGGATAACATTAGGACACCGTGTTCGGTAAAAACATATGGTAAATACTTGATATTTGAGCCCCTTTTCAAGGTCGCAATTTGCGACCTTGAAGCATGCGCTTCATCTTTATTGAGCTGGAACATAAAATCAGTCGGAAACCTTTCTACATTTCTCTTAACTTGCTCGTTCAGTCTTTTTGCCGAGACTCCATATAGATCAGCCAAATCACGATCTAACATCACTTTCTCGCCTCTTATAACTAGAATTTTGCTCTCTATTAAATTTTTTGAAATAATCAAATTTTCCATATAACCCCTATTTATTCCGCTAAGGCATTAGCCCCGGCGCTGATTTCAGCAATTTCCGCAGTAATACTGGCTTGGCGGGCTTTATTATAAAATAGTGTTAATTCACTAACCATATCATTAGCCGCTTCAGTCGCTTGATGCATCGCCGTCATCCGGGCACTATGCTCAGAAGCATTCGCTTCTAAGAAAGCTTGGTATAATTGGACTTCAAGCAAACGCGGAATCATTAAATCTAAAACTTCACTCGGACTTGGTTCAAAAGTATATTCAAAAGTATATTCCCCTTCACTTAAGTGTTTTTTATCTTTGGCCGCTAACAATTCCGGAGTGGCTCCGACCGACGCTTCATTACTGATAATTCCCAAATAATCTTCTTGAGTTTCAACTTCTACCGGCAATAACTGTTTGACGCGCGCCACTTGCTTGGCGGGGTTAACAAAATCAGTATAAGCTACTAAAATTTTATCATATTTTCCAGACTGGTAATCATTTAAAATCATCTTTACGATTGGATAAATTTCTCGGGCATCAGTCAAAATTTCGCTTTTTTCAAATTCCGCGGCAATCTCGTAATTCTGATTATGGACGGTAGTCCCTTTTTTACCGGCTAAAATTAAATCGGTTGGGAGCGGGTGCCGGCTGATTGATTCTTTAGCTTTGGCGATCACGGCCGAATTATAGCCGCCGCACATCCCGCGGTTAGAAGTAATCAAAATAAGAGCGGCTTTAGTAATTTTTTTCCGAGGCGTTAACAGGGGATGCAAAGAATCACTACGACTTTCAGCTAACTTAGCCAAATGTAAAACCGTCTCCCAGCTTAAATTAGCATAAGTGCGAGTTTTAAGAACAGCTTCAATTGCTTTGCGCATCTTCGCCGCCGCCACCATTTCCATCGCTTTAGTAATCTTCTTGGTGCTAGAAACGGATTTAATTCGGCGGGAGATTTCTTTTGTCTTGGCCATTTTTTTACTTCACTAAATAATCAAGCGTCGCTTTATAATCTTCAATTAACTTTTTCATTTTTTCTTCAATCTCGGCATCAACTTCCTTCTTTTCGGTAATGGCTTTTAAAACCGCGTCATTTAAATCAGCGTATTTATACAAGCCGGCTTCAAATTCCCGAACGCGTTCCACCGGAACATTATCCATGAAACCATTAATTAAGGCATAATAAACTAAGACCTGTTTAGCGACCGGTAAAGGTTGATATTGATCCTGCTTAAAGATTTCGTATAATCTTTGACCGCGATCTAACTTTCTCTTAGTGTCAACATCTAAATCAGAACCAAATTGAGCAAAGGCCGCCAGTTCGCGGTATTGCGCCGCCTCTAAACGCATCTTGCCGGCCACTTTTTTCATGGCTTTAATCTGCGCAGATGAACCAACGCGGGAAACCGATAAACCGGCATTAACGGCTGGTCGGTTGCCTTTATAAAATAAATCTGGTTCTAAGAAAATTTGCCCGTCAGTAATCGAAATAACATTAGTCGGAATATAGGCCGATAAATCACCGGCTTGGGTTTCAATAATCGGTAAAGCGGTAATTGAACCACCGCCGAAATCTTTATTTAACTTACAAGCTCTTTCAAGCAAGCGAGAATGTAAATAGAAAACATCGCCCGGATAAGCTTCGCGTCCTGGTGGGCGGCGGAGTAAAAGTGAAATCTCACGGTAGCTGACAGCGTGCTTAGACAAATCATCATAAATAATTAAAACATCTTCACCCTTATCTAAGAAATATTCAGCCATGGCGCAACCAGCATAAGGAGCGATATATAATAAGGAAGCGGAAGTAGAAGCGCCAGCTAAAACAATCGTCGTATAGTCCATTGCCCCAGCTTCGGTTAATTTAGAAACAATTCCGGCAACTTTTGATTCTTTCTGACCAATCGCGACATAAATACATTTCATGTTCTGGCCCTTTTGATTAATGATCGTATCAATCGCGATCGCGGTTTTACCTAATTGACGATCACCAATAATTAATTCTCGTTGACCGCGGCCAATCGGAATCATGGCGTCAATCGCCTTAATACCAGTTTGCACCGGTTCCTTAACTGACGCGCGGGTAATAACCCCCGGAGCGATTTTTTCGACTGGATAAAATTTATTGGTTTCTACTTTTCCCTTGCCATCCATTGGTTCGCCGAGCGGGTTTAAGACGCGACCGATAACTGCTTCGCCGACCGGTACTTCCAAAATTCTTTTAGTGGAGTGAACTTCATCACCTTCTTTAATCGCCGTATAGTCGCCTAAAATAATGGCGCCGACCTGATTTTCTTCTAAATTTAAAGCCACGCCAGCGACTTCACCGTTTTCAGTCTTAAAATTTAAAATTTCCGACATCATCGCTTCTGATAAGCCAGAAATTAAAGCGATACCATCAGAAACTTTTAGAACTTTTCCGACAGATTTTTCGCTAATTTCAGCTTTAAATCCGGATATCTCCGCTTTCAGCTGTTCAATGATGAAATCCTTTGTAGTTGACATATAATTTTTATTTTAATTCGATTAGAAATTTATGATTCCATTTCCACTTTCAACTTTTCTAGGCTAGTTTTTAAGCTACCATCCAAAACCTTACTGTCATATTTCAAAACAAAACCGCCTAACAATTTTTTATCAAGCTCCTCGCTTAAACTGATTTTCTTAGCCTTAGTTTTTTCTTTCAAATAACTAGTGACCACTTCGCGAGCGGTCGGTCCTAATTCTCGCGCGCTGATTAAAGTTGCCGACACTTCGCCGTGCTCCTTATCCCAAAGTTCATTAAAAGCGCGGCTAATTTCTTCAGCTTTATTTAATTCCCGGTTCCGGCCTAAAATCGCCACAAAACTTTTTAGAGCAACCTTAACCTCCTTCTCGGATTTACCAAGAACTGAAACATATAAACTCTGGGCGTATTGTTGAACGGATATTTTCATAATTATTTCACCAGCTTCTTAATTAACTCCCGATCCTTATCGCCGGTCATCTTTTCATTTAATAATTTTTCAACGGTCAGCACCACGAGTTCGGCGACCTCTTTTTTTATTTCTTTCAAAGTCTCCGCCTTATCGCGAGCTATTTTTTCTTTTTCCGTATTTATAACTTGGCCGATTTCTTCTTTGGCTTTAGCGACCAGTTCATTCTTCCGATCCTCGCCGCGCGCGCTCGCTTCTTCAACAATAGCATTAGCTTGTTTTTTAGCGGCGTTGATAATGTCTGTTCGCTCTTTTTCTGTTAAAGCCAGACGTTTTTCAATTTCATCAGCGTTCTTTAAACTCTGGTCGATTTTAGTGGTTCTATCCGACATGGTTTTAACCAAAGGTTTAAAAGCAAAGAAATATAAAATCGCTAAGACAATCGCAAAATTAAGGGCTTGCGCGATTAACAGACGCCAATCGATCTCAAAAGTAGAAATTAATGATTCCATATAAGTTTAATAATAAGCTAACGCTTTCCCCCGAAAAAAATTCAGAGGAAATCCGTTAAACAATTATTAATTATTTAATACTGAAGGCAATAACCAAGGCGTAAATAGCGATGGCTTCGGCAAAAGCGGCGATGAGTAACATCGGCACTAAAATTTTTCCGGTCGCTTCCGGGTTGCGGCCAATCGCTTCCATGGCCTTAGCACCAATTAAACCAATACCAATACCCGGTCCGATGGCGCCGACGCCGATAGCGATGGCCTTAGCTAACATAGCTGTTTCCATAGTTTTATAAATTATTTATATTAATTACTATTAATTAATTACTTGTATAAATCCCTTTTAACACCCTAATAATACAGAAATTGATATAAAAAAGCAAGACCCTGTTTTTCAGAGTCAGCTTTATTTATTGAGATTTGACTAAAATATAATAATTCAGTCTTTTAAATAATGGCCCGAAGCTATTTCAAGACAAAACTGTCGTCAATATTTTAAATAAACAGCTTAATTTATAATTATATCACCCTTTCCTTTGAGCCAATTAAGCAAATCTTCGCGTTTTTGATACTTATAATCGACACCTTCTTTTATTCTGTCTAGAAGAATATCCACAATCTTATTTAAACCATAGTACTCATTAAGAAATTCTAGACCATCATCCGTGAGTGAAAGTTCGTGACAATTTAACTGGTATAATTCATACAACAAATTATCAATATTCAAAAAATCATCAACATGTTTTTCCCGATTACTACCAAAACTTTCAATAGCCAAGATCTTATCTTGATATTTATTTATTACTTGCTCTTTATCCATATTTTTATTTTATTTATTCATGCTTTGAATCGTCGCCTCAATTCTATTTAATTTCTGCTGATCAGTCACCTTATAATAAGAAGATATTTGGCCATTCCCGTTTATGATACTGATAATCTTATTATTAGAATTATAATATACCGTATCGGCCCCTTCCTGCCATAAATGGGTATATGATTTACTATCTATAAAATCATTAGCCATTCTATAATAATCATCAACATCCTTGGCGCCAACCTCTGCTCCGTGTTTAACGTAATGACCAACTAAACTCGCGACGTCGTTCTCAGCTTCACCCGCAGACCAGGCTCGACCGGCAAATTTAAAGTTTATATTTTTAATAAACAATTCCCCGAGTTTAACAAGATCATCAGCCTTAGTAGCGACTTTACTAAAATACTTACCTATCTTAGCGACTTTAGCAGCATTCTTAACATATCCGAATACAGCTGGTACTGGAGTAACTAGCCCGACCGAATCTGCGGCCACAAAAACTCCGTTAAATAAACTGGGGTCTTTATTATAATCATATAACGACAGACCTAAAGAAATAAGGTCAAAGATTGTCTCCCAATATTCTCCGGAAGCATCACTATATTTAAGCGGATTGTTGCGCGCATAACTATAACTATTTAAACTTTGCGGATCGGCTAATAAAGTTCCATATGACTGGCCAGTTCTTCTCTCAACTTCCGCTTGGTTGCCGATACTCAAATAAACCGGATCCTGAGAAATAAAACGGCCAGTAAAAGAATCGTAATACCGGGCATTAAGATAATTAAGCGCGGTATCCATGTCATAATATTCGCCGATATATTTTCTGTCGGCCGCGCAAGATAAGTCACCGTTATCCAGATGCTGAGAACCGCCGCAAATCCTTTCTTGACCATAAGGATAATAATCAACTGTTTGAACAATTTTTCCGGCCTGGTCAGCAATAACACTAGTGCCCCCTAAGTTATCATTATAAACATAAGTGGGCGTATAGGTCGAGCCGACTTTCTTAACGGTCGCGACTAGAGTCCCGCCGGCATAAATATATTCTTTCTCCTGATTAGCCGCTGCGCCGCCTTTAGACACTTCATAAAGCTTATTCGGATAATGCTTGGTATATGTCTGATTGGTTTTTTTCTCATAAACCGTGGCTTTCACTCGGCGGCCAGTATAATTATACCAATAGTTGTTGTTACTGGTGGAATTAGAAACGCCGCTTAACTGATTCTTGTAATTCCAAAAATAATTAACGTTATCTAGAAGATACAGCGGAGCTTCCGGGTTAACCGTCGCCGAGGTTAAGATTGGCATCCGGGGCAATTTCTCCGGCGGTTCTGGAGTATTATAAGTATGGAAAGACATCCAAGAACTGGCTGTAGTTCCCATTTCATTCTTGGCGACGACCCGGACTTGATAAGTCGTGCTAGTCGCTAAGCGGCCGACTCCTTGCGCGGAAAGTTCTATCGGAGTATTGCAATCTTTTAGATGAGTAAACATGTATTGACCGGCTTGCGGCCCACCAGTTAACTCATACCAAGCGTCGGTCGCGTGTCCGTTTGGACTTACCTGCCCGCCGAATTCGACGTATTCGTCAGTCACATTACTAACCCAGGCTGATAAAATACTAGGCGCCGGGCCGCTCGCGGTCGATAAAGTGATTGAACTACTACCGTCAGTATCCAAGCTACCTTCGGGATTATTAGCCACGACCTGATAATTATAAGTAGTATTTGGCAACAACTCCGTTAATTGATAGGGAGTGAGTACCACCGGCGAATTGCCGCTGCCAATATCATATAAATTACCGACCGAAAAGCCGGCTTTAGTCGGTAAACCGTTTGGTCTGACCTTAGCCTTTAGCATCGCCGTAATTGCTGTTGTTGTCTTATTAATCAGATTACCATTAGCATCATAAGAAAAATTCTGGACATGACTTAGGGGATTATAAATTTTAGTAACAGCGTGCGGATTGCCGGAAGTGCCAGAATAAGTATAAAGTGAACGCGAATTAGCTAGAATATTACCCACGGCATCATAGGTAAAAAACTGATTGTAAGGCTGCCCAGCCGCTACATTATCGGCCGAGGCCATGATTAAACGATTTAAATCGTCATAAGTATAAATAACAGTCTTGGCCGTATTAGAGCTAGAGGTATCAACGACCTTGATAATATTATTATTTTGATCATACGTATAAGTCAAATTTTGAAGCGCCAGCGGTTCATTATTAACGACTTTTTTATTAACCAGACGATAGAGACTACTAGTATCATAAGTATTAGTCAGCGACAGCGTACCGTTAGCGCCAATCTGGGAAGTTATTTGACCCATAGGCGAATAGTCAAAACGAGAAACGACATCCGAAAAGGTGCCGCCGACTGAACGGCGTTCAATTCTTTCCAAAAGTCCAGCTTTATTATAAGAGTATCGTACCTGAGAATTATCTGGATAAGTAATAAGTAAGATATTTCCTTGACGATCATAAGTATAACTCGTCTTGTATTCCAAGCCGTCAATATATTGACTTTCCTCGGCAATCGCCCCGGTGGAATTATAACGATAACGAACATTGGTCTGATTATTTGTGAAAACAATGCATAGCCGACCAATCGTGTTTTTACAGGAAATTAGGCCGCCGTCATAACCATACAAGAATTCCGCATTAATCGGATCAGTTGTGTACTCCTTAAGTAAACGATTTAAAACATCATATCCATAATTAACTATCTCAGCTTTCGGATTAAGTGTTTGGACTAAATTGCCGGCATTATCATAGACATAATTCCAGGTCGGAGCATTCGCGCCAGGGATATGCAAATCTTCGGCGCTTAAGCGCTGACCTAAACCGTCGTAAGTAAAGTTCCGAATATTACCAAGAGCGTCAGTAATCTTTAATAATCTTCTATTACCATCCCACTGATAACTCGTTGTATAAGTTTGACTACCGTTGTGTTCTTCGACTTTAATTAAATTACCGTAAGCATCTTTATAATAATCTTTATTTTTCCCGCGCGCATCGGTCACAGTCGTCTGCCACTGGTGATAATAAGTTTTAGAAGAACCGATATTGTTAAATACCCCCGTGATTCGTCCCAAAAAGTCGTAAACATAATTAATATAAAGCTGGCCAGTTGTCGTCGGAATAGATTTAGCGCTACCAAAACTGACATATTTGACCGATTCTTTTTCTAAGGCACCGATCTTATTATAAACCAAATCGCGGACATTAAACTCACCACTTTTTTCCGCGCTCTGACGTTCCTGTAGTAAACGATTAAAGCCATCAAAATACCGATAAGTTTCCGTGAAATTAGTGTTATCAAAATAATCTCTTTCTTTAATACTGGTATTTAACGGCTCATTAATATAAGTAAATTCTGTTTTTAAAACCAAGGGGGCATCGGGATTGTCGAAGTTAGGATCAGGAATCCACTGTCTGATTATCCGACCGAAAGCGTCGAAGTCGAGCTGATAAGTAAAATTGTTCTCATCAACAATTTGCCGAGGCTGACCCGTTAAATAATTATAAGAAAATCGATTAATCTGATTGAGTGGATTTTTTATTTGTACAGGGTAAAGATTATGTTCGTCATAAATATAGGCCGTAGCATTGCCCAGGGCATCTGTTGAAGTAGCGACCAAACCGTAGGCATTATAGGTTTTTTTATTATTAACATAAGCCGCGCCGACCTTCCAGTTCTCTGTTTTGGTCGGATTGCCGACATTAATCTCACCTAAAGCTAGATTGTCATAATATATTCGAGCTTCGCGAAGTTTCTTCCCGTCCTGATTAAAAAGTAATGTCTGTGAGGGCAACCCCATTAAATACTTAGCTTGATTGCGAGCATAGTAATTATATTCAATCAATTTATCTTGGCCACTATCAAGGAAGTCGCCGTCGTCTTGGCCAAAAACTTCGCCAAAAGATATTTTTTGACTCAAGTTGCCGTACTGGTCATAGGCATAATTTTCAGCCGTATCACGATGGGTACTTTGACCGTCATAGTTCTGCTGCAACCGGGAAACTAGTTGGACGCTATTAGCCAATCCACCTAAATTCTGAACTTGATATTTAAAACGAGCGCGACTATAAAGATTACCAATCTTATCAGCAACCGTTTCTTCATAAGGTTTGCCGATCTGAGTGAAAGAATCCTCTGGCTCATTTCCGGAGCGGCCGTTACCTTGATGATATTTAGTAGTAATAACGGCACCACTAGGAAGCTGGCGCACCACTTTTTCAAAACCAACGATTTTTTTGTCGAAGGGCTTATTATAAAAGTTAAAATAAGCCGCGCCGGAATATTCATAAGTGGTTTGGCCGACGTTTCCAGTACCGCTCTGATCGTTTGTCGCATGCGACACAACTACCAGGGGACGATAATCTTTAGGTAAATTTTTATTTAAACCAATCTTTTGCGAATCCGTAAATTGTCGGATACCCTTAAAGGAAAATTCATCTTCGCCGCCGTAACGGTTAATAATACGTTTAATGCTTTTTTGACCAATAACTCCGCGCAATACCTGGTTGCCGCTAGTCTCGCCCGCCGGCGGCCCATTTTTCTGACTGGCGTCCCAACGGACAACATCAAGCAGGCCGTCGCCGTCGATATCATTGAAAGAAATTCCATATTTATTATAAAGACCGTTCGGTATCTTATATTCAAGAGCTAAAACTTTACCATTAGGGGCGGTTGGCCAAGTAAAATCACTGTTGAGCACGAAATTTTCACCGGTATTTATAAAAACCTGGTTGCCGCTGGTCAGACTAGAATATCCATTCCCCTGTTTGACATCCCAACGGACGACATCAAGCAGGCCGTCGCCATTAATATCCTGAAAAGAGTTACCGTAAAATCCGTTAACCATATAATCAAGGACAACGACGTTGCCGGAGAACGGATCCGTCGGCAAATAATATCCGGAATCAAAAACAAAACCCCGACCAGTATTTAAAAATACCTGGTTACCGCTGGTATAATTAGGATTAAAATAACCGTTCGGTTTATTAGTCACCCAGCGAACAACATCAAGTAATCCGTCGCCGTTAATATCTTTAAAGGAGTTGCCGTAATAAGTACTAGCCGGGCCATAATTATAATCCAAAGCAAAAACTTTGCCGTCTGGCGCGGTTGGCAATAAAAAATTACTATTCAAGATGAATCTTAAACCATCATTAATGTAAACTTGGTTACCACTATTGTTTAAGGGGGCACTATAATAACCATTCGGCTTGCCTCCGGTCCAACGGACAATATCGAGCAAACCGTCGCCGTTGATGTCAATAAAGGAGTTACCGTAAAAGTTAGTAGTATTATTAGAAAATTTATAATCAAGCGTCAAAACCTTACCGTTTGTTGGGCTGGTTGGCAAACTATTAGTAAAGCTGTCGCTGAATTCAAAGCCTTGGCCAGTGTTGATATAAACTTCATTGCCGCTGAGTAAAGAAGAGTAACCACGTGTCTTGCGCGACTCCCAACGAATAATATCTGGTCGGCCATCACCGTTGATATCCTTGAAAGAATTACCGTAATAATCAACGTTATTACAATCCAATACTAAAACATTACCGCTAGTATCGGTTGGCAAACGGAAATTTTCATCCAACACAAAACTTTTGCCAGTGTTGATATAGACCTGATTACCGCTCAAATAGGTCGGATTAAAATACCCATTTGGTTTGCCAGCTGCCCAGCGAACGATATCAAGTAGACCATCACCATTAATGTCAATAAACAGGCTGCCGTAGTAAGCAGAAGCCGACTGACCGGGTTGGCAACTTTTATAATCAAGTGTAAAAACTTTTCCAGTAGCTGGATCAGTTGGCAAAGTAAAATCGGTTTGTAACTGAAACCCCGAACCGGTATTTAGAAATATCTGGTTACCGCTGATGACTGAGGCATAGCCGTTTGGCTTGCCAGTCGTCCAACGGACGATATCGAGCAAACCATCGCCGTTGATGTCCTTAAAGGAGTTGCCATAATAAGCAAAATTATTGTAATCAAGAACTAAGACTTGATCGGTCGCCGGGTCGGTTGGCAAACTAAAGCCAGCTTCATACTTTAAGGTTTTTTTACCTTCGTCAGTAAAATTTTTAAAAACGACCGGAGGCGTCGACGAAGCCTGGTTATTTTGATAGCCGATAGCCTGGATACTCTTAACCTGATTATCTTCAGCTCTAATTAGATATTTACTAACCAGAGCGCCGCTAATTTTTACATCAATACTAGCCAACCGAAAACTAGTCCAAACTTTAAAAACCGGGGCATATGACGTATCTCGATATTTCCGGGGCATGTAAACGAAATCAACCGTAAAAATACCGGTCTGATTATAAGAAATATTTTTGGGATAGATTTGCCCTTGTTCCTTAAAATAACTATAAGAAATCGTATTACCATTAGTATCGCTTATTTTTTCTAGGAACCAGGAAAAAACACGAGCGGGCGCGCTAGCATCATCCTGTCTAGAGGCGGCGCTGGATCCAAATTTATACTGCGTACCATCCTTGGAAGTTACTGTCCAAGAATTCTCGCTGTAATTATATTCATACTTTAAAAAACTGCCATTTTCGATGCGTGGCATAAATAGCCCACCCCCTTGACTGATTAATTCTCCATCCAAAGAAGAAAAGAAAAACTCATCCGCATACATTTTATCCGTACCTCTTTTATTAACTCTTTGAATATAAGGAATACTTAATGACCAACCAATACCGATAACGGAATTCTGGGCGGTGTTGTTGCTGTCATAAACCAGTGTTAAATTTGGACTTAAACCGTTTCGACCCGGAGGAACGGGAATGGGATAAGTGTAGTTAAGCGCTCCGTCGACTACAGAAACTTCCGGAGATATATATTTGCCCAGTGTTTGCGATTTCGGATCGACGCCGATGATATTTAATGGAGAAATATTATCCAGCGGACTTATTTTTCCTAAAATAACGTCTTTTTTAAAATTATACTCCTCTGGATCAATCTGGTCGTTAGTCAATAATTCATCAAGTTCCTGGAGTTGAGCGGACTGTTCTTCGGAAAGCGCACTTGACTCTAGTTCCGAGACAATAACGGGATCAGTTTTCAAGTCAGCCAACGGCGGCGTAACAGTCGGGCCAATGAGTTGAGGCTTAATATTCTCATCCAAACCGGGGATTATTACTCCGGGGGCAATTTCTGAATCAATCGAAATACCGATCGGTAGTTGAAGACCAGCTGAAATTTCTTTAACCGGCGGCGCTTGTGTGGTTATTTCTGGTTTTGGCACTTCTACAGTTGGGGCGATCTCAGCGGCCACGGGAGCAACGACGGGCGCCGCCTTAACCGGCGCAGACGAACTATCAAGGCTAATAGCTAGAACCGGCTGGTCTAAAACAAGGCTAATTAACAAAAAAACACCAATAACCGGTGCTTTGATACCACACACACTTCTAATAGAAGAAACATGACATGGATTTTTTTGCATATATTTTAAATTATTATATTCCTATAATAACCTCGGAGAGAAACAGATAAATATAGCATATTAATATAACTTGTCAAGTATCTAAATACCCAAAAGATATCTCTATTTAGGATGATAGCATTTCGCCAAGCGGATAGCAAGGAAGCGAAATTTTGTTTGACGGTGATAAAGTAATAAAAATTAATGCTCCTCAGCCGTCGTATTGATAGTCAAATAGGTTAAAATCAACATGGCGAAAATAAGCGCTTGGATCAAACCGACTAAAATTTCCAAAAACAAAAAAGGTAAAGGCAAACCCCAGGCCAAAATCGCTGACATGGAAGCTAATAATACTTCTCCGGCAAAAACATTACCGAATAACCGGAAAGACAGACTGGCAATCTTAGCGAGCTCAGAAATTATTTCAATAAAGCCGACAAAAATTTTAATCGGATTAACAATTAAAATAGTCGGTTCTTTAAAAACTTTTTTCGGGATTTCAATGAGTGCTTTAAAATTTAAAAACTTATTTAGATAATGCCACCAGCCAGTCGCGATTACTCCTAAAATATGGCTAACGACCACGCCGATGATTGCCAAAGCCAGAGTCGTGTTCAAATCAGCGGTCCCGCCGCGAAAATAAGGAATAAAAAATTTCTCGCCATTATGCAAAACAATTTGACCGATAGAACCGATCCCGGGTAAAATTCCCGACCAATTATTAAGAAGGATAAAAAAGAAAAAAGCTAAAACTAAGGGCGCGAAGGCTAAAGATTTTTTACGATTACCGGTCACACTGTCAAAAAGTCCTAAAAATCCTTCAATGATCATTTCAAAAACATTCTGCAAACCGCGTGGTACGGTTCTTAAATTCTTTTTTATAACCACAGCTAAAATAATGACAATTACTAAAACTAACCAGGAATTCAACATGGCGTTAGTAATCGGAAAACTGCCGAGATGATAAATCGGCTCGGCGTATAAAGTATTTTCATGGATAACTTCTCCAGACATTATTTTAAATTATTATTTATTTTTATTATTATCTCCCTTTGTCTCGCGTTCAATTTTCTTAAATTCTTTTAAAGCATTAATCACTAGACCGTACATTGAAACCAAAAAACAAACTCCAATCGTTGCTAAAAATAGCCACGGTTCTGTTCCATACTTTTTATCAAGCCATTTTCCGACAATTAAACCAATAATTATTGGACCAGCAATCCAGCCTGATAAATTCACTAGAACTCTTAAGGCAATTGCCCAGGAGTCATTTTTCATATATTTTTAGGCCAATTCTTTTATAGCGTAGAAAATTCTAATTGTCAACCCTCCCTTTTTCTTGTTTCTCCTATATTTTACGGTCAAATTCGGAAAAAAGCTCGCGCTGTGGCCGTAGTTATCTCAGCCACTTTTTCTAGCTTCATATTTTTAATTTCAGCAATTCGCTTAGCCACATATTGAACCAAAACCGGTTCATTTCTCTGGCCGCGATACGGTTCCGGCGTCATATAAGGCGTATCTGTTTCAATCATTATCTTTTCGAGGGGAGTTTTCCGGATAAGATCATCCCATTGCTTGCTAAAAGTAACTAAGCCCGTAAAAGAAATTAACAAACCTAATTTAAAGTATTTCCAGGCCAAATCTTCGTCACCGGAAAAACAATGAACAACTCCCCAAGGGCAATCCGTCGGAATTAAATGACCATAGTCTTTTTTAAATTCTTGAAGAATCTCTAATAAATCATCGTGCGCCTGACGACAATGAAGAATAACTGGCAAATTTAAACTTCTCGCTAATAACAACTGGTGGGCAAAAACTTCTTGTTGTTTCTTCTTCGCCGCCGCAATATCTTTGGTCGGATCTAAGTGATAATAATCTAAACCGATTTCACCAATAGCCACCACTTTTTCAAACTTCGCTAATTTTTCATAGCTACCATAATCAAATTCCTCAAAACGAGGCGTAAAACTATAAGAATTATCCTCTTCTTGAGAATCAACCGGACCTTCCTGAAGATGAATCGGGTGCAAACCGATTGCCGCATAAACGCCGCGCTGATATTTATTAGCTAAATTCAAAGCTCGATTAGAAGTTTTAAATTCCGAACCAACTAAAACCATCCAAGTTTCATTATCTAAAGATCGACGGATCGTCTCGTCGGCATCGTCTTTAAAAGCATTAAAATTAACATGAGCATGAGTATCAATTAACATATCTCTAATTATACTATATTTTTAAGCACTTAAAAAACGCGTGGCGAACGCGCTTCTTAAGAAATTCTTGAAAAAATTTTACATTTTTTGATCTGAAGTCGGCGTGAACTCAGAATTTGGTTTGACTTCGGAGGACGCGTTCATATTCGGGTTGTTTGTTGGGGTAGACGGTGCTTTTTCTTTACTGCAACATTTACAGTTTTTCCCGCAAAAAAGCTTCTTTAGCCAGTTACACATAATATTTGTGGGTTAATAATAAAGATATTAATAGTGTATCATTCTTGGTTAAAAAGTCAATAAAATTAATAAAAAAGGCTAATTATTGACAAAAATATGTAAAAATGATATAATTCTCAAAATAGTACTTTAATGAGTACGTTTACAATCAATTTTTCAGAAAAAGAGTGATAAATCCAAAAAAAACCTTAAACGATGAACTGGACAACCTTATGTTTTGCTCTGGCGGTTAATACTGTCTTATGCTTATTGCAGTTTCTATTTCAGGAAAGGGATAAAAACCGCGGGACAATTGCTCCCCGGCATTCCAAAATTCCTGGCACAGAACAAAAATTCCTGTACTGGCAGGATTTTTATACCCAGGCCTATGGCGACCTCTTTGGTTTGCCATTTGTCATGAACTGCTTCCTGGTCATTTTCCCATCATTAAATAATTGGGAAATGTTGGCTTTCGCTATCCTCTGTATACTCTCGGCGATCGCTTTCTTCGTTCCTCGCTTAGCCAAAGATCACAAACCAAGTTGGGGAGAACCAACCATTGGCAAAATAAGTAGCGGCGGCTATGTTCATTCTTTCTATTTCAGTCTCCTGTCGGCTATGACGATTGTCTGTCTCTGGGCGATGGTTACTGGAAAAATTAATAACGACGCCATTATTTTATCGACCATAGTTGGCATAGGAATTTGGACGGTAACCTGTATTATGGACATAGTCTCCGGTAATTTTGCTTCTTTAAAAAATCAACTTAAGTAACATCAAGAAATTTACGCGTAAAAAAAGCTGTTCCGAATTAGGGCAGCTTTTTTATTTTTATAATATAAATTAAATAATTTTACATATCTAATTCTTCTAATAGTTGCTTCTGTTTCTTAGTCGCTCCACTAGGAATCTTCACAATAATTTTTACATACTGATCACCAGTGCCGCGATTATGTAATTTTATAATACCTTTCTCCTTTAATTTGAAAATTGTTCCGGATTGTGTACCCTCGGGGATTTTTAATTTTACATCACCGTGAATAGTAGCAACCTCAATTTTATCGCCTAGAATTGCTTGACTAATATTAATAACTTCTTCTGTTCTAATATTATAACCCTCACGAACAAATTTTTTATGAGGTTGTAATTTAATCCGTAAATATAAATCACCGGCGGGCGCTCCTTTTTGACCAGCTTCGCCTTGGCCGCTTAATCGGATTGATTCACCGTCATTAATGCCGGCGGGAATACGAACTTTAATTTTAACCGCTTCCCGATGAATACCGCTTCCCCCGCAGGTTGTACATTTCTGGCTATAAATTTTCCCTTCGCCGTCGCAACTCGCACAGGTGGCCTGGGTTTGGATATTACCCAAGATGGTTCGTTGCACCTTAGTTACTCGCCCCTGACCGCCGCAAGTCTTGCAGGTTTCTACTTTTGCTCCGGGCTCAATGCCGTTGCCGCGACAATGGTTACAAGTCGTATTTTTAGTAAAACTAATTTCTTTTTCAATACCAAAAGCCGCTTCCATAAAATCTAAAGAAGTATTCATTTCTAAATCACGGCCGCGAGTCGACCGTCTTGAATTTTGCCGGCCGCCGCCAAAACCAAAGATATCGCCGAAGCCGCCAAACATATCGCCTAAATCTTCAAAATCAAAATTCATCCCCGCCCCATTTTGAAAACCGCCAAAACCTTGGCCACCGAAGCCACCATATCCGCCGCCTTGATTAAAAGCAGCTGCGCCAAACTGATCATAGCGCTGACGTTTTTCCGCATTACCTAAAACCTGATAAGCCTCATTAAGCTCCTTAAATTTTTCCGCATTACCGCCTTTATCTGGATGATGCTCATGGGCTTTTTTGCGGAAAGCATTTTTTATTTCTTCGGCGCTAGCACTTTTACCAACGCCTAAGATATCATAGTAATCCTTATTCATAATGATTCATTCAACCAGTTGCCCCTCGCTTCTGAGAGACAACTAAAGAGTGAACAATTATTTTTTCTCTTCCACTTCGCCTTCAACCACGTCGTCTTTTTTATCATTCGGGTTCACGTTGTCAGCTCCGGCTGGGCCAGCCCCGGCTTGCCCCGCACCCGGCGCACCCGCACCCGGTTGTTGATACATCGCGGCGCCAATCTTTTGCGCTAGAGTATTAATTTCCTCCATTTTCTTCTTCATGTCTTCTAAATTGCCGGCTTCTTTAGATTTTTTAAGTTCCGCTGTTTTATCTTCTAATTCTTTTTTTTCTTCCGGCTTCATTTTATCGCCAGACTCCTTCAACATTTTTTCCATAGTGAAAACGACCGCCTCCGCTTGATTCTTAATATCAGCTTCTTCCTTCTTTTTCTTGTCTTCTTCAGCGTGGAGCTCCGCTTCTTTCTTCATTTTTTCAATCTCTTCTTTGGAAAGACCAGAAGAAGCTGTAATGGTAATTTTCTGCTGTTTATTTGTGGCCTTATCCGTCGCCGAGACATTCAAAATGCCATTAGCATCAAGGTCAAACTTAACCTCAATCTGCGGAATGCCGCGAGGAGCGGACGGGATACCGTCTAGAGTAAAATGACCTAAAGTCTTATTATCGTGCGCCATCGGGCGTTCACCTTGAACAATATGAATTTCTACTCCGGTTTGGCCATCAGCGGCTGTTGAGAAGATTTGAGATTTGGAAGTCGGAATAGTCGTGTTTCTTTCAATTAAAGGCGTAGCCACACCACCCAAAGTCTCAATACCAAGCGTAAGGGGGGTAACATCTAATAATAAGACGTCTTTAACATCACCCTGCAAAACCCCGGCCTGAACCGCGGCGCCTAGCGCCACCACTTCGTCCGGATTAACACTGAGATTTGGTTCCTTGCCAAAAAATTCTTTCACTTTTTGTAGAACCAAGGGCATGCGAGTCATACCGCCGACCATCAAAACTTCGTTAATTTCACTTAATTGGAAACCAGAATCAGCGAGCGCTTTTTTACAAGGCTCAATTGTTTTCTCGACTAAATCAATAATTAAAGTTTCTAATTTAGCTCGAGACAATTTCATCACTAAATGTTTCGGGCCATTAACGTCAGTCGTAATAAATGGCTGATTAATTTCCGTTTCTTGGGCGGTTGATAATTCAATCTTCGCTTTTTCTGCCGATTCCTTAATTCTTTGCAAAGCCAAAGTATCTTTAGATAAATCAATTCCCTGGTCTTTCTTAAATTCCTCTAAAATCCAATTAATGATTCTTTGGTCAAAATCTTCACCGCCTAAATGAGTGTCCCCGTTAGTAGATTTCACTTCCACAGTATCAGCGGAAATGTCTAAAACCGAAACATCAAAAGTACCGCCGCCTAAATCATAAACGACAATCTTCTGGCCTTGTTTTTTGTCAAAACCATAAGCCAAGGCCGCGGCGGTTGGTTCATTAATAATACGTTTCACATCCAAGCCAGCAATCAAGCCCGCGTCTTTAGTCGCTTGACGTTGTGAGTCGTTAAAGTAGGCTGGAACAGTAATAATCGCTTCAGTAATTTTTTCACCTAACTTCGTCTCGGCATCGGCTTTTAGTTTGCTAAGGATCATCGCCGAAATTTCTTGCGGCGTATAATCTTTGTCGCCCATCTTTACTTTCACGCCTTCACCCGCTTGCAGAATTTTATAGGGCGCGGTTTTTAAATCACGTTGCACTTCATCTTCAGAAAAATGACGACCGATTAAGCGCTTCACCGCGTAGACCGTATTTTCCGGATTAATAACTGCCTGGCGTTTCGCCGCTTGGCCGACAATCCGTTCGTTATTTTTGGAAATCGCGACCACTGAGGGCGTTGTGCGATTCCCTTCAATGTTTTCAATGATTTTCGGGAGACCGCCTTCCATGATTGCCATGGCGCAGTTAGTCGTACCCAAATCAATTCCTAAAATTTTTGCCATATTATTTTATTTATTATTATTTCTTCTTAGTTTGAATTTTAATTGTCTTTGGTTTTATCTCGGAAGCTTTCGGCACGGTAATCTTTAATACCCCATCTTCATTGACGGCTGAAGCGGCTTCACCATCAACCTTAGTTGGCAAAGGAATAGAGCGATAAAAAGAGCCACGGCGAATTTCTTTACGGTAGTAGTTTTTATCATCAATCTCGCTTTTCTTTTCGCTTTCACCTTTAATGGTTAAAACGTTGTTTTCAATGGAGATGTCGACTTTCTCCGGATCAATACCACCTAACTGTGTCTCAACAACAATATTGTCCTTATCTTCATACATATCAACGGCGGGAGTAAACCCGAATTGATTGCCACGGACGGCTGGCAACATGGAATCCATCATCTTATCCATGTCGTCAAACTCTGATAAGAATGGTGCCCATTTTATAATTGACATAGATTTATATCTTCTCCCGCTAAAAATAATTTAGTATTAGTAGATAGCGGCAGAACTAAATTAATTATTCAACAATCACTTTGGCTGGTCTGATAACCTTACCATTTAATTTATAGCCCGGCATGATTTCTTGCTTGACGGTTTCGCCCTGGCCATCAATGGCGTCCATGCTGTAATGATCAAATTTTTCCCCGACAGTTTTTATTTCTTCAACGCCGTGGGCGCTTAAAACTTCTTTAAATTGTTTAAGCACATGGCGCACACCTTCGACCCAAGCATTTTGATTTTCGGTTTCCGGCAGACTAGCAACTGACAGTTTCAAATGGTCGTAGACCGGCAGAATATTTTGCAAAAAATCATTGACCGCATATTTAACAAACTCTTCTTTGTCCTTGGCTGTTTGTTTAACAAGATTTTGGTAATCAGCCAGCGCTCTTTTGTATTGATGTTCCCATGATTCTTCCTCTTCCTCGCGAAGAAAGGTAAAGCGCTTCTTTTTCTCGCCGTCTACTTCCTTGAAACCTAGAAATTCCTCTTTCGGACGGATCCAGGTTTTTCCATCTTGAACGGCTTGATAAACAACGACTTCTTTAGCGCGGTCATTAGTATCGGTCGCTGTAAACAGAACGCGATATTCGTTGCCGGTATGGCAGAGGTAGACACCTTTTTTTATTTCTTCATTCATATTATTCAAACTTTTTCTTAATAAATTCCACTAAGGCTAAATTACGACTATAGTCCATGCGCATCGGACCTAAAATTCCAAAAACGCCGCTCTGATTGTTATGTTTATATTTCACTAACACCGTGCTTAGGAAATTGCCGAAAGGATTCTTAGAACCGATGAGCACCTGCTCACCGTCTTCTAAATCTTCAAAAATATCGTCAATGATTTCTTCTAAACGATCGATTACTCCCGAAACATCGCAAACTGCGTTGACTTGTTTAAACTCTGGCTGAGAAAAAAGATTAGACAAACCGGTGTAGTATAAATCATTTTTATGAAAAGCCCAGAAAACCGCGCCACTAGATAGTTCAGCAATAGTTTTAGCCGTCTGGCGGACAGCATTTTCCTCACGCTTAAATAATTGCTCTAGTAATTTTATTTCCATCTCTTTTAGTTCTTTTTTCTTAATGCCAGTTAAAAAGAGCTCATAAGCCGCTTCGGTCGGTACCCGACCGCTAGAAGTGTGAGGCTGATAGATATAGCCCTCATCTTCAAGCTCCATCATTTCATTACGCACGGTGGCCGGAGAAATATCTAACTTATATTTTTCAACCAGAACGCCCGAAGAAACCGGCGTCGCGGTTTTAACATATTCCTTAATGATTGTTTCTAAAATAAATTTTTTGCGATCAGAAATCATAGCTCTAATCTGGGCTCGCCAAAATATTATTTTTATCCGCCACCGGCAGATAAAAATAATATCTCTGACTCGCCATTTATGTCTCCAGCTTAGTTCGCTTGCGGCGAACCCGGCACTCGACAGCCTTCATAAACCATTATAAACAAAATTAGCACTCAAGTCAAGAGAGTGCTAATTTATTTGAAAAACCCTGTCCAAACTGAACAGGGTTCTTGAAAAAGATACGACATAATCTACGATTTAAGCATCAACGTGATCCTCTTAATCCATTTAGCCGAAACAGCGCCAGAATCCACGAGTCTAGTAGCTTCATAATTCAAGTGATCCCAGAAATGAATATGGTTGATGGGTAAGGGGCGATCTACTTCCTTCCGTGCTACCAGGATTAGCAGAGCGACAGCTTCACATAAACCCACGGGTGCGTTCCCATCAAAGACAATCCCAGCGACATCATGGTTAAATTGCTTGGTACCATCCGGATAAACATTAATCCGAACTGCACCTTTAAATACATGATAGGACTCTGAGGACTTAATTAGCAAAACAGTCATTACTTTCGCCACCTCGTCGATTAATTGCCTGAGCAGAAAATCATATTTTTTTTCTGAAATTTCACCGATCACTTCGGTATAGAGTCTTTTTTCCCCCGCATTGTAGTAGGCGAAGATAACCCCCTTGTCGTTGAAATCAATTTTATGAGACTTCGCGACTTCGAAGCCTATTCTTTTAAAAAACTTTTCCCAGAATAAATCTAATTCCGGAAGAACCTCTGACTGAAAATTTTCCATGACTAATGTTGTTAGGTGAGACTTCTGTTTAATATTTTAAAGTAATAAATTTTCTCTACACTTTACTATACAAGGGCGATTAAGTCAACTAACAATAAACACCCTACTCTAGACCTAATTCCCTTTTTAATTCTAGATTTCTCAGGTATTCTTCTGGACTTAATAATTTTTCCGCAGCAAAATTAACTTCCTGACGATATAAAAGAGAATAATATTTAAGCGGATATTGGTTAATTAATGCGTCGGTTGCCAAGTGAACAAAAATAGCCAAAGCGAGCGTGACTAGAGTCATTTCTATAACTTTATATTTCTTAAAAACCCAAGCTAAACCTAATAACAAAACAACATACTCCCAAGCATGAAACCAAAGATGAATTTTATTACTAACTAAAAACTCCCGGCCAGCCAAAAAATAATTTAAATTAAAATCAAAACCAAAAACTAAAAAATATTCCAAGAGATGATCAAAATCAATTAAAAATCCTCCTAGAAAAGCAATTGCCAACCCGAGCTCAAGCTTCTTAAAATGTTTTCCGGCTAAAAACCCAACAAATAAGGCTAAAACAAAATGGATGAAAAGATGGAGCGGCAGGGGCATAAAAAATTAACGCTTATTTCTGAAATACCAATTTAAAATATCTCGAGCGATGGGAACGGCCATTGTACTGCCCTCCACTCCTTCTTCTACCAAAACAGTAATCACTATTTCCGGTTTTTCATAAGGCGCGAATCCAGTAAACCAAGCATGCGGACTTTTTTTAGTCGACCATTGAGCGGTGCCGGTTTTCCCGGCCGAGGAGACCGGCAAATCATTCAAGGAACGGGCGCTACCTAAAGTAACCGTTTGTCGCAAACCTTCCCGGACAATTTCTAAATTACGAGTATCAATGAAATTTTCACGAAGCGGCTGATTGTTAATTTCTTTAACTACCTGGTTATTATCGTCCAAAATTTTAGTGACGAAGTGCGGCCGATATAGTTTGCCGCCGTTAGCAATCGCGGCCGTATAATTAGCGACCTGAAGTGGAGTAACTAAAACATCGCCTTGGCCGATGGCGAAATGATAAGTATCACCAATATACCAGGGCTCTTTCTTGACTGATTCCTTCCAATCCTTAGTCGGCACAAAACCGCTCGCTTCGCCGTGAAGATCAATTCCGGATAGCTCTCCTAATCCGAACAAACGAGAATATTTTACTAAACCGCTTAAACCCAAACCCTTAAAATCATGATACCCACCACCAATATAATAAAAGAAAGTGTTGACTGATAAAGCTAGGGCCTTGCGAACATCCGTAACACCATGTCCGCCGGCTTTCCAGTCTGGGAAAAACCATTCCTCGATGCTTAAACCGCCCGTGCTTAAAAAACTGGTCTTTTCATTAATAATCCCCTCTTGCAGAGCGCCCGCCGCAAAGACTGGCTTAATAGTTGAACCTGAAGGAAATTCGCCGCTGATTGAACGATTAAATAAAGGTTGGTCTGGATCATTTAAAAATTTATTATAATCCGTCTGGCTGATTCCCGCCGCGAATAGATTATTATTATAAGTCGGCCAACTAACCAAAGCGAGAATTTCTCCATTATTAGGATTCATAATAATCACGGAAGCATGCTTTAAGCCGGATTTTTTTAAATAGGCCGTAGTTACTTCTTCAGCTTTTTGTTGCAGACCGAGGTCTAAAGATAACAATAAATTATAACCATCCGTGGCCGGCGCTTCATTAATAATTTTTTTCTGGCGACCGAGGGCATCAACCTCAATATTCTTTTGACCAGCGTGTCCTTTTAATTCCTTCTCCCAAGAATACTCTAGGCCCGCTTTGCCAAGATAATCGATCAGCGAATAGTCTTCGCCTAATTTCTTTAATTCCTGATCATTAATCTTGCCGGTGTATCCTAAAATATGGGCTAAGCTACTTTCTCCTAAAACCGTAGCGTCGCGGCCGTTCGGCAGAAGATACTCCCGTCTGATTTTATTGGTTAAAAAAACTCCCGGCCAACTCTGGAGTTCCAGAGAAATCAACATCGCTTTATCATAATCAATGTTATCAATTATAAAAAGCGGCTGATAAGATTCTAAAGAGCCAATTTTTATGGGCGCCAAGAGTTCTTTGATTTTGTAAAATGAAGCATTGTCAGAAATAAGATTAAGCGAGCTACTGTTATCGGTCGAAGTCGCTAAGGAACTGGTCGCCAGGGAAAAAATATCAGTTAACGGCGCTGGCTCGCCCTCTAAAATCCGGCTCAGACGGCGAATTAGATTATCGCGGACTAGCTCATTTTTAGGTAAATCGATCGGCCGAAAGTACAAAACAAAATTAGCTTTATTGCGAACCAAGGGTTCAAAATCCTTAGTATAAATAATACCTCTTTTCGGCTCGATAACTTCCGCCCGCAAACGATTTCCCTCGGCTAAAAAATGATAATAATTATTTTTAATGACTTGCAGCCAGGCGGAACGAATTAACAACACCAAAAGGACAAAAACTACTAAAAAAGCGAAATATTTTAATTTAGAAAAATTAAAACTACGCGTTACCATCTCTTTGTGTCCACTATCGGATAAAAAAGACTGTTCTGTCCAATCGGAAAAATAGACCGCGTCTCTTAATTGGCCGAACTTAAAACGACCTTCTTTGACGGAAAAAGGATCAGCGGCTTTATCGCGTAAAACCTCCACTAAACGATCATTTTTTGTTCTTTTAAAAATTTTTAAAGCCATATTACTTAACTAAATATTAACCCGAATTGCTGAGAAAGGCAAACATCTTTAAAATTAGCTAATTATTCAGTTATCCCCTGTTTTTGTTATTTTTCTCAAAAACTTTATCTAATCTTTATCTGGCTTTTTGTATAATAAAGAAAAAAGTTATGAGCAAAATCTGTCTAAAACATCAATGTTTTAAAAAAGGTAATTGCCGCCATAAAATTTGGCTCGGCTATTTACCGCTTTGCCGGATTGGTAATTTAAATTGCTGCCATTGCGCTAAAAATCAATTCGGCCGTTATGAGCCAGAGGATATTCTTCTCCCCTAGCTCCTATCCCCACTCTTTTAATAAACAAAGGGTGGGGATAATTTAATTGTTTCTTCCTGGCTTTCACGGTAAAATAAAAACAAAAACTATGCGTTTATTAATTATTGAAGATGACCCGGACATGATTCTGACTTTATCGCTGGCGCTGACTAAAAATAATTTTACGATTGACACGGCGCGCGACGGCGAGGAGGGTTATCATCTAGCTACTATTAATAATTACGAATTAATCATTCTTGATTGCAATTTACCGAAATTAAGCGGTCAGGAAGTTGTTAGAAAACTCCGGGCCGCTGGCCACGTCGTTCCGATCTTAATCTTAACGGTCTTATCGGAAATCAACGATAAAGTAGAACTTTTCGAGCTAGGCGCCGATGATTATCTAACTAAACCCTTCGCCATCTCCGAATTACTCGTTAGAATAAAGGCATTACTGCGCCGGGGAACGATTCTTAAAGGAAAAATTTTAAAAATCGGCCAAATCGAGCTTGATCTAGATAAATTTCTAGTTTTAAAAAATGGCCGGCGAATCGCTTTATCTTCTAAAGAATTTGCGCTTTTAAAATATCTAATGGACAACCCCAATCGAGTCTTAACGCGTCAGGAAATTATGGATAATGTCTGGGACGAGAATCATGATCCTTTTTCTAACACGATTGAAGTCCATATTATGAATTTACGAAAAAAGTTAGAGACCGGCGGCGAACAAATAATCCTAACTATTCCTAACCACGGCTATCGGATCGCTAAATAATTAACGGGCCGGACGGGAAATAAAGAAAATCTTTAGAAAAACTTTAACTAATCTTTATCTCCGCTTTGCTAAGCTGAAAGCGGCGATGATTTAAAGGTCGAGGTCGCCTTTGAACGGAAATCTTCTTTTCTAAATAATATGAATAAACTTTTAAAAAAATTGAGTTCCACTGGCCGGCTTAAACAATTAGCGGTCATGGCGATCATTTTAGCGACCGCCTTAAACCCGGGAACGCCCTGGCGAGATTAAAAGAAACGCACTTCTGCGAATCCGCAGAAGTGTTTTCTTATCTAAACTATGCTAGTCAAAAACTTAACAACTAAACTAAAAAGCTTTCTTTCGCCAAAAAGTAGTGATGAAGATTTAAGGCGTCGCGAATTGATTTTAAATATTTTACTTCTCTTTTCAATCGGCGCCTTCTTACTCTTAAATCTTATTCGTCTCTTTGATTTTTTTACGCACGAAAACGACCGCGGCTTACCGCTTATTTATACTCTGGGGATTCTAATCTTTTTCTGTTTTCTCTGGTGGCTAACAAAGCAAGGTAAAATTCGCGCCGCTTCTTGGCTCTTAATTCTTACCTATAGCGCGCCTTTAATTTATTCTTTCGTCGCCTGGGGCGCTGATCTGCCGGCTGCCCTGCTGTTGACTGTCTTAATTATCATTCTCTGCGGCATCCTCTTGGGTGAACCAGCCGTTCTATTAAGCGCCTTAATTATTGATTTCGGTCTCGTTATTTTAGCTTATTATCAATCAAGTGGTTTAATTAAGGTCAACAGTTACTGGCGTCAAGAAAATAATGAAGTCGGCGATTCTCTGGCTTACGCAATTCTCTTTATGATTATTGCCGTCATTGCCTGGATTTTCGCTCACGAAATTAAAAGGGCGCTGGCCCGGGCGCGACAGAGTGAAAACGAATTAAAACAAGAACGGGATTTATTAGAAATCAAAGTCATTAAACGAACTGAAGAATTGCGTCAGGCCGAAATCGAGAAGATCAACCAGCTTTATCGCTTTGCTGAATTCGGACGCCTATCTTCCGGAATTTTTCATGATTTAATTAATCCTTTAACGGCTATCTCCTTAAACTTGGAGCAAATTAAAAACGACGGCGAAACCGGGGAGAAAAATGAAATTTTAAATGCGCGGTCTTATCTCAACCAAGCGCTGCTGGCGACCCGAAGAATGGCGGGGCTAATCGCCAGCGTTAAAAAACAAATCCAGGCAGAGAGTAATTTAAAGACTTTTTCTATTAATGAAGAGATCGCGCAAATTATCCAAGTTCTCGCTTACAAAGCGCGCCGTGCTCAAGTCTTAATTGAAACCGATTTAAAAAAGGAAATTAATTTAACCGGCGATGCTGTTAAATTCGGACAAATTATCACTAATCTGCTTTGTAACGCGATTGAAGCTTGCGAGGCGGCTAAAGAAAAAACTGATAAACATATATTAATTAAACAAACTCAGGATAACCAAGAGCTAATTCTTAGCGTGGCCGACAATGGTGCTGGCATTGAACCGGAAAATATTGCTAAAATATTCTTACCTTTTTTCAGCACTAAAAAAGAACTTGATGGCGGCTTGGGTCTCGGCTTATCGTCTACTAAAAATTTAATTGAAAAAGATTTTAAAGGATCAATTGAAGTTAAGAGTAAATTTGGTCAAGAAACGGAGTTTATTATTAAATTACCAATCAACAATGAAAATTGAAAAAATCTATTATTGGCTAAGTTGGTTCAAAGAAACTTTATCCGCGGCCGAACAGGCTAAACTCAATCCTGATTTAATCACTGTCCTCCGCCACAGCCAACTTTCTCTTTGGCGGGCTTTAAATATTTATGACGATTTTTTAGATGGCGAGGGTGAACCAGCCAAATTACCACTAGCCAATCGCCATTATCGCTATTTTTTAAAAACTTACTACCAACTTGGCCTAACGTCTGATTTTAATAAGTTATTTGAAAAAGTCATGACCAGTTTAGACAATGACAACCAGCGGGAAGCCGAGCAAATGAAATTAAAAATTAAAAAAGGAGAATTGATTATGCCTAAAAAATTACCTCATTTCCATCAACTAACTTCTCTTTCGAGAAAATCACTGGCGCTAGCGCTCGGCCCGATTGCTTTATTGAATATTTTAGGCTATCGGACAAAAGATCCTAAAATCCAGACAACGCTCCGCTTTTTCAAATACGCTTTGGCCGCCAAACAATTAGCCGATGACGCTCATGACTGGCGAGAAGATTTACAGGCCGGAAAAATTACGGCCGCGAATGTTTTGCTTCTGCAAACGGCGAAAAAAAATAAAATCAACCTTAACCTAAAACGTCGGCCGGAAATCGCTTATCTACTATTTTCTCTTGGTGCACCGGAACTAACTAGCAATCTTAATAAATTATGCGCTCAAGCTAGGCAAACCGCCAAAAAATTAAAGTGGCCAGCTGATGCCAAGTTAATCAAACAAATTATTGTACCTCTAGAAAACGGGGCGCGAGAAGCCAGCGAATTTCAAAAATTATTAACTTAAAATAACTCTTAAACCAAGAAAAAAACGGATTAGCTAAAGAGCGGCCATCCGTTTTTTTGACAAGCAAAATTTAAAGACTATTAAAAAGCCAGACGAAAACTTAAGCCCGCACCATCATGTTCGGGATAATAAGAGCTCCATCTGAACTCCGGAGAAACGCTAACGCCAGCCGCGGAAACCTGATGATTTTCAGGAGCTTCCGGGTTATGGATAATAGCCATTAACCACTCCCAAGCGTGCCACTTAGCTTCCAACTGATCCGTATAATACATCTGGGAAAAAAGGATGATGGCTGGCGTCGGTTCCAAAAACTTAATTTGATTAATAATCAGTGATTGAAACGAGCCATCAATCTTAACCATTTGGCCTTTTTTATTGAGCACGGCTGACCCGCGCGGCGATTCCCAGTTACAATTAGTAAACACCAAATCAATCTTTTTCGGCGATACCCGAGCAGCGCTTTTTTTAAGCATCGCGATCCTGAGCATTTCTTGTTTCGGATCACTGGCAAATTTTTCCAAATCGAAATCTTCCAAAGAGACCGGCAAATAGTTGGCCACGCAATCCACCTGAGTCAGGTGAGAATATGATTCTCCAGTCGGTACCTTTAAAGGTTTAAGCGGATTGCCAAAAATTGATCTTGGACCGTTAAGCAACGGTAGAAATAATTTATTGAAAAAATACTGCGCTTCGGTCCAGTCTTTTTCAGAATCAGAAAGTGTTTCCGGGGTACAAATCAACAAAGGGTAGTTTATTAATCCCGCCCTTAACCCTTTTGCAATCAGTTCTAAGCGCGAACGATCGATAAAGATATCTTGCCAATCAATATCGAATTGCTTAAAAAACAACTGATAATATGTGGCCTGCCAAATAAGTAATTTGGCAAAATCTCCTCCGACCAAATGCGACTCTAAGCCGCTATCTTCTAACCACATCCCGAGGCTAGCGATAGGCATTTTACTTGTTGGCATGGTTTTATGTTTTAAATTTATACAATGGGTTAGTAAGGAACATTTTGAATGTCAAAAGACATCAAATCACTCTAATATATTTTATATCTTTTGTCAAAAAAGCTTAATCCGAATAAACATGTTATAATGTAAAAATGAATAAACTACTTTCAATAATAGTTCCGGTTTATAACGAAGAAAAAGTCGCGCTTAGCTCTCTGCCGGCGATTTTTGCCTTGAATATTAACAAGGAAGTAATTGTAATTAACGACGGCTCGACTGACCAAACGCAAGCTGTTCTAGAAAATTTTACTAAGCAGTATCAATTTAAATTAATTGAACAATTAACTAATCAAGGTAAGGGGGCGGCCGTCAAACGCGGTTTAGAAGAAATGACGGGTGATTATTTTATTATCTGCGACGCCGATTTAGAATATGATCCGCAAGATATTATTTCCCTTTTTAAAGAAATTGAAAAAGACGCTTCGGAAAATTTAGTAATTTATGGTTCCCGTTTTTTAAAAAATAAAACCTTAACTTTCCATTACTTAGTGAACCGATTTCTGACCGGACTGACTAACTGGCTATTTGGCAGTCGGCTAACTGATATGGAAACTTGTTTTAAATTGATTCCCGCGAGCGCCCTAAAAAAACTACGTCTTAGCGGACAGCGTTTTGAAATTGAACCGGAGATTACCGCTCAATTGCTTAAAAACAATTATCAGCTTAAAGAATTACCGATTAATTACCGGCGGCGGGGCTACAAAGATGGTAAAAAAATAAAAGCCCGAGATGGACTTTTAGCAATTAAAACCCTAATCAAAGAAAAATTCTTCAAGGCGATTTAGGTAAAACTCCCTGTAATTTTAGTTGCCTAACTTGCTCTAGATAATAAACGGCCGATTCATCGTGACGATTAAGTTTTAAAGCCGAGCGCCAATTAAGCTCAGCTTTTTGATATTCTTTCAACTGCCAATGATCAAGCGCGAGCTGATTATAGATACTGGGCAGTTTATAGCCGGCCTGGAGAGCGCGTTCTAAATACTTTAGAGAGATTTGTAAACTTTCGCGCTTCGCTTGGTTGGCGAAAAGGTAACCGAGCGAAGCCAGGGCGCGACCATCATCCGGATAATTCATTAGAATTTCGCGATAAACTTCTTCGGCTAAATCCAGTTGCTTAGCATTCTCGGCTAAAACCGCTAATTTAAATTTGGCTGCTAAATTCGAACGCACGACTAATTCCCTGAATTTTTGCCGAAAACGCCAATTATCAATAGTTAACTTCTTAAGGCTGGCGGCGTCAGTCAATTTTTTGTTTGATAAAATTACCAGTTCCCGATCAAAATAAATTAACGCCCAATCATCGTTACTTAAAATTTGGCGGAGAAATTGCTGCGCCCAGGGAGTCATGTCCGTGTGAGAAAAATAAATAGTTTTGAATTGATACTGCTGGCTATATTCTTGCCATTTATTCAAATCCGTCTGGAGCGGCCGATAAATATTGGCAAAAAATTCTCGACTATAAGCTTCCGGACGATTATCAACAAAAACCGCTTTTGAACTATCAAGCCAAAAAATTAAAGCGCTACCTAAATCATAATTATTAAAAATCGGACCGCTTAAGTTATTATCTTTAAAAAACTGGCGGGAATCCGCGCTGCCCGTGGCCAAACCCCAGCCAAAAGAATTCTTAATAAAATTATGAGGCTGGCGGCTATCAAGAATTAGATAAAAAATTCCAAACAAAATTATTAACGAGATTAACCCGCTAAGATAAAGACGATATTTTCCCTGATTAATATTTTTTAAGAAAGAAATATTTTCTTTCAAAAAAGCCACTGGGCTCAGTAAGTTTGTGCTGATAATAACCCCGGCGACCAGACCGAAAATAGCCAGATTACGCGAAGCCAAGAGAGCTAAAAGCGAAAAAAAGACGCTCAGGAAAAGATCAAATAATCTTAATTTCTTTTCGAAAACAAAATAAGCCAACCAACTTAAAATTAACAAAAATAACAAAATCTTGAATAATAAAAAATTATGATTAATCATTAAATGCCCGAGATAAAAAACTGACTTATTTTCGGCCACTTCATAACCGTAATTGTGAAAAATATTAAAAGGATAAACTAAACCTTTATAAGTATTGGGATTAACCAAACAAGCTAGCGTTACATAAACCAAACTCTTAATCCAAGGTTTCGCCACCCGAAAGGCGTTTTTCAAACCGCTCTCTAAATTTTCCCTTTCTTTAAAGAGCAGCCCTAAGAATTCGGCGGCCGCTTGGCAACCAATCATTATTAAACCGATAAAAAAATAGATATGAATATTCGCCCAGAGAATAAACAAAGGAATAAGCCAGAAGAGCTGGCGATAATTTTTATTTTTATTAACACGATCAATCACCAACCAAGTCAAGATAATAAATAGATAGCTAAAAATCTCCGGCCGAACTTCGGTCCGCTGGCTTAAAAGAAAAATTACGGGAATCGCTAAAAAAGAACTCAAATAAAAACCGGCTTTCTTAATGGCGAGTTTAAACGCTAGACTGAAGGCGCTGAGCATGATTAAAATATTAAATAAAGAGAGTAGTTTGAAGCCGCCAATTAAATAAACCCCATAAAATATGACGCCGCCGAGCCAGTGGTGATTAACGAAAGGAAAATTAGGTTCTGTATAGGAATAAAAATTTTTAAATAAAACATCTTTATTCTGCCAAACTAATTTTCCGTTCTCGAGGTGTCGCCCTAAATCAATAGCCGTAAATTCTATTTTTTGAGAAAAAATAATAATGACGAGAGCCAGCAGCCCTGCCCAAATTGAAATTTTAAACCATTTGTCAGTTTTTATCCCGATAAACATAACTAATATTATAATATCATATTTTAAGCCGGGGCGGGAAAATGTCAATTATTTAAGCGTTCAACGACATAATCAATATCCTTGTCGCCCCGACCGGATAAATTAACAACGATAATCTGCGCCGCGCTTAACTGAGGCGCTATTTTTATGGCCTGAGCTAGAGCATGTGCACTTTCTAAAGCCGGAATTATCCCCTCAAGCTTGGTTAAAAGCTGAAAAGCCTTAAGCGCTTCTTGGTCGCTGATCGTTTCATAAATCACTCTCCCCTGGTCCTTTAAATCAGCGTGAATTGGACTAACCCCGGGGTAATCTAATCCCGAAGCAATGGAATAAACCGGCGCTGGCTGGCCATTGTCGTCCTGGAGCAGATAAGTAAACATCCCGTGGATATTACCCGGCTGGCCAAAAGTTAGGGTGGCCGCATGATCACCGGGATTTAAGCTTCGGCCGCTCGGTTCAACGCCAATCATCTTTATTTCCCGGTCATCCAGAAATTCATGAAAAAGACCAATCGCGTTAGAGCCGCCGCCGACGCAAGCAATTAAATAATCGGGCAGGCGACCAGCTTGTTCTAAAATTTGCGACCGCGTTTCACGACCAACCACCGCCTGAAAATCCCTAACCATCATTGGGAAAGGATGCGGACCGACAACTGAACCGATTCCGAAAAAAATATTCTGCGGGTCTTTTACAAACGCCTCAAAAGCACTATCGACCGCTTCTTTTAAGGAGCGCCCGCCGGATTTAACAGTGACGACTTTCGCTCCTAATAATTGCATTCTGATCAAATTAGGCCGTTGTTTAAGAATATCAATTTCACCCATATGAATTTCGCAATCTAGACCGACAATCGCCGCCGCCGTCGCTAACGCCACGCCATGTTGGCCAGCACCGGTTTCCGCTAATAGTTTTGTCTTACCCATTCGCTTAGCTAATAGAGCCTCAGCTAAAGTGTGGTTAATTTTATGCGCCCCCGTATGATTAAGATCTTCACGTTTCAGATAAATTTTAGCACCGCCCAGTTTTTGCGATAAATTGCGAGCATAATACAAAGGCGAGGGGCGGCCGACATAATTTTTTAAGAGCGCCTGATATTCCGCCTGGAAAGTCGGATCGGCTTGAGCGCTTTGATAAGCTAAGGCGATTTCAGTAAAAATTGGTTTTAGGACTGACGGAATAACCTGCCCGCCATACTGGCCGAAATAGCCCTGCTGGTCAGGAGATAACTTTAAAGAATTTTTCATAAAATTTGTTTTAATAATTAATAAATAAAAAAAACTACCCAATTGACAAATATTGGGTAGTTTTAACCAAAATAAACTTCAAACAAAAAACCAGCTACCCAATATTAAGGGTAGTCCACCAAGACTGACTGTTTGTTTGAAATTTATTTAAAATCATAAATTGATCATAGCAGATTTTAAAAAATAAGCAAAGTCCTTTTATTTTTTTTAATTTAAAAACTACTAAAAAATCCGAACTGATTATTAACAACCTCCGGGGAGTCAATCTATTACATATTATAAAGCAAAACCAAAACTCAGCCAGAAATAAAAAGCGCCAATCAGGAAGATGACACCGCCCCAAAGCATTTGGCCGCCCTTGAACATTTGTGCTTTTTTATTAACCCGGTCAGGAAACCCGATTTTTTCAATTCCCTTGAACAAAGTAATCCAACCTAAAATAGTGATGGCTACTGGCCAGTCGGCTACCCAAACATTATGAGCGACAACTGTTGCTAAACCCAATAAAAAAGTAATGTAACCAGTTGATATGGTGATGGTTTTGTCCTCGGTGTATTCTATAATCCTGCCTAGCAACTTGGCAGCGACAGACATTAAACCAAGAATCATGAAAAGGCTTCCCCAAAATCTTGCTAAAAAAATTGTAATTTCCATAAAATTATATAAATTTTCTTAATATTTTAAATCAGATTCTTCTCGATTCTTGTTTTTATCATCTTTATTTTCTGCTTTATTAGTCGTATTCTCGCCGGAAGTTTGCTCAGTCTTCTTATCTAAATTATCCCCGTTTTCATCATTACTTTTATTTTTTTCTTGATTGTCTTTCTGGTTTTCATTTCCGAGATTTTTATCATCATTTTCATCTACAAATTCCTGATCTTTATATTTATATTTCTGATTATCAATAATGTCTTGGGCTTGTTTTACCTCTTCTAAAGTTTTTTCGTCTTTAACCGAGGAAGCATATTCGGCAATTTGATTAAGATAGTCAGTTTTAGCTTTATCCAAATCTTTAGCTTTAGCGGCTTGTTTAGCCGCCTTTTCATAATTATCTAGATTATTAATAGATTCGACAACCGCTTGGTGATTAACAACTACCTCTTTAATATTCTTATTTATATCCTCGTTTATACTGCTTACACTCGTGCTGCTAGCTTCCTTACTTAAATTTAGCGCCTCTTGCAAACGGCGAACAGAAACTTTTTCATAAACGGCTATTTTCGCGATTTTATTAGGAGCAATTTTTTGTTCCAACTTCTCAACCACTTTCTTGAGTGGATAAATAGCATCACCGGGGACTATATTATTATTTGCATAAGCAAAAATAGATGTCGCCCCGAAAATAACAAATAACACGATGGCGGCGATCAAGGCTTTATTTAAAATACTCGGCTGCCAATTAAAAACGCCTGACGTTTTGTTTAGGCGACCGAAAAACATCAAACGATACAGATCAATCTTTATTTTCCAATCAGCAAAAAAACCAAGTTTCTTCTTTGGTAAAGATTCAAATATTTTTTCTAAATTATCCATATATAATTAATCTAATTTTTTATTCAATATTTTTCGTAAACGACTAAGACTGCGGCTAACTTGCGTTCTAACCGCACCTTCTTCCTTATCGACTATTTCAGCTATTTCCTTATTATTCAGTTCATCTACAAATTTAAGGCGCAGGACTTCTCGATCGTAATAAGCCATTGAATCAATAGCGGTTAAAACTTGTTCAGTCTCGTATTTTTCTTCAATCTTATTTTCGTCAGGCGCAACTAGAAAATCTTCAACCTCTTCAAGCGGAACAAAATCTCTTCCGGAGCGGGAGTAATAGTTAACGAGATGATTATGTGCTATCGCATAAATCCAGGATTTAAATATCTTATTCTCATCAAAATTAGCAAACGCCCTCAGAGCTTTTATAAAAACCTCGGAAGTCAAATCTTCAGCTAACGGACTATTAAAACCAACGCGATATAAAAAGTAATTAAATATCTTGTCCTTAAATTGGTCGTAATAGAAAATAAAATTTTCTTTATTATTACTCATGTCTGACTATTTCCCTGACAATTATTAATACAAATATTGAACAAAAATGTTACCTAAACTCTAAAAGATGACCAAACACCTATTTATTGCTAATTTGTCCAATAATTATACAACGACCTGTAACAAAAAACAATCTCAGATGTATTAATAGATGAACGATTCAAACTTTTATAAATTAGTTTAATTAGCAAATTTCTTAAATTAATGATTTATTAAATTTGCCTCAACAATTATATGAAAAGCAAAAATAAAATCATCGCCAGTCTAATAAGTCTTTTCTTGATTTTGGCGCCTTTAGTGGCAATGAATGCTTTTGCGGCTGTTGATACTACGCCGCCGAGCACACCCACTAATCTAGTCTCCGCTCTTAATGTCGGGAATCAAGTCTTCCTCCATTGGAATGCTTCAACTGATAATACCGGAGTGACTGGCTATACAATAATGAGAAATAACCTGGTCTTGGCTAACACCGTCGGGACAAGTTATGTTGACACGATGGTAAACCCGAATACGACTTATACCTATTCTGTTTTAGCTTTTGATGCCGCCGGAAATGTTTCGGGAGTTTCCTCTGTAGTTTCAATAACAACTCTTGTTTCAAGCGACCTGGTTCCCCCAAGCGCTCCAACGGGACTAACCGCAACTTCTAGCTCCCCGACTCAAATTAATTTGAATTGGGCAACTTCAACCGATAACATCGCGGTAACCGGGTATATGATCATTAGAAATGGGATGTTAATTGCAAACACCATAACTCCCTCCTATGCCGACCTATCAGTCGTAGCTAGCACAACTTATACTTATTTTGTTTTAGCTTTTGATGCCGCCGGAAATGTCTCAACTAAATCAAATGAAGTTACCATAACGACTCCGTTGTCTACTACTTCTGGTGATTCTATAATGCCAAGCGTACCGAGTAATTTGATGGCGACAGCCGCTTCTTCAAGCACAATAAATTTAAGCTGGACCGCCTCAACCGATAATATCGGCGTCACTGGATACAATATTTATCGTAACGGAATTTTAATTAGCAGCTCTACTTCAAACACCTTCAGTAATGTCGGATTGAATCCCTCCACATTATACACCTACTATGTCAGGGCTTTTGATGCCGCCGGAAATCTTTCGGCTCCCTCAAATGATACGAGCACAACCACTTTAGCGATAAATAATAACCCGGGTAATAGTAATCATGTTGATGATGATAATGATGAAGATATTAACGACCATGAAGACAAGGGAAACCATTTTGGGCAAACTGAAGATCATGAAGACAAGGGAAACCATTTTGGGCAAACCAAAGACCATGAAGACAAGGGAAACCATTTTGGGCAAGACCAACAAGAAGATTAATTTTGATCTTCAAGAAAAAACAATCCGCTACTAAACTAAAAAGGCACACAATAAGTGTGTCTTTTAGTTATTATCAAAGGATTAAATTAATTTTTCAAATCACATTTCATATCGATCAATTCCTCATCTTGAGTGGTGAGCGGACTAATTCTGGCATATCCCCGGGGGGAGATTCTCTCATTATCCGAAGGAATTAGTTGAATTCTAGAATCATTTTTCTCCAACAACTCAATTAAGCCAGAAGCACTAACAGCCTTTTTTTGGTCACCAATTAATCTAACGATCCAATAACCTTCATTGAGGGGAAAAGATACATTTCTTAAGTTTAAAACAGACGGACTATAAATTCTTTCAAATTTTAAACCAAGCTTTTTTTCCTCTTCGGACTTGTAATCCCAAAAACTTATCTGAAATTCAATATCAGAAAATTGCTTTTCCCTTTCAGTCACCCAATCAAAAACTAATCGAGGAATTTTTGTAGAACTTGGGTCTGTTTTGAATAAATTGACTAAATTTAAGGTTATCATTTTTTTGCCTTTAAATTATTGAGATTGCACATGAAAGTTTCTTGATAATAAGAGAATTACAACTGATTAATTAATAGCGGGAGAAGCTGTTTTCTTAAAAATAGCTTATTATTTTTAGCAATTCCCTTATCATCAAAAGACAAACCAATTGATCTAGAAAGGAGCGATAATGTTTTTTCATCGACAACAACAAAAATGTTATATTCGTTTTTCAAGTCTGGGGCGGTTAAAAATATATAGTCTAAATTAAATTTTTCTTTAATTTCTCCCAAAATTTCTTTTATATTTTCAATTTGACCACTTATCAAGTTCTCCAAATCAAATCCCTCGAGCTGAGCAACGCCCAAACTGCCAGCAAAAGTTTTAAAATCACTATTAATAACCTCCTTTAAATGATTGGCGATATACTCCGTTTTGTAGTGAAACATGTCATTAATCAAATTTGACGGAATAATCACTCCATAATCATTTTTTAGAGACTCAACTGCCCTTAAATCTCGCTCGTTGACTATATCTGATTTAAAATCAAGTGTATTCGAAAAAATCGCCCCAAAGAGTAAAAATATATTATTAGGATTTATAGAAAATTTTACATTCCTCATTTTTTCAAAAATCAAAGTAGCCGCCGCACCGATTGGTTCTATTTGAATTTTAGCGTTAGGAAATAATTCCTTAGCTTTATGAGTTTCGCGATGGTCAATCACTTCAATCACATCCTCAGGTCTGATAATTTCTGGCATACCTTTAAGGTCACTAGCGTCAACAATTATAAATTTATCAAACTTTATTTTTGGGTTTAAAAAAAGCCCCTCCTTGATACCAAATTTCTCTAATAAAAATCTAACCTCAATTTGAGGGGTACCATAAATGCCGGCGATATATTTATTTTTCTTATCGATAACATTTAATAGCCCGGCATAAACATAGGCACAGGCTACGCCGTCTAAATCCGGATTAATTTTCGGGGTTATCAGTATTGTATCCATATTATGGTTCGAGTGGATTATTTTTTATATTATAATAATATCATGTCGTTCTAAATTGATAAACTCTCTAATAAAAATAACCTGAAATAAGGCGATTTTATCAGTACTCGGGGATAGGCCTGTTTACCGGCAGGCAGTGATTTTCGCCTCAGACGCTCACCAGTTCGCTCGCTTAGAACAACTACTTTTAATTTTATTTGCAAAAATATAGGAGAATCAAAATCAAATTTATAAAATTGACAAAAAGACCTAAAATGGTACTATTAAACATTAAAAGTATTACTTTTATTTTTGCTCTTTAAAATATATTTTTCAAGATAATCCAGTCTTTTTAATGTAAAACCCTAAAACCCCATTGCCATGACAAACATCCCTGAAAATTTGAAAAATGACCAGCTTACCAAGTATCTGGTAGAAAGTGGCTTAGAACTGCTTTCACAAGGAAAAGTTAGAAACACTTTCTATCTGGACGATGACCGTTTATTGGTTGTCGCTAGCGATAGAACAAGTATTTTTGACTTCGTTCTTAATACTCTGGTTCCCCGCAAAGGCGAGGTCCTGACTGCTATGACTCACTTCTGGACTAACACTGTGTTGGCCAAATTCAATCATCATCTGATTGGATCAGAAAGCATTCCCGGCTATAATGCCGCCTTTGATCTCTACAGTGATTTCCCCAAACTGCCTATTGAGCGTTGTCTGGTCGTCAAAAATTTTTCCGGCCAGGTATATCCTTTTGAAATGATTTATCGGGCTCATCTTGGTGGATCAGTCTGGAAAACCTACCTGAAAACCGGTGTTGTCGGCGGTCATGTGTTACCCACCGGACTGACCAAGTGGTCAAAGTTGGAGTCTCCGCTGTTTACACCTTCGACCAAGGAAGAAGTCGGTCATGATATAAATGTTGATGCTAATTACTTCTTCGAGCAAATGGCGGCTGCTGGACTGGGTGAAGAAGCTCGCCGGATAGCGGAAACTTTGGCTCAGGCTTACGCCCTAGCCTATACCTTCGCTGCTGGAAAAGGCATCCTGATCCTCGACACCAAATTTGAGGTGGCCGGGGAAAACATTATTGACGAGATTCTGACTCCGGATTCATCCCGGTTCGCCGTTGTAGAAGATTGGGAAGAAGCGGTGAAGACAGGACGTGATCCCAATTTCCACGACAAACAACCAGTCCGTGATTGGGGAGAAAAGGTGCCAACCCCATTTATCAATGATGACGGTGAAAAAATCATTGGTATCAAGAAGCTCAGTCCAGAAAATCCTGAACACGTGGCTTTTGTCCACAGCCTGGAAGTGCCTGAGGAGATCATTGCCGGCACAACTGCACGTTACCTGGGAATCTTCAAAATGCTCACTGGTTGGGATCTGGATGATTACTTGAATTCTGAGATGGGAATTGACGTAAATTAAGATCACAAATTTTAAAACCGATGTTATGAGAAAAATTGCAGTAATTGTCGGATCAGAATCCGATCTGAAGCAATGCCTCGTGGGCTTAAAGTATCTTCAGAAAATGGTGGAACTTGAATACGCCGAGGTCGTTGGGGTGTATGTTAGCAGCATCCACCGTAATACCGGCTTAACTCATCAGCTCCTGCGCAACCTGGTTAACGCCAACGTTGAGGTGGTAATTACGGGCGCGGGCTGGGCTAACCATCTGAGTGGTTGTTGTGATGCTTGGTTGCGCTATACCATGCGGACAATTAAATTAGTCGTGGTTGGTGTTGCCTTTGAGGACATGGATAACAAGCACACCCAGGCCGCAATTTTGTCTATCTCCGAAGTCCCCAAGACTCAGGTGGTCTACAAAAACAAAGACGGTCAAAATTTTGTGGGCGGAGAAGGCTTCCGCGATGCCTGCGATTTCGCCGTCCACGGAACTCTGCCGGTAATTAACTTACCGGATATCAAAAAAACCAGAGATTTCAGTCTTTTGGAAGCAATTAATGTCGCTAGCGCTTAAACTAGCGTAAAATAAAAAGCTGTCCCTAATTTGGATTAATCCAGATGACGGACAGCTTTTATTTTACTTACTCGGGGATAGAGAGACAATTAGAACAGTCTAACACGATAATTTAAGTTTATTATATTATATTCTTAGTGCACCTTTCTAATCAAACCTTTATGAATATTGATTTCAACTTGATCGCCATTATTAAACATCTTAGTGGAAAATTTAGTGCCGATTAGACAAGGTTTCCCTAATTCCCTGGCTACAATGGCTGCATGACAAGTTAGTCCGCCCTCATCAGTCACAATAGCTAACGACTTTTTCATTGCCAAAATATACTCAGGCGAAGTCATTGGCGTTACTAGAATTCGTCCTGTTTTAAAGTTCTTTACCTCGAAAGAATTAGATATTTTTTGAACTGTTCCTTTTATTATTTCTCCAACTTTTCCGGCGCAAGCGACCTGACCCGCAACATTATTTTTATTTTTAATTGGATCTAAGTCGGCAGTCCATAAGTTATGAGCGGATAAAAATTTTTTAAAATTTGGTTGACACTCTATGGAGCCATTAGCATAGACATAGCCATCAGAACGTTTACGTAAAACTGATAGCGGCGGCAACTTCTGATTTTCAACAAAGTTTTTAATTTCTCGGACGGTCATCAAGCGAACATATTCAGCGGGATAATTATGCTCTTGTAATTTCGGACCAAGCCACGTGCGCAGATGTAAACCAACCACTTTCAATATCCCCTCGCTCTGTTCTCGACTGTCGACAAGAATTTTTAATACCGCCCTACCTTTTGCGCCATGTATCTTTAGAAAATCCTCACGCCAAGGCCCGGCAATAAATATACCAAGAGGATAATAAGGATACATACCTTTAAATAAGCTAGTCAGAGTGATTAGATGTTTTTTATCATCTCTAATCTCTTTATTGGTCAGACCGGCTGTCGCGCGTAAATCTTTAACAAGAGCTAAAAATTGATTTTGCGCCACTCGGGAAAATATTTCACTATTAGACGGTTTATTTATCAAAAAACTTTTCAGCTGATCCATGTCCGCTTGATAACGATACCAATGAAAAGTTACTCCATCAAAATAAACTATCTGATCAGATAATCCTTTGCCCCAGATTTTTTTAACACCAATAACTAGAGAATTTCTAATGATTTCTTCTGCCCATTGGTCGAAATCTCGAGTAAAAATCAGATTTATTTTTTTTCCAGTCATATATTTACCTTCTATATAACAAAAATACCACGAAAAATAGTTGGAACAGTCCTATAATTCAACCCATTCTTCCTATTCTTACATTTTCGGCCATATTTTTCATACCAATAAAAGAAAGTGTATCAATATCAGAGTCAGAAAGTCTGATTAAATCAAGGTCGGGACGGCCAAATATTTTTGCCCCTTTTATTTCTTTTCCGCCTGATAAAGATTTTTTTAATTCGTTGTATTCTGTTTCATTTAAAACAAAATCAACGTCGCCTACTTCTTCGTGTTGATCGGGTTGGCGGATATAAAGATAGGTATAAATAGTGTCCGGAATATCTCCAGCGCCATTAATTAAAATCGGTTCATGAAGACGATAATATTTATTATTCCAGTTATCTGATTCCTCGGTAAGCTCTTCTCGCAATTTTGTGAGGAGTTTGTATTCGTCTTCGTAATGGCAAAATATTCCGATGTTGCCGGCGACAGGCAAATATTTTCCGTAGACTTTTTTACATAACTCAAAGCATCTAAAATGCGTATATTTAATAGCTTCAAATAGTTGATTCTTGTCTTTTATTGGGCTAAATTTATATGACTTCATGGCTTAAATTTTAATTATCTTTCCCACTCTTTAACTTCGGGATGAAAATCAACTTGATAAGGCGGAATGCCTAACGAAATACCATATTCTTTTGCCCCATTATATTGTTCTTTACTCGTCCGATCTATTTTAAAAACCTTATTCCTAAAGATGATAAAATGCGTGGTTTCATTTTTAAAATCGGCATACCAGGAATGTTCTTGATCTAATGCCTGGCTAATTTCTTCGGCGATATTATCAGCCTGGTCTTCTGGTAATTCAACAGTATGCAAAGTCCATTGTTTTAACCAGGGGGTCTTATGCTTTTCTACTACAGGCTCAACTTTAGTACTTAAAATATTAACATTCTTTAAAATATCATTATTTTCTAAACTTTCTTCAATTATTACGCCTTTATAATTCATAACCAAATTATTATATACCAAAAATACCGCGGGAGGTGGTATTTTGTCTACTTGCTCGCTTGGAGGAACTGCTTCCGAACTTTATTTAAACAATTGTTAGTCATTTCTAATTTATTCTAATCTTCTCTTCTTGCGATTAATAGTAATGTCTGTTATTTCTATTTGCTTTGGTAATCTTAGCAAATACAAAACTATGTTAGCCACGTCTTTGGGATCAATCCACTCCGCTTCGTCTTCTATTTTCTTTCCATAATCCTTCTCATGCATTTTAGTATTCATACCGCCACAATGAACATATATCATCCTGCTTTTTGTTTTTGCTAATTCTAATCCGATATTATATGAACCACCCCTTAGACCATATTTAGTCGAAGTATACGCTAATTGATCATTGAAACCAGCTTTTAGATCCGCTGTTGTACCGATATTTAGTATATCAGCCTCATTTTTTACAATATTATCAAACAATAAGGACAAAAAATACAACGGCGCAATAGTGTTAACTTTAAATGCTTTTTCAAATTTAAAATATGTAATTTCATTAATTTTTTCCATGGCCACTATAGCCGCACAATTTATAATTGCGTTAAAATCACTATGTTTCTCCTTTATCAAACTAACAGCATTATTAATATCTTTTTCTATTGACAAATCGCAAATAATATTAACAACACCTGATATATCACAAGCTGTTCTACTTACATTAATTACTTCTATTTTTTCTTTTGAGCACAAACCAGCGATTGCTTTACCGAGCCCATCGCTAGCTCCTAATATAATTATTTTTTTCATATAAATATAATTAATAATTATTAATATTATATCCTCTTTTATTTTATAAGCTAGGAGTTTGGGATATAATTGGAACGGTCTTCATAATATAAAAATTTAAGAATTACTCAATTGGTTATTAGTTTTTTTATACCAACCAACGAAGAGGGGTAAAATAAATGTTAAGACATAATATAAATAAACATCAAATTTGTAATAGTCGACTGTTTTAAAGAGTTTGACTAAAAAAATATAATCCAAAACTATAGCCATGGTTGTCCAAATAACGCCCAGCCCAATATAACAAACAAAGGACTCCCTTTTAATTTTTTTGAACAAAACCCAAAGGGTAACTAGTATGGCTAAAGGCGTAATATACCAACCAATAGTTTCTTTTGGTACAAAAACAAAAAAGATTATTCCTAAAAGATAGCCAAAAAGCCAGAGAACAAATCCCCAAAAAAGTGTGTTTAAAAAAATTTTAAACTTATTTGTTTTCATAATTTATTTTTTATTTAATTCCTATACTAAAAATACCACGAAATGCGGTATTTTGTCTATGTGCTCGGGGATAGGCCTGCCTGCCGGCAGGCAGGGATTTCCACCTCAGGCGCTCACCAGTTACACTAGTCAAGCTATTTCTTGCCAAAATATAGATTTTATTATTTTAATAATCTGTTTTTTGTTTAATTTTCTGCCAAGCTTATTATCAAAATATATTTCATTATTTCTTTTATTGTCATTACTAGTATTAACGGATAACCCGTTTTTTATACTTTTTTGCCATAAACCGTTAAATTCATCGATAGCTAAGAAATAATCTTTATCTATAAAGAATTGCGATGTCCTTTTTTCCTTATAAATCTCTTTTTCTAAAAAGAATCTCTTTTTTGCACGATTATAATCACAAGTTACAAATATATAATAATTGGGAATAATTATACTGTCATTATTGAGTAGTTTACTGAATAAATTTATATGTTTTTTTCTAAAATCTGCTATTCTGATTTTATAGCCAGCATAAATATGAGCTGATAAAGAGACAAAACTTCTGTCAAGAAAATTTATTCCCTTTTTTAAATATTTTTTTCTAATAACGTCTGTTTTTAAATATTTTTCATGTTCTGAAAAAACAAACTGTTGCAATGGCTTGTCTATTTCTTTAATAAAATCAGAATATTCCAAAATAATATTGCAGCTATTTCTTTTAGATAAAATATTGCATAAAGTTGTTTTACCGACAAAAACATTCCCATCTAAAGATATAATCATATAGATAGTTTACATTTTTTACATAGAATAGGGGGGTTGCTTTTGTTCTCATAAATACTTTTTCTTATCGCCCTGTATTTTGAAGAGTTCCAAATCTGTTTTATTGAGCGCTTGCTAACATCCCCTAATATATATTGGGCTTTCCAATCCATGCAACAAAGCACCACTCGGCCATCAAATAATATATGAAAACGTTCAACCGGACGATTTTGTTCACACCCAAAAATACTTTTTTTATTGATCTTATTATTAAACTTCTTTACATTTCCTGCTCTATCTAAAAACCCCCAAAATTCAAATTTTATAAAATTATCTCTGCAATATTTCTTAGCTAAAGTGATATCTTTTATTTTTAACCCTGGATAATTAATCATTATCAAACTTATTTGTCCGATATTTTCTCTCAATTTTTTATTTTTACACAAATCATTTAGGTTGGTCTTCACATTATACCAACTAAGCCCGGTCATTATATTTTGATGTGATAACCTTGAGAAACCAAACACGCTTAATCTCAAATCTTTTATATTACAGGCGGTTAATTTATTTTGACATTTTTTATCCAAAAGAGAAAGATTTGTGGATAATTCAATTTCGCAATTAGGACATTTTTTGTTAATATATTTGATTCTGTCGATAATCTTTTTATCTAAAAATGGTTCATTATTAAAATATGGAGCAATTCTTATCCCATAATTATTTATTTCCGCTATTTCATCAACTATCTTTTTAAATAAATTATCACTCATTGCCCCGCCAGGGCCATCTTTTTCCACCTCTTTATATGGGCATATAACGCAACCGCCGTTACAAAACGATGCTGTTTGTATTTCAAAAACTTTAGGAAAATTAATCATTATATTACGAATATTCATATTATTTTATTTTTTCATACCCACTATAAATTAAACTAACATATTCTCCATTATTTATTTTTTTTATTTTTGAAAAAATATTAGCATATTTAATCTTTATTGCGTAATATGCTATGTTAAAACTTTTTGCGAAAACATATATCGTTTTTTTATTAGCAATTTCGTCGGTAGTAATATTCCTAATTAATTTAATTAGAAAATTATAAATTAAATTCTCCGCTTCATCTTGACAGAACTTAAATTCTGAAAACTCTTTATTTAATTTTCTAAAATTTCTATTATCGAATCTGCAAATAATATCTTTTATTAAACCAACAGTTGTGCAATAATATTCAAATTCATAAGCTTGATTTTTTAATTCTACGGAAAATGTTTCTTTTATAAGTTGAAAACATTTTTCCGTTTTTGCATCTCTAAATTTATAGCCATATGTTATGTCGCTATAAGATAAAGACTTATTAATCAAACCATCTTGAATTAACTTTTTATGTAAACTTGATCCTGGGATAACTCTAACCTTTTCCAAAAAAACTCCAAGTCTAAATAACTTTCCTATTTTTTTCAAATATTTTATATTTTCTTCAACTACATTTAAGGAAGAATACGGTTCAAAAACAATATAACCAATGTGGATATTTACATGATACCGCATTAATCTCTTCTTTATAAATTCATAAGAGCCATCTTCTATTTCCTTATTAAATAACATTTTACTTACCTTGGAATGATTTTCCACGCCAAGAAACACCCGGACCAAGCCTGACTCAACCATTTTTTTTAATATATTATCGGACGGGAAAGGAACGCATTTTAAATATATATAAAATTTAATTGAAAGTTTTCGTCTTTTAATCTCTGAACAAATTCTTAATACTCTGCCATCGTCATTATGATTTCTCCAAAAACAACTATCATTAAATATAAATAATTTTTTTCCTAAGTTTCTGTATAAAAACTCTATTTCATCAACTACCAATACCGGATCACGATAATCAGCACCATCCAAGCCATTTATCTTAGACAAAATTGGTATATGGCAAAAACTACATTTTCCAGGACAGCCGCGAGATGCTTCAATATTTATATATGCCCCACTCTCATTTATTTCTATATCTCTATTTGGAAAAGGTAAATCATTTAATTTTAACTTGTAATTTCTTGGATAATAGTCTGATATAACTTCGTTTTTAGGATTGCGCCAAATACCACCTGGACAGTTATGATTGAATTTTCCTCTTTTTAATGATTTTAATAATTCAATTGCCGTTTCTTCCGAATTTCCAACAATAATTCCATCAAGCCATTTTAGCTCTTTCATTAAGCTCCGATAATTTAAACTGGCATATGGGCCGCAAAGAAAAATTTTATTTATCAAATTTTGCTTTTTAATCTCCGATAAGAGCTGGAACATCTGATAAAAATCTTTAAAATTTGGCTTGGCAATTATAACTGTACCCGAGTTAATATTTTCTAAAATATCCTCCACACCATGGAAATCATTTTTTTCCAATAAGACAAGGCTGTTACTTATCTTATTTTTTGATAAAAATGCTGACAAAGAACCCATAGTGACAGAGGCAGCTGATTGAGAAAAAAGCGTTCTACAAAAGACTAGCTTAACATTAATATTTTTCATAACTTTACTTTAATTGCTTATAATAATATAATAATAACATAATTTAATAACATTTAAATTTATGGATAAGGGGGTTATTATTCATTCTTTAATTATCAATAATGGTAAATTGCTTATCTTAAAACGCATTGAAGATACTTATGAGGGCGGGCTTTGGGATCTTCCCGGAGGAACATTAAGAGATGGAGAAGATTTATCAGCTGGTATTAAGAGAGAGGCCTTTGAAGAGTCTGGCCTTAAGATTGAAAATCCCGGATTGTTCTATTATAGTTCAAACATAGATATTAAGAAGAATAAACAATTCATTACTATCATCTTTATAGCCGAATTAAGTGGTGATAGCCCAGTTGTTACCATCGACCCGAACGAGCACAGTCAATCAAAATGGATAGAGCCAAATGACATATTCAATTATCAAACCGTCGGCTATTTAAAGCCCTGTGTTGAATATTATATTAATAAAAAACACCCAATTTTCATGCAATAAAAACTATTCTCTTAACATTTTAGTTTTATATTTTTCTATTTTTTTCTTTGTTAGCAAGGAATAAATAGAACGTAAAATTGAATAGTAAGCCGAAAGTCCGTGTAAAATATAAGCAAAAAAAGATCCAATAAAAATATAGATAAAGACTTTATACGTCTTTATTTTTTTGTCCTTTCCAGTCAACAAATATGCAATAAAATTAGGAATAACTAAATAAACAAAATATGTTATAATAAATAACAAAAAATCTTTTGCTATTAATGAATGAATGAAAAGATAAAGAAGTAATAATGGCCCAACGACCCAATAAACGGCGTGTAAAAATAGCTTACTGGATAGAATAAACAACTTAAAATGGTTAGTTCTCCTATTCTTTCTTCTTAAAATATCATAATACGTAAAAGACTGGAATGGCCCAAAAAACCAAGTAGCTTTTTGAAAAAATAAACTTTTTAATGAATTAGGGGAATCGGCATAATCAAAATAAGGAATCGGTTTTATATATTCTTTTTTGTAACATAGTTCTAATCCCAAAATAGCATCTTCATTGTGTGTATTTTCGCTAAAACCACCAACGTCCAAAAAAATATCTTTGGTGAAAAATAATCCATGCCCTATGCAATAATTAATTGGATACAACAAGGGGTATTTTTTATTATTTAAAAGAGAAAGCTGTTTTAAATTATTAAAAACTTCAAAACCGATACTCCATCTATTTTGCCAGGTGCTTGAAGAAAATAATATAGATTTCGAAAAAAAACTTTTTTTAGATATACTATCTAAATTGTTAAAATAATTTCCGTATTGCTGGAGCACCTTATCACTAGTATTGAAACTAGCGGCGACCCAGGAAAAAGTTTCCTTCTCTGGTCTAGAATCAGCGTTATAGACGCCGACTAGTTGGTGGTTTAAAATGTTATTTTTTAATAAATAATCTATCGCAAAATTTAATTGATGCGCCATTTTCCCATCAACACCCGAGTAATTGATTTTAACTAATTTATCATAATTGATGGATTTTAAAATATTAATAGTATTTTCCTCTGGACAATCAACATTAAGCAGCTCTTTACTCGTTGTAACTATAATTAATTTCGAATCATTAAAAGATTCGAGTAAATCCAAAAAATATTTAATTGTATCTTTTATAATTTTTCCCTCATTTAAAACCGGGATAATAATAATAAAATTAAAAACCCCTTTATTAGCTAGAGGCAATTTTCTATTTTTAACAAGCCATTTATTTGATACATAAATCCTTATAAACCAATAAATTGACGATATTAAAAAATAAAAAAATATCAATAATTTAACCATATTTATAGAAAAAGGCATTAAGCTTAAAGCGAAATACCTTTCATTTTTTAAAACCAACTAAATTGATTAATCTCTGATTATCCAGAAATATCAAAGCCTCTCTTATCGCTTCTTCTTTGTTGTCAGCAGAGTGTATTAAATTATAAACAGAATGTTTTCTATTACTATTATAATACTTTATTCTTACATAATTTCTAAACTCTGTGAGTCTTCTAACTACATCATTACCTGAAACGAGTAATAAATCAGACTGATTTCCTACCAAATAATCAACTAGAGCACTTTCCCAATTTTTTGTAAAAAAATATGGGTACAAACAAAAAATATTTTCTACTGTTATTATAATTTTTTCGCTAAAGAGTAGCTGAAAATCATTTTTCAAAGTAGAAAACACTTCATTTCTCAATTCCGGAGATATCGCATCAGGTTTTAGAATACAGAGACTAAAATCATTTAAAAGAAGTAACTCTACCGGGACGGCGCTTTTATTTCCCCTCCAATATCGTTTCTCTTCTCCAACAATAATATATTCTCCTTCATCATCAATTTCTATAAATCCCTGCGCGTCAGCACCAATATAATAATATTTACTGATGCTATTGATTTTTATCTTTTTTATAAGTCTCCCAGAATTATCTAAAAAATTAATTCCAAATTTTTCCATTTCTAGTCCTCCCGAATTTTAATGAACTAATATCAAATTATAAAATAAAGTTATTTAAATGTCAAATTGACTTTTAATAGAAACTATGGTAGAATTTTGTTAATAAAAAAGTATAATTAAAAACAAAAAAAAGAGAAAAATGGAAAAAGGAATAATAATCCATACAATTATCACTAAAAGGGGGGAAATATTAATCTTAAAAAGATCAAAAAACAACTTCTTTCTTAGTGAAGAATGGGATGCTCCTGGTGGAACATTGAAAGACGGAGAAAACCCCATTGATGGCGCTATAAGAGAAACAAAAGAGGAAACTGGATTGGAAATTAATAATCTAGTCTTATTTTCTTTTAACTCTGTTGTAGATGAGGCTAAAGATAAACAGTTTATAACTTTAATATTTTTAGCTGAGTGTGTAGGCAATCCAAAAAAAATTATTCTAAACAAAAGAGAACATGATGATTTTCAATGGATTAATTTAAACCAGGTTAAAAACTTTAAAACTGTTTTTTGGTTAAGCGAATGTCTAACCTATATAAAAGAAAAAAAACATCCAATGATAAAAATTATTGGGAAAAAACACTAAGTTTAAGAGCTGTTTCGACGGCTCTTTTTAAGAATAGTAATACGAAGAACCATCTTCATTTACAAGCCATTTCTCCTATCTAACTTAAACAAAAGAACCCGGCGTTAGTTGAGCTCTCTTGACTTTTTGGTAATATTAAACGACTCCTGTCGGTCTTAAACACTAAAATATTATGTACTCGGGGATAGGGATTTCCGCCTCACTCGCGGACCAGTCCGCTCGCTCGTTGTCGCGGTTGGCGTCCGATATGCCTGCTGGCATATCGTCCGATACTCGCTACGCCTCGGTCTGCTGGCCCTCAGCTAAGCTCGTTTCCAACCTGTTCTCATCCCTAACTCCTCAAGATGATAATAATAAAACCATCACAAAGTGATGGTTTTATTATTATAGCTCGGGGATAGGGATTATCGCGCTCGCTTTTCGCCGGAATGCGAAAAGCTCACTTGTCCTGGGTTGGCGTCCGAAGCTCCCCCGGAGCTTCGTCCGACGCTCGTCCGCTCGTTTCGTCTTCCGACTCAACTCGCGTCTCGCTTCCAACCAGTTCGAATCCCTAAATCCTGAAAATGATAAAATAAAAGAGGATGCATTGCATCCTCTTTTATTTTATAAGCTCGGAGGTTGGAATATACTTGGAACTTATTTGCTAAATATAAGCAGTAATTTTTATTAAAATTATTTGGAATTCATAATCTTCAACAATTTAGGGTGCAGATATTTATTGGCAGACAAAATTTCTCTATCTTTCAAAGACCATGACTGACCTTTGAAATTAGTGACTTTACACCCTGCCTCGGTAAGAATTAGCGAAGCGGCCGCATAATCCCATAATCCTCCGCCCTGAGAAGCTCGCCAGTCTCTTCGGCCATCGGCTTGATACATAACACTAACTCCCGCTGACCCAAAAGCACTCATCCAAAATCTCTCTTTTTCTGAATGCTTTAACAGTTTACGTAAATTTGTCACATTTTTTTCTGTCGTATTAGCACTTGTTAAACCCCAGCTATTCTTCCAGGTCTTCTGTTGTGAGCAATGAACTTTTTTGCCATTTAAAAATGTGCCCTTTCCTTTTTTAGCAAAGAATAGTTCGTCTGTGCAGGGATTATAGATAGTGGCTAATTCCATTTTTCCCTTATGGGCCAGACCAATCATGACGGCAAACATTGGTGTTCTGGTAAGAAAATTACGGGTACCGTCCAGCGGGTCTATAATCCAACAATATTCAGCTCCATTTTGATGTTCACCTGTTTCTTCGGATATTATGGCATGTGACGGATATTTCTTTTTAATAGCTTTAGTAATTATATTATTTGCTACTAAATCTGCTTCAGTCACGACATCGGCGGCATCTTCTTTCGTATATTTAACTCCAACTTTTCCAAATTTCTTTAGAATAGCAAGGCCTGCCTCTTTTGTTATCTGCTTAATAAATTTATCCATATATAAATTATAACATATCTAAATATATTAAATAACCTTTCAGGGATTGGAACCGGTTTTTCTTAATAAATATACCTTATTTGATAAAATTCCTATAATATTGTGGTAACTTTGGAACTTTTAACTTAACAAAAATGAGCCTTTCGGCTCATTTTTGAATTATGCTCGGGGATAGGGATTATCGCGCTCGCTTTTCTTTCGAAAAGCTCAGTTGTCCAGACCGGCCGCTAAGCGCTACGCTTCCGCCAGCTGGCGGATCGCGCTTATCGTCGCTCGATTAATAGTCGGAGCTCAAACGCTCCTCCTATTTTCTCGCTCGCCGCTTGTTCTCATCCCTAAAACCAGAATACTAAAATAAAAACAACAGCATTGCTGTTGTTTTTATTTTAGTGCTCGGAGTCTGGGATACAATTGGAACTACTTTAACTAAATACAATCAGATTTAACAATTTTCTTGGTAACCGCGCCTTGAAATAACCTAAAGGCAAAGCGCTTCTCTTTTTCATATATCATTGGAACGCCTAAGAGCCGTCCACATTTTTTACAAACTAACTGCGGTAACGATTTAAACGGTTTATCTGCCAAATCACTGTAATCTTTTGATTTATATATTCTATCCAGATACATTCTCTTTAACATTCCGGGACCATCCTTTTGATAAAATCCTAAAAATTCGCTACAGCCTTCACAATCAATTTCTAGTAGACGAGAATATCCGCCTCTATTTTTCTTATATTTATCGTTTTTTAGTTTATTTTTCATAAGCAAATATTGGAACGAGCCTAGGCTCTTTTTAAAATCCTAACAACTCCTTTATCCGCATTCACCTCTATTAAATCCCCATCTTTTATGACTTTACTGGCGTTTTCCGTCGCTAAAATACAAGGCTTCTTTAATTCCCTGGCGACAATGGCCGCGTGAGACAACAGACCGCCGGCATCAGTCACGAAAGCCGAGGCTTTTTTCATTAAAGATAAAAATTCTGGTCTAGTCATTCCAGTAATTAATATATCTCCTTTATCAAATTTTTTGACCTTAAAAGGATCAAGGACTACTCTTGCCACCCCTTTTGCGGTACCTTTGTAGGCGGTGGTTCCTTTTAATTCATTTCCCGTAAAACTTACTAAATATTTCTGTAAATCACGGTATGCATTGCCGGTAAGTAATTCTGCACTTTCTCCTTGGCAAAAAAATGCCAGACCGCCTGAGCGATTAACAAGCTCTTTTTTCGAGGGCAATTTGTTATTCTTCAAATACAATTCAACCTCGTCTATTGTTAAAAAATCTACTAAATTTAATGGGTATCCTGTTTTTTTAGCAATTAACTTGGTATATTTTCTTAAAGCTGAATCCACGGCATTAAACAGATTTTCCGTTTTTAATCTAGCGACAATGAGTCCTGGAGCCAATTTTTTTTGCAATTTTGCAGGCAAATAATCAACTACTTTTTTCATCGAGAAGTGAGGGGGAATATGTAAATAAAAATTATCCTTTAGCTCTAAAAGGTTAGATAATGTAAGATCATTTTTACTTTTTAATTTTGCTATTACTTTAAACAAATCTTCTGCCGTATTTATAGTATCTTCTGCCCATTTTGCGGCCAATTTATTATTTTTAATAACTAAATCGGCTATATACTTACAATAGTTATCTAACACTTTTTTAGCTATATAGTTTGAGCTTACTTTTCGTTCGCAGATTAATAGATTAGTGTCTAGATTTTTACCTATGTATGGCTTTAACCCCCTGGTGTAGGCATAATATAAAGTCGTAAAGATTGTGCACCAATTTCCCGACCAATTCTTAACCCATTTATCTGACTTAATAATTTTTAAACTTGTATTTGTCATAATAATTGTATTTACATAACAAAAATACCACAGGAAGTGGTATTTTGTCTACTTGCTCGGGGATAGGGATTATCGCGCTCGCTTTTCGCCGGAATGCGAAAAGCTCACTTGTCCTGGGTTGGCGTCCGAAGCTCCCCCGGAGCTTCGTCTGACGCTCGTCCGCTCGTTTCGTCTTCCGACTCAACTCGCGTCTCGCTTCCAACCAGTTCGAATCCCTAAATCCTGAAAATGATAAAATAAAAGAGGATGCAATGCATCCTCTTTTATTTTATAAGCTCGGGGATAGGGATTCGAACCCCAATAGCCAGGACCAAAACCTGGAGTCCTACCGTTAGACGATCCCCGAATATTTGTTTTTAAACAAATTTTAAAACAAAATCCTCACTAGAGGATGATATTAAAAAACCAATAAAAAGTCAAACTAAATTTATTTTCAAAATTCTAGACACGAGCGTATTTCCGAACCGCGAACAGACTGGCAATAATATTAATAAGCAAAACGATTAGAAATTGTGAACCAAAAACCAGCCAAAAATTATTTACAAAATAAGCTAAAATATTAACATTATAACCCATAAAAAATACTTCTAAGTAAGGCTGCAGAAGAGTTAAGAAGGGATAAAAGACCGAAATAATTATTAAGAAACTAAATAGAGCATAAACTAAGGCGGAAACCATATACGGCATATAAACAAAAAAATTGGAAGCGCCGACGAGACGCATAATTTCAATTTCTTGACGATGCGTATAGATCGCGACACGAATAGCGTTATAAACGACTAATAAACTAGTGAGAATAAAAATTCCGATGATAAATAAACCGACTTCATTAACACGTTTGGTAATATTGCCGATCTTATTAAGGATAACCGTATTGTCAGAAAAATCGCGCGATTCAATAATCGGATTATCAATCATTTTTAATTCATTAATCAGTAAATTTGATTCATCAAAATTTTTCGGGATAATTGTTAAGCTGGGCGAAAGCGGATTGCGACCCAATTCTTTTAAGGCCGCTAAAACCGCCTGGTTATTTTTATATTTCTCGCGAAAATCATCCAAAGCGGCTTGTTTAGAAATGTAAATGACATTTTTAACTTTTTCCGAAGCGCTTACTTTAGCTTTAAGCGCCATGATTTCATTCTCAGGAACTTCGGCTTTAATATATAAACTAATATCGATTTTTTCCTTAATGGCCGCTACCGCATTATCGCTAATCAAACGAACGGTAATTAGCATGTTAATTGAAAAAAGCGCCAAGAGTAAAATCGTAATCGTCACAATCGTCAGCCAAACATTACGAGCGATATCTTGAAAACTAAATTTAATGATTCGATATAAAGACAACATATTATAATAAATATTTACCGCGCTCTTGGTCGCTAATTACTTGGCCGTGGTCCATACTAATAACGCGCTTACTCAGACGATTAACAACTTCTTTATTATGGGTCACTAAGATGACGGTCGTCCCGAATTTATTGATTCGTAATAATAAATCAATAATTTCATTAGCGTTAATCGCGTCTAAATTACCGGTCGGTTCATCAGCTAAAAGAATCTTGGGTTGATGGACTAAGGCCCGGGCAATCGCAGCGCGCTGTTGCTCGCCGCCGGAAACTTCGCTGGGATAACGTTTTTTCTTATCTTCTAAACCAACGATTTTTAAAACACTAGGAACGATTTTTTTAATCTTTTGTGGTGTCCCGCCGGAAACCTCTAAGGCAAACGAAACATTCTCCTCTAAAGTCTTGCGCGGTAATAACTTAAAATCTTGAAAAATAACTCCGATTTGGCGGCGCAAAAATGGCACTTCACGACGATTGATTTTAGTAATATTCCAATCACCGATTAAAACTTGTCCCTCAGAAGCTCTTTCTTCGCCAATTAAAATCCTAACTAAAGTAGTTTTGCCGGCGCCTGATTGCCCAACAATCGAAACAAACTCGCCCGGAGCGATATTTATAGTAACATTATGCAGAACTTTAGTCCGACCGTAATTTTTAGAAATATTATGAAGTTTAATCATAATTACTTTTTAAATTTTAACTGCTTGAGGCCGTAACGGATCAGTTGTTCGTTATCCAACAAGCTTTCCGCCTTACTTTTAGAACCAAAATTAATAACAATTAAATTACCCACAGGCGTTTTTACTAAAGTCATCAAGCAATGACCAGCCTCATCCAGGTAGCCAGTTTTGGAGCCGATGAGGGGATAGTTCTTATCGCGCACAAGCTGATTGGTGTTACTGATCTTATGCGGCTTCTTAGTGTTAATCGTGCTAAACTCGTATTTTGAGTACGTACTGATCTTTTTAATAAGCGGATTAGTGAAAACTTCTTTAGTTATTATAGCATAATCATACGGGGAACTCACGTTCTTGGGGTCTAATCCGGTTGGATCGGTAAAAATAGTACTGCTTGCTCCCCAATTTTTCGCGGTCTCATTCATTTTTTTAATAAATTCCGGCCGGCTAAAGCCACTCGCCCGCACCAAAGTTTCGACCGCATTATTAGCTGAGCCAACCAGAGCGCTATAAAGCAGATTTTCTAAAGTCACTGTTTCTCCTTCCTTTAATCTTAAACGCGCCGACTCCCAGGGCTTACAATATTGGTAATTATAATTTTCATCTTGAACTTTATAAGCGATTACTTTGTCTAAGCTAGGCCGAGTATCTAAAAAAACACGCATCGCCACTAATTTAGTCAGACTAGCTAAGGGTGAAACGGTTTTTTCGTTTTTACCGAAGAGAATAGTCCCCTCTTTTTCTAACATAATGACGGCCGAAGAAGCCGTAATCGTCGGCGTACTGCCGACTTGAGCTAATTTTTTATTCAATTCGGGAATAATAATTTTTTTCGGTTCAACTTTTATTTTTATCAAGCCCGCGCCCGGCGACGCTAATTTTTTAAAAGCTACGGCATCTAAATCAATAACTCGATCCGGATGTTTGGCCCGTTCCGGACCAAAATCATTAATCGTTACTTCAATTGACCGGCCATTAGCTAAATTAGTGACCTTAAGGATCGAGCCTTTTTTAAAATCCGGCGAAGCCGCGAATAAACCGCCCTTATATTTATACCAACTAGCCGTCCCAACCGTTAGAATATCAGGATTAGTGAGAACAATTAATTTCCCCTGGGTGGCGGTCGTAGTGGCAGTGACTTGTTTCTTCTCAGGATCATCATGAGTTAAAAGCGGCTGCCAATTACCGGCTAATTGATCAAAAGAAAAAATCTGTTTTAAATTATTATTCGCCGGACTGTAATTTATTCTAATCTCTAGCGGTCGCGACGGATCATAGGTCTCGGAATTAGAAAAAGAATATTGGTAGGCGGGCGTAAGCGCCTGCCATTCCCAAGGCAAGTTAGCGGCTTCAATAGTATTAATTTGCGCCACACCGGAAAAAGCGGTTGTTTTAAAACTTAAATCCGCAGCTTGCGTGGCAAGCGGCGCCAAAAATAAAAAAAGAAATATTAAATATTTTCTGAATTTAAAAATCATAATTTAAACTAATTGACTAAAATCGTAGCTTACGTTTATAATATACTTGATATCTGGCGGGTATCGTATAATGGTTATTACATCAGCTTCCCAAGCTGAGGAAGGCGGTCCGATTCCGCTTACCCGCTCTTAGTCGGCCGAGATAGCTCAGTTGGTAGAGCAACGCACTCGTAACGCGTAGGTCGCGGGTTCGACTCCCGCTCTCGGCTCCTGATGAAATCCCTGGAAACAGGGATTTTATTAATTAAAAAAATACTGCCACCATTTAAAAAAGTTACCGTTTCGGCGGGAAAACTCCTCTGAGCCAACTTGATTAGCCAGGGTCTTATTTTCTTCAACAACGACAACCGTCTCGCCCGGTTTCTTTAAATTCAAATTTAGACGCGCTTGTTCTTCTAAAGATTGATCCGATTCTAAATAATTAATCATCTCTTTCAATTCTTGATTTTTATTTTCAAAATCACTAATCTCTTGTTTAACATCTTCAATTTCCCGTTCAATTAAACGCCGCTGGCTATATGTCTTGGCTAGAGGAATAACGATAATCAATAGAAAGACTAAACCGATGATCGCCAAAAAACGCTGGCTCGAAACCAGACGATAGAAAAAATTGCTTGGTTTTGGCAATCCTCCAGACGCCAAGCGGCGAGGATTAAGTTTTCTTTTAAGCATCGTTTATTATTATAACATAAAAAAAGAGTAAAAAAAATCGCGCCGTTAGCGCGACTTGGGGGTAATCCAGAAACCCATATATTTTCCGCGCAGCAGCCTGATTTGCGCCTCTAAGCAAGGGATGGCGCCAAAGATAACGATTGTTACTGGCACGAAAAACCATTCTAAAGTCATGCGAATATTTTTCCAAACTGTATATTTTTTGGGGCGTTTCGGTAATAATAGAGCCGAAACAATTGCCGATAAAAATAGACCGATCATCGCGACGTTCATTAAATTCTGAGTAATCGCCGGTAAATTACCAGATAAAACCGTTGAATTAAACCGATTACCTCCCAAAAGCATCGGCATCCAACCAATCACGGCGATAATTAACGCATTAGTTGCCCAAGCGTGAAAACCATAGATCTGAATAAAAATATGGCCAATAATTCGACCCCGATCTAAGCCAGGTCGATTCCATTGCTTGCGGGCATTAAACATTAAATACGGAATATTTTCACCGCCCCAGGCCCAACGCCGTTGCTGTTTATATAAACTACGGGCGGTTTTCCAAAAAGTCTGATCATGAGTAACATCCATGGAAACTTCAAAGTGGATTGGTTCGACCTGATAATGACCATTATAATACATCAAGCAATGCCAGAAAATTCTGGAGTCTTCAGAGACATTCTGCGTCGACCAAAAACCGATTTCGTTTAAGGCCACAAAAGTCATGGAGTGCGAAGAATAAGTTACTAAACTTTCTTGGCGAATCTGCATGATCATTTGCCAGAAAGTATTGGAAGACGCCGCTACCCGCGAAAAAAATGGCGCTTTCCAAATATTATTATGATAAACTGGCACCGGTTGATAGCTGGTATGATAAGGATCGGAAACGATTAAAAATTTATAAGTTAAGGCGAAAAAATAACCGCGCGTAATTACCGTATCAATATCAAAGACGCTCACTAAAATTTTCTGATAATCTAAATTAAGACGATCAATTATCTCCGCCTTAACCTGGCGAACGCACCAAGCCTGGTTAGCTCCCTTACCTTTTAATTCCCCGTCCTGATCAACATGAAAAGTAATTATAAAATGACCAAATTTATCACCAAACTCTGCCTGGATTTTCTCTGCCCGCGCTCTTCCTTCGGCGCCAGAACGTTCTTCCATCCCTAAAGCGACAATCATTCTCTCGGTCGGCCAGTTGTCTTTGACTAAAGCTTCCAAAGAAGTCCGAATAATTTCCACGCTTTCATAACAAGTCGGCAAAATAATCAGTTGCCATAAATCATCCCAGGCCACACCTTGTTTCGCTAAACAATCAGCGGCAATTTCTTTTTGCGTATCGCGATCGAATTGCCCATTTTTCAAAGCTTCACACTTTTTTTGCCAATCAGTTCTGAGACCCTTTTTGAGTTTACAATAAGAAGTAATTAAAAAAATCGCCATATAGACGACTAATAATAACCAATAAACATCAAAGGCGATAATAAAATAAGCCACCCAAACCGGCTTAAAATACGAAAAAACCAATAAAATGACTAGGGTAAAAATAGATAAAAACCCCGGAAATGCTTCTAATATTCGGTAAATTTTATAATCACGCCCCGATAAATCGGTCGCTTTGCCTATTTTCAAATAATTGACTGGTTGTTCCATAGATTTAAATCGCTCCCCTTCTTTTTAGCTCAAAAAAACATTCGGCGCAAGAGCGCACGTCGAAAACCGCGTCATGCGCTTCCGGAAAACCAGTTTTAAACAAATATTGATAAAGTTCCGTTAAATTCGGCCATTTATAACCACCGCGACCATTAGGTATTTGGCAAACATTTACCGAACGCCGCATCGTGCAAATTTTATTAGCCGTTGGTAAAGGATTAGGCAAGCCTAAACGTAATAGCTCGGAACCAATTATTTTTTCATCAAAATCAATATTATGAGCGACCAGATACGAAGATTTTTTAACATCTTCTATAAAATGACTTAAAGCTTTTCCTAAATCAACTCCTTCTAAAACCGCTCGCTCCTGAGAAATGCGATGAATTTTAGTCGCTTCCACTGGGATGATAAAGCCCTCTGGCTTAATAATATAATTATAGCTTTCCCAATGATTACCGGCCGCGTCATAAAGACTCCAGGCAATCTGCACAATTCGCGGCCAATTTAAAAAATCATCAAGCGGCGCTTGATAATCTTTAGGCAAACCGGTTGTTTCCGTATCAAAAAATAAATACATATTTCCACGAGACTAATAATTAAAACTGATTGTTGCTGATGATAACTTCTTCGCCTTCTTTTAATTCTAATTCCGAATGATTGGTAATTTCTTCAGTCCGAACGACTGGCTTAACTATTTTTATCTCTCGGCCGCGGAAATCAACCGGGGCAATTTTCTTTAGATCATCCAAAGACAAACTAGGAGTCGGCTCAGCCAGAGCCTCTTCTTCAAATTTACGGCGTTCCGCTTCTTTGGCCGTTTTGCGTTGTTCAAGTTCTAGTCGTTTTTCTTCTTTTTTTTTGCTCAAACAATCTTTACAAAATACCGGCCGAACTCCGTCAGGAATAAAAGCTGTTGTGGTTCTAATCCCGCAACTGGCGCAGATCGCCTCATAACCGCTTTTCGCTGGGGCAGTTGGCCTGGAGGGGCTAACCGTCGGACGAATAGCGCTAACTTGGTTAGGACGAACACTGGGTTTGGCGATTACCACCGAGGCGCTAACAGCCGGCGTCGGAGAAATAATTGTTTTGGCGGAGATTACTTTATCAGGACCTCTTTTTTCATCTTCACCGTAATTTTCATGCCAACGCATAATCTTCTCTTCGACGGTTTCACGATCAGAAGCATATTTTTCCCGAGAATAATTGATTACTTTTTCTGTATTGCCAGTCTGTTCTTCGCGGCTTAGGGGCGCTAAACCCTTAGCCGAAAAGGGTGAGGAAGCAATCCCGTCAATCATTAACTTTAGATACATTTCATATTTCGGCAAGTTGACTAAGTCTTCTTCTGTAAAAGTGGGCGTAAATTCTTTAACTAATTCTTCAGCGTCAGCGGCGCCGACGCGGAAAACGACCATCGTCCCGACGTTACCAAAAACAGCTGGTTTTACTTTTTCACTTAATTGTTCAATATACTGATGCGCTAAAATCAAATTCAAACGATATTTACGGGCTTCTGATAAAATATTGGCGAAACTGTCGGTTGAAAAATTTTGAAATTCATCAATATATAAATAAAAATCGCGACGTTCTTTTTCAGGCACATCGACTCGGCTCATCGAAGCTAACTGAATCTTAGTAATCATCATCGCTCCCAAGAGGGCGGAATTATCTTCGCCGATTCGCCCCTTTGATAAATTCATAATTAAAATTTTGCCACTATCCATGATGTCGCGGATATTAACCGCTGATTGCACTTGACCAATAATATTTCGCATCAGCGAACTCGACAAAAATTGCCCGACTTTATTTTGAATCGGCGAGACAGCTTCCGAAGCGAATTTATCAGCATAACCGGAAAATTCCCGTTCCCAAAAAGCTTTAACAACTGGGTCTTTAATATTAGCTACCACTTTCTTGCGATAATTCTTATCGGAAAGCATCCGCACTACACCCAAAAGAGTAGAACCAGGAAAATCTAAAATTGCTAAAATAGCATTACGGAGAATATATTCCAAGCGTGGCCCCCAAGAATCCGCCCATAATTTTTGGAAAACGCCGATTAGCCCAGAAGCAACCAAATGGCGCAGATGCGGTTCAACTTGTTCAACGACGTTAAAAGCGATGGGGAAATTAATATCCGAAGGATTAAAATAAACAACGTCATTAATCCGGTTAGTAGGAATGTATTCAATTATTTTTTCCGCTAAGTCTCCGTGCGGATCAACGACGGCGACGCCATAACCAGCTCGAATATCATCGACAATCATATTTTCTAACACCGTGGATTTGCCCATGCCGGTTTTCCCAATTAAATACATATGCCGACGGCGGTCGTCGGTTCTAATTCCGAATTTTTTAAATTCGTTACGATAGGTTGTTTGCGCGAAAACCGCGATGTTATCACCCATAGTTTAACGTCCCTTGATATTTACCAAACCCTTTAAATTATCCATTTGAGCGCTGGTGGTGCTTAGTTGGTCGGAATAAGACTTAAAAACATCGGCATAGCCCTGCAGATAAGCGACGGCGGCCTTAAAAGAAATAAAGCCAAAGATAATAATAATCACTAAGATCGCCCATTTTATACTCCCCCAAATAACCTGCCATTTAAAATAGTTTTTCAAAAATTTAACTGTTTTTAAAATTTCTTGATCGGTCGCTAAAATTTCCGCTAATAAGTCAGCGGGTTTTTTAAATGATTCACTAAGCGACTCTTTGTCTATTTGTTCAGGCATACTATTAATAATTTATTATTCACGCACTTCACAAAGCGCCACATACTTCTGGCCGAGCCTAGCTAACTCTTTCATCTTTTGGTTAGAATACGCTTGATAATCTTTAAACTTAGGATTAATCAATTCAGTATCTGCTTTAAATCTTTGCAAATACCATTTGCTAGCGCCTTGTAGAGTCTGCCCCATTTTCTCAATATCAGCTGACCCTAATAATTCCGGAACAACCGTTGTCCGAAATTCATAAGGCAAACCACTATTAATTATCATTTTAACACTTTTTTTAAGATTATTGTAGTTTACCTTAACCCCGACGGTTTTTTCATATTTAGCTAGAGGCGCTTTCAAGTCCATGGCGATATAGTCAATCAATTTTTCTTTAATCAGCCTGGCCAGCATGACGGGATTAGTGCCGTTCGTATCTAACTTAACTAAATACCCGATTTTTTTTATTTTCTTAATAAAAGCCGGGAGATCCGGGTGTAAGGTCGGTTCTCCTCCAGTAATGACTACTCCTTCTAAACGGCCAAATCTAGTTTCTAAAAAAAGAAAAAGGTCTTCAGTGGAAAGCATAGAAAGACCTTTTTCTTTTTTATCTACGGTATTTTTATCGCCCTTTCCCGTTTGGGGCAGGACAAGCATAGGATTATAACAAAAGTGACAGCGGAAATTACAACCTTGGGTAAAGATAATGGCCGCTAGATGATCGGGGTAGTCGATCAGAGTTAATTTCTCTAAACCACCGATAATCATAGGGTTAAAACAAGAATTATTCGGAAACCTTAAAGGTTTTACGATCCTTGTACTCTGAAGCTTTGCCGGGATTATAATTTTTAACCGGGGTTAGCCAGCCGACGACGCGGCTATAAACAATACATTCCTGTCTTTGCGTTTGAATGGGGCTCATATATTTCAGTCTTATTATAAATTATATTTATTTAAATTACAAATAGGCAATTTTTATTGGTTGGCCAGCCGGACTTCTTCCACGGTTTCCTTATAGCCGATTTCCTCGTCGCATTTTGGACAGTATTTGTGTTCGCCAGACAAATAGCCGTGTTTTGGACAAATCGAGAACGTTGGAGTAATCGTAAAATAAGGCAAACGGTAACTCTCCACGATTTTCTTGACTAATTTCTTGGCTGTTTCGCCGTTCGGCAGACGTTCACCTAAATAGCCGTGTAAAACTGTTCCCCCCGTATATTTAACTTGCAGATCATCTTGTAAATCAAGGGCGGAAAAAATATCATCGGTAAAGTTAACATGCAAATGGGTGGAATTAGTATAATAAGGATCTGCTTTTAATCTTTTAACCGCTTCCGTATTGGAACAAATTATCCCCGGATATAATTGCTGGTCTTTTTTAGCGAAACGATAAGTGCAGCCTTCCCCGGGAGTCGCTTCTAAATTATATAAATTATTAGTTTCGTTTTGAAAATCCATTAATTTTTCTCTCATAAAATCTAAAATTTCAGCGGCGAAAGCATGCCCCTCAGGAGTAGAAATATCTTTGCCCATTAAATTCATAATCGCTTCATTCATGCCGTTAATGCCGATGGTTGAAAAATGATTTTTCCAATAAGAACCAAAACGAGCTTTGATATTATCTAAATAGAACATGGAATAAGGGTACAGGCGATCATCAGTAAATTTTTCAATCACTTTTCTTTTAATCTCTAAACTTTCTTTAGATAATTCCATGAGGTGGGTTAATTTTTCTTTAAATTCTTCTTTGGTTTTTGATAAATAACCTAAACGGGCTAAATTAATAGTGACGACACCCAAAGAACCAGTTAAAGGATTGGCGCCGAATAATCCGCCGCCGCGCTTTCTTAATTCGCGATTATCAAGCCTTAAACGGCAACACATTGAACGAGCATCATCACGATTCATGTCAGAATTAACAAAATTAGAAAAATAAGGAATTCCATATTTGGCGGTCATTTCCCAAACTGGCTGTAAACATTCTCTATTCCAATCAAAATCTTTATCAATATTGTAAGTCGGAATCGGAAAACCGAAGACGCGACCAGTTGAATCGCCAGCCAGCATCACTTCAGCAAAAGCTTGATTAAAAACATCCATTTCGGCTTGAAAATCCTTATACTTTTCCGGCATTATTTTACCGCCAAGAACCACGTTTTCTTCACCAATTAAAGGCGAAGGGGTAACATCTAAAGTAATATTAGTAAAAGGGGTTTGGAAACCAACTCGAGTAGGAACATTGATATTAAACATGAATTCCTGTAAACCCTGCTTAACTTCTTTAAAAGTTAAATTGTCATAGCGGATAAATGGCGCCAAATAAGTGTCAAAATTAGCAAAAGCCTGGGCGCCAGCGGCTTCACCCTGCATTGTATAGAAAAAATTAATAATCTGGCCAAGGGCACTGCGAAAATGTTTTGGCGCATTACTCTGTACTTTTTCACTTACCCCTCTAAAACCACGAACCAATAAATCTTTTAAATCCCAACCGCAACAATAAGGCGCCAGCAAGCCTAAGTCATGTAAATGAAGATCACCGTTAACATGCGCCTGACGAATATTTTCCGGGTACATCTTATTAAGCCAATAGCGAGCCGAAATCGAGGAAGCAATATAATTATTTAAACCTTGAACTGAAAAACTCATGTTGCTATTCTCCTTTAAGCGCCAATCTGCCCGGCCCAAATAATCTTCCATTAACCTATCGTCCGACGTTGCCAAATTAATATCACGCAGTTGACGATGTTGCTCACGATATAAGATATAGGCTTTAGCAACCTTAATTAATTTATTTTCGATTAAAGTTTCTTCAACTATATCTTGGATTTCTTCAACGGCCGGGATACTATTCTTGTGAAATTTCTTATTAACTTTCATGACAACCTGATCGGCTAATTTTTTAGCTAGGTGCCGATCATCAATTTCCGCGGCTAAGGCCGCCTTATAAATAGCCCGGGCGATTTTATCCTGATCAAAATCAACGATTTCACCGGATCTTTTGATTAACTTGCTAATAATTTCGGACATAGAAAATGGGGATTATTTTTTTTCTTTAATTAATTTATTTAACTCCTTACGAAACTCGTGCGCGTCTTTGAAAGATTCATAAACTGAGGCATAACGGATGTAGGCGACCGGGTCAACCTTCTTGAGATTCTTCATAACTGTCTGGCCAATCTGCCGTGAAGTTATTTCCGCGCTTTTTAGGCGCTGGAGATCGCGTTCAATTGAATGAACTAATCTTTTAAAGCGATCCTCGGTAATCGGCCTCTTTTCGCAAGACTTCTTTAAACCATTGACCATCTTTTCTCGACTATAGGCTTCCCGGCGGCCATCGCGCTTGACAATAACTAGGTCTAATAATTCTATTTCCTCATAAGTCGAGAAGCGAAAGGTGCATTTTAGGCATTCTCGGCGCCTTCTAATCGAAAGACCATCCGGGGCAACCCGAGAATCAACTACCTTAGTATCGGGAAAGTAACAAATTGGGCATTTCATAGGTTTTTAGGGCTTTTTAACTAAGCGCCATGAAGCAAGAAATCCTATATTTTGTGTCCTTTTTTAAAAAGAGACCACTAAATGTTGTATCTAATCCTATTTTAGCAAATTTTTTACTCTGGGTCAATTTAGCTAGTTTTAAAATAAATATAAAAATTTTTAGGACTTATCCACAGAAAAAAGGAAAAAAACGTAGACTAAAGAAAAAGACCTTGTTGGTTAAAACAAAGTCTTTTTATTTTCCCTTTCTGGTCGAGTCTAAGACCAAAAGATCAAAAAGCAATAATCAAAAGGTTCTAGTCTACAAGGAGGCAAGGCTCAACAATCTGCGGACGGAAACCGGAGGCCGAACCAAAGTTGACGATGGCACGCGGGACATCGTTCGCGTCGAACCCGGCATTGTCGTCGATGAAGAAAAAGCGTGGAGTCTGCGAGAAAACACCATCGCCACCAGGACTGTATTCAGCTCCGGCACAGTCGATCCAGAGATCGTAGTAATCCATAAGACGCTCCGGGTGGGTCAACAGCATAATCCCAATAGTGAAGGGATCTAGCCCGAACTCTCTTTCTGGCATCACTTCGCGAGCCCTACGGACGGAACGTCCGGCATGGCGCAAGCCGAATTGAGCGGGAATAATCAGGATGTCACAACCTTCCTGTTCTTTACCGTAAGCTTCAAAGGCTTCGGCGATTTTCTGGATGAGACGCAGATAGTTCGATCCGAGCTTACCTCCACGGTAGTTAATGAACCGACCGGCACGGGTCTTCTTGAGTAGGGCGAACACCTTCTCAACTGCTTCCCCGTAGGTCGGGGCAACTTTCTGCCAGCGCGGGATAGCGAAGTGGCCTTCGGCGTTTTCCAGTAGGGACTGTTCGGCTAATTTTTCGTCAGCGCCATTCAACTCTGGGAAAAAACGCTTAATGATTGCAACCTGCTCGGCTATAGGTTTCGGCTTAATATAGCCTGAAAAGTAACCATACTTTGGTTCTGTTTCTTCGTTGGCATAGAGCCAATCGCAAAGTTGAACTACTAGTTTAACAATACCAGCGTTCAATTCGTCGCCACGCGCAAAGATTTTCTGAAATTGATCTTTGTTGACATGGGCAACTTGCAAAAATGCCTTGTCACGGGCATCATTCATGAACCGGACGTACTGTTTTTTCTGCGGTTCGGTAATGGGCGTAGGCGTAATAACGGTGATCGATTTCATGATCGTCATCCTCCATATTTAATTACCGGAAATAGCTCCGGCGGCCTTATTAAAGTTCAATTTTATCTGATAATTATAGCTCATTTTTCTTTATTTGTCAATTAGACAAAAATCTAAAAAATCACCACCTATTTCAAGTGGTGATTTAAAATAAGCTAAATTCTATAAACAATTACCCCATCTTCTTCCGAATAAACGCGGGGACGCTTAAATCATCGTCATCATTGACTGGTCTTTCAGCTTTTTTCTCTAAAGCCGGCTTAACGGGAATATTTTTAAAGACATTAAACTTCCCTTTATTCTTATCAACGGACGTTGAGGGCATAGTTGGCTCCTTCTCGGCTTCTTTTTCAATAATAAAAGCATTTGGGGTATAGGACTTAGTCATTTCATTCTTCTGGCTCTTGCCACGACCGTCAAAACCTGTCGCCACGACCGTAATCTTAATTTGATCCTTCATCTTTTCATCAATCACGGCGCCAAAGATAATCTTGGCGTCTTCGTCAGCTGCCGAGGTAATAACTTTAGCGGCTTCGGAGACTTCGGTCATACTTAAATCAGGACCACCAGTAATCGTAAAGACGATACCACGCGCACCGTCAATAGACATATCTAATAAATTAGAATTAATTGCGTCTTTGGCCGCTTCAATCGCTTTATTCTCCCCCGTCGCCATGCCAATACCCATCAAAGCCGAACCGGCATTCATCATCACGGCCTTTACATCAGCAAAATCAGCATTAATAATTCCCGGAACCGTGATTATTTCCGCGATTCCTTGCACGCCTTGGCGCAAAACATCGTCAGCGATTTTAAAAGCTTCTAAGAGTGAGGTCTTTTTGTCAATCACCTGCAGTAACTTATCATTAGAAATAGTGATGATCGTATCAACTTTATCCGCTAATTCAGCATAAGAGCGATCCGCGATATTTTTACGCTGGCCGCCCTCAAACATGAATGGCTTAGTAACCACCGCGACGGTTAAAGCGCCTAATTCGCGAGCAATTTGCGCAACCACCGGTGAAGCGCCCGAACCAGTCCCGCCGCCCAAACCGCAAGTAACAAAAACCATATCACAACCTTTTAAAGATTCCTTAATCTCATTCTGCGATTCTTCAGCCGCGCTTTTACCTAAATCAGGATTCATCCCCGCGCCCAATCCTTTAGTTACGGTCTTGCCAATATGTATTTTTTCATTAGCTTTATTATAATGCAAAGCCTGCACGTCCGTATTAATTGCTACAAAACCAACGCCTCTAATACCATTATCAACCATGCGATTGATGGCGCTGCCACCGCCGCCACCCACGCCAACTACTTTTATCTTGGCAAAGGTTTCAATTTCTGGTTTTACTTCCGCCATAAAATTATCTTTAATTAATTATTTATTTAGGCATTATCTTGCTAAATAAGCCTTTGGTCTTTTCTAATAGGCCGCCAAAATTTTTCTTGAATTTGCTGCTGCCGTCCATTTCGCCATGACTGCCCCAAATAACTAAACCAAGTGCTGTTAAAAATTCGGGATTTTTGACTTTATCAATTACGACATTAATATTTTTAGCCTGGCCAACTGCTGCTGGCAATCTTAGTTTCTTTTTAGCAGATTCTACCAATCCGTCAAGTAAAGCGCCGCCACCGACAAAGATTACTCCGGCCGGCAACATGCCAGAACGATCAATCCTCTTAAACTCATTATCAACTTTATCAAAAATTTCTTCCACGCGAGCGTTAATGATCTCTGATACATATTTACGCGAAATCAAACTAATATCATCATTAACCTCTTCTTCTTTAACTAACTCCGAGACGTCAATCTCTTCTTTCTTATCGAAATCATCCGGGACTGAGCTGCCATATTCACGTTTTATTCTTTCCGCCAGATTAATCGGGCAACGTAAGCCAATCGCGATATCGGCCGTAATATGTTCCGCGCCAATCGGCAAAATCGCGGTATGGATTAAATTGCGTTCTTCATAAACAGCTAAGGAAGTCGTGGAAGAGCCTAAATTAACTAAGGCCACTCCCAATTCCTTTTGTTTAGAGCTTAAAACTGCTTCGGAGGCCGCTAAAGGACCAAGAACTAAATCTTCAATTTCTAAACCGGTGCGATAAATCGCTTTGGTTAAATTTTTAATCTGAGTGCTTAAGCCCTGGACAATTAAAGTTTCCACCTCCAGGCGAATGCCATTCATGCCGATGGGGTCCTTAATATCAGCTTGATTATCAACCCCGAACTTAATTGGAATAACGTGTAAAATTTCATAATTAACCGGGACTGCCAGAGCGCGCGCCGCTTCAATCGCGCGATTGACATCGTTTTCGCCAATCTCACCGTCACTACGACCAACAGCGACAACTCCTTTAGAGCGTTCACATTTAATATGCGGATCATTAATACCTACCCAGACGCGAGAAATCGGTACACCCACTAAACGCTCCGCTTTCTCTAAACAAGCCGAAATCGAAGAAGTTGTTTCTTCGATGCTATTAACAATCCCGCGGCTGACGCCAGCCGTTGGGACAGAAACTGCGCCAATGATTTGCAATTCATCGCCAGTCGGACTAGGTATTCTTTGGCCAATAACCAAGCGAATCGAGGTTGAGCCAATATCTAAGCCGGCGATAATATTATCTTTCATACTTGTATTAATGACAAAATAAATAAAATATAACTCATGTTTTAAGATTCACGATTGCTGTTAATATTATACAAAATTTCTAAAAATTTAACAATTCCTTAACTTCTCTAAAACAACCCGAAATACCAATTAATCAGCGGCCCGCTCCAAATTAGAGTAATAATAGCGCCAAAGACTAAAAACGGTCCTAAAGCGATTTTTGATTTCCAATTCTTTTGGCCGCTAAGCATTAAAATTATGCTGATCAAAGCGCCGACGCCATAAGAGATCACTAAAAGTAATAACAGCTCTGATCCGCTCGGAAAAGCTAAACCTAATAGCACACCCAGCCAAATATCTCCTTCGCCAACACCTTGTTTTTTAGTCAGTAAATATTGGATCAAGAAAAATAATCCGCCGACAACGGCAAAAATCAATAAAGAAAACCAAGAGAAGCCTAACCAGAGATTTAAAATAAAAATAACGGCTAGGAGCGGCCAAATAATCAGCATCGGAATCATTTGCCAACGTAAGTCATAAACAAAAACAACAATTAAGCCGGCGACAAACAGCCAGTCGCGCAGTAAAATTAAGCTTAATTGCAAACTGTCTAAATTTTTCAAAAAAATAATCGTCAACAGCAGGGCGGTGATAATTTCGACCAAAGGATATTGCCAAGAAATTTTCTGCTGGCAATGTCGACAGCGGCCTTTTAAAAAAATAAAACTTAAGAGCGGCAGATTATCATACCAGGCGATTGGTTGCCGGCATTTCGGACAATATGATCGGCCGCCCAGGGTTTCCTCTTTATACAATCGCCAAATTAGACAATTTAGAAAACTGCCGACGGCCAAACCGAAAATAAAAACTAAAATAATAAAAAAATAACTCATATTTTTAAAAACCGTACTTTAATAAAAAAAGTAACTTAGCTTGGTAATAATAAAGCTTTCGTTTCCACCAGGCTAGCGGGCTGGCATTAACCAAGTGAATGACACTAACTGAAACCAAGCGAGCTAGTTGATAACCTTTCTGAATTGCCCGTCGGCTAAGATCTTGATCCTCAAAATACATAAAAAATCTTTCATCCCAACCCTGAAGAGCTTGGAAAAGTGTTCTTCTAATAATCAAAGCTGCCCCGCTGACCCAGGCCAATTCCGGATTTGAATCTTTTTTAAGACCAAAAGCATAAGGCTGGCTTTGATTATTTTCTAAAATTAATTGCGGCGCGATTATCCCGATCGTTGCTTTGCTCTCTAACTCCAATCTTAACGGCGTCAGGATATTTTCTCTGACAAAAGTATCACTATTTAGAAAAAACAGATACTCGCCACGCGCCGCCCGAGCACCTAGATTATTAGCGGCCGCGAACCCCTTATTTTTTTGATTAGCGATCAGTTTAATTTTAGCGCCAAATTTTTTTTCCAGCAGCGCCAAGCTATTGTCTTGGGAATTATTGTCAACAACAATTATTTCGAAATTTTCGGTAGAACAAAACTTAAAAAGAGAATCTAGGCAGTTAACCACTAAGGTGGGGGTCCGATAATTAATGATGATAATTGAAAACATTTATTTTTTAAACTTAAAAATATAATAGTCAACCGCGGCGCGATAGCTGGCCGCCAAAAGAGCAGATTTAAAACCAAGCGAGCCTGCCCGCCAAGCGCCTGATAAAATAGTTCTAAAAAAAACCAAAATAAATTCGAGGGGCAATAAAAGTAAGGGATAGGCTACTCTTAGTTTTATCGAGCGCGGCCAAGTATTTCTTATTTCATTGAACTTAGCAATCTCTCTAAAATCACTTAAATAACACTGGGCTTGAATTTTCGCCCAAAGTGTCTGTTTAGAAACAAAGGAATGAAAAGTAAAATTATTATAGCTGGGTTGATGTTGGAGGATTTTTTTAATAAAACCGACTGGTCCGGAAATAATCGGAATAAAATGCGGCACACCCCACAGGCTTATTTTATCTTTTCTGAAAAAAGCGATTTTTTGAGGCCAAACTCGAGAAACAATCTTTTTCCCGTCCCACAGCGGCCAGATAAATTTATAAGCCGAAAAATGATCGGTAGTACTTAAACTTGGTAATTGAGAACGTAACTCCGCTGACAAAAATTCATCAGCGTCAATCTGTAATATCCAATCATGACTCGCTTGCTCGAAGCTAAAGGGTCGATGTAATTCCGCTTGGCCGAAATGTTGACGAATAAAAATTTTAGCGCCATAAGCCGCGGCCAACGCCAGAGTTTGATCCTGACAAGGGCCATCATGGACTAAAATAATTTCATCAACCACTCCGGCTAAACTTTTAAGACAACGATCAATATTTCGTTCTTCATTATAAACGACTAGACAAGCCGAAATTTTGGCCATAAATCTCTATTTATCTCTATTTAATTTATTCTATATTTTGCTTATACTCGGAACGAATTCCTTTCAACCACTGATTGTTCGGCGCCAAGTTAAGCGCCTCATCTAAATAAAAAATAGCTTTCGCCTGATTACCCCGTTCTTTTTCTAAAGAGGCTAAAGCTAATAACCAATTGTAGTCCTGCGGGTTGCGCTGATAACCCCGTTGATTATATTTTATCGCTGACTCTAAATCCTGGCGGAAATAATAAGTATCAGCGATATTTTTAAATAAAGAAAAATCACTGGGGTTATTAAGATAGGCGGCCTGATAATATTTTTCGGCGAGCGCGTATTGCTGCGCGGCCAAGTAAGTATTACCTAGTTCTCGATCAACGACCGCCAAGTAATAAGCAACGACTTCTTTTTGGTGGCCGCTCAGGCGCTCGTCGGTTAAATTCGGTAAATTCATTTTGGCTAAATAGTAAGCTCGGGCCGCCGCACTGAAGTCTTGTTTATTCCTGAACAGCCGCGCTTCTTCAAAATAAGCTTGCGGCCAATGCGGCGTATAGCTTATCAAGCGAGAAAAATATTCGGCCGCGGAATCAAAATTTCCCAAGGCGGAATCAATTTTTCCCTTCACCAACCAATTTTCATAACCAGAGTCTGGCAAACGATTTTTAATCTCTGTTAATTTTTTCTGCGCCTGAGCCTTGATCGCCAGTTCATCAATTGAGTTATAGAAATTACTTAACTTATCACCCAAAAAACGATCGTACGAATTTTGGCTGGCGGCATTAATTTTATTTTCTTCAATATAATCAAAAAGCAAAAAGCTAGTCGAATAATCTTTTTGGGCGAGCGTATAATATAGTCTATAAAAATATTGATCGGCACTGATAACTCGGAATTCATTTTGAATTTGCCAGATTATTAAGCAAGCGACAAGCAAACTAATAATCGTTCTAAATAATTGCCAATTAACTATTTTAGTAGCCAAAACTGTTTCTGATTTTGAAAAATTAATAACCATTAAAAGAGCTAAAAATAGCCAAAAATAAACTTCACCGGCGACAATCGTAAAGCCAAAGAAAAGCGCCAAAAGATAAGCCGTCCCGCCCAGAACTAAAGCCAGCGATAAAAATTTATTTTTTTTAGTTTGCAAATTGCGGCTGGCTAATTTAAAAAATTGCCAATACCAAAGCGTGAAAAAAAACAAACCCCAAAAACCCGTACTCAAGAGAATATCGAGGATTAAGTTATGGGCGCGATCGGTCGAGGCGTTTACTTCGCCGTAAAGAGCCCAATTTGGTTCATAATATTTAATGAAAACTTCGCCACTATTTTCTAAGCCATATCCGAAAACTGGTTTTTTAACAATCGCGTCGGCCGCCGCAGTGTAAAAATTAAAACGCGCCGCTAAGGAACCGGACTGATAATCAACAAAGCTACTTAAGCGGCCCGGCAAAGCTATTTCTAAAACGCTAGCCCCGCCGCCTAAAACAACCAGGAATAAAATAATGATTAATATTTTTTTCAGTCGGCTCAGCGCTGTGAACCATAAAAGATAGATTAAAAATAAAAAAATTACGAAACTTAAAGCAATTAAGGCACCCCGGCTGGCCGTTAAAAATAAACAAACCAAGGCGCTAAGCGTGGTCAGTAAATAAAAAATTCGCCGCCAACTATTCCGCGCCAAAAAAATTAAATAAAAATTCAAAGGGATTATTAAAAGCAACCAAGCCGCCAAAAAATTAGGCTGGCCAAAACTGGAAAAAGTTCGATGGGTGATTAGAGCCGATTCCGTCCAAGTTAAAAAATCAATTCCGAGAAATTGCAGGATTCCATAAACAGATACTAAAAAACCAGAATAAACCGCGGTGCGCACAATCCGCACTAATCTTTTTTCTAAACTATCCGTGCCCTTCATCCTAGTCCGACTATTGTTAATTGTTAAAATATTGAAACTAAGTAAAACTAACCAAATAAAATAAAAAAGATAGCTCACTAAACCCTGGCCGCGGTCATAGGAACCGAAGAAACTATTAGCCTGATCAAGCGAAAAAAACAAAGTAAAACTTAAACCAACGATAAACAAACTGGGTATTAACCAATATTTTTTAAACCAAACACTAACAATTTTTTGAAAATTTTTGAAATCAGGCCAAGAAAAAAATAAAATTAATTTAATTAGAGTCAATAATAGCAAACACCAAACCAATACTTTAAATAAAACTAGTTTATTTAATTCAAAAATATTCTGAGTCGGAAACCAATAAGAAAAAGCCAGCGGAATTAAAAAAATAACCGCCAGATAAGTGAATTCGATTAATAAATCAAAAATCTCCAAGCTAGAAATTTTTGTTTTATTTAAAAGCTTATTCATACTTTAATTATAGCAAATAAAAAAAGGACTGAAAACAGCCCTTTTTTATCTAATATTCAACAATTTATACTATTTATGACGGCGCGCTAATTTCTCCCAAACAACTAAAACTGGGCTAGCGATGAAAATCGAACTATAGGTTCCGATAAAGATACCAACCACTAAAGC